>TARA_R110000765_G_scaffold21786_1_pt1 | contig 175931 bp, 168 predicted proteins | sample TARA_R110000765 | Tara Oceans TARA_R110000765 (sample SAMEA4398168) | marine metagenome | biome: Polar Biome; feature: [MES] marine water layer (ENVO:01000295) within the mesopelagic zone...; material: water (ENVO:00002006), including particulate matter (ENVO:01000060) such... | reverse complement strand
CCCCCACGCCTGCGGCGTTCCCCCGGAGTTTGTCCGGCAAGATGAAGCCTGATCAGGCTTCGTCTGCCTCGTCCACATGAGCCACGCGCGAACCGGCCTTGGCCGAGGTGACGACGCCGAGGCTTTTCAGTTTGCGATGCAATGCCGACCGTTCCATGCCGACAAAGTTGGCGGTGCGGCTGATGTTGCCGCCAAAGCGGTTGATCTGGGTCAGCAGATATTCCCGTTCGAAGGCCTCGCGCGCCTCGCGCAGGGGCAGCGTCGCCAGCGCACCGGACAGCACGACGCGTCCCTCTTCGCCGCCTGAGGATTCGTCGGTGCCCGGCAATTCGCGCGCCTCGATCGGGCCGGTGCCATCGCCCAGGATCAGCACGCGTTCGATCAGGTTCTTGAGCTGGCGCACGTTGCCGGGCCAGACCATCGTTTGCAGCAGGGCCAGCGCCTCGTCGCTGATGTCGCGCTTGGGCAGTCCTTGAACCGTGTTGAACTCGGCAATGAAATGGTCCGCCAGCACCGGAATATCCTCGCGGCGATCCTCCAGCGACGGCACGGCGATGGGCACCACGTTGAGGCGATGGAACAGCTCCTGACGGAAGGTTTCGGCGGCAATGGCCTTTTCCAGATCGCGGTTGGTCGAGGAAATCACCCGCAGATCCACCCGCACCTTGTCGTTGCCCCCCACACGGGTGAACTGTTGATCCACCAGCACACGCAGGATCTTGGACTGGGTCCCCAGCGGCATGTCGGCGACCTCGTCAAAATAGATCACCCCGCCATGTGCCTGCTCAAGCAACCCGGGCTCGACTCCGCGTTCGGCGTTTTCACGTCCAAACAGGACCTCTTCCATGCGGTCGGGAGCGACGCCCGCACAGTTCACGGTCACAAAAGGTGCAGAGGCGCGGTTCGAATGGGCATGGATATACCGCGCGGCCAGCTCCTTGCCCGCGCCCGCGGGACCGGTCAGCATCACGCGACCATTGGATTTGGTGACCTTGTCCAGCTGCGAGATCAGCCCCTTGAAGGACGCGCTGGACCCGATCATCTGGGTCGGGCTGCTGTCCTGGCGGCGCAGGCTCTGGTTTTCGCGGCGTAGGCGCGAGGTTTCCATGGCGCGGCGGATCACCACCAGAAGCTGGTCGATGTTGAACGGCTTTTCGATAAAGTCGTAAGCGCCCTGTTTGATCGCAGCGACGGCAATCTCGATGTTGCCGTGCCCCGAGATGATCACAACCGGCACATCCGGGTTGTCACGTTTGACCGTCTTGAGGATGTCGATGCCGTCCATGCGGCTGTCTTTCAGCCAGATGTCCAGGATCATCAGCGCAGGTGCCTCGGCGTTGATCGCGCTCATCGCGTCATCGGAATTGCCTGCAAGCCGCGTTGCAAAACCTTCGTCCTTGAGAATATCGGAAATCAGCTCGCGGATGTCCCGCTCGTCATCCACAATCAGAATATCACTCATGTTACCTCACTCTTTTTTGGTTGCGGCGTCAGCGGCAGCGTAATGACCGCCATCGCACCGAAATGCGTTTGGCCCTCGAACACGGGCGCATCTTCCAGAACCAGCGTGCCGCCGTGTTCCTCGATTATCTTTTTTACGATCGGCAGGCCCAGCCCCGTGCCACTGGACCGTGTCGTCACATAGGGTTCGAACAGCCGCGCGCGATCTTCCGGCAGACCGATGCCATTGTCCGCGATACGGATGATGGCGCGGGTGTTCTGGGTTTCAAGGGAGACGTGAATACGCGGATCAAGTGCGTCAGGCGGATTCTTTTCCAACAAAGTTTCAATAGCTTCGCCCGCGTTCTTAATCAGGTTTGTCAGCGCCTGCCCAATCATGGTGGCATCCAGATCGGTCTGAATCCGCGCATCGGGCAGATCGGCGTCGATGGTCACATTGGGCTGGCCTGCGCTTTGCAAGGTCACTGCGTCGCGGACGATTTGCACCAGATCGTGGTTCTGCCGGTCGGGTTCCGGCATACGGGCGAATTTGGAAAACTCATCAACAATACGGCGCAAGTCATTGGTTTGACGCACAATCACGTCTGTCATCTGCTCCAAGCTGTCACTTTCATCGCCGACCCGCGAGGAAAACTTGCGCTTGATGCGTTCGGCGCTCAACTGAATGGGTGTGAGCGGGTTCTTGATTTCATGGGCAATACGGCGGGCCACGTCACCCCAGGCGGCCATCCGCTGGGCGCTGACCAGATCCGTGACATCGTCAAAGGCCACAACATAGCCTTCAAGCCGCCCGTCATCGGTGCGCCGGGTGGCCATGCGCACCAGCAGATTTTCCAGATGACCGTTGCGGCTGACCTTGACCTCGCCTTGACTTACCTCTTGAAGATTGGACTTCAAGGTGTTGAAAAGTGGTCCAAATTCAGGCACCGCAACTGCAATCGCAGTCGCCTGATTGTTGTCCTGCCAGTCCAGAAGCCGTTCTGCCGATCTGTTCACGAAAGCCACACGGCCTTCGGGGTCCAGCCCGACCACGCCGGAGGTCACCGAACTGAGCACGGAATCGAACAGGCGGCGGCGGCGTTCGATCTGGCGGGTGTTGTCCAGCAGGGTGTCGCGCTGACCTTTGAGTTGCAGTGTCATCTGGTTGAAATAGCGCCCCAGCATCGCGATCTCGTCGTCGCCCTCTTCTTCGGGCACGCGCACGTCCATGTCACCCGCGCCCACACGTTGCGCAGCGCCGGTCAAACGGCCCACCGGACCGGACAGCCGTTCCGCAAACCACAGCCCCAGCCAGATCGCGGCCAGGATCAGGATCACCGCGAAGCCCAGATAGAGCAGCCCGAACTCGAACAGGACGCGCCCCCGTTCGTTTTCAAGCTGTTGATACAGGCGCACCGTTTCCTGCGTTTCGTCCAGCAGCGACAGGATTTCGCCGTCCACATCGCGGCTGACATAAAGAAAGCGGTCCACAAGGCTGGTCAGTGGCACAAGCGCGCGGAATTCGTTGTTGGGCCAGTCCTCGATGATGGCCACACCGTCCTTGCGGGCCAGGTCGAACTTGCTGTCCTCGGGTTTTTCGAAATCGAACAGATAGGACCGGTCGCCCCGCGCACGAATCTCGCCGGTGCCGTCGATCAGATAGGCCTCGCGCAGGCCACGCTGGATCTGGCGCTGGCCGTCCGCCAGAATTTCGATGTCACTCTGGCTGGGTTGGTTGCGGCGCACCCGGTCGATAAATTCGGCCAGGGCAATGGCATCCTCGATCAGATCGTCGTGCTGCTCGTCCTCATAAGCCTCGGCCGCTGCCAGCGACGAGCCGACGACGTTGCTGACGCGGTCCGAAAACCACCCCTCAAGACCGATGTTCACCGTCAGACCGGCAAAGACCGCAACCGTCACCGTGGGAATCAGCGCCATCAGCGCAAACACGCCGGTCAGGCGCAGGTGCAAGCGGGACCCCGCAGATTTCGCCCGCCGCGCGGCAATCAGACGGGCGACCTGGCTCATGACCAGGGCTGCGACGACCAGGATATAGACAAAGTCGGCCAGCAGAATCAGGCGCAGCGACATGTTGTTCGAGCCCTGATCCAGCGGCCCCAGAATCAGGAAGGTGGCCAGCGCCAGCGCAGGCCCGAGAATAACCAATCCCAGTGTCGCGGCGTTGCGCACACGCTTTTGGCGGCGCAAACGCCCCAATGTTGCCCATTGTGATTGCCGTGTCCGGGTTGCCACCCTGCACCCACCTGTTGATGCGGTGCCCGCAAGCACCTACCGCCATATATCGTGGTCCTGATCCGAAAGTGTCCGGATGGCCACGGTTTGATGTGGCAGTTTTACATCATCTTTCGACCGCGTGTCACCTGTATTCCAAGGTCAGTGATCTTCTTGCGCAGCGTATTTCGGTTGATCCCGAGAAGTTCGGCGGCTTTTGCCTGATTTCCAGCGGTTGCAGAGAGAGCAATCTCGATCAACGGCGCTTCGACCTCGCGCAAGATCCTGCCGTGCAGGCCCGCAGGTGGCAGCATATCGCCGTGCAGATCAAAATAGCGCTGCAAATGGCGCGCGACGGATGCGCCCAGTTTCTCGGTGTCCCCCACCGCTTGCAGCGGCTCCATTTCCGGCTGGCTGCCCAGGGCCTGTTTGACCTCTGTGGCGGCGATTTCAGGCAGACGGCTGGTCAGGCCCAGACGGCGCACGGTGTTTTCCAGCTGACGCACGTTGCCCGGCCAGGAATAGGTGCGGAAAACCTCTGCCGCCTCGTCCGACAGAGTCCGCTGGGCGGCACCCGATTTTTCGCCACGCGCCAGAAAATGATGGGCCAGCAGGGGAATGTCGTCGACACGCTCGCGCAGGGCCGGCACATGCAGCGTGGCCCCGCTGAGACGGTAATACAGATCCTTGCGCACGCGACCGCTTTCCATGGCGGCGGCCAGATCGGTCTGGCTGGTGGCCAGGAACCGCGGCACGTCATCGCCCGAGGCATCGGTCATGCGCACGATACGCGCCTGGATTTCGTCGGGAATGTCGCCGATCTCGTCGATCAGCAACGTCCCCCCCCGTACGCGGGCCATGACCCGTGCCGGGCCTTCAAGGTCTTGCAGATCGGCGGGGGTCACGGCCACGAAGGGCATCGACCGACGGTCCGAAAAATCGTGAATCGCACGTGCGATCAGCGACTTTCCCGTGCCACTTTCGCCCCAGATCAGCACTGGCAGATCAGTGTTCATCACCTGTGCCACCACGCGGTACAGCGCCTGCATCACCGGCGTGCGCCCCACCAGCGGCAGATCGTCGGGCCGGTCATCCTCGATCATCTGCGCACGCGGGCGTTTTTGTTTGCTTTCCAGCGCGCGCGCGGTCCGTTTCATCAGGTCGGGCAGATCGAACGGCTTTGGCAGATAGTCATAGGCTTCGGCCTCGGCGGCCTGAATGGCGGTCATGATCGTGTTCTGGGCCGAGATCACGATAACCGGCAGACCGGGGCGATCCTGCGCGATTTTCGGCAGCATTTCCAAACCGTTGCCATCTGGCATCATGACATCCGAAATGACGACATCGCCTTTGCCCTCGCCCACCCAGCGCATGAGGGTGGTCAGCGAGGACGTGGCATGTACCTTGCACCCTGCCCGCGTCAGCGCCTGCGTCAGCACCGTGCGAATTGTGCGATCATCGTCTGCAACCAGAACCGTGCCGTCCATGCTCTATACTTCCTTTTTGGGTTTTGTTTGCTTAGGTGCGCGCGCCAGCGACAGGCGGAACACCGTCTTCCCCGGCACCGACGTGACCGAGATCGAGCCGCCGTGGTCGGATATGATCTTGCTGACCAGCGCCAGCCCCAGCCCGGTGCCATTCTCGCGGCCCGACACGAAGGGATCGAACACATCCGCCTTGATCGCCTCGGGCAGACCGGGGCCATCGTCGATGATCTCGACCTGCAAGGGCAGCGACCGGCCCGTGCCATCGGCGCGGCGCAGGCGGAACGAATGTTCAAAATAGCTGTGCAGCCGGATCGTGCCACCGTCCTTGCCCGCCGCCTCTGATGCGTTCTTCAGCAGGTTCAGCACCACTTGCAGCAACTGGTCGGGATCGCCCTGCGCCATTGGCAGCGAGGGGTCGTAATCCTCGATGATCTTCATGTTCGCGCCAAAGCCCAGCAAGGCCGAGCGGCGGGCGCGGTCCAGCACGTCGTGAATGTTCACTTCGCGGAAATCAGGTGGGGACAGGTTGCCGAATTGCTCGACCTGCTCCAGCAGTTTGACGATGCGGCGGCTTTCCTCGACGATCAGGTCGGTCAGTTCCAGATCGTCCTTGCTCAGGCTCATGCTCAGCAGTTGCGCAGCACCGGTGATGCCCGCCAGCGGGTTCTTGATCTCATGCGCCAGCATTTCGGCCATGCCGATGGCGGATTTGGCGGCGGATTTCACGCTGTCGTGCTGGGTGATCCGGCCGGCCAGTTCACGCGGGCTGATCAGCATGATCATCTGCCCCGGCGCCCCTTGCAGCGGGGCAATCTGAAGCGCGCATTGCAGCGGCGCGCGCTGACCGCCGCCCACGTCCACGTCGTTGACGAACAGCGGCGTTTCATAGGTGCGGGCGCGGGCAAAGGCCTCTTCCAGGGGCGAATCCACGTTGACCTGATCCCAGATGGGCACACCCACAACCGATTTGGCCGATACGTTCAGGAACCCCTCGGCGGCGGCGTTTATTTCCAGGATACGGTCGTCTGCGTCGATCAACAGCGCCGGAACGGGCAAGGACGCCCAGATGTCTGCGGCCGGGCTCATGCAGCCTCCTGTCCGGTCCAGGGCGACAGCGCATCGGGCAACAGGCGCATCGCCTCGTCGGGGGTCCTGGCGGTCAGCACCGCGCGGCGCAGGTCGGGCGACGTGCCCGCCGTGTCCATGTACCAGCCCAGATGTTTGCGTGCGACGCGCAGGCCCAGCACCTCGCCGTAGAACCGCAGCATTTCAGCGTAATGCGCCATGACCATTTCTGCAAAAGCCTCACCCGTGGGGACGTCCGGCGCGGGCGTGCCATACAGCGCGTGCGCCACCTCGGCCAGCAACCAGGGGCGGCCTTGCGCCCCGCGCCCAATCATCACGCCATCGGCACCGGATTGCTCCAAGGCCTGCCGCGCGCTGGCCACGTCGATGATATCGCCGTTGGCGATCACCGGAATGCTGACGGCATCTTTCACGCCCCGGATCGCTGCCCAGTCTGCACGACCCTTGTAGAACTGACAGCGGGTGCGCCCGTGAATGACGATCTGGCGGATGCCTGCCGCCTCGGCCTGTGCAGCGATCTGCGGGGCGTTCAGCATGTCGTCGTCCCAGCCCAGCCGTGTTTTCAGCGTCACGGGGATGCTGACCGCATTCACCACCGCCTCGATCAGGGTCAGTGCATGGTCCGGCGTCTTCATCAGCGCCGAGCCGGAATATCCTTGGGTGACCTTTTTGGCGGGGCAGCCCATGTTGATGTCAATCACCGCAGCGCCCTGCCCTTCGACCATCCGCGCGGCTTCGGCCATGGGCGCGGCCTCGCGGCCCGCAAGCTGAACGGCGGTGCCCTGCTGGCCCAGGCCCAGCTCGGCCTTTTCGCGGGTGCCGGGGCGGGCGTTCAGCATATCAACACTGGCCACCATTTCAGACACCACCATGCCCGCACCAAACCGCGCCACGAGGCTGCGATAGGGCAGATCGGTGATTCCGGCCATCGGGGCCAGCATCACCGGTGCAATCATGGTCAATGGGTCGTTGTGTTCGGACAAATGCCTAATCCTTGTGCGTGTCTTCGACGTAGCCGACCAAAAGGCTGGCCTCAATGCTGCATGGCGTTTTTGCGCCCGATCCCGCAGCATGTGCCCAATATTTAGGCACATCAACTGCCGAATTGCCAGCCCGCCCCATTGGCCCTACACATCAGGCATGACAGGAACATCCCCGCCCGCCCCCATGACATGCGCCGCGATCATTGTCGCTGCGGGCCGTGGCCTGCGTGCGGGCGGACCTGTGGCCAAGCAATGGCAGCCGCTGTGTGGCAAGCGTGTGATTGACCATACAGTAACCGCGTTCCTGAACCATCCCCGGATTGACCGGGTGGTGTTGGTCCTGCATGCGGATGACATGACCGAAGCTGGTTTTGACGGGGTGACCCTGACCACCGGCGGCGCGGATCGTGCCGCGTCGGTGCGCGCAGGTCTGGCCGCGCTGAGCGATCCGGCCATCACCCATGTGCTGATCCATGACGTCGCCCGCCCCTGCATCACCGCGCGCACAATCAGTGATGTGATCGACGCGCTGGACCACAGCCCCGGCGCGGCGCCCGCTCTGCCCGTCACCGACGCGCTGTGGACAGGTGCCGATGGCCGCGTGACCGGCACGCAGGACCGCACCGGCCTGTACCGTGCGCAAACGCCGCAAGGGTTCGACCGCGCCGCGATCACCGCCGCACACACGGCCCATGCGGGCAACGCCGCCGATGACGTCGAGGTCGCCCGCGCCGCAGGGCTTGACGTGGCGATCGTTGCGGGGGACGAGGACAACCTGAAAATCACCCATCCGGCCGACTTTGACCGCGCCGCACGGATATTAAGAGGACGCAATGGACATCAGACTGGGTAACGGCTTTGACGTACATGCCTTTGACGACGGCGATCATGTGACGCTGTGCGGCGTGCGCATTGCCCACGATCACGGGCTCAAGGGCCATTCGGATGCCGATGTTGCGATGCACGCGGTCACCGATGCGATCTACGGCGCGCTGGCGATGGGCGACATCGGCCAGCATTTCCCGCCCTCGGACCCGCAGTGGAAGGGCGCGGCCAGCCACATCTTTCTGAGCCATGCCGTGAAACTGGCGCAGGACAACGGCTTTGCCATCGGCAACATCGATTGCACGATCATCTGCGAGTTTCCAAAGATCGGCCCGCACAGCGACGCCATGCGCCACGAAATGGCACGGATTACCGGCGTCGAGCGCAGCCGCATCTCGGTCAAGGCGACCACCTCGGAACGCCTGGGCTTTACCGGACGCGGCGAAGGCATCGCGTCGTTGGCAACCTGCACATTGGTGAAATCATGACACAGAAACTCGCGACCGCCATCGGCACCGTTCTGGGTGTCGGCTATATCCGTCCCGCCTCGGGCACCTGGGGGTCGCTGGTGGCGTTGCCCTGGGCGTGGCTGCTGCATGTGATCGGCGGCTGGCCTCTGCTGCTGGTCGGGATCGTGGTGATCTTTGCCGCCGGATGGTGGGCCACGGGCGTGATGACCAAGGGCAAGACCGATCATGACCCCTCCGAGATTGTCGCGGACGAGGTGGTCGGCCAGTGGATCGCCCTGCTGCCGCTGTCGATTGGTGCCACGAACAACAGCGTGTCGATGCTGGATCTATGGCCGGGCTGGGTCGCGGCATTTGTGCTGTTCCGTCTGTTCGACATCTGGAAGCCCTGGCTGGTGGGCCGGGCCGACCGGCGCGGTGATCCGTTGGGCGTGATGCTGGACGACGTGATTGCGGGCATCTTTGCCGCCATCGGCGTCGTGCTGCTGGCCGGGCTGGCGCATGGGGTATTGATGCGATGAGCCTGCCCGTCAGCGTGCTTGAGGCCGCAAAGGCGCGCGGCGTGATGATTGCCACCGCCGAAAGCTGCACGGGCGGAATGGTGGCCGCGGCCCTGACCGACATTCCCGGATCGTCAGCGGTGGTGGACCGTGGCATGGTCACCTACACCAATGTCGCCAAGGTCGAGATGCTGGGCGTGTCGGCCGAAACACTGGACGCGTTCGGCGCAGTGTCCGAAGAAACAGCCGCCGAGATGGCCACAGGCGCGCTGCGCCACAGCCACGCGCAGATGGCCGTGGCGATCACCGGAATCGCAGGCCCCGGCGGTTCTGATCACAAGCCCGAGGGACGGGTGTGTTTCGGGTTGGCGGATGGCAATGGTGTGACCACGCAAACGGTGGAATTCGGGGCGCAAGGCCGCGCGCAGGTCCGCGCGGCAGCACGCGATCATGCCTTGGGTCTGCTGTTGGGAGCGTTGACCAAGGGCTGAAACCAAAGGTTCACACGCTGCATATTTTTGAGGCATCATACCTCGATTTCCGCCCTAAAACCGCGCAATCCAAAAAACGCCCTGATTTTAAGCGCGCTGACGCAAAAACTTGCTTTCCCATTGCGCGCCGTCTTGGCACCTCCCCCGAAACCAATCGGGAGGGGACCCATATGAACGCCGCTGACACAGCCTGGATCATCACCGCAACAGCCCTTGTGCTGTTCATGACATTGCCGGGCCTTGCCCTGTTTTACGGCGGCCTTGTGCGCGCCCGCAACGTTCTGAGCGTGTTCATGCATGTCTATGCCATCGCCTGCCTGATGAGCGTGCTGTGGTTCGTCGTCGGCTATTCCATCGCCTTTGGCGGCGGCGAAAGCGGCATCTGGGGCGGCCTGGACAAGCTGCTGTTGCTGGGTGTGACCGCCGACAGCCTGACCGGCACCCTGCCCGAGGTGCTGTTCTTTGCCTTCCAGATGACATTTGCCATCATCACGCCCGCGCTGATCGTGGGGTCCTACGTGGAGCGCATCGGCTTCGGCTTTGTGCTGCTGTTTTCGGCGCTGTGGATGCTGCTGTGCTATGCGCCGGTGGTGCATTGGATCTGGGGCGGCGGGTTCCTGTCGGACGGCGGTATCTTTGGCGAGATTGGCGTGCGCGACTTTGCAGGCGGCATCGTGGTGCACGAGACCGCGGGGCTCGCGGCGCTGATCCTTGCGGTATTCTTGGGCAAACGCCGCAACCATACCACGCCGCCGCACAACCCCGGTCTGGTGATGATCGGTGCGGCCATGCTGTGGGTCGGCTGGTTCGGCTTCAATGGCGGGTCGCAACTGGCCGCGGACGGCGGGGCCGCGATGGCGCTGACGGTCACGCATATCTCGGCGGCCACCGCATCGCTGACATGGGCGCTGTGGGAGCGGTTGAAGTTCGGCAAATCGTCGCTGGTGGGCATCGTCACGGGCACCATCGCGGGGTTGGCGTCGATCACCCCTGCATCGGGCTTTGTCGGACCGGTCGAGGCGCTGGTGATCGGGGCCGTCGCGGGCATCCTGTGCCAGGAAGCCGTGAACCTGATCCGCAACAAGGTGGTCATCGACGACACGCTGGATGTCTTTGCCGTGCACGGCGTCGGCGGTATCTTTGGCACGATCATGATCGCCGTCTTTGGCGCAGGCACATGGGCGGCACAGCTGGGATCGCTGGCGATTGTCGGCGTGTTCACAACCGTCGTGACCATCGTGCTGATCGTCGTGGTGCGCGCCATCACGCCCCTGCGGGTGGATGCCGAGACCGAGACCAACGGTCTTGACCTCGCCGTCCACGGCGAACGCGCCTACGACATCACCAGCTAGGCGGCGATCACGGCTGCAAAGGTGGCAAGGTCATTGCCCTGCACGGCCTGCCACAGATCATCGGCGCGCGTCCCCACAAGGGCGTGCGCCTTTTTCATGATCTTGGCCTGCCGGTCGGTCAGCGGGATCGGCGCATCAAGATCATGGAACGCCGCCTGCCCGTCGACAAAGACCCGCGCCTGCATTTCGGTCAGGCTTTCGTCGGTGTCGACGCGCACGCGGGTGCGGAATTGCGCCAGATCGGCGCGCGCGGCGGTGGCATCGTTGAATTGCGCAATGTCGCCGGTGTCCAGCCCGTGCGCCGCCATCGCTGCCACCTGGGCATAGCTGAACTTGCACTCCAGCCCCGTGCGCGGGGTTTCGATGTTGCACACGGTCATCCAGCGCGGGTGGGTGGTGATCTCGACCGTGCTGTCGGGTGTCAGGTCGGTGTTGGCCAGCGCCTCAAGCGTGGCGTGCAGCCCGTGGCAGCAAGCGTGAAACTTGTGGCTGACACGCGTCATGCGCCAGTCGGTGCCCAGCGTCACGGGATCGCCCGCCCCGTGGTGGGTGGGTCCAAATCCCAACGGTCCTGCCAGACCGTCATCGGCAGAGGTCATCCCCGCCGCCGCCCATTCCGCAGCCTCGACGCCGCACCGCGCGGCAAGCCCTGCGTTCAGCGGTTTGCCCATGGTGCCGAACTGCGACTTCAGCCCCGAGGCCATGGTGCTGCACAGACCCAGCGCGTGACGCATCTGCACGTCGCTCAGGCCCCGTAGGCGACCGGCTGCAATGGTGGCCCCGAACGCACCGGCTGTTGCCGTCTGGTGATAGCCCACCTGATAATGCCCGCGCCCCAGCCAGATGCCGACAGCCACCGAAGCCTCGGCGCCGATCAGTGCTGCGTCGATGATGCTGTCCAGCGTCGCGCCTGCCGCCTGTCCTGCGGCCAGTGCCGCCGACACAACCGCGACCGACGGGTGGCCGATGTGCGCAAAATGGGTGTCGTCATAGTCCAGCGCATGGCTGAGCGTGCCGTTGATCAGCGCCGCCGCCGCGGGTGCGCCCTGCCCGCCTGCGAACTGCGTACAGTCACCCGCAACATGCGCAGCGGCGACAAAACCGTCAAAGCTGCCTTCGGCGGCGCCTGCGATGCCGCAAGCGGCCCAATCCAGCACCGACAGTGCCATGACCGCACGCGCATCCGCATCGGGTGCGGTGCCTGCAAAGGTCACCAGTTGCTCGGTGATATCTGTCGTTGCCATTGGACGATCTCCTCTTGTGGAAGGCCGCCTAGCTGTAGAGTTCAGCCGCCCGCCGTTCAAATGCGCGCACGATCCGCTGCATTGCTTCGTTGAACACGACCCCGATGATGCCCTGCAACACGCGGTTGCGAAACTCGAAATCGACAAAGAACGATACGTCACAGCCGCCCGTCACATCCGAAAACGCCCAGTTCGATTTCATATAGCGAAACGGACCGTCCAGATATTCGGTGTCGATCTTATGCGCATCCGGCCACAGCACCACGCGGCTGGTGAACCGTTCGCGGAACACCTTGAAGCTGATGACCAGATCGGCCTCCATCACCGTATGATCGCCCTGATCTGTGGTCGATTTGACGCGCGCGGCGGCACACCACGGCAGGAACTGCGGATAAGACCCGACATCGGCCACCAGATCATACATCTGTTGGGCGGTATAAGGCAGGAAACGGGTTTCGGAATGTGTCGGCATCACGCTATGAGTTATGGCAAGGGTTCAGGCCCATGTGTTACGAAACAGTCCTGAGTTCAAGGGGAACGCCATGCCGGACCGGCCTTATGTGATCGACCAGATGATTTCCGCAAAGATGATTGCCGCGCGGATCGAAGAGCTGTGCGCTGAGATTCAGGCGGAATTCAACGGCACCGACAAGCTGGTTGTCGTGGGGCTGTTGCGCGGATCATTCGTGTTCATTGCGGACCTTGTGCGCGAGCTGGACCTGCCCATCGAGGTCGATTTCCTTGAAGCGTCCTCATATGGCGATGCGATGGAATCCAGCCGCGAGGTGCGTATCCTCAAGGACCTGCGCGGTGCCATCGAAGGCCGCGACGTGCTGGTGGTCGAGGATATCGTGGATACAGGCCACACGCTGCACCACGTGGTCAACCTGCTGCGCTCGCGCGCACCTGCGCGGCTGAAATCCATTGCTCTGCTGGACAAGCCCGACCGCCGCGAGATCGACATGAAAGCGGATTGGACCGGCTTTGAAATCCCCGACGAATTTGTCGTGGGCTACGGCATCGACTTTGCCCAACGCAACCGCAACCTGGGCTACATCGGCAAGGTGCGGTTCACATGAACCCCATCTGGTTCGTGCGCATGGCCCGTTGGGCGCGCAACCCGCCGTCGTCAGCGCGGGTGAAGCTGGTGTTCGGGATCATCGCGGTGTTGCTGATGATCTGGGGCATCGAGAAACTGGGCTGGTGGCCCGACTGGGCCACGGCAACGCGCGCGCGGCCCTGAAGGTCGGGGGCTTAAAGGGACTTCGAAATCTTTTCTTTTAGGGGGCTCTGCCCCCGACGCTATCGCGTCTCCCCCGGAGTTTATCCTGCAAGATGAAGATCAGGCGCCCGCGCGCCGCAGGCCCGGAATGCCCCCCAGCGCAACGGCAAGGCCGGTGGTCGCCATGACAGCCCCCAGCCATTCGGGGGCCGTAGGGATTTCCCCTGCAAGCGGAATGCCCAGAATCAGCGCCACGGCAGGCACGACCGCAGGAAACAGCGCGGCAGAGCCAACCCCCAGCAGTGCGACCGAGCGCGCATAGGCCACCATTGCGAGAACACCCGCCATCACACCGTGCACGACGATTTGCACGATCAGCGTTTCCACGGGCAGTGCGGCCAGCCGGTCCAGCGTGCCAAAAATCAGCACGCCCGGCACCACGACAACCGCGGACAAGACCGAAGCGGCTGCGGTCGCGGCAATCGCGCCCATCTGCCATCGCCGCAACAGGATGGTGAAGGTCGCCCAGCACCCACCTGCGGCCATGAACATCAGGTGCCCCTTCCACGCGTCAGGCTCGCTGGCGCTGGAGCCCACCAGTGAAATCAGCGCGATGCCACCCAGCACCATGGCGATGCCCGCGATCCGTGCCGCGTGCAGCTTTTCCCCCATAAACAGGATCGCCACGGCGGTGGCCACAAGGGCCGCGGTCGAGGGCTGGATCACGGCGCCATGGGCCAATGGCGCAAACAAAAAGCCGCCCGCGCCAAACATTAGGAACAGCGGTCCGACGATGATCGCCAGCACAACGCCCCGTCCCCAGCCGATGCCGCCCAGATCCCGCACTCCCTTGCGCAAGAGCCAGGGCAGCAGGATCATTCCCGCCACACCATAGCGCAGCAGAATAATGTCGATGGGCAGCAATCCCGCCTGCGCGGCATCGCGGGCATAGACGAAATACAGCGCCCACATCACAACAGCGGACAGACCGAAGAAAACCCCGATCAGCCGCACCCGCGCCGCGGCGCTCTCTGTCTTATCCAAACTTCGCCAGCCGCGCCGCCCGCAGCCGCGCAAAGTCGTCACCGGCGTGATAGGACGAGCGTGTCAGCGGCGTGGCCGACACCATCAGGAACCCCTTGCCGTAAGCTGCCTTTTCATAGGCTGCAAACTCGTCCGGGTGCACAAAGCAGTCCACACGGTGGTGCTTGGGCGTGGGCTGCAGATATTGCCCGATGGTCAAAAAGTCGATGTCGGCGGCGCGCATGTCTTCCATGACCTGCATCACGGCCTGACGGTCCTCGCCCAGACCCACCATGATGCCCGATTTGGTGAACATGGTCGGGTCCAGTTCCTTGACCCGCTGCAACAGGCGCAGACTGTGGAAATAGCGCGCACCGGGTCGGACCTCGGGGTACAGGCCCGGCACGGTTTCAAGGTTGTGGTTGAACACATCGGGGCGCGCCTCGACCACGACTTCCAACACCGACGGATCGCAACGGATAAAGTCCGGCGTCAGGATTTCGATGGTGGTGCCGGGGCTGCGGTGGCGGATGGCGCGGATGGTCTGGGCAAAGTGATCTGCCCCGCCATCGGTCACATCATCACGGTCCACGCTGGTGATGACCACATGGTTCAACCCCAGTTTCTCGACCGCATGGGCCACGCGGCCCGGCTCGAAGGCGTCCAGCGCCTCGGGCGGTTTGCCGGTGGCGATGTTGCAGAAGGTACAGGCGCGGGTGCAGACCTCGCCCATGATCATCATGGTGGCGTGTCCCTGAGACCAGCATTCGCCGACGTTGGGGCATCCCGCCTCTTCGCAGACCGTGGTCAGGTTGTTGTCGCGCATGATCTTGCGCGTCTCGGCATAGCCCTTGCCGCCCGGCGCCTTGACGCGAATCCACTCCGGTTTCTTCGGCTGCGGATTGTCGGGACGACGCGCCTTTTCAGGGTGGCGTTGCTCGGGGATTTTCAGATCGCGCATCAGACATCGCTTTCGGCAGATGGTTTAACGTTGAACAGTCTATAACATAAGGGATTGTGGAATGAACACCAGCCTGCGCATGGCAGCTATGTTAATGCGCAAGGTGCATTATTGCGCCGCTGACGCGATCAGATTTTCTTGGTTTTTCAACGGGCCGCACAAAAACACGATTATTTTAGTGGGATATTCCGCCTGAGGTATTTCACCCCGCCCGCCGTTAGTTTAGATTGATTCTAGAAAGGCCCGCACCGCCCGCCGGGTCGCATCATAAACGATAAAGTTCGAAACAGATCGGAGACTGCACCATGGACGGCGAAATGAAATGCCCTTTCAACAGCAAGAAACAAGTCACCAACCGCGATTGGTGGCCGGATGCGCTGAACCTCAAGGTGCTGAGCCAGCATTCGTCGCTGGTGAACCCGCTGGGCGAAGAGTTTGATTATGCTGCTGCCTTTGGCACACTGGATCTGGACGCGGTCAAACAGGATATTTTCGCGCTGATGACCGACAGCCAGCCGTGGTGGCCTGCGGACTATGGTCACTATGGCCCGCTGTTCATCCGCATGGCATGGCACAGCGCAGGCACCTACCGTTCGGCCGATGGTCGTGGCGGTGCGTCGACCGGCAACCAGCGCTTTGCGCCGCTGAACTCCTGGCCCGACAACGGCAACCTGGACAAGGCGCGCCGCCTGCTGTGGCCGATCAAGAAGAAATACGGCAACGCCCTGTCCTGGGCCGACCTGATGATCCTTGCGGGCAACTGCGCCATCGAATCGATGGGCGGCAAGGTGTTCGGCTTTGGCGGCGGTCGTGTGGACATTTACGAGCCCGAGGAAGACATCCATTGGGGCGCGGAAACCGAATGGCTGGCGACATCGGACAAGCCCGGTGGCCGCTATTCCGAGGGTCGCCAGCTGGACAACCCGCTGGCCGCTGTGCAGATGGGTCTGATCTATGTGAACCCCGAAGGCCCCGACGGAAACCCCGATCCCGTCGCCTCCGGCTTTGACGTGCGCGACACCTTCCGCCGCATGGGCATGGAAGACGACGAAACCGTGGCGCTGGTTGCCGGTGGTCACACCTTCGGCAAGGCGCACGGCGCAGGCGATCCGATCTATGTCGGCCCCGAGCCCGAAGCGGGCGACATGCAGCAAATGGGTCTGGGCTGGATCAACAGCCACGAAAGCGGCATCGGCGGTCATACCACCACATCCGGCATCGAGGGCGCGTGGAAACCCAACCCGACCACATGGGACATGGGCTATTTCGACGTCCTGTTCAAATACGAGTGGAAGCTGACCAAGAGCCCCGCAGGCGCACAGCAATGGACCCCCATTGATGTGGAAGAGGCCGACATGGTCGTCGACGCCCACGACCCCGACAAGAAACACCCGCCGATGATGACCACGGCGGATATGTCGATGAAGATGGACGAAGGCTTTGCCGCCATTTCGCGCCGCTTCCATGCCGACCCCGAGCTGTTCGCCGACGCCTTTGCCCGCGCATGGTTCAAGCTGACGCACCGCGACATGGGCCCCAAGGCCCGGTATCTGGGCGCCGATGTGCCTGCCGAAGACCTGATCTGGCAGGATCCCCTGCCCGCAGCGACCTTTGCGCCGCTGGGCGAGGCAGACATCGCCAAGCTGAAATCCGACATTCTGGCCACCGGCCTGTCGGTGTCGGAACTGGTATCGGTCGCATGGGCATCCGCGTCGACCTATCGCGGGTCGGACCACCGCGGCGGCGCAAACGGTGCGCGCATCCGTCTGGCGCCGCAGAAAGACTGGACCGTCAACGAGCCTGCGAAACTGTCCAAGGTGCTGAGCGCACTGGAAGGCGTGCAAGCGTCCTTCAACAGTGGCGACAAGGGCGTCTCGATGGCCGATCTGATCGTGCTGGGCGGTGTGGCCGCCATTGAAAAGGCAGCGGCGGACGCGGGCCAGAAGATCGCTGTGCCTTTCACTTCGGGCCGCGTCGACGCGACACAGGAACAGACCGACATTGACGGTATGAACCTGCTGGAACCGATGGCCGACGGCTATCGCAACTATGTCGCCGACGGCATCACGGTTAAGGCGGAAAAGCTGCTGATCGACCGCACGCAACTGCTGAACCTGACAGCACCGGAAATGACTGTTCTGATCGGTGGTCTGCGCGTGCTGGGCGCCAACTATGGCGACAGCAAAGCAGGCGTGATGACGGATCGTCCCGGCCAGTTGACCAACGACTTCTTTGTCAACCTGCTGGACATGAACATCCGCTGGGGTGCTTCGAACGACGCGCAGTCGGCCTTTGAGGGCACGGATGCGAACAGCGGTCAGGTTGTCTGGACCGGCACCCGCGCCGATCTGGTTTTCGGCTCGCACGCGCAACTGCGCGCGCTGGCGGAAATCTACGGCCAGGACGACGCAGGCCCGCGCTTTGTCCGGGACTTTGTCGCCGCATGGACCAAGGTGATGAACGCCGACCGTTTCGATCTGGCCTGATCACCAGCACCACATCATGGGGCGTTCCGGTTCACCACCGGGGCGCCCTTTTGTCATGGCACTTCGGCTTCATCTTGCCAGATAAACTCCGGGGGAGCGCCGCAAGGCGCGGGGGCTGGCCCCCAAAAGGCACCCCGACCGACGACTGGCGCGGCCTAACCGATCAGCCCGCCGCCTGCACCCGAGACCGCATCATAATGCCGCTTCAGCCGCATCAACGCGATCCGCAACACGATCTTGCCCGACCGCGCCGACCAGCCAAGCCGCTTTTCCGCAGTCTCCAGACCTTCCAGATAGCAACAGCAGCGCAGCACGACATCCGACAACCCCGGCCCCAGATCGGCCAGTGCCGCCGACACACGCCTGCGTGCGGCCTCGGGGCCTGTGCCGCCGTCGGACGCGCCGCTGCCCCGCACGCCACCTGTCAGGAACCTTTCCCAGTTCTGCGTGACATTCGGCCCCATATTGGCAAGCTCGAAATCCTCGCGCAGCCGCTCGCCCGCGCGCACCAGATCGCTGCCGAGAAACTGCGTGCCGTCCTTGTCACGCCGCCGCGCCAATGCGGTGAGGGGCGATTCCGACAGGCTGTAGCGCATCCGCCGCGCGGCTCCGACGTTGCTTTCATCGTTCATCGCATCGTCGTCCGGCACCCGGCTTGCCCCTGCAAAAGCCGCCGGTGCTTCGGCAAAGCCTTCGGCCAGATCCTCTTCGCCTGCCGCGCGGATCATGCGTGTCAGTGCCTGACGCCCGACCGCCGTGATACGGTATCGTATGATCCGCCCCTGCCCGTCCGGTGCGATCCAGTCCTTCAGCGCCATCGCTTCGGCCACCGTCCGGTCCACCACCGCCGTGCGCGTGGTCCCGTCCCGCACCACGACGGCTTTGTCCATGTCGCCGGCAACGGCCAGAACCGCGCCCTTTTCGCACATCCGCCGCAACACACGCCGCGCGTCCTGCGTCAGCGGGTCAGCATCCGGCGTGTCGTGTTTCCTGTAGATCTGGTTCATCTTCGGGGCGTCCTTATCTTCAAAATCACATTGTTCGACAGCAACTCTGGCAATGTCCCTGGGGGTCTTTCGGCGGAAGAACCGGGCACCCAGCGTCTGCAGGGCAGCATCGACCAAAGGATCGTCACGACGGCTTTCCAACCGCCTGACCTGCCGCAACACCGTTGACGCGTGGCACCCCGAAATGCGCGCCAGCTCCCTGATGGTCAGCCCTGCTTCTGTATGTGCCAAATAGGTCCGCGCAGCCTTGGGCACCCAACCCGGAGTGTCGGCAATACGCGGTTGTTGATCCGAAAATCGGTCCATCCTCATAATTTTCCCCTGAGCGACGTCTGCTTGGTTATCCACAGACTTATCCCCACAACCTTGAGGTGCAGTTGTTACTCATTCCTTAACAAATTGCCGGTGAAACAATCATTGTTTCCAAAAGATAAACTGAGGTGAAGACGCCGAACGGTGCTGGTGCGCAACGCGCAACACCCGTTCAGGCTGTGCCACTGTGGCGACCTGCCGGTCAGACCCCGGCCCGATGTTCTGTCATTGCAAAGGAGCCACCCCATGCAAGATATCCTGTCGATGCTCTCCGCCATTCACCGCCCGCGCCTGTTGATGCGGGCCGCCCGTTTCGGCGCCCAGGACTATCGCCGTGAGGTGCATCTGCCGCGCCTGTTGGGCTACGGCAAACTGCCCCGTTACGGGGCCGCGCTGATGCAGTTGATGGAAATGGAATCGGCGCTGAATGCCCAACGCAAGGGGGATGATGCCGCCTATTGCCTGACGCGGCACATCGAAGTTCTGATCGCCATCGTCGCCGAGGCGCGGATCATGCGCACCGCCCAGAGCTAGGGCGATGCGCATATCGTTTACATGAACGAATCGGGCTCGGCTGCCTTGCGTTTGGCCACAAAGGCATCCAGCGCCTCGACAATCGCGGGATCAATCGGCGGCTGCTGGTAATCGTTCAGCATCTTTTCGACACGTACGGTTGCCAGCGCCTGCGTGTCGCGCGCGCCTTCGTCCTGCCATGTCTCGAAGGGTTTGTAGTCCAGCAAATCGGACTTCCAGAAGGCGGATTTGAAATTCGCCTGCGTATGGGCGCACCCCAGATAGTGGCCACCCGGACCGACTTCGCGGATCGCATCCATGGCTTGGGCGTTCTCGTCAATCTGAACGCCTTTGGCCAGATGATGCAGCGTGCCAAGCTGGTCGGCGTCCATCACGAATTTCTCGAAAGAGGACACCAGCCCCCCCTCCAGCCATCCGCAGGCGTGCAGCATGAAGTTCACGCCCGACAACAGACCCATGTTCAGCGAGTTCGATGTCTCATAAGCCGCCTGCGCATCCGGCAGCTTCGATCCGCAGAACGATCCCGCCGAGCGGAACGGCAGCCCCATGCGCCGTGCCAGTTGGCCCGCGCCATACGTGATGTGCGCCGCTTCGGGTGTGCCAAAGGTCGGCGCGCCCGAGTTCATGTCGATCGAGGTGACGAAGGCCCCGAAGATCACCGGCGCCCCCTTGCGGCACAGCTGGCTATAGGCGATGCCCGCCAGAACTTCGGCCAGCACCTGCGTCAGCGTGCCCATGACCGACACCGGCGCCATGGCGCCACCCACAATAAAGGGCGAGATGATGCAGGCCTGGTTGTTCTTTGCATAGACTTCCAGCGCGCCCATCATGACGTCGTCGAATGTCATGGGCGAGTTGATGTTGATCAGCGAGGTCATCACGGTGTTCTGCTGAACAAAGTCTTCTCCGAACAGCACGCCGCACATGTCCACCGAATCCTGCGCGCGGCTGGGTTCGGTGACCGACCCCATGAACGGTTTGTCAGACAAGGTCATGTGGGCATAAAGCATGTCCAGGTGACGCTTGTTCACCGGAATGTCGGTGGGTTCGCACACGGTGCCGCCCGAATGGTGCAGCCATTTCGACATATAGGCCAGCTTCACGAACTTCTGGAAATCCGCCAGCGTCGCATAGCGACGGCCACCAGCGGCGTCGCGCACAAAGGGCGGGCCATAGACCGGCGCCAGAACCAGATTGCGGCCGCCGACCACGACATTGCGCTCGGGGTTGCGGGCGTGCTGGGTGTATTCGCTGGGCGCGGTCTTGCACAGTTCGCGTGCCAGCCCCTTGGGAATGCGCACCCGTTCGCCGTCCACTTGCGCACCGGCATCACGCCAGCGCTGCAGCGCCGCGGGGTTGTCGGGAAAGTTCACGCCGATCTCTTCGAGGATCGTTTCGGCATTGGCCTCGATGATCTGCAACGCTTCTTCGTTCAGGATATCGAGGTTGGGAATGTTGCGTTCGATATACTTGGCTGTCTCGAACGACACTGCGCTGCGCTCTGCGCGCCGTGCGGCTCCGCCGCCCCCGCGTCCACGCCGTCCGGTTGCTGCTGTATCCGTCATGATTCCATTCCCTCGTCTGTGCGGGTGCTTGTCTTGACCCGCTGATTAGCCCAGCACCATGCCCGAACGCACGCCCTGAACGGCAGCCAAGGGCAAAAAGCGACATATCGCGCGCTGTGACCGCATTCGGGCGCAAATTTTACACCGCCCCGCGCCGCCAGAACCCGTCAGACGCTTGCCACAGGCGGCGCGCAGCCTTAACAGGTCTGCATGAAACAAAGCTCCCATGACCGCCTCCTGATCATCGACTTCGGCAGCCAGGTAACGCAGCTGATTGCGCGTCGCCTGCGCGAACTGAATGTCTATTGCGAAATCCACCCGTTCAACACCGTGACGGATGCCTTTCTGGAAGACTTCGCGCCCAAGGCCGTGATCTTCTCGGGTGGCCCGTCCTCGGTGTTTGCCGAGGGTGCGCCGATGCCGCCCATGTCGGTCTTTGACCTGGGCGTGCCGATCCTTGGCATTTGCTACGGCCAGCAGGTGATGATGCATTGCCTGGGCGGCAAGGTCGAACGCGGCCACGGCACCGCCGAATTCGGCCGCGCCTATGTCTCCAAGGGCGCCAAGCCACTGGACTGGCTGAATGGCTGGTTCCTGGAGGACCGCGAACAGGTCTGGATGAGCCACGGCGACCACGTCAGCGCGCTGGCCCCCGGCTTTGAAGTCTACGGCACTTCGCCCAACGCACCCTTTGCGATCACGGCGGACACCGACCGCAATTTCTTTGCCGTGCAGTTCCACCCCGAGGTGCACCACACCCCGAACGGCAAGACGCTGTACCAGAACTTTGTCAAACTGGCGGGGTTCAAGGGCGACTGGACCATGGACGCCTACCGTGAGGAAGCCATCGCGCGCATCCGCGAGCAGGTCGGCGACGGCAAGGTGATCTGCGCGCTTTCGGGCGGCGTAGACAGCTCGGTCGCTGCCGTGCTGATCCACGAGGCCATCGGCGAGCAGCTGACCTGCGTCTATGTCGATCACGGGTTGATGCGCAAAAACGAAAGCGAACAGGTCGTGGGCATGTTCCGCGAGCATTACAACCTGCCGCTGATCCACGCAGACGAATCCGAACTGTTCCTGGGCAAGCTGGACGGCGTCAGCGACCCCGAGACCAAGCGCAAGATCATCGGCGGTCTGTTCATCGACGTGTTCGAGAAATACGCCAAGCAAATCGGCGGGGCGGATTTCCTGGCCCAAGGCACGCTGTACCCCGACGTGATCGAAAGCGTGTCGTTTTCCGGCGGCCCCTCGGTCACCATCAAATCGCACCACAACGTCGGCGGCCTGCCCGAGCGGATGAACATGAAGCTGGTCGAACCGCTGCGCGAACTGTTCAAGGACGAGGTGCGCGCACTGGGCCGCGAGTTGGGCCTGCCCGACAGCTTTATCGGGCGTCACCCCTTCCCCGGTCCGGGTCTGGCGATCCGCTGCCCCGGCGAGATCACCCGCGCCAAGCTGGACATCCTGCGCGAGGCGGATGCCGTCTATATCGACCAGATCCGCAAGCATGGGCTGTACGACGAAATCTGGCAGGCCTTTGTCGCCATCCTTCCCGTGCGCACCGTGGGCGTGATGGGCGACGGACGCACCTATGATTTTGCCTGTGCGCTGCGCGCGGTCACCTCGGTGGACGGCATGACTGCCGACTATTACCCGTTCAGCCACGATTTCCTTGGCGAAACCGCCACGCGGATCATCAACGAAGTGCCGGGGATCAACCGGGTGACCTATGACATCACCTCGAAACCTCCGGGCACCATCGAGTGGGAATAAACACATCGACGGCCCCGACCGCGGGGCTGTCCTTTACCCCAAAGCCAAGGCCCTGACATCATGAACCCCATCCTCAAGGCGGCGCTCTGGATGAGCGGGTCCATCGCGTCATTCTCAGCCATGGCCGTGGCGGGACGCGAAGTCGCCTTTGAGCTCGATACCTTTGAAATCATGATGTACCGCAGCCTTGTGGGTGTGGTGATTGTCTGTCTGGTGGCCGGGGTGACCGGCACCTGGCGGCAGATCAACACCCAGCAGATGGGCACGCATCTGGTGCGCAATATCGCGCATTTCACCGGGCAGAACCTGTGGTTTTATGCGGTGACGGTGATCCCGCTGGCACAGGTCTTTGCGCTGGAGTTTACCTCGCCGATCTGGGTTATCGTACTGTCGCCGCTGATCCTGGGTGAACGGCTGACGGCGGTGCGGGCGCTGGCGGCCATTATGGGATTTGCAGGCATCCTGATCGTGGCGCGTCCCGATATGGGAGCGATCAATGCGGGCGTTGTCACCGCGACCTCTGCGGCAATCTTTTTCGCGCTGACCATCATGTTCACCAAACGGCTGACGCGCACCCAGTCGATCATCTGCATCATGTTCTGGCTGACCGCGATGCAGTTGGTTATGGGGTTGGCGCTGGCAGGATATGACGGCGACGTGATGCTGCCCACCGCTGCCACCCTGCCGTGGCTTGTGCTGATCGGGCTGGCTGGCCTGCTGGCGCATTTCTGTCTGACCAACGCGCTGAAAATCGCTCCGGCCACGGTGGTGGTGCCCATCGACTTTATCCGCTTGCCGACCATCGCTATCGTGGGGATGCTCTTGTACCGTGAGAGTATAGATGTCTGGGTGTTCGTGGGGGCCGCCGTGATTTTTGCGGGCAACTATCTGAACATCTGGTTCGAAACCCGCCGCCGCTGATTGCGCAGCTTTCGGATCGTGCGCGCATCCTTCTGTTGCTAGGTCCGGGATCATGACAGAACAAAAATCCATATCGGGACGCGCATGGGCAGAAATGCTGCTGTTGGGGTTGATCTGGGGCGGGTCGTTCCTGTCGATCCGCGTTGCACTGGATGAAATCGGCCCGTTGACCGCTGTGGCGCATCGCACCGGTTGGGCCATGGTCGTGCTGTGGATCGTGGTCCTGCTGCGCCGTATTCCGGTGCCGCGCGATCCGAAAGTCTGGGGCGCGTTTGTGGTCATGGGTCTGCTTAACAACGTGATCCCCTTTGGGCTGATGGCCTGGGGACAGTTGCACATCGCCAGTGGCCTGACCTCGATCTTTAACGCGGCGACAGCGATCTTTGGTGTTGTGGCGGCAGCGCTGTTCTTTGCGGACGAGCGTATAACCGCGCGTCGTGCCATTGGCGTCACCCTTGGCTTTGCGGGCGTGGCGACGGCGATCGGTCTGGACAGCCTGCACAATTTCGATCTGCAAAGCCTGGCCCAGCTTGCCGTCCTCGGCGGTGCCGCCAGCTATGCGCTGGCCGGTGTCTGGGCGCGCAAGCATCTGGGCGGCTTGCACCCCGTGCTGGCCGCTGCGGGAATGCTGACCGGTTCCAGCCTGATCACCCTGCCCCTGGCCTGGCAGGTCGAGGGGCCGATCACGCTGGCGTTGGCCCCCGACACCCTGGTCGCCATCGCTTATTATTCGATCATCGCCACGGCCGGTGCCTATCTGCTGTATTACCGCATCCTGCAGATGGCGGGCAGCGGCAACCTGATGGTGGTGACCTTGTTGATCCCGCCCGTTGCCATCACCCTGGGCGCCTGGGTGCGCAACGAAACGCTGGGGCCGCAGGCCTATGCCGGTTTTGCCTTGCTTGCCTTGGGGTTGGTGGTGCTGGATGGCCGCACCTGGCGCGCAATACGTGCGCGGCTGATTGACCGAAGCCTCCCGCATAGATAGCATTATTCCAAGGTTTGGACCTACGTTCACGCCGTAAGTTTGCGGCAGATTAACCTTGCGTCAGGCAACCAATCTTGCCCATGCGTCAACATTGACGCAACGCAGTTCTCTACGCTTAATTTCATTTGTCTTCGCCAAATTTTTTCCGCGAAGCAACTTCTGGGGAGGAGTGACATGACAGTAAAGACCATCGCCATTGCGGCGCTTCTCGGCTCGGCTTGCACGGCGCAAGCGGGCGGCATCGACCGTTCGGGCCAATCCATTCTGGCTCTGTTCGAAAGCGGGCGTTACGCCGAATTCAGCCTTGGGTCCGTATCCCCCGACACCTCGGGCACGGCTGTTGCCGGTCTGGGCGGTTTCGGCTCGGGCGACATGACGTCCAGCTTCTTGCAACTGGGTGCGGCGTACAAAGCGGACATCGACGACCGGCTGTCCTATGCCATCATCTATGACCAACCCTTCGGCGCGGACGTGGATTATCCCACGGGCACGGGCTATTTCGCAGCTGGCTCCATGGCTGAGCTGGACGCCCACGCCATCACCGGCCTGATGCGCTACAAGTTTGAAAACAACTTCAGCGTTCACGGCGGTATCCGTGTGCAGAGCATCGAGGCGACGGCTGCGGTGCCCTTTGTCGGCGGATACGCCGTTGAAGGAGACCGCGACGTTGGCGTCGGCTATGTCATCGGTGGTGCCTACGAGCGCCCCGACATCGCCCTGCGTGTGGCCCTGACCTACAACTCGCGGATCAAACACGACGTGCAGACATCTGAAAGCTTTGGCGGCGGTCCGGCTGCGACCTCGAACACCCACATCGAGACCCCGCAATCGGTCAATCTGGATTTCCAGACCGGCATCGCTCAGGACACGCTACTGTTCGGTGGCATCCGCTGGGCCGAGTGGTCCGAATTCGACATCACGCCCGTCGGCTATCAGGGTGCGACAGGCGGGTCGCTGGTCAGCTACGACAACGACGTGTTCAGCTATTCGCTGGGTGTCGGCCGTCGTCTGAACGAAAACTGGTCGGTGTCGGCCTCGGTCGGCTATGAAAAATCCAACGGCGGCTTTGCCAGTAACCTTGGACCCACTGACGGGTCCAAAAGCATGGCGCTGGCGGCGATCTATACCAAGGACAACATGAAGATCACCACCGGCATCCGTTATATCAATATCGGTGATGCCCAGACCGCGATCCCCGGCTTTGCGCCTGCCTCGGACTTCAAGGACAACCACGCCGTCGCGATTGGTGTGAAAGTCGGCTACACGTTCTGACCTGATCCTTTTCAGGAAACCCCTGAAACCCGCAGCCCACACAGGCTGCGGGTTTTTTCATGGGAAGACAGCCCGAACTGGCGTCTTGTCCGACGCTCGGTTAGGAACGTGGTCAAACAGATAACGGACCTCGATCGATGCTATACCCCGATGCCGCAAGCTGGCGTGACGCCAAGGAAAAACGTGTGCTTGTCTATGGCATGTCAGGCTTGGGCAAAACCCATATGTCGACCCTGTTGCGCGCCTCCGGTGACTGGTTCCACTACTCGATCGACTACCGCATCGGCACCCGCTACATGGGCGAATACATCGCCGACAACGCCAAGGCCGAGGCGATGAAGGTGCCCTTCCTGCGCGATCTGCTGATGACGGACAGCATCTACATCGGCTCGAACATCACCTTCGACAACCTGTCGCCCGTCGCCACCTATCTGGGCAAGCCGGGCGATCCGGCTCTGGGTGGGTTGCCGATTGCCGAATACACCCGCCGCCAGGAACAGTTCCGCAAGGCCGAAATCAACGCCCTGCGCGACACCGCATATTTCGCGGACCGGGGCCGTTCGCTTTATGGCTACCCGCATTTCATCTGCGACACTGGCGGGTCGATCTGCGAGTGGGTCGATCCCGACGATGATCACGATCCGCTGATGACCGAGCTGTCGGCCAGTTGCCTGCCCGTCTGGATCAAGGGCAGCGAGGCGCACACCGCCGAACTGATCCGCCGCTTTGACAAGGCGCCAAAACCGATGGCCTATCTGCCTGCATTCCTCAAGCAATGCTGGGAGGAATACCTTGCGGAATCAGGGCTGTCCGAACATCAGGTGAACCCCGATACCTTTATCCGCTGGACCTACGCCCGCGCGCTGGCCCACCGTCAGCCACGCTATGAGGCCATGGCGCGCTGGGGTGTCACTGTTACCGCTGACGAGGTGGCAGCCCTGAAAACCCCCTCCGATTTCACCGACCTGATCGCCGCAGCCCTTGAGCGACGCACACAAAACCCTATCTGACCTTTCTCTGAACAAGACCGGACCCAAACCAATGCCCATCAAGATCCCAGCCACCCTGCCCGCTTACGACGTGCTGACCCGCGAGGGTGTCATGGTGCTGGACGAGGAGCTGGCCGCCAGTCAGGACATCCGCCCGCTGCGCATCGCGCTGCTGAACCTGATGCCCAAGAAGATCCAGACGGAAAACCAGTTCGCCCGCTTGATTGGCGCGACGCCGCTTCAGATCGAATTCAGCTTGCTGCGCATGACGGACCACAACACCCGCAACACCGCCGCCGAACATATGGAGGCGTTCTACCGCCCCGTGTCCGAGGTGATGGATGAGAAATTCGACGGGCTGATCATCACCGGCGCGCCGATCGAACACCTTGATTTTGACGACGTCGGCTATTGGGACGAATTGAAGCGCGTGATGGACTGGACCCAGACCAACGTGCATTCCACATTCGGTGTCTGCTGGGGCGGGATGGCGATGATCAACCATTTCCACGGCGTGCAGAAACACATGCTTGAGAAAAAGGCGTTCGGCTGCTTCCGGCACCGCAACCTTGTGCCGGCCTCGCCGTATTTGCGCGGGTTCTCGGACGACTGCGTGATCCCCGTCAGCCGCTGGACCGAAATGCGGCAGGCCGAGGTCGACAGCGTGCCCGCCTTGCGCACGCTGCTGGGCAGCGACGAGGTCGGCCCCTGTCTGGTCGAGGATGTGGACCACCGTGCACTCTATATCTTCAACCACTTTGAATACGACAGTGACACGCTGAAACAGGAATACGACCGCGACGTGGCCTCGGGCACCGAGATCAACGTGCCGCTGAATTACTATCCCAACGACGACCCCAGCCAGCCGCCGCAGAACCGCTGGCGCAGCCATGCGCATCTTTTGTACGGCAACTGGATCAACGAAATCTACCAGTCCACCCCCTTTGATCTGGCCAAAATTGGGACGTAAGGTGTTGATAACCATTGCTGTTCTTGCGTTGGCCTTGGTGGCCACCGTGCAAATCGCTGCGGGTTACCGCGAGGCACGGGCCGCGCGGACGCATCCGCCCCTGGGGCAGATCCTGGATGTGGACGGCACCAAGGTGCACGCTATGGTCATGGGTCAGGGCCCCGATCTGGTGTTGATCCACGGCGCCGGCGGCAATGTGCGCGACTTTACCTTCGATTTCGCCGAACGGCTGACCGACCGCTACCGCGTGATCCTGTTTGACCGTCCCGGGCTGGGCTGGACCGGCCTGCCCGATGACGCCGCCAACGGCGCGTGGGCGTCGCAAGGCACCCCGCCCCAGACGCAAGCCGCGCTGTTGCAAGGTGCCGCCGACCAGTTGGGCGTACGCAATCCCATCGTGCTGGGCCACAGCTTTGGTGGCTCTGTCGCGCTGGCCTGGGCGCTGGCGCGACCCGATGATACCGCCGCCGTTGTAATGGTCGCGGGCGTCGCACAACCGTGGCCGGGCGATCTGGGGCCCTTCTACACCGTTCTGGGCGCCCCGTGGGGCGGTGCGCTGGTGGTGCCGCTGATCACCGCCTTTACCCCCCGTCCCTACGTCAAGGACCGCATCGACAGCATCTTTGCCCCGCAGACAGCGCCTGAAGGCTATGCCGACTATATCGGCGCAGGCCTGTCCATGCGCCGCACCACCCTGCGCGCCAATGTGCGTCAGGTGAACACGCTGCGCCCGCATATGGTGGCAATGCAACCCAAGCTGCCCACGCTGACGATGCCAATGGAAATCGTGCACGGCGATGCGGACGACACCGTGCCACTGGCGGTCCACTCGATCCCGCTGTCGCAACAGGTGCCCGGTGCCAATCTGACCGTGCTGCCCGGCGTTGGCCACATGCCCCATCACGTTGATCCGCAGGCCGTTGTCGACGCGATCGACCGCGCTGCGCAACGTGCGGGTTTGCGTTAATCGTCACGCCGCACCATATTGATGTTAATGGAAATCACTTCACGGGAGCACGCCGCGTGACCAAACCCTTCGACGGCGCCATCAGCGCCTTTGCCGAGAGCGAAGCCCCCGAGCATATTCGCAAGACCATCGCGCGGGCCGACAAGGACGATATGCTGTCCGACAGCTATCCGCATTCCGAACGCATGTCGGGCAAGGCCTATGACAAGCAGATGGAGCGGTTGCAGATCGAACTGGTCAAGATGCAGGCCTGGGTGCAGGAAAGCGGCGCGCGGGTGGCTTGTGTGTTCGAAGGCCGGGATGCCGCGGGCAAAGGCGGCACAATCAAACGGTTCCGCGAGAACCTGAACCCGCGCAGCGCGCAGGTGGTGGCCCTGCCCAAGCCCACCGAAAAAGAGGCTGGAGAGTGGTATTTCCAACGCTACATCAGACGTCTGCCCAGTGCGGGCAACCTGTCGTTCTTTGACCGCAGCTGGTACAACCGCGGTGTTGTGGAAAAGGTTTTCGGCTTCTGCACCGACGCACAGCGCGCCCATTTCTTTCAACAGGTCCAACCCTTCGAGGAGATGCTGGTCGAGGACGGCATTCACCTGTTCAAGTTCTGGCTGAACGTGGGCCGCGAAGAGCAGCTGCGCCGGATGATGGACCGCGAGTCCGATCCGCTGAAGCAATGGAAGCTCAGCTGGATTGACGTCGAGGGCCTGAAGAAATGGGACGACTATTCAACCGCCATCCGCGAAACGCTGGACCTCAGCCATTCGGACCATGCGCCGTGGACCATCGTGCGTTCGGACGACAAGAGGCGCGCGCGTCTGGCGGCGATCCGCTGTGTGCTGCATGGGCTGGACTATACCAACAAGGACGCTCAGGCCATTGGCGAAATTGACGAAAAAATCTGTGGCGGACCGGACATCTGGGATGCCTAAACGCGGCTATCATCACGGCAACCTGCGGCAGGCGCTGGTCGATGCGGCTCTTGAGCTGATCGAGCTGAAGGGCCCCACAGGCTTTACCCTGTCCGAGGCTGCCAAACAGGCGGGTGTGACTCCCGCCGCCGTCTACCGCCACTTTGAGGGCCGCGAGGACCTGATCGCCGAAGCGGCCTTGCAGGGCTACGAGATTTTCGCCGACCTGATGGATTATGCCTATCAGTCCGGCCAGCCCTCGGCGCTGGCGGCATTCGAGGCGACGGGCCGCGCCTATCTGGCCTTTGCGCGCAAACATCCGGGCCACTATATCTCGATGTTCGAAAGCGGCATTTCGATCAACCGCACACCGGAGCTGGCGGCCGCCGCCAACCGCGCCAACGGCGTTCTGGAAAAGGCCGCCGCCGATCTGTCGCAACACATTCCGGCCGACAAACGCCCGCCGGCGTCGATGTTCAGCGCGCACATCTGGGCAATGAGCCACGGCGTCGTCGAACTCTTCGCCCGCAACAGCCCCGGCCGCGCCAGCCCCTTCCCGCCAGAGGACCTGCTGGAAAGCGGCATCGGCATATACTTGCGCGGTTTGGGCCTGGTGGCGCCGGACAGCTGAAGACCAGGCACTCACCCGTCTGAAGAAAGAACTTGTAACCTGCCATAAAAAACGGCGTTTTCACCGCTCAATAGCCTGCCCCTCGCACGCGGCAGGCTTTCACATTGCAAGCCCCCTACCTGTACCTTAGTGAAAGACTCACTCAAAAATCCGTCCCAGCCACTCCTCCCGAACAGCTACGGACCTTTCACTGAAAGCACACTTATGATGTTTAAAACCCTCCTCGGCGCGGGCCTGTCCGCGACGCTGCTTGCCGGTGCCGCCTTGGCCCAAGACAACATCACCGTCGGCGCCGATCCGATCTTTGATCCGGTTCAGGACCGTCCGGTTCTGTCATGGACCGCAGGCATCGCAGCCACGGCACGCTTTGCCACGTCGGATGATTTCGACCATGCCGAAAACGAAGTCGAAGGCTTTGTCGAGCTGGCCTATTCCGGCTTTCACGGCGGGCTGACCATCACCACGCTCTACCAGGACCCGGCGGATGACGTGGAATAAGAGGCCAACCTTGGCTACGGCGCCGAGTTTGGCAATGGCATGTCGTGGGATCTGACCTATGGCTATATCTGGCTGAACAACTCCGATGGCCACAGCGAAGAGATCACCGCGACGCTGGCCTTTCCCGTCACCGACAGCGTTGAGGGTGCCTTTGCCGTGATCGTCGATCCCGACACCGGCAAAAGCGATCAGGAATTCGCCTTCGAAGCCCCCCTGAACGACCGCTGGTCGCTGGTGGGTCTGGTCGGCAACTCGGACCGTGACGACAACGTCTATGGTGAACTGGGCGCGGTCTATGCGATCGACGACAGCACCGCATTTCAGGTTCTGTACGAAGACACCAACGACAGCGGCGGCCTTCTGGGCTTTACCGTGTCCTATGAATTCGGCGGCTGATCCAGCCACCTGACAGACAATTGGCGCGTGATCTTGTACAGATTGCGCGCCTTTTTGTACGTAAATTCTGAAAAAGAAAAAACCCGCGCCGTGGCGCGGGTTTTTCCAAATATTCGCGGTGTAAGCCGGATTAACGCTTGGAGAACTGGAAGCTCTTACGCGCTTTGGCTTTACCGTATTTCTTACGTTCCACAACGCGGCTGTCGCGTGTCAGGAAGCCTGCGGCTTTCAATGCGCCACGCAGCGAGGGATCGTACAGTTGCAACGCTTTGGACACGCCGTGCTTGACCGCGCCGGCCTGACCGGACAGACCGCCGCCCTTGACCGTTGCGACAACGTCGAACTGACCTTCGACACCGGCAACCGAAAACGGCTGTGCCAGGATCATTTGCAGAACGGGACGTGCAAAATATGCGTTCATTTCCTTGCCGTTCACGGTGACCTTGCCCGAACCGGGTTTGATCCAGACGCGGGCAACCGCATCTTTCCGTTTGCCTGTGGCATAGGACCGGCCGAATTCGTCACGAACGGGCTCGCGCGGGGTCAGGTCGGTTTCGGTACCTTGCACGCCGCCGACATTGTCGGTCACTGCAGCTTGCAGATCTTCGAGTGTGTTGATTTCGTCGGCCATGCTCATGCGCTCCGCGTGTTTTTCTTGTTCATCGACTTGACGTCGAGAACTTCGGGGTTTTGCGCTTCGTGCGGGTGTTCACCGCCAGCATAGACGCGCAGGTTGGTCATGACCTGACGGCTCAGACGGTTGCCGGGCAGCATCCGCTTGACGGCCAGGGTGACCACGCGTTCGGGGTGTGCACCTTCGAGGATCTGCTCTTTGGTGCGCGACTTGATCCCACCGGGGTGACCGGTGTGCCAGAAATGCTCTTCCTGGCGCTTCTTGCCAGTCAGTTGCACTTTTTCAGCGTTGATGATGATCACGTTGTCGCCCATGTCCATGTGCGGTGTGAACGACGGCTTGTGCTTGCCGCGCAGGCGGCTTGCGACGATCGAGGCAAGACGGCCCAGAACGATGCCTTCGGCGTCGATCAGGATCCATTTCTTGTCGATGTCCGCAGGTGTTGCGGTAAAGGTTTTCATTGCAGGAGTTTCCTGTTTGCTGTTGCGGGCCACGCGGTGCGTGTCCCTGATATGCGATGGGCGGGTTATATAGCACGCGCACGCATGGTCAAGCGGCGCAAACCTTTTATAACCTTTGTAAATCAAACGCTTACAAATAAGGTATTATTATACCCCACAGTTCAGACGTTGATTTGCTCGGGCGGATTGTCCAGCAACATGCGCAAACGCCCCACCGCATCCTTGAAGGTCTCCAGCCGCACCCCAGCATTGATGGCAAACCGGATCGCATGCGGGCTGCGCGCGTCGCGACAGGCGTATTCCTCGCCCGCGCGCACCTGTACACCCTGCGCCTCGGCGGCCTGACAAAACGCGGTGGCACGCCAACCTTCGGGCAGCGGCAGCCAGACAAAGGGGACATTCTCGCTCCACCGCAGGTCGTAACGGCCCAGAATGTTCATCGCCGCCTGTACATACTGGTTGATGCCCGCCTGCACCTGCGCGGTCAGCGCAGGCAAATGCGGATGGGTCAGCAAGGCCGCCGTCAGGTCCAGGATCGGTGTCGGCAAGCCAAAGAAGGCATGTTCTGCCGCACGCCGCAGCGGGGCCGCACGCCCGTGCGGGGCAATGGCCATGCCAACCCGCAAGGCCGGCGTCAGCGATTTCGAGATCGACGAGACATACCAACCTCGCTCCGGTGCCAGCTTGCGGTAGGACGGCGCCTTGGCCGCGGCGATCTGATAGCAGTCGTCGTCGATGATTTGCAGATCATGCGCGCGGGCCACTTCGACCAGTTCCAGCCGACGCTGTAGCGGCGTGAACAAACATGTCGGGTTGTGCACTTCGGGCGAGGTGCAGAATATCTGCGCGTCGTGCTGGGCGGCCGCACGGGCCAGCGCCTCGGGGATGACCCCCTGTGCGTCCATCGCAACCGGCACCACATCGGCACGCACCAGATCCGCCGCCCGGCGGAAACCGGGATAGGACAGCTCTTCGACCAGCACCACGGGTTTGCGCCCCTTCAACAGGGCCTGCATCAGCAGCACGATGGCGCTTTGCCCCCCATTGGCCAGCACCACATCGCCCTGGTCCATATGACCCAGCTGCGCCCCTGCCAGCCATTTCACCACCGCTTCGCGTGCGGGGCGGGCGTTGGTGCGGTCGGGATAGTGCATCATGCCCGACGGCGGATCGCGGGCAATGTCGGCCAGCAAGTTGCGGATCAACTGCGCTTGCCCGACGCTGGGCAGATGCGGCGACACCATGTTCACCCGCCAGTCCTGCGCCTCGCGGTTGTGGGCGGCGCTGTCGACCTCGATCGGCGGCGCAAAGGCAGCATCGTCATCCACTGGCGGGGCCACAAAGGTGCCGCGCCCGACTTCGGCGTTCAGCAAGCCCTCGTCGGTCAGGATCGTATAAGCCCGCGCCACGGTGCCCGGCGTAATCTTGAGTTGCCAGGCAAGATCGCGCACCGGAGGCAAGCGTGTGCCCTGGGTCAGCGTCCCCTCGGCCACTGCCGCGCGGATGATCTGTGCCACCGCCTTATACTTGGGGCCCGCTTCCGTCGCGAGCGTATCCGGCCAAATTGTATCCATTACAATGTTTCCATAGATTCTTTGTACCCGCTTTTGTATCAATAATCATGGCAATAACGCCAAATTGTGTCAATACAATTCATCGGAAGAACCAAAGGAGATTTCCCATGACACAGACAACTGCCCTGTCCGCCGACGCCTTGGCCCACCTGCGCGATACGCGCACGCTGCCGGTCCTCTCTGTTGTTGCGATCAACCTGGCCGTTGTCCTGTCGAAATGGGCCACTCGTCGCCGCACGCGCCTGGCTTTGAGCCAGTTGACGCAACAGCAGCTGAACGATGTGGGGCTGACCCCGCACGTGGCTTATACCGAGTCACGTCGGGTATTCTGGCGCGCGTAACTTCCCTGTGACGCACGACAGACCTCTTCCTTGCCGCCGGGTTCGCCCCGGCGGTCTTTTCATTTCTGAACGCTATTTCTGCGGGATCGCGTAGGTCAGGGTGGCACGGGCCACCGGCGCGTCCATGCCGTGCGAATGTATCAATACATCCGTAACCGACAGCAGCTTGCCCAGCTTCAAAACCGTCGCATGGGCCACCAGATCGACGCCTGCGGCCGGTTTGCGCATGAAGTCGATGGAACAATTCGTGGTCACCGCCAGCGCCTTGGGGCCGACCAACGCCAGCGTCGCCAGATAGGCCGCCACATCCGCCAGCGCGAACATCGACGGTCCCGACACTGTGCCACCGGGCCGCAAGTGGCGGTCATCCACCACCAAACGGACGCGAATCTTCCCTTCGCCCACCTCTTCGACCACAAAGTCATTCGCAACCTGATCAAATTCGACCACCAAAAAGGCCATCAGATCTTCTGCGCTCATCACCGTTTGCATGGCTTTCCCTCTGTCCATCCCTGACCTAAGGTCCCTGTCAAACATCCGGAGGGCAAGATGGCAATTCTTGAACGTCGGGTCACGGACGGCGTGGCCCATCTGACCATGAACGCACCCGAGCGGCTGAACGCCCTCTCGGACGAGATGATTCTGGCGCTGCACACCACGCTGGACGAGATCGCAGAAACGCGCAGCATCCGCGCGGTGATCCTGTCCGGCAGTGGCAAGGCATTCTGCGCGGGCCACGACCTGAAACAAATGACCGAAGGCCGCCAGAAGCCGGACGGCGGGCGCGGCTATTTCGCCGATCTGTTCAACCGCTGCGCGTCGATGATGGCGCGGGTACAGTCCCTGCCCCAGCCGGTCATCGCACAGGTGCATGGAATCGCCACCGCCGCAGGCTGCCAATTGGTCGCCACCTGCGACATGGCGATTGCAGCGCAAGGCACACGCTTTGGCGTCAACGGCGTGAACATCGGCCTGTTTTGCTCCACCCCGATGGTGGCGCTGACCCGCAACATCCCGCGCAAACAGGCGTTCGAGATGCTGACCACCGGCCAGTTCATCGAAGCCGACCGCGCCGAGGCGCTGGGGCTGATCAACCGCGCGGTGCTGCCCGAGCATCTGGCGGCGGAGACGCAAGAGCTGGCAAATACGGTCGCAGCCAAGCTGGGATCGGCGGTCAAGATCGGCAAGCAGGCGTTTTATGACCAATTGTCGATGACCACCGATGCCGCCTATGCCCACACCGGGAATGTCATGGTCGAGAACATGCTACACCGGGACACCGAAGAAGGAATTGCGGCGTTTCTGGACAAGCGCGACCCGCGTTGGGAACAGTAGGCGGAAAAACACCGGACTGTGCAGGCGATTGTAAATAAATGAATTTTCTCGTCTAAACGGCTGAAATCACCGATTGTTTCCAATGTGAATTTGATTGTATCAACGGAATCACTGGCAAATCGGGCATTCCTGTGTCACAAACGAGACAAGCCAGATGGCCCAGAAGATTTTGGGTCGCCGTCGGCGGAAGGTCCCTCCAGGTCAGCTCTCTCTGACCGACCGTTCCCGCCACGGCGACCCCAAAATACCCCCCAAAAGCAAAAGCGCTAAACGCACCCCGCGGCACAAGCCTGTCTGCGCCCCGTTGCGCATGTCCGCGCCCTGCCCTACATCAGGCCCATGACAGATACACTTCATATCGTGGGCGGCGGCATGGCCGGGTCCGAAGCTGCATGGCAAGCCGCCAACATGGGCGTGCAGGTCGTGATCCATGAAATGCGCCCGCAGGTCGGCACCTTTGCCCACCAGACCGGGTTGCTGGGCGAGATGGTGTGCTCCAACTCGTTCCGCTCGGATGACAGCGAACAGAATGCCGTGGGCCTGCTGCATTGGGAAATGCGCGCCGCGAACGGGCTGATCATGGCAACCGCCGACAAGCACCGCCTGCCTGCGGGTGGCGCGCTGGCCGTGGACCGCGATCCCTTTGCCCAGACCGTCACCGATACGCTGATGGCGCATCCGAATATTTCGGTCGAATATGGCGAGATCACCGCGCTGCCCGACACCGGCACGTGGATTTTTGCAACCGGCCCGCTGACCTCGTCGACATTGGGTCAGGCGATTGCCGCCGAAACCGGCGCCGAGGCGCTCGCGTTTTTCGACGCCATTGCGCCCATCGTTTACCACGACAGCATCGACATGGAACGCGCCTGGATGCAGTCGCGCTATGACAAGGGCGAGACCGAGGAAGAGCGCACCGCCTACCTGAACTGCCCGATGGACAAAGAGCAATACGACGCCTTCATCGACGCCCTGCTGGCCGCCGACAAGACCGAGTTTCACGAGGGCGAAACGGCGGGTTATTTCGACGGCTGCCTGCCCATCGAGGTGATGGCCGAACGGGGCCGCGAGACCCTGCGCCACGGGCCGATGAAACCCGTGGGCCTGACCAACCCGCACCAACCGGACGTCAAGGCGCACGCCGTCGTCCAGTTGCGCCGCGACAACAAGCTGGGCACGCTGTACAACATCGTCGGCTTCCAGACCAAAATGAAATACGGCGCGCAGACCGAGGTCTTCAAGATGATCCCGGGCCTGGAAAACGCCAGCTTTGCCCGTCTGGGCGGCATCCACCGCAACACCTTCCTGAACAGCCCCACGTTGCTGGACGGCCAGATGCGCCTGCGCTCGCGGCCCAATGTGCGCTTTGCGGGTCAGATCACCGGTGTCGAGGGCTATGTGGAATCCGCAGCCATGGGTCTGCTGGCCGGACGCATGGCCGCCGCCGAGCTGCTGGGCAGTTCGCTGGACACCCCACCCGCCACCACGGCGATGGGCGCGCTGATCACCCATATCTCGGGCGGTGCCGATGCCAAGACGTTCCAGCCGATGAACGTGAACTTTGGCCTGTTCCCGCCCGTAGATGGGTTGAAATCAGGCCGTCGCGGCCGCAAGGACCGCTACAAAGCCTATACCGACCGCGCAAAGTCCGATTGGCAGGCATGGCTGGCCCCGCAGGCTGCGATTGCCTGACGACAGGCTGGACGCACGCACCGCTTGGCCCTAGTTTCGGGGCATGTCTTCATTCCTGAGCAAAGCTTTCACAGCGCGTGATTCTGCGGAAACCCGCACCCTCTATGACGAATGGGCCTCGAGTTACGAGGCCGAGATCACGGCGCAGGGCTATGCAACCCCTGCCCGCTGCGCGGCCGCATTGCTGAAATACGCCGGCGACACCAGCGCACCGGTTCTGGATTTCGGCTGTGGTACGGGCCTGGCAGGTCAGGCGCTGAAAGACGCCGGTTTCGCGGTCATCGACGGTGTGGATCTGTCCCCGGCGATGCTGGCCGAGGCGCAAGCCAAAGATGTCTATCGGACGCTGACGCGGATCGAGCCCGGACAGGCCTTGCCCTTTGCCGATGGCGCCTATTCGTTGATGGCCGCCGTGGGGGTGATTGGCATAGGCGCAGCCCCGGCGGGCGCGCTGCACACGTTGATGCGCAAGCTGCCCAAGGGTGGCAGGCTGGTGCTTTCCCAGAATGACCACACCCTGAAGGACCCCGCGTTCATGGGTGCCTTGTCTGAATGGACCGATTGCGGCGCCGCCCGTTTGCTGTTTCGCGAGGACGGTCCACACCTGCCGGGAATCGACTTGAACGCCACCGTATATATGATTGAAAAAGCGTGACATTCACCACAAGGTTTGCGCCATCTCCGACAGGGCCGCTGCATCTGGGGCACGCCTATTCTGCGATGCTGGCCTATGACATGGCACAGGCCCACGGCGGACGGTTCCTGTTGCGGATCGAGGATATCGATACATTGCGTGCGCGCCCTGCTTTCGAGGCCCAGATATACGACGATCTGGCATGGCTGGGCCTGACTTGGGAAACCCCTGTGTTACGACAGTCGGACAACATGAACTTTTACCGGCAGTCTATTGATACGCTTTGGAAATCAGGACTTATTTATCCCTGCACCTGTAATCGCCGCGACATTCAGGCGGCCCTGTCTGCTCCGCAGGAAGGTGCGATCCTGACCGGACCCGACGGCCCGATCTATCCCGGCACCTGCCGCCATGTACCTGCCCCCGATATGCCCATCCCCGACACCGCCGCCCTGCGCCTGAACATGGCCCGCGTCGTGCCGCTGCTGCGCGATTTGCGCTATACAGAGACGGGCACCGACGCAGGCGCGGTTGATTTCAGCGCCGAGGATCTCACCCAAACGCTGGGTGACATCGTGCTGGCGCGCCGCGATATGGGCACCTCCTACCATTTGTCCGTGGTGCTGGACGACGCCGCCCAAGGCATCAGCCACGTGGTGCGCGGGGCGGACCTGGCCGAGGCGACGCGCATTCATGTGGTGCTGCAACGCCTGCTGGACCTGCCGACGCCTTTCTACCACCACCACCGGCTTATCCGCGACGAGGCGGGCAAACGGCTGGCCAAACGCGACGACGCGCGCGCCATCGCCAAATACCGCGCAGAGGGGGCCACGCCCGGCGACATCCGCGCGATGGTCGGATTGCCGGGTTAAGGCGCGGCTTCCAGCTCGACCACCTCACCGCTCCGCACCGCGCGGTAAAAGCAGTTCTGCCGCCCGGTGTGGCACGCAGGCCCCGTCTGGTTGACCATGACCAACAGGCAATCGCTGTCGCAATCAAAGCGGAAATCGACCAGTTCCTGCACATTGCCCGAGGTCTCGCCCTTGATCCAGAACGCCTGGCGGGAGCGCGACCAATAGGTAACCTTGCCGGTTGCCAGCGTACGGGCCACTGCGTCGGCATTCATCCACGCCATCATCAGCACGTCGCCGCTGGTGGCATCCTGCGCAATTGCGGGGATCAGCCCGGCGTCGTTATAGGTCAGCGTCGCGGGATCAAACCTTTGGTCGGACATTTCAGAAAACCTTTTTGCATCTCGGGCCGGGGCGCTTATGTATCAGACAAGACCGAAAGGAAAGCGGACATGGCTGACAGCGACCTGATCAAACTTTACTCGGGCCAGATTCTGGCGCTGGCCACGGATATTCCGCACCGCGAACGGCTGGCCTCCCCCGGTGCCACGGTCAAGAAACGCGCGCCCCTGTGCGGTTCAACCGTGACGGTGGATGTCAGCGTCCAAGACGGCGTGATTTCGGACTTTGGACAGGATGTAAAAGCCTGTGCGCTGGGTCAGGCGTCGGCGGCTGTTGTCGGGGGGGCGGTGATCGGACGCACGCTGGCCGAGATTGAAACCGCCCGCGACCAGCTGCGCGCCATGCTGAAAGACAACGGGCCAGTGCCGGACGCCCCTTTCGACGGCTTCAAGGTTCTGGAACCCGCCCGCGATTATCGCAACCGGCACGCCTCGATCCTGCTGAGCATCGAAGCCACCGCCGAAGCCATGCAGCAGGCCCTTCAGGCCCACTGCGCTTGATGCAATCGCATTAGGAACTTGTGAACCAATCTGCGCTAGCCATTGATCGACAACTGGCGGGGCGAGATGACTGCACATTCCGAAATTGCCGAACTTCAACAGATCAACCGACTGGCCGCGCGCGCGTCAGAGCTGGGCTATGAAATTGTCGACCTCGCCGGGTTTCTGGACGTGGTCGAGACCCAGTCGCGTGAACAGCGCGCAGCCCTGGCCGCGCTGACGCAATCAGCGATCAAGGTTGAGACGGCCAATGCCGACATGCGTGAGGCCACAGAAGCATTGACCGGCAGCACCCGTGATGCCGTGCGGGACGTTAAAACCTCGGCTGACACCATTCGCGGACTGGGCACGCAAACCACCACGGTGGCCGGATGGGTTCAGGACCTGCGCGAACGCACGCAGTCCATCGGCGGCACTCTGGATGCGGTCAAGGACAACAACACCCAGATCGCGGCCATTGCGATGCAGGTGAACACACTGGCCATCAACGCCAAGATCGAGGCCGCGCGCGCGGGCGATGCGGGGCGCGGCTTTGCCGTCGTGGCCGAGGCAATCAACGCGCTCAGCCAGAAAACCAAGGATGCCGCCACTCGCATCACCCGCAACATCGAATCGCTGACCGACTGGATATCGTTGCTGGACAACGAGGCGCAGACGATTTCCAACACCGCCGAAACCGTGATTGACCTGACCGGGGCCAGCGACAACGCCCTGACCCAGATCGAAAACTCGATGCAACAGGCCTTTGACCAGGTCGCGCGGATTGCGGACCGCACACAGGTGGTGGGTGCAGCCATGGCCAGTTTCTCGCCAAACCTCGCAGGGATCGAGGCGGCGGTGACCCACACGACCAACGGGATCAAATCCACGCACGACCGCATCAACCGTTTGATCGACCGGTCGGAACAGATCGTGCAATCCAGCGCCGCCTTGGGTGGCACGACCAAGGACGCACCGATGATCGACTATGTGCGCCAGCTGGCCGCCACCGCCGGTGCGCGGCTGGAACAGGCGATAGCCACGGGACAAATCACGCAGGCGCAGATGTTCGACCGCACCTATCGCCCTGTGCCCGGCAGCGATCCGGTGCAGTTCGTGACCGATTTTACCCGGCTCATGGATCAGGTAATGCCTGAAATCCAGGAACCGGCATTGAATTTTGACGATCGCGTGGTCTTTTGTGCCGCTGTCGATGTGAACGGGTACCTGCCGACCCACAACCGCAAATTCTCGCAACCCCAAGGCCCCGATCCGGTCTGGAATATGGCCAACTGCCGCAACAGACGCATCTTTGACGACCGCGTGGGACTAAAGGCGGGGCGCAACACCGATCCGTTCCTGTTGCAGGTCTATCGCCGCGACATGGGCGGCGGCGAATTTGCCATGATGAAGGATTTGTCAGCCCCGATATTCATCAACGGCACCCTTTGGGGCGGCTTGCGGCTGGCCTATAGGTTCTGAACCCACTCCCATAAAAAAAGCGCCGCACATCCGGTTCGGGATGGCGGCGCAGGAAAAGCGTTTGTCGTGTGGGACCCGGACTGTCCGGCCAAGGGGGACCTTGGTTAACGCGGGACAGGCAATCCCGTTAAAGCGCATCAATTTGGGACGGATGCGCCAGACAGCCGGCACGACATCGCAGGCAGAAAATCAGACAAAGGCAGGCAGGTGCAGGCCAACAACCAGCATCACCATCAAGGCCGCTGCGCCCACCGCATCCTGCAACAATGTGCTTTCTGCGCGGGTGGCGATGGATTTGATCAGTCGCATGGTGGTCATCTTTGCATCTCCCGTTCCTCTGTTGCTCCTTTGTTCTCATATCCTTTACGACCTGTAAAGAACTTTATGAGAACATTTGTGAACTTATTGGAACATCAGCGGGGGATTTACGCCTAACCGACTGAAATCAAACGAATGGCTTCGTCCTGCCGCATCAGCCACAACAGCACCCGCGCCGCCTTGCCACGCGGTGTTTCCAGTTTTGGGTCATCGGCCAGCAGCTTGCGCGCATCACTTTGGGCGATGGCCATCAATCCGGCCTGCCGCTCAAGGTCGGCAACGGCGAACCGGGGCAGGCCGGATTGCGCGGTGCCAATCACATCGCCCGCGCCACGCATTTGCAAATCGGTCTCGGCAATCACGAATCCGTCTTCGGTTTCGCGCAGCACTTCCAGACGTTTCTGCCCGGTCTCGCTCAGCGGGGCCTGATACATCAGCAAACAGGTCGAGGCCGCATCGCCCCGCCCCACCCTTCCGCGCAGTTGGTGCAACTGGGCCAAACCAAAAATCTCGGCCCGCTCGATCACCATGATCGTCGCATTGGGCACGTTCACACCCACCTCGATCACCGTTGTCGCCACCAGCACCGAGGTTTCACCGGCCTGGAACGCCGCCATGGCCGCGTCTTTTTCAGCGGGCGGCATCTGGCCGTGGACCAGCCCGACCACCCCTTCGCCCAAGGCCGCGCGCAACCGTTTGAACCGCTCACCCGCCGAAGTCAGGTCCACGACTTCGCTTTCCTCGACCAGCGGGCAGACCCAATAACATTGCTGCCCCTTGGCAATCGCCGCACGCAACCTGTCGATCACCTCGTCCATGCGCCCCGTGCTGACCAGCGCGGTGCGGATCGGTTTGCGCCCCGGTGGCTTTTCATCCAGCACCGAAACGTCCATATCGCCATATTGTGCCAGCGACAGAGACCGCGGGATCGGCGTTGCGGTCATCACCATCACGTCCGCGCGCGCGCCTTTGGCCCCCAGGGCCAGACGTTGGCGCACGCCAAAGCGGTGCTGTTCGTCGACAATCGCCAGCCGCAGATCGCGGAATTCCACATCCTTTTGAAACACGGCATGGGTGCCCACCAGGATCTGAATGCGCCCGTCCGCCAATGCCGCCAGCTTTGCCTTGCGCTCGCTCCCCTTGTCACGGCCCGTGAGCAATTCCAGCACAACGCCTGCGTCCTCGGCCAGCGGCTGCAACCCTTCAAGGTGTTGACGCGCAAGGATTTCTGTCGGGGCCATCAGCACACCCTGCCCGCCTGCCTCGACCGCGACCAGCAGCGCCATGAAGGCGACCAAGGTCTTGCCTGCGCCCACATCACCCTGCAACAGGCGATTCATCCGTTGCGGCCGTGCCATGTCGTCCGTGATTTCGGCAATCGCGCGCTCCTGCGCGCTGGTGGGCCTGTAGGGCAATGCGGCCAGAACCTTGCGTTGCAAGGCCCCCGTTGCGACACTTTCGCGACCCGGCTTGCGTCTTTCCGCAGCACGGGCCAGCGCCAGCGTGATCTGGTGCGCGATCAATTCATCATAGGCCAGCCGTTCGCGCGCCGGTGATGTCATTGCGATGTCGCGCAGCGACTGCGGCGCATGTGCCTGTGCCACCGCCGCACCAAAACTGGGCCATTTCGCCTGCGCCATCTGACCCGGATCAATCCATTCGGCCAGTTCCGGCACGCGGACCAGTGCGCCGCGCGTCGCCTTCCACATGACCTTTTGCGTGACACCGGCCGTCAGCGGATAGACCGGCTCGAATGCGGGAATGTCTCCGGCTTCGGCCTCGGGCAGGATGTGATCGGGGTGCAGCATCTGGGCCATCCCGTCGAACATTTCGACCTTGCCGGACACCACACGCCGCGATCCCTCAGGCAGTTGAGCCAACAGGAAATCGGCGCGTCCACGGAAAAACACGATCTGAAAGGCGGTCTCTGCATCCTCGACCGTGATGCGATAGGCCCCGCCCTTGTTGCGCGGTGGCTGGTGGCGGCCCACGGTGACAACCACCGTGTAAGTGCCGGGCAAAACGGCATCTTTCAGCGTCGCGCGCGGGGTGCGGTCGATGCCGGTGTGCGGCAGGGTGAACAGCAGGTCGCGGGGCGTGGTGATGCCGGTCGCGGCCAGCAGGTCGGCGGTTTTCGGGCCAATCCCGTCAAGTGTCTGCGCTTCGGCAAAAAGCGGGAAAAGCTGTTCTGGACGCCCGCTCATGCGCCCTCGATCAGCGCCAGCCAGCCGTCTTCGTCCAAGGTTTCAATGCCCAGTTCAGCGGCTTTCTTCGCCTTTGAACCCGCGCCCGGTCCCGCGACCAGAATATCGGTCTTGGCGCTGACCGAACCCGACACTTTCGCGCCCAGGGATTCAGCCCGTGCCTTGGCCTCGGCGCGGGTCATTTTCTCAAGCGTGCCGGTAAAGACCACCGTTTTGCCTGCAACCGGGCTGCCCGAAGTGTCGGGGCGCTCGGCGGCTTGTACGTCCAGATGGGCGATCAGCCGGTCGATGGCGGCGCGCTCGGTCTCTTGGGCAAAGGTCGCGGTCAACGATCCCGCCATGACCCCGCCCACGCCGTCGATGCCTGTGAGGTCGGCCCAGGCCTCGCTTTCAGCATCGGCGGCGGCGTCCATGGCAGCGGCAAAAGCCTCCCAAGTACCGTAGTGCAAGGCCAGCAAGTTTGAAGCCGATTCCCCCACATGACGGATGCCAAGGCCAAAGATCAGCCGCGACAGTGCGATCTGTCGGCGGTCGTCGATGGCGTCGAAAAGGTTGCTGGCGGATTTTTCCCCCCAGCCTTCGCGGTTTTTCAGCTGTTGCAGGCCACTGCCGTAGCGGTCGCGCAGGGTGAAGATGTCCGCAGGCTCGGCGATCCAGCCGTCGGCGTGGAATTGTTCGACTTGTTTCGCCCCCAGACCGTCAATGTCAAAGGCACTGCGCGAAACAAAATGTTTCAGTTTTTCAACGGCCTGCGCGGGACAGATCATGCCGCCCGAACAGCGACGGATGGCATCGCCCGGCTCGCGGATGGCGTCGCTGCCGCACTGGGGGCAGAGCTGCGGGAACACATAGGGCTCCGCATCTTCGGGACGTTTGCCCAGGTCCACATCCGCAACCTTGGGGATCACATCGCCCGCGCGATAGACCTGAACCCAATCACCGACGCGAATGTCCTTGCCCGCGCGGATCTCTCCGCCCTTGGAGTCGCGGCCCGCAATGTAATCCTCGTTGTGCAACGTTGCGTTCGACACGACGACACCGCCGACCGTGACCGGGGCAAGCCGCGCCACGGGGCTGAGCGCACCGGTGCGGCCGACCTGAATGTCGATGGCTTCAAGCCGCGTCCAGGCCAATTCGGCCGGAAATTTATGCGCAGTGGCCCAACGGGGCGTGGTCGACCGGAAGCCCAGCCGCCCTTGCAGCGCAAGGTCGTTCACCTTGTAGACGACGCCGTCGATGTCATAGCCCAGTTCGCTGCGCATCTGTTCGATCTTTGCGTAATGGACCAGCATTTCGGCAGGCCCGTCGCACAGTTGCGTCAGCGGATTGGTCTGGAACCCCATTTGCGCCAGACGCGCGATGGCGGCCATTTGGGTGTCCGCCAGCGGTTCGGAAATCTCGCCCCATGTGTAGGCGAAAAACTTCAGCGGGCGCGCGCGGGTGATCGACGCGTCCAGTTGGCGCAGCGATCCCGCAGCCGCGTTGCGCGGGTTGGCAAAGGTCTTGCCACCGCGTTCGGAGTGACGTGCGTTCAGCGCCTCGAAATCGGCGTGGCTCATGTAGACTTCGCCGCGCACTTCCAGAACGGCGGGGGCGTTTTCGATCTTTTGCGGAATGTCGTCGATGGTCCGCGCGTTGGCGGTCACATTCTCGCCGACCTGCCCGTCCCCCCGCGTGGCCGCCGACACCAGCGTGCCGTTTTCATAGCGCAGCGACAGCGACAATCCGTCGATCTTGGGTTCTGCCGTGTACTGCAGCGGTGCATCTGCCCCCAACCCAAGGTATTTGCGGACCCGCCCGTCGAATTCCTCGACCTCTTCAGCCTCGAAAGCGTTGGACAGCGACAGCATCGACACAGCGTGCCGTATCTTAGAGAAGCCCTCGGCTGCCTCGGCGCCCACCTGGTCGCTGGGACTGTCATCACGCTTCAGCTGCGGAAAGCGTGTCTCGATGTCCAAATTGCGCCGTTTCAGGGCGTCATAATCAGCGTCAGTGATCTGGGGCGCGTCTTCGGTATGATAGGCGCGGTTCGCGTGGGCGAGCACATCCGCCAGCCGTGCCAATTCCTCGCGCGCCTGCGCTTCGGTCATGTCAGAGATATTTATGGTGTCAGACACAGACCTGCCTCTTTCGTGATGTCGCGCCCTAGAGATAGAAGCGTGACAGGGACAGGTCCAGTTCAATCCGGCCAGAAAGTCTGTGTGAGTGGTGGTCGTCTGCCATCCGCCCCGTATCCCTGGGGCAGACGCCGATGTTACGCGCCGATCGCCAGTCGTTGACTGTCATCCCCTGACAGCACGCCGGGTTCAGGGTCGCACAGCACATATCCACGCCCCCACACGGTTTCGATATAATTCTGACCACCCGTTGCCGTGCTCAGCTTCTTGCGCAGCTTGCAGATGAAGACATCGATGATCTTCAACTCGGGTTCGTCCATGCCGCCATAAAGATGGTTCAGGAACATTTCCTTGGTCAGGGTGGTCCCCTTGCGAAGGCTCAGCAGTTCGAGCATCTGGTATTCCTTGCCCGTCAGATGCACGGATTTGTTGTCTACGCTGACAGTTTTCGCATCCAGGTTCACCGAAATCATGCCCGTTTCGATGACCGATTGCGAATGCCCCTTGGACCGCCGAATTATGGCATGAATGCGCGCGACCAGTTCTTCGCGGTGGAAGGGTTTGGTCAGGTAATCATCCGCCCCAAAGCCGAAACCCTTGATCTTGTTTTCGGTGTCGTCCGCCCCCGAAAGGATCAGAATGGGCGTTTCGATCCGCGACAAACGCAGCTGTCGCAACACCTCGTGGCCGTTCATATCGGGCAAATCGAGATCAAGAAGGATCAGATCGTAGTCGTAAAGCTTGGCCAGATCGATCCCCTCTTCACCCAGATCCGTCGCATAGACGTTCAAGTTGGCATGGGTCAGCATCAATTCGATACTTTTCGAGGTCGTCGGATCATCTTCAACAAGCAGAACACGCATTATCAGTCTCCGGATCACGTCAAGAATAAGGCAGTGATCACACACTGTACAAAAAAGGTTAATCACACGTTACTGAAACTGAGGTTACAACAAGCAACTACAGGTTGCTAACATTAAACTTGTCATGATTCTGGTTTTACCCGTCGAAACCGCTGTAAAGCCGTAGCTTTTAACGCCTCTTCACCATGCAGGCTGACCGCACGGACCCATTCCCCGAACTCCTCGGCGCTGATGTCATAACGTTGCAGCGCTGCCGCCTGCCCGATCAGACCGTACAGCACACCCCGCACCACCGCCGCCTTGCGCGACGCCACCCACCGCCGCGTCTGCGCGGGCGGCAGATCGGCCTGCGTCATCACAGACCCGTCCAGCAATGTGACTGCCCTTGGACCGTCGACTTTTTTCAGATACATGACTGTCTCGTGTAGCGCCTTTACAGGTCCAACTGCGCGTCTCGGTCTTAAGGTTCGGTGAAGCCGCCTCTTGAGAGTAATTAGGATTTTCCTATATATCGCCTGACACCCTCGGAGTTCGTCATGCCACTTGATACTGCACACCCGCTGAATTCGCTGGGTTTTGCCAAGCCGCCCGCAGAAACACGGGTCGTCGTTGCCATGTCCGGCGGCGTCGACAGCTCGGTCGTGGCGGCCCAGCTGGCCGAAGAAGGCTATGACGTGGTTGGCGTCACCTTGCAGTTGTATGACCACGGCGCGGCGCTGGCGAAAAAGGGCGCGTGCTGTGCAGGGCGCGACATTCACGATGCTCGCCGCGTGGCCGAGGAAATGGGCTTTCCCCATTATGTTCTGGACTATGAAAACGTGTTCAAGGACGCGGTGATCGACGAGTTCGCCGACAGCTATCTGGGCGGCGCGACGCCTGTGCCTTGTATCCGCTGCAACGAGCGGGTGAAGTTCAAGGACCTGTTGGAAACCGCCAAGGACCTTGAAGCCGATTGCATGGCCACAGGCCACTATATCCAGCGCAAGATGGGAACCGACGGGGCCGAACTGCATTGCGCCACCGATGCCGCGCGCGATCAAAGCTATTTCCTGTTCTCGACAACTGCAGAGCAGCTGGATTACCTGCGCTTTCCGCTGGGCCACCTGCCGTCCAAGGATGCGACCCGCGCATTGGCCGCGAAATACGGGCTGAGCGTGGCGGACAAGCCGGACAGTCAGGACATCTGTTTCGTGCCGAACGGCGATTATGCCAGCGTTATCCGCAAGTTGCGCCCCGAAGCCGCGGCACCGGGCGAGATTGTCGATATGAACGGCACGGTTCTGGGCACCCATGACGGGGTGATCAACTATACCATCGGTCAGCGTCGGGGCCTGGGCATCGGCGGGCTGGCTGATCCGCTGTATGTGGTCAAACTGGACGCCGATACCGCCCGCGTGGTGGTCGGCCCAAAAGAGATGCTTGCCACCCGCACCGTTCCGGTGCGCGAGATCAACTGGCTGGGCGATGAACCGATGATGTCGCGCGACGCATGGAACATCGCCGTGCGCGTCCGCTCGACACGCCCCCCCACTGACGCGATCCTGCGTCCGATTTCCGCCACCGAGGCGACGGTAGAGCTGACCCTGCCCGAAGAGGGCGTCAGCCCCGGACAGGCCTGCGTGTTCTACGACCGCGACAGCAGCCGCATCTTTGGCGGCGGCTGGATTCACAAAGGGTAATCGGGGGCTGTCCGGCCGCTAAAGCCGCGCCAGCACAGCCCGCGCGGCGCGCAGGCCGGGGTCTTCGCCATTCCGGCCCAGAAGGTCCATGGTGGTGCGCATCGCCGCGCGCTGCGGTTCGGGATCTTGCAGCAAATCCAGCACGCCCCGGGCAATCAGGTCCGACCGGCATTGTACGCCGATGAACTCGGGCACGGTGCGGGTTTCCGATACGATATTGATCAAATTGGTCGTATCTATCTGCATCATCCGTTGCACGATGCGTCGGCTGAGCCAGTTCATGTCATAGATGCTGACCATCGGCGTATCTGCCGCTGCAAGCTCCAGCGCCACGGTGCCAGAGGCCGCAAGCGCCGCATCGGCGGCGGCAAAAGCGACCCGTTTGGCATTGGCGGCCGTGTCCACATCCAGCCCGCGCGGGTCCAGAACCTTGGGCACCAGCGGCCAGTCGGCGACGGCGGCGATCACCATCTCGGCCACGGGGGCCGCTGCGGGCACCACGACGCGCAGGCCGGGATGCGCGGCCAGCACGGGGCGCAAAGCCTCGCCCAGACGCGGGGCCAGACGCGACACCTCACCTCTGCGCGATCCGGGCAGGACCAGCAGCAGCGGGTCGGCGGCCTCCATCCCGTATTGCACGCGGAAGTTGACCACATCCTGCACAGAGGGTTGCGGCTCTGACACCACGGGATGCCCCACAAAGTCGCAGTCCATGCCTGCGGCCTGCATATAGGGCGGCTCGAACGGGAACAGGGCCAGCACGTGGTCGATGACCTCGGCCATGTGGTCCGCGCGCTTGGGACGCCATGCCCAGACGGTCGGGGCGACGTAATGCACGGTGCGAATGGTGCTGGACGCCTTGACCAGCCGCGCGACGCGCAGGCAGAAATCAGGGCTGTCGATCGTGATCATCACATCCGGTGCCGTATCGATCACCGCCTGTGCTGTCTGGGCGATGCGGCGTTTCAGGTGGCGGTACTTGGGCAGCACCTCCATGATCCCCATGATGCTGAGCTCGGACATGTCAAAGCGGCTGGCCAGCCCCTGCGCCTGCATCTCGGCGCCACCCACACCGTCAAAGGTGACATCCGGCACCAGCGTCCGTAGCCCCGCCATCAGCGCGCCACCCAGCTTGTCGCCTGACGGCTCGCCCGCGATGATGAACACCCGCATCAGTCGCCCGTCCGCGCCCACAGGACCAGCCCGTGCCGGTCGGCCAGCTCTGCGCATTTCGCGCGTTCCAGCACCAGAACATCACCTGCGTCGATGACCACGCCGGCAAAACCTGCGGCGGCGCAGGCCTCAATCGTATCGGGGCCGATGGTGGGCAGGTCGATACGCCGCTCCTGCCCCGGCTTTGGGGCTTTGAACAGGATGGCGCGGTCTTTGGGTTTGCCTGCCATCCGCGCGACCAGCGCGTCGGTGCCTGCGGCATCCTCCATGCCGATCACCACGCCATTCGCCACAACACAGGCCTGCCCGATGTCGCGTGCACCTTCGCGGGCGATATGCGCGGCACCGGCCTCTGCGTCCCGGCGCATTTGCGCGTCGGGCCATGTGTCACCATAGACACCGCCCTCGGCCAGAAGCGAGGGCACCAGATCCTCGACCCCGCGTACGGCAAAGCCGGTCTTTTCGAAAATATCCAGCACGATCCGCAAGGCTCCGTCGTCGCCCTGCTCCAATGCCTGCTGGAACAGCGGCACCAGCGGCGCGGTCTCGGCGTCCAGCGCCGCAGGATCCAGCACGGGCCGCGCAATGCCGCCGACAAAGCACACGTCGGTCACACCGCGCGTGCCCAGATCGACCAGCAGCGAGCCCAAGGTTTCCAGGCGAAAGGTGATGTCAGGTTCCAGCCCGTCCGGCGCATTGCCCGCCAGCATACAGACCAGCGGCGGCTGGGGCATCGTGTCGGCCACCACCTTGGGCATCTGCCCCGTTCCCGCGATCAGCGCCAGCATCAAAGCCTCACTTGGGCGTCAGGAAGGACCGGTCGGATTCACCCAGGATGAAATCGACGATCTGTTTGACATAATCGCTGTCGGTCTCCGCCCCCAACCGCTCGGCGCGGTCGTGGAAGGTGCCCTCGCCCTGCGCCAGCATCTGGAACGCGGCGCGCAGTGCGGTGATGTCGGCACGTTTCACACCACGACGTTTCAGCCCGACCAGGTTCAGCCCGTCCAGATCGCCGCGCGGGGCCTGCACCAGACCGTAGGGAATCACATCGTTGGTCACCATGGTGACCGCCCCGATGATTGCGCCCTGTCCGATGCGGACGAACTGGTGGATGCCCGACAGGCCGCCGATGATCACGTCATCCTCAAGCACACAGTGCCCCGCCACGGCGGCGTTGTTGACCACGATCACGCGGTTGCCGACCTGCGCGTCATGCGCAATGTGACAGCCCGCCATGAACAGCCCGTCATCGCCCACACGGGTCACACCGCCGCCGCCCTCGGTGCCGCCGTTCATCGTGACGTGTTCGCGGATGCGGTTGCGCTTGCCGATCTCGAGCGCCGAGGTTTCGCCCTTGAATTTCAGGTCCTGCGGAATCTCACCGATCACGGCAAAGGAAAAGATCACGGTGCCTTCGCCCACCGTGGTGCGCCCGGTGACGACCACATGGCTTTTCAGCTCGACATCGGGACCAAGCACGACCTCGGACCCGATCAGACAGAACGGACCAACCGTCGCACTGGGGTCGATCTGTGCGCCGTCTTCGACGACCGCAGAGGGGTGGATGCCACTCATGCCACCACATCCTTGGGCAGGTCCATCATCGCGGTGAACGAGGCTTCGCAGGCCATCTCGCCCTCGACTTCGGCCACGCCCGAGAATTTCCAGACCTTGCCACCCGGTTTGCCGCGCACGGTTTGCAGTTTCAGTTCCAGCACATCACCGGGCACGACCATGCGGCGGAACTTGCAGCCCTCGATCGCCATGAAATAAACCAGCATGTCACGGTCTGCCATGTTCAGCGCAGTGCCCACCATCACGGCCGCCGTCTGCGCCATCGCCTCGACAATGGTCACGCCCGGCATGATCGGCTTGCCCGGAAAATGGCCTTGAAAATGGGGCTCGTTCATCGTCACGTTCTTGATGCCGCGTGCCGTCTGATAGCCGTCGATGTCCACCACCTTGTCCACCAGCAGGAACGGATAGCGGTGCGGCAGGATACGCTGGATCAGATCAATGTCGGCACTCAGAAGCTCGGAGGTCATAGGTTGTTCTTTCGGTGATGTTACAGGCTGTTAGAGTACCAAGCCGCGCGCGGCGGGGCAAGCAAACGGCCCTGTGATGCTATTTGGTTCCGTCGCCCAGGGCGGCGTCGATCCGCGCAATGGCGGCATCGGTGATATCAATGACATTGGCGCTGAGGAACACGCTGCGCCGTTCCAGGATCACCGCAGCCCCCGCCTCGCGCATCAGGGTCTCCAACACCGGCGCTGCGGCGTTCAAAAAGGCGATCTGTTCCTTTTCCAGCAGTTGCGACAGCTCGCGTCCCTTTGCTTCTTGGGCGCGCCGGGTGCTTTGCACCTTTTCGTCGAACACATCCGCAAGGGATCGAAAGGCTTCGGCGTCCATCGTGGCGCGCTTGTCGGTCAGGTCCTGTTCTTCGGCGGTCAGCTCCGCTTCGATCTTGCGGTTCTCGGCGGCCAGGTCGGCACCGCGTTCCTCGATCTCCTTGGCGGCCCGCAGGCCAAAGGCGCTTTGCGAATACAAGCGGTCCGTGTCGACGGTCAGGATCGGGCTTTGCGTCACGCTGGGTGCGGCTGGGGCCGGTTGTTCCTGCGCCGCAACAAAAGACCCTGCCAGCACGGTGGCCAGCAGGGTCAAAAAGATGCGCACAAAACGTCGCATCACAATCCTCAGAACGAGGTCGACAGGGTCAGGTCGAAGCTTTGATCGCGATCAAAGTCCTCTTTCTTGATCGCATCGGTAAAGTTGAACCGCAGCGGACCAATCGGCGTATCCCACAGGATCGAAACACCCAGAACGTGACGGAACGAGCCGCTTTCGCCATCGACGGCGGCAGTGCCGAGGTTCACATCGCTGAGGTCCCACAGGTTGCCTACGTCGTAGAAGACCGCGCCACGAATGCCGTATTCTTCCGGCAGCCCCAGCGGGAATTCCGCTTCGAAACGTGCAGTGACGAACATGTTCCCGCCCAGAGCATCACCATTCGCATGATCCCGCGGCCCGATACCGCCCGGCTCAAAACCACGCATGATGTTTGGCCCCAGGATAAAGCGGTCGATCACGCGGTTGTTGCCCTCTGACCAGCTCAGCACGCCGCCCTCAAGCGTCGCGGTCAGGATGACCTCGTCGTTGAAGATACGCTTTTGGCCGACAACCTTACCCGTCGTGCGGATGAACTTGCTGTCTCCACCCAGACCGGCAAAGTCCTGGCCGAATTGCAGCAGAACCCCTGCAGTCGGGTCCAGACCGGACCGGCGTGTATCATAGGTGTAGGTATAGCCAACCGACGAGCGGAATTGCTCCCCTGCATCAATGTCATCCTGAACAATAGTGCCGTTTGCAGGTGGAGTACGAGCCAGAACGTCAATGCTTTCTGCCGTATAACGCACGGCCAGACGACCGTTTTCGCTCAGCGGGAAATCAAGGCTGGGTTGGAAAATGATGGTTTCGGAGTCAAAGGTGTAGCTCCTGCTGTTGCTTGTGCCGTACGACAATTGCAGGCCAAAACCCAAATCACGCCCCAGCAAGGCCGGTTCGCGGAAACTGATACCATATGTTTCAGCTTCTTCAGCGGATGAGAAATCCAGCTTGAGCGACTGACCACGGCCGACAAAGTTGCGCTCCACAAATGAAATCGCAAGACCAAAGCCGTTCGAAGTCGAGAACGTCCCGCCAAAGCTCAGCGAGCCTGTCGGTTTCTCTACCACGTCCACGTCAACGATCACCTGCTCGGGGCTGGAGCCTTCGCGGGCGTTCACTTGCGCGGTTTCAAAATAATCCAGCGCCCGGATGCGTTCCGCGCTTTCACGGATTTCGCGCGGGTTGAACGGGTCACCCTCGGCTGCCGGGAACTGGCGGCGGATCACACGGTCCAGCGTGGTGGTGTTGCCTTCGATGTCGATGCGTTCAACAAAGACGCGCGGGCCACGGCTGATTACAAATTCGATGTCCAGCGTCAGGTCACGGTCGTTGCGGGTGATACGCGGTTCGACCCGCATGAAATCAACCGTGTTGCGGATCGCCAGCGCTTCCATGCGCGAGATTTCCTGCTCGACCAGCGCGGGCGAATAGACAACACCGGGACGGATCTTCGTGACCGCCTGATATTCATCCGCATCAACACCCGGCATTTCGGAAACCGTGGTCACCTGCCCGAATTTGAACTGCTGACCTTCCTGCACGTTGAAGACCAGGAAATAACCGTCACGCTCTTGCGTCAGTTCTGCGTTCACCGAATTGATGCGGAAATCGACATAGCCGCGCGACAGGTAGAAATCCCGCAGCATCTGCTTGTCGGCTTCGATCCGGTCGGCCACAAATGTATCAGCCTTGATCAGAGTGCGGAACAGGCCCGCCTGCTTTGTACCCAGAACCCGGCGCAAACGACTGTCCGAGAACACGCGGTTGCCGACAAAGCTTAGCCGTTCTACTTCGACGATATCGCCTTCGAAGATTTCGAACACCAGATCGACGCGGTTGTCGCGACGCTTGATCACGCGCGGTGTGACCCGCGCGGCCAGACGGCCATCGTTCGAATAGGCTTCGGCGATTGCGGCGGCATCTTTCTCGGCAAGGCTGGGGTTGAACACCCGACGCTCGGACGAGCTGACCATTGCAGTCAACGCGTCATCCTTGATGCGGCGGTTGCCCTCGAAACTGATGCGGTTGATCGTCGGCAGTTCAACAACCGTGATCCGCAACGTGTTGCCCTGGGGCGCAATTGCGACGCTTTCAAACAATCCGCTGGCCACCAGACGCTGATATGCGTCGTTCAATTGCCCCGCAGACAGAGTTTGCCCGCGTGCGATTCCGGCCTGGCTGAGGATGGCCGACTGGCCAATCCGCGCATTGCCGTCGACAACCACATTGTCAAACCGATAGGTCTGAGCCTGTGCTTCCGCAGTAAAATATGTATAACTTGTTGCAGTTGCTGCACAAAAAACGAAGGCTTGCAAAAGCCCTGTCGCGATGTAGGCACGACCTTGTCGCTTGGCTGCACCGCCCTCTAACCCCAGTCTCATGGTTTTGACCCATTCTTTTAGACACCCATTGACCCTCTGAGTACCCAAGAAGGGGGGCCTTGTCAAAACGACAAAGCCCGCCGTGAACGGCGGGCTGTTACAAGTTGTAATGAAGTTGCCTGCAATCAGCCGGCGATATAGGTGCCAATGCACAACGCGAGCGCGATTGTACCCAGACAAAGTGCACGATCCCAGTTCAGCAACATCAAAAGGCTCAGGCCTTTGTAACCGTTTTGCAGTGTTTGCATGATGCATATTCCTTTTTCTCGGAACGTGCTTAGAGAGCCATTATGGCGTCAGTTTGTCAGAATGTGGCGAAACTGTGGCAACCTTGTCGACCTGCCCCATCAGGGGCAGAAAATATCGTTTCCAAGGGCAAAGACCATCAGCGTCAGCACCAAGGTCAAACCGATCCCCATCAGGATGCGCAGCGCACCATCGCTGGGCGGACGCTTCATTACGGCCTCATAGGCGTAAAACACCAGATGACCGCCGTCCAGCGCCGGGATCGGGAACAGGTTCAACAGACCCACAGCCGTGCTCAGCACCGCGATGAACCGCAAGAAAGACTGCGTGCCCTGGCTTGCCATCGCGCCCGATGTTTGCGCAATACCAATGGGGCCCGACAGGTTACAGGTGCTGATCGCTCCGGTGATGATATGACCCAGGCCAGACAGCGAGCCGGTGATGATACCACCTGTTTCGATGACCCCGTCACTCAGCGCACGCCAGACGCCCATCGGCTCGGTGGCCAGTTCGAATGCCATGCCGCCGACAATGCCGATGCGCCATTCGGTTGTATAACTGCCATCAGCCTGCGGTTCGTCCACACGCTTGGCGGACAGGGTTTTGTCCAGGATGGCACCGTCGCGCCAGACTGTCAGCGCCACCGGCGCCCCGTCCGAGGCCTCGACATTGGTTTTCAGCTGCTCAAAGACGGAAATCGGCGTGCCATTCACCCCAACAATCACGTCCCCCACGTCCAAGTCCGCCTGATAGGCCGCACTGCGTGGAACAAGCCCGACGACCAGTGGCGGAAAGATCTGGGGCCCCTGCACATCCAGTTCCGCCCCGTCGCGCATGACACGGTAGTCCAGCTGCTCTGTCTTGGGCACACTGCTCAGGAACGGCCCAAAGCTGTCGTCGCTGATCAACGGAACCGGTTTACCCGCGATTTGCAGGATCTCGTCGCCCGGCTGCAATTCGTTCACCTGGGTCGGCAAGGCACGCAATTCACCAACCGTCAGCTGGTCGCGCGTTGTCCCAGACCCCAGGAACAGGGCAGCAAACAACAGGATCGAAAAGACAAAGTTGAACACAGGCCCCGCGGCCACGGTCGCGGCACGTGCCCAAAGCGGTGCGCCGTGCATCGTCCGCCGCAGCGCTACAGCATCGGCTTCCACCGCCTGCATGGCATCCGTGTCCTTGCCCGAGGCCGCGTTTGCGTCGCCCGCAAACTTGACATAGCCGCCAAAGGGAAGCGCTGCGATCTGCCACTGGGTGCCGCGTTTGTCGGTGCGTTTGTAGATCACCGGACCAAAGCCCAATGAGAACACATCGGCATGGATGCCCGACCAGCGCCCGACGATATAGTGGCCATATTCATGGATCGTCACGATGATGCTCAGCGCCACGACAAAGGCGACGACGATCCAGATCAGCCCGCCGGCCTGTGGAAGCAATCCGATAATGTCCAAAACTCTACCCTGCTCTTTTTGCTATTATGTTTCGCGCGGCCTTGCGTGCCACATGGTCAGCGACGACGACGTTATCAAGTGTCATAGGGGCGTCAATGTGACCGCCCGCCGCGTCCATCTGCGTCAGCACCTGTTCGACCACTTCGGCCATGGCGGTAAAATTCAGATGGCCTGCGATAAATCCGTCCAGCGCGGTTTCCTTGGCGGCGTTGAACACCGCCCCTGCCAGCCCGCCGCGTGCCATCACCTCGCGCGCCAGCCGCAATGCGGGCCAGCGGTCGGTGTCGGGGGCGCGGAACGTCAGGCTGCCGATGGCCGCAAGGTCCAGCCGCTCGACCGGCAGCGCGCGCCGGTCGGGCCAGTGCAGCGCATAGCCGATGGCGTGCCGCATATCGGGTGGCCCCACATGCGCCATCAGCGCCCCGTCGTGAAAGCCGACAAGCGCGTGGATCATGGATTCAGGGTGCACCAGCACTTCGATCTTGTCAGGCTCAACGCCGAAATATTCCCGTGTCTCAATGACTTCCAAGGCCTTGTTGAACATCGACGCAGAGTCGATGGTGATCCGCTGCCCCATGTCCCAATTGGGATGGCTCGACGCCTGAGCCAGCGTCGCATTTGGCAGGTCGGCCAGCGGCCAGTCGCGGAATGCCCCGCCCGAGGCGGTGATGACGATGCGTTCGACCGCGGCCATATCCTCGCCCACCAGCGCCTGAAACACGGCGCTGTGTTCGCTATCGACGGGCAGCAGCCGCGCATTGTGCTTTCGCGCCGTCTCAAGGATCAGCGTGCCTGCGCAGACCAGCGACTCCTTGTTAGCCAGTGCAAGTGTTGCGCCCTGTTCCAGCGCCGCCATGCCGGGTGCCAGCCCCGCCGCACCGACAATCGCGGACATCACCCAATCGGCAGGGCGCGCTGCAGCCTCGGACAGGGCCGCCTGCCCCGCCGCCGCCTCGATCCCCGACCCGGCCAAGGCCGCGCGCAGATCGTCCAGACGGTGCGCATCTGCGGTCACGGCAACCTGCGCGCTCAACGCCCGCGCGTCGGCCGCCAGTTGCGTGATATTGCCCGCACCGGTCAGCGCCACAACCTCGTAGGCCGCCAGATCCCGTTTGATCAGGTCAATGGTGTTCTGCCCGATGGACCCTGTGGCCCCCAGAATGCTGATCCGCCTGCGCGTCATGTCGGCTCAGACCAATCCGGGCGGAAAGCCGATGATCTGTCCCACGATCAGCAGGAACACCGAGGCCCCCATCATCCCGTCGAACCGGTCGAGAAAGCCGCCGTGTCCGGGGATCAGCGTGCTGCTGTCCTTGACGCCCATGTGTCGCTTGATCGCGCTTTCTGCGATGTCGCCCATCTGGGAAGCCATTGAAATAGCGATGGAAATACCGATCAATTCACTGGTGGCCCCGGTCAGGATCGCGGTGATCCAACCGACCACAGCCGCACCGACCCAGCCCGCAGCGGTGCCCGACCACGTCTTTTTGGGGCTGACTCGCGGCCAGAATTTCGGTCCGCCGATCATCCGGCCCGCGAAATAACCGACAACATCGGTGACCACCACGACCACGACCAGCCACAGCATCCAGCCAAAGCCCAACTCGCCGCGCACCGACATCATGCCGAAACCGGCAAGCTGCACCAGAACCGCGTAGGACATGAAGATCGTGCGGTGCTGCGACAGTTGGCCAAAACCGACCATCATCGGCGCCAACAGGATCGGCAGCGCCCAGCCCGCCGGCAGATAGGCCGACAGCAACAGCGCCGCCCCCGACAGCAGCGCCAACTGCCACGCCACCGCAGGGGTGCGCGGGGTCAGCATCCGCACCAGTTCCCAGACCGACAGCCCGCAGATCAGCGCCACCATCACGTTGAACGCATGTCCGCCAATGGCCACACCGGCCAGTCCCACGATCACCAGAACCGCAGCCGACCCCATGCGCACCGCCAGATCAGACCATTTCGTATCGCTCGTGTTCATGTCTTTACCCCTCCGAACCGGCGGTCGCGGCCTCCGTAAGAGGCGCAAAGCCGCGCGAATTCCTCTTTGGTGAAATCCGGCCACAGCGTATCGATAAATTCATATTCCGCATAGGCCGACTGCCACAGCAAAAAGTTGGAAATCCGCGCCTCGCCCGATGTGCGGATCACCAGATCGGGATCGGGCAGCACGCAGGTGTCCAGATATTTGGGCAGCGTTTCCTCGTCCACGTCCTCGGGCTTCAGGTTTCCGGTGGCCACATCCTGCGCAAGCCGCTTGGTTGCGCGGGCGACCTCGTCGCGGCCCCCGTAGTTCAGCGCGATGGTCAGGTGCACCGAGGTGTTTTCCTGGGTCAGCACCTCGAGATCGTCCATCAGCTTGACCAGCTTGGCGTCCAGCTTGACCCGGTCGCCGATGAACCGCACCCGTGCCCCGAATTCGTCCAGCGCACGGGCCTCGCGGCTGATGTACATGCGAAACAGGCTCATCAGCCCGGCCACTTCGGTCTGGGTCCGGCGCCAGTTTTCCGTCGAGAAGGCAAAGATCGTCAGATATTCGACACCGACATCCGGACAGCTTTCCACCACCTCGCGCACGCGCTTTGCCCCGGCCCGGTGACCGAACAGGCGCGGCCGCCCGCGTTGGGTTGCCCAACGGCCGTTGCCGTCCATGATAATGGCAACATGACGCGGGCCGTTTGGGGGCAGATCAGCGATGGCGAGGCTCCTAATGCAGTGACGAGGTGAACGATGGCCACTGTTCGGACCCGGTGCCGCAGTGACGCAAGTCAGATCCGGTCAGACCTGCATGATCTCCGCCTGCTTGTTCTCAAGCGCATCATCGATCTGCTTGATATAGGCGTTGGTCATATCCTGAACTTCGCCTTCCCAGATCTTCTGGTCGTCCTCAGACAGGCCGTCAGCCTTGCCCTTCTTGATCTGGTCCATGCCATCGCGGCGCACGTTGCGGATGCTGACGCGGGCATGTTCGGCGTATTGCCCCGCCACTTTCGACAGTTCGCGGCGGCGCTCTTCGTTCAGTTCGGGGATCGGCAGCATGATGATGGTGCCGTTCAGCTGCGGGTTAATGCCCAGACCGCTTTCGCGAATCGCCTTTTCCACGGCGTTGACCATGGATTTGTCCCACACGTTGATCGTGACCATACGCGGCTCGGGCACGTTGACCGTGCCGACCTGGTTGATCGGCGTGCGCTGGCCATAGGCCTCGACCATCACAGGCTCCAGCATCGACGCCGACCCGCGGCCCGTGCGCAAAGAGGCAAATTCGGTTTTCAGCGAAGAAATGGCACCGTCCATGCGCCGCTTCAGATCGTCGGTATCCAGCATAAAGTCTTCGGACATGAGGTTTTCCCCTTATTGGTCGCGCGCCCCTTCCCCGGGCGTGGTGCGGGTATAGATCAACCCAAGGCCCAAAGGCCAGCAGGCTTTCGCGTGATGGCGCGCAGTCGGCTTAGCCCTGAACGCGCGTATGAGTGCCCTTGCCTGCCAGGATACCTTTGAAGCCACCCGGCTCGTCCAGCGAAAAAACGATGATCGGCAGATTGTTGTCCCGCGTCAGCGCAATGGCCGAAGCGTCCATGACACCAAGCCGCTTTTGCAACACGTCGTCATAGCTGACCACGTCATAGCGTTTGGCATCGGGGAATTTCTTGGGGTCCTTGTCATACACCCCGTCGACACCGTTCTTGCCCATGAAAATCGCCTCGCAGGCCATTTCGTTGGCCCGCAGCGCGGCGGCCGTGTCGGTGGTGAAATAGGGGTTGCCGGTGCCCGCGGCAAAGATACAGACCCGCTTTTTCTCAAGGTGGCGCACGGCGCGGCGGCGGATATAAGGCTCGGCCACCTCGTTCATGGTGATTGCGGAAATCACCCGCGTGTGAATGCCCAGACTTTCCAGCGAAGATTGCATCGCCAGCGCGTTCATCACCGTGGCCAGCATCCCCATATAGTCCGCCGTGGTCCGCTCCATCCCCTGCGCCGACCCTTGCAGACCGCGAAAGATATTGCCGCCGCCGATGACCATGCAGATCTCGACGCCCAGTGCCTGCACCGACTGCACCTCGCGGGCAATGCGTTCCACGGTGGGCGGATGCAGGCCAAACCCCTGGTCTCCCATCAGCGCCTCGCCGGAAATTTTCAGCATCACACGTTTGAATGTGACATCCGAGGCAGCTTGGATCTCTTCGCTCATGGGGTTCTCCGGTTTTGGGCAGTTTTGTTTGGGCGCAAACTGTCCTAAAACCCCGCTCAGTTCAATGCACTGCACAAAGGTATCGGCAAGAAATGGGCGCTTTGGGGTCATTTGATCTGTCTTTGGTTGATCCCCGGCGCCCCGTGCTGATCGCGGGGCCGACGGCCTCGGGCAAATCCGGGCTGGCGCTGGCCATCGCCGAGGCGCAGGGCGGCGTGATCGTGAACGCCGATGCCAGCCAGGTTTACGACTGCTGGCAGGTGGTCACCGCACGGCCTGACGCGGCTGATCTGGCACGCGCGCCGCATCTTTTGTACGGGCATATGGCCCATGATGCGCCCTACTCTGCCGGTCACTGGCTGCGCGAGGTTGCCCCGCTGCTGTCGGACGGCACGCGGCCCATCATCGTCGGCGGCACGGGGCTGTATTTTACCGCACTGACCAAGGGGCTGGCCGAGATTCCCGCCACGCCGGACCATGTGCGCAAACGCGGCGATGCGATCCCCCTTGAGGACCTGCTGGCCGCGCTGGACGCCGAGACCATCGCGCGGATCGACACCAACAACCGCGCGCGGGTTCAGCGCGCATGGGAAGTCCTGCAGGCCACGGGCCGCGGGCTGGCCGCATGGCACGACGACACGCCGCCGCCGCTCTTGCCCGAGGGGGCCGCCACCTGCATCGCGCTCAGCAGCCCGCCCGACTGGCTGAACGCACGTATCGCGCAGCGGTTCGACATGATGCTGGCAGGCGGCGCGCTGGACGAGGTGGCCGCCATGCGCGACCGCTATGACCCTGCCCTGCCCAGTTGCCGCGCGATTGGCGTGCCCGAGCTGATGGCCTATGCGCAGGGGGATGCGACCCTTGACGAGGCCCGCGAGGCTGCGGTCGTCGCCACGCGGCAATACGCCAAGCGCCAACGCACATGGCAGCGCTCGAAAATGGCGCATTGGCGGTGGGTTGACCCGTCTTAAGGGTGAGCCCAATTTCACTTTGAACATATTCTCGCCACATTTCAGGGGGTAACCGCCAGAAATATTGCAATTATCAAACAAACACGTATAGATGGCACCATGACCCTTGATGCCATCCGTATCACCACGCTCACCCCTGCAGGCGGGGCGCACGACTGGCGCTGGACGCTGGTGCATGACCTGCCGCAACACCTGCTGATCTGGACCACGCGCGGACAGGGCCGGCTGTTGCTGAACGGCACCCGGCGCGGTGTCGGGGCGCACAATGCGATCTTTGTGCCAGCGGGCGAATTGTTCGCACTGGAGCTGAGCCGCCAGAGCATCGGGCTGATGGCCACGATCCCTGTCGGCACCGAAGTCCGCCTGCCCCAGACCCCGCGCCAATTGCGCCTGCGCGAGAGTGGACCGATCGCGGAACTGACCGGATTTCTGGACGCCGCGGGGCGCGAGGCTGCGGCCAAACGCAGCCTGACGCAGGATGCGCTGGATGGCTACATGGCGTTGGTGTCCGTCTGGCTGCGCCGCCAGATGGCCGAGGATGACCATCTGCCGCAAAAGCAGAACGCCGGAGCGCGGCTGTCGGCGCGCTATTGCGCCCGGATTGCCCGCGACTACGCCAACGGGATGAGCTCGGGCGAACACGCCGAAGCCCTGGGCGTGACCGGCACCCATCTGGCCCGAGCCTGCAAGACCGCAACCGGCCACACCGCTGCCGAACTGCTGAGCCAGCGCATCCTGCACGCGGCACGCGCAGCGCTTGAGGACACCGATGTGCCGATGCAGGACATCGCCCGCCACCTAGGTTTCGGCAGCGCGGCCTATTTCACGCGCTATATCCAGACCCAGACCGGCAAGACCCCAAGCCAGCTGCGCAAGGCCGCGAACCCGCGCACGATCTGACCTCCCACCGGGACGCAGCGGCCGCGAATGTCGCTTTCATGCAACTTCCGTGTCGCTTTTATTCCGCCAAATCCGAAACCTTCCGTTGACCCCGGATTTTCATTGTTGCCAGATGGCAGAACACATTTGCCATTTGCCCGCCGCGCGCCATCTTGATGACCGCACGGTCGCCAGATCGACGCCGACCTGCAAATTGGGCATTCGAACAGGGAGCCAGATCGCCACCCATCCGGCGCAAACGGTCGCAACAGGCCAATCCAGCATCAGAACGGCCACGCCAGACGGCAGGTCACCATCCGCGACGCAGCGCACCGTCGCAGCCTACCAACAGGGGCATCCATGGGACTATTCATCCTCAGAAGACTGGGCGTCATGGTCGTCACGGCCCTGTGCCTGACCTTTATCGTGTTCTTCCTCACGAACCTTTACCCGAACCTCGAAAAGCTGGCCAAATCCCAGGGCAACGTGCGCATGTCGGACGAAGCGGTCGAAAGCTTTCTGGACAAACGCGGCTATCTGGACCCCATGCCGGTCAAATTCGGCCGCTGGCTGGGCGTGGTGCCCGGTTGGGTCACCGAAGCCCCGGATGGCACCGTTACGGGACGTTGTTTTGCCAAAGATACGCCACCCGAACAGCGCCCCACCTTTTGCGGCGTGCTGCAAGGCAACTGGGGCCAGTCGACGGTGTTCAAGGATGACGTGGGCAGCATTGTCCTAGAGCGGCTGGGCAAGACCGGCAAGCTGATGGGCTTTGTCCTGCTGGTGATGGTGCCTGCCTCGCTGATTGTCGGCGTGCTGGCGGGGATGCGCGAAGGGTCGGCGCTGGACCGGTCGCTTTCGACATTCTCCATCGCAACCACGGCGACGCCGGAATACGTGTCGGGCGTGATCTTTATCGCGGTGTTCTCATCCTCGGCCTTCGGGCTGAAATGGTTCAAAGGCTCGGCCAGGTCCGCCATGGAGGACATCACATTCGAGAATTTCACGCTGCCGGTCCTGACCATCGCGCTGTACGGCATGGGGTACATCGCCCGCATGACCCGCGCATCGATGACCGAAGTTATGACCACCCAATACATCCGAACCGCACGGCTCAAGGGCGTCAGCTTTGGCAACATCGTGCTGAAACACGCCCTGCGCAACGCGCTGATCGCGCCGTTCACGGTGATCATGCTGCAGATACCGTGGCTGTTGAACGGCGTGGTCATCGTGGAAACCCTGTTCAATTACAGAGGCTTCGGCTGGGTTCTTGTGCAAGCCGCGGGCGGCAACGACATCGAGCTGTTGCTGGCCGTGTCGGTCGTGTCGGTGATCGTCGTGCTGCTGACACAGCTGATCTCGGACATCGGCTATGTCATCCTAAACCCGCGCATCCGCATTTCATGAGGAAGGCCTGACGCATGGAACCATTGACATGGACAGGCACCCTGAGCGGTCTGAATGTCGCCTTTTTCGCAGTGGTGGCGGCGCTGGCCTTGTCGGTCGTCGCGCGCATGTTCTTTGCGGTGTTCGGACCCGCCGCTGCACGGCCAGGTGTGAACAGCGATGGCACGCTGGCGGGCCCGGTCGGGGTGAGCGGCGTGCTGTCCAAGGCCGTGCGCTACAGCTTCTTTGCGCTGGCGACGCTGGTGCTGATCTATGTGCTGGGCGGCGTGATCCTGGGCACGCGGGCGGGAATCGTCGGCGGGCTTGCGCGCAATATGCTGCCTGTCTGGATCGCGCTGATCGTGCTGTTCGCCGTCTCGATCACCTTCAAGCGCAAGCTGGGGCTTTACGGCAAGCTTTTTGACAGCACCATCGGCATGATCGGCTTTGCGCTGGTGATGTTCTGGGTGTTCACCGGCATCATGGGCGGCGCATTTGACATGCTGATCACCCATGACCCGCTGAGCCAGTTCCCGGGCATGAAGAACAAGCTGCCCGGCACGCCTCTGAGCGGTGCGGGAGAGCAGGATTACCAGTGGTTCCTGCTGGGTGGCGACAATCTGGCGCGCGATGTGTTCTCGCGGTTGATCAAGGGCGCGTGGATCGTGGTCAAGATCGCACCGATGGCAACGCTGTTCGCCTTCATGGTGGGCATCACGCTGGGCCTGCCTGCGGGATATTACAGCGGGCGGCTGGACACGTTCCTGTCCTTCCTCGCCAACCTGATCCTCGCCTTTCCGGTCATCTTGCTGTTCTACCTGCTGGTCACCCCCGAGATCGTGGCAACAGGCATACCGAATTTCATGGCTGCCGTGCTCTTTGCCTTTCCGATCATTTTCTGCGCTGTGCTGCTGAATGCGCGCTATTTCACGCAACCTGCCCTGCGCACGCCGCTGCTGATCGTGGTACTGGGCGGGCTGGTGTGGACCTATCTGGCGCTGATTTCGAACAACGGGTCGATCGTGGCCAACGACAGCTACCGCATTCCCGGGCTGCCCGCAGCTGTGGATTGGATCGACATGGGCAGCGGGTTGCTGACGGTTTTTGTGGCGGTGGTCTTTGTCAACGCGCCCACGGTGTTTCGCATCGTGCGCGGCCTCGCGCTGGACATCAAGACACGCGACTATGTGGCCGCAGCACAAACCCGTGGCGAAGGTCCGTGGTACATCATGTTATGGGAAATCCTGCCCAATGCCCGTGGGCCGCTGATTGTCGATTTCTGCCTGCGCATCGGCTACACGACGATCCTTTTGGGCACGCTGGGGTTCTTTGGCTTGGGGCTGGAGAGCGAAAGCCCGGACTGGGGCACCACGATCAATTCCGGCAGGCAGTTGCTGTCGATCTATCCGCATGCCGCGATGGCACCGGCCTTTGCGCTGATGACGCTGGTGTTGGGATTGAACCTGCTGGCGGACGGGCTGCGCGAGGAATCCTTGCGCGATTGACGACACGGGCGCGCTTGGGGGCGCGTTCGGGGGCGCTGCCCCCGGACCCCCGGGATATTTAAGGCCAAAAGAAGCCCCAAGGACACTTGAGGCAAGGGAGAATGACGATGGTCAAAGACGCATATGACGGCCCCATTCTGGAGATCGACAAACTGTCGATTTCGTTTTTCACCCGCCTGCGTGCAATTCCTGCGGTCATGGACTTTTCCCTCAGCGTCCAGCCGGGCGAGGCCGTCGGGCTGGTCGGTGAAAGCGGATGCGGAAAATCCACCGTGGCCTTGGGAGTGATGCAGGACCTGGGCGTGAACGGGCGCGTCGTGGGTGGCTCGATCAAGTTCAAGGGCCAGGATCTGGGGACCATGTCGCAAAAGGAATTGCGCCGCATTCGCGGATCGGACATCGCGATGATCTACCAGGAGCCGATGGCCTCGCTGAACCCGGCGATGAAGGTCGGCAGGCAGCTGATGGAAGTGCCGATGATCCACGCCGGCATGAGCGAGAAAGAGGCGCACGCGCGGGCCTTGCAGGTGGTGACGGATGTAAAGCTGCCCGATCCCAAACGGATACTGGACGCCTATCCGCACCAGCTGTCGGGCGGCCAGCAACAGCGGATCGTGATCGCCATGGCGCTGATGTCCGAGCCGTCGCTGCTGATCCTGGACGAGCCGACCACGGCGCTGGACGTGACGGTGGAAGCTGCGGTGGTGGAACTGGTCAAGGATCTGGGCAAGAAATACGGCACCTCGATGCTGTTCATCAGCCACAATCTGGGGCTGGTGCTGGAAACCTGCGACCGGATTTGCGTGATGTATTCCGGCGAAGCGGTCGAGCGCGGCAGCATCGAGGATGTCTTTGACGAGATGCAGCACCCTTATACACAGGCGCTTTTCCGTTCGATCCCCCTGCCCGGTGCCGACAAGAACACGCGCCCCCTGATCGCCATCCCGGGCAATTTTCCCCTGCCGCACGAACGGCCTCCGGGCTGCAACTTTGGCCCGCGCTGCGATTATTTCGAAGCCGGGCGCTGTGACCAAGGCGATATTCCGATGTTCCCCGTGCCCGGCGACGATGTGCACAACACCCGCTGTCTGCGCTTTCAAGAGATCGACTGGCAGGCCCAACCGGTGCTGGCCGAGGTCAAGGAAAAGGGAGAGGTCGGCAAGGTCGTGCTGCGCATGGACAACCTGAAGAAATATTACGAGGTCGCCGCCAACGCGCTGTTCGGCGGTTTTGCGACCAGGGTCGTCAAGGCCAACGAAACGCTGAGTTTCGAGGCGCGCGAATCCGAAACGCTGGCGATTGTCGGCGAAAGCGGATGTGGCAAGTCAACCTTTGCCAAGGTTCTGATGGGGCTTGAGACAGCGACCGAGGGCACGATCACCCTGGACGGCCACGACATTCAGGACATCCCGATTGAAAAGCGCGACACACAGACCGTGGCCGACGTGCAAATGGTGTTCCAGAACCCCTTTGACACGCTGAACCCGTCGATGACCGTGGGCCGCCAGATCATCCGGGCGCTGGAGATTTTCAAGATCGGCAAGACCGCGGCCGACAGACGGCAACGGATGCTGGAGCTGATGGATCTGGTCAAACTGCCCCGCGAATTTGCCGACCGGATGCCGCGACAACTGTCGGGCGGGCAAAAGCAGCGGGTCGGCATCGCCCGCGCCTTTGCCGGCGACGCGCGGATCGTGGTGGCGGACGAACCCGTCTCGGCGCTGGATGTGTCGGTGCAGGCGGCGGTGACCGATCTGCTGATGGAGATCCAGCGCGAACAGAAGACCACGCTGCTGTTCATCAGCCACGATCTGAGCATCGTGCGATACCTCGCGGACCGCGTCATGGTGATGTACCTCGGCCATGTGGTCGAACTGGGCACCACGGCACAGGTGTTCGCGCCGCCCTACCACCCCTACACCGAGGCGCTGCTGTCCGCCGTGCCGATTGCAGACACGAAGGTGAAAAAGAAACACATCGTGCTGGAGGGGGAAATTCCCTCGGCCATGAACCCGCCGTCCGGCTGCCCGTTCCAGACGCGGTGTGGCTGGAAGGCACAGGTGCCGGGCAACTTGTGTGAAACAGAGGTGCCGCCCTTGCGGGAACTGGCGTCGGGTCATCAGGTCAAATGCCACCTGAGCGCAGACAAGTTTGCGGAAATGGAACCCGTGATCCAGATCGCAGCCGAATAACGAAAAGGGCCACAGCATGAACTGTGGCCCTGAACAGATTGATGTTATTCAGTTATTTCGATTTGTCGCTGCGGGTGATCTGGGGGATGTTGTCGACAACCGTGTCAGCCAGCGTCGAAATCATCGCAACATAGAAATCATCCTGGCCGGGCGCGAGATAGACCACGCCGTCCATGGGTGTCTCGCCGGTCGATGCCTTGATCCAGACGGGATAGGCCTCGGCGTTGATCTCGTTGTTGTCATCGGTGTAGTTGATTGTCGCCCGAAGTTCGTTGAACTCAGCGCTGTCGGGCAGCACGGAATCGCCATCCAGCATCACGCCCTTGATCTCGACATCAATCATCGGATCGCCCGCGTCGCCGGTCAGGTCCAGGCGCTCGGCGATCAGACGTTGCACGTCTGTTTCGATCTGCGGGTAATATTGCATCGCGTTGGCGTCGACGTTTTCATTCAAATTCGCATGAACGTTCACTTCAGAAATCGGCGTCTCGGCGAAAGCCCCAATTGGCAGCAGGGCGAGCGCTGTTACAGCAGTCAGTTTTGCAAAAGTCGTTTTCATGGTCTTGCTCCTTCAACGGCCGTTATGGCCCAGGTTGTGCTGAACAACGGACCGCGCGTTGATTTGGTTCCGAAGCGACGGGTAAAACGGCGGTGATCACCGGACACCGCCAGCGGAAGTGCGCTCAAAAATCTGAAAATAAACGATTTTTCATAATATAGGCCAAGTGCGGATACCATCTCTGACAACAAAACGGAGATTTTTCGCGGCGGCGGGAACCTGCCTGTGCCACGCGTCAGGCGCCGCGCGCCAAAGCGCGGCACGTCGAAACCGAGGCGCCCTGCGGATACCGCTTAGCTGCCCCAGATCACTTTGACGTAATTCTGGGTTTCCTTGTAGGGCGGCACGCCCTTGTGGCGTTTCACGGCCCCGGGACCCGCATTATACGCGGCCAACGCCAACCGCCAGCTGCCAAAGGTGCGGTATTGCTGGCTGAGATAGCGTGCGCCGCCGTCCAGATTTTCGTGCGGATCGCTGGGGTCCACCCGCAGACGCCGTGCCGTGGAAGGCATCAGTTGCGCCAGACCCAGCGCGCCCTTGTGCGATTTGGCCGTGGGGTTCCAGCCTGATTCCTGCTGGATCAGCCGCAAGAACAGGTCCTCGGGCACCCCGTGACGCCGCGCGGCCTCGCGGGCAGCACTCAGATAGATGCCCTTGTACTTGCCGTTATAGGCCGGGTTCATATTCCATTTGGTCGGCGTGTTCACCTTGGGCGGCTGCAACTGGACCGATGCCGTGTATTGTTGTGACGCGCGGCTGTCCAAAACTTTTGTCTGTGATCCGAACAGCTTGCCGCGGCTGCGTGTCGCAAACACGTCCGCATGCGCGGCCCCCGCCAGTGTCGTACCTATCACCAGCGCAGAAATACATACGCGCATAAATCTCAGCCCCCAGATCGACAAAGCCCGCACGGCTCTGGTTTCACCCGTTTGCGCACTATACTTGATCTTGTGACTTGGGCCACCCCATAAGGTGCCAATATCCGTTAGGCTTCTGTTTACCATGTTCCGGCCAGTCTGTAGGTTGTCACGACCGTTCGGGAATCGCCCGAACGGGTACGAATGAGTGAGAGGACATCATGGCTGGCTCAGTGAATAAAGTGATCCTTATCGGCAATCTGGGCCGCGATCCCGAAGTGCGCAGCTTTCAGAACGGCGGCAAGGTGTGCAACCTGCGCATCGCCACCTCCGAGACATGGAAAGACCGCAACACCGGTGAGCGCAAAGAGCGGACCGAATGGCATTCGGTTGCCATCTTCCAAGAGGGATTGGTGCGCATTGCCGAACAGTACCTGAAAAAGGGCTCGAAAGTGTATATCGAAGGCCAGTTGCAAACGCGCAAATGGCAGGATCAATCCGGCCAGGACCGCTATTCGACCGAGGTTGTTTTGCAAGGGTTCGGCGGCACGCTGACCATGCTGGACGGACCCAGCGGTGGTGGCGGCGGCGGTGGCGGCAACTATGGTGGCGGCGGTGGCGGCTATGACAGCGGCCCCTCGGATGACCGTTACGGCGGTCCGTCTTCCGGTGGTGGCAACAGTGCGCCCACGCCTTCGCGCGACCTGGACGACGAAATTCCGTTCTAAGGATTTGGTTCTGCGCGGCGTCTAGGCGTCGCGCAGAACATCCAACACCGCCTCGGGCGGCACGTCACCCGTGACAAAGGCATCGCCGATGCCCCGCGCCAGCACAAAACGCAGCTGGCCATTCACCACCTTCTTGTCCTGCCCCATCAGCTCCAGCAACGCCTGCGGCCCCGGCAGATCGCCGTCGATGTCGGCCAGATCGGTCTTCATGCCCATGGCACGCAAATGCGCCCGCACGCGGCTGGGCTCTTCCTGGCTGCACAGGCCCAGACGCGCCGAAAGCGCAAAGGCCAGCGCACAGCCCACCGCCACGCCTTCGCCGTGATACAACCGATCAGAGTAACCGGTCGCGGCTTCAAGCGCGTGACAGAACGTGTGCCCAAGGTTCAGCAAGGCCCGCTCGCCCTGTTCCGTCTCGTCGCGCGCGACGATGTCTGCCTTCATCTGCACCGACCGGCGCACCGCTTCGATGCGCGCAGGCACGTCGCCCGCGGCCAATGCCGGTCCCTGCCCTTCGAGCCATTCAAAAAACGCGGCATCGCCCAGCAGCCCGTATTTCACGACCTCGCCGTAGCCTGCCAGAAAATCGCGCGCGTTCAGCGTGCCCAGAACATCCACATCCGCCAGCACCAGGCTGGGCTGATGAAAGGCGCCGATCAGGTTCTTGCCGTGGCGAGCGTTGATACCTGTCTTGCCGCCGACCGAGCTGTCCACCTGCGCCAGCAGCGACGTGGGCATCTGCACAAAGCGCACCCCGCGCCGCAGGATCGCGGCGGCAAAGCCCACCAGATCGCCGATCACGCCGCCGCCCAATGCCACAACGATATCGCCCCGCTCGACCTTCTGGTCCAGCAGCCAGTCGATACAGGTCATCAGATGCGGCCAGCTTTTGGTGGCCTCGCCCGCAGGCAGGGTCATCGCGGCACTGTCGATTCCGTGGCTGTGCAGGCCCTCTTGCAATGGCGACAGGTGCAAGGCCGCGACATTCTCGTCCGAGATCACAACCACCCGCGACCGTTTCAGCAGCGGTGCAATGTGCGCCCCCGCCTCGGCCAGCAGGCCGGTGCCGATCACCACGTCATAGTCACGCCCCGGCAGGTTCACATGCACGGTTTCACGCATCTGTCTTCTCCAACACATCGGGCCGCGTCAGCAGCGCCGCAATCACCCGGTCCGCCATTTCGTCAATGCTGTATGACGGTTTGGACGGCACATGCAGATCGGCCAGCTTGTAAAGCGGCACCCGCGCCTCATACAGCCGCGTCAGTTTGCCCTTGGGGTCGGGATCGCGCAGCAGAGGACGCGTGTCCTTGTAACGCACCCGTTGCCACAGCAACGGCAGGTCGGCGTTCAGCCAGACGGAAACGCCCCGCCGCGAGATGTTGTTGCGATTTTCCTCACTCAGGAATGCGCCGCCCCCGGTGGACAGAATGCCCTGCGCCGTATCCAGCAGGCGCGAGATCACCTGGGTTTCCTTGATTCGGAAAAACGGCTCGCCGTCGCGTTCGAAAATCTCGGGCACGGTCATGTTCGCCGCCGCCTCGATCTCGTGATCGCTGTCGATGAAGGGCACGCCCAGCTTCGCTGCCAGCGCCTTGCCGACAGCGGTCTTGCCAGCGCCCATCATCCCCACCATCACAACGGTTTTATGCAACGCAAATTGCGGAGTATCTGCTGGACTATCTGGCATGGATTGCTGAATTTCGCTCATATTCCGGTGAATGACGTGATATTGGAGAAAAGGCCATATATAACTTGGTCAAAATCATAAGACCCGGGGCAGGCTGAGACATGGGAAAACTAATCAAGTATCTGATATATCTAATCGTTCTGGGGCTTCTGGGTTTGGTGGTCTACGCCTATGTCGGTCCATTTTTCGGCGCCGACTTTGACCCGCCGCAAGCCGAAGTACGTGTGCCCGTGACACTCGATGGCAAATAAGAGCGGCGTAAATTCGCGCAGACCGGGCGGCATTCCCGGCCTGATCCTGGGTGTTGCCATGTCCGTGGGAACCGCACAGGCGCAAGAAGCGCCCTTGTCGGTGATCGAATGGCTGGACCGCAACGCGCCCACGCCGGCAGCCCAGACAAGGCCGCCCGCTGATGAGCCCGCCGTCACACCCAACGGCAATGTGCCCTCGATCACGGTATCGCCGCTGGACGGCCCCGCAGCCCGGCGCGTGGGACTTGCGCCTGCGTCGGTGACCGGCCTGCCCGACACATTGTGGCAAGGGTCGGACGGTGTCGAATTGGCAAATGCCATAGCCGAGGCCAGGGCGATCCGTCTGCCTGCCACGCAATCGCTGTTTTACACGCTGCTGCTGGCCGAGGCGCTGCCGCCTTCGGTGCAGGACCAGGCCTTTAACCTTGCGCGGGTGGATGCGTTGTTGCGCATGGGGGCGCTTGATCCTGCGCTGGCGCTGCTGGAACAGATCGGCCCCGAATCGTCGCGGGCCGTCTTTGCCCGCTATTTTGACGCCAGCCTTTTGGCCGGCACCGAAGACACCGCCTGTGCCAAGATCACCACCAAACCGTCGCTCAGCCCGGATTACGCCACACGGGTGTTCTGTGCCGCCCGCGCAGGCGACTGGGAGACCGCCGTGCTGCTGCTGGGCACCGCCCGCGCCCTGGACGCGATCACCGCATCGCGCGCCGACATGCTGGAGCGGTTCCTTGACCCTGACCTGTTCGAGGGCGAGCCGGACCTGCCGACACCGGCCAAGGCCGACCCGCTGGCCTTTCGCGTTTACGAGGCGATCGGCACCCCGATCTCCACCACCCTGTGGCCCCGCGTCTATGCCAACGCTGACCTGCGCGAACTGGCCGGATGGCGGTCGCAACTGTTGGCGGTCGAGCGTCTGGCACAAACCGGAGCCATCGCGGACAACCGCCTGCTGGGCATCTACACCGACCGGCAGCCTGCCGCTTCGGGTGGACTGTGGGACCGGGTGCGTGCCGTCCAGCGGTTCGAGACAGCCTTGAACAGCAACAGCGCCGAGGCGGTGGCCAAGACCCTGCCGAAAGCCTGGTCCGAGATGCAGGCTGCAGGCCTGGCCGTGCCCTTCGCCAACCTCTTTGGCGACCGCCTGCCCGCGTTGCAGGACGCCGCCGCCAGCACTGCCGCTTTCGAAACGATGCTGCTGTCACCGGTTTACGAAATGGCCGCCGCCCAATACCCCACCGCCGCCGCGCGTGCGCCGTTTCTCGTGGCACTGGCGCAGGGCGACACCACCGGCGCGCAACCCAATGGCCCGATGGAACAGGCGTTGGCCGATGCCTTTGCCAATGCCACCCCCGATGCCGAACTGATCGGATTGGCGCGCACCGGCAAACTGGGGCGTGCTCTGCTGGGAGCGCTGGAGTTGGTGAACGAAGGGGCCAAGGGCGATCCTGACAACCTGCGTCAGGGTCTGGCCACGCTGCGCGCGCTGGGGCTGGAAGACAACGCCCGCCGCACCGCGCTGCAAATCATGCTCAGGCCCGCGTTATGAGCGCCGACACCGACCGCTGGATTTCCACATTTATCGAAGCGCAGGCCGCCGAACTGGGGGCTGCACAGAACACCCTGTTGGCCTACGGGCGCGATCTGAAGGATTTTGCCGAATGGGCCACCCGCCGGGGCCGTACCTTCGACACCGTGAAACAGGACGACATCGAGGCCTATCTGGTCTTTTGCGACGATCAGGGCCTGGCCAAATCCACCCGTGCGCGGCGGCTGTCGTCGATCAAGCAGATGTACCGCTTTGCCTTCGAGGAAAGCTGGCGCGCCGAAAACCCCGCGATCCAGATCTCGGGTCCGGGTCAGGACAAACGCCTGCCCAAGACCTTGGATATTGCCGAGGTCGACCGCCTGCTGGAGGCCGCCCGCGCATCGGGGCGCAATGAGGCGGATGCCGCACGCAACACCTGTTTGATGGAACTGCTCTATGCCACGGGGATGCGCGTGACGGAGCTGGTCGGACTGCCCGTCAGCGCGACACGGGGCGATCCGCGCATGTTGCTGATACTGGGCAAAGGCGGCAAGGAACGCATCGTGCCGCTGTCCCCCCCGGCCCGCGCGGCGCTGGCCGACTGGCTGAAAATCCGCGATGCACACGAGGATGCAGGCCGTGCCAAGGGCAAGCCCGCCTCGCGCTTTCTCTTTCCGTCGCGCGGGGCTGCGGGGCATCTGACGCGGCATCGTTTCTATCTGATGATCAAGGAATTTGCCCTCGCCGGCGGCGTGAACCCCGACAAGGTCACACCGCACACGTTGCGCCATGCCTTTGCCACGCACCTGCTGGCGGGTGGCGCCGATCTGCGGTCGATCCAGGCGTTGCTGGGGCACGCTGATGTGGCCACGACCGAGATTTACACCCATGTGCTGGACGCGCGCCTGACGGAACTGGTGCTGGATCATCATCCGCTGGCAGGCGACAGCGCGCGCAAAACATCGGTCAAGACTCCAACCGACGAACAATAAACTCTTCGATCCGGCAAGATCGTCTGCAATCATCTGCCTGCATTCCCTTGAATGCGCGGCCCATCGCCCCCATAACCCTATGAACCCACAAGGATCACAGACTTACCAATGGACCCATCTTCTGCAACGCTGGACGGCGCTTTCTGGATAACCTGCGGGATCATCCTGTTTCTTCTGGTTCTCTCCGGCTTTTTCTCCGGCTCGGAAACCGCCCTGACGGCGGCATCGCGCGGGAAACTGCGCAGCCAGGCCGACAAAGGGTCACGCGGCGCGCAACGGGCGCTGAAAATCACCGAAGACAATGAACGGCTGATCGGCTCTGTCCTGCTGGGCAACAACCTTGTGAACATCCTGGCGGCCTCGATGGCCACCGCCCTGTTCACCCGTGTCTTTGGCGAAAGCGGCGTGGCGCTGGCGACGCTGGTCATGACGCTGCTGGTGCTGATCTTTGCCGAGGTGCTGCCGAAAACCTATGCGATCACCAATGCCGAAAGCGCGGCTGCCACCGTGTCGCGGCCCATTGCGCTGATCATTCTGGTGTTCTCGCCCATCGTAGCCGCCGTGCGCTATTTCGTGCGCGGTGTTTTGTTCGTATTCGGCGTGCGCATCGACCCCAACAGCAACGTTCTTGCCGTGCGCGAGGAAATTGCGGGCGCGCTGCATCTGGGACATTCCGAAGGCGTGGTCGAGAAAGAAGACCGCGACCGGATTCTGGGCGCGCTGGATCTGGGCGACCGTATGGTCGAAGAGATCATGTTGCATCGCTCGGGCATCGAGATGATCAACGCACAGGACGACCCCGAGACCATCTTTGAGCAGTGTCTGAAATCCAGCCACACCCGTCTGCCGCTGTACCGTGATGACGTGGAAAACATCATTGGCGTGGTTCATGCCAAGGACCTGCTGCGCGCGATGTACAAGATCGTCGGCGGCCCGGATGGCGACGCCAAGGCGCTGAAGTCGTTCAACATTCTCGACGTGGCCACCAGCCCTTATTTCGTGCCCGAAACCACCACGCTGGACGACCAGATGCGCCAGTTCCTGCGTCTGAACACGCATTTCGCGCTGGTGGTGGATGAATACGGCAGCCTTCAGGGGCTGATCACGCTTGAGGATATTCTGGAAGAGATCGTCGGAGAGATCACCGACGAATTCGACCCCGACGCCGACCACCCGCTGACACGCGGCGAGGACGGACAGTTTATCGTCGATGGATCAATGACCATCCGCGACCTGAACCGTGCGACCGAATGGACCCTGCCCGATGACGAGGCGAACACCGTCGCCGGTCTGGTGATCCACGAGGCCCAGATGATCCCCGACGTCGGTCAGGTGTTTTCGTTCCACGGATTCCGGTTCGAGGTCACCGCCCGCGACGGCAACCGCATCGCGGCGCTGGCTATTCGGCCGCTAGTTCGACGTTAGGCGCGTCTTTCATCGGCACCTGCATGTTCAGGTGATAGCCGTCTGCCCGCGCCTCAAGCGTGAATTCCGCCCCGATCTGAAGGGCAGCGGCCTGCATCAGGCGCTGGCCCAGACGGGTCACTTCGTTCTCTTCGGCCGGGTTCGCGTTGCCGATGCCGTTATCACGGCACTGGACGTGCATGTTCGAATGGTCCTGGGACATCTCGACCGTGATTGCCACCGTGCCGCGCCGTCCGCCCGGAAAGGCGTGCTTGATCGCGTTGGCGGTGAATTCGCTGACGATCATGCCGATATTGGCCGCTGTCGACGATTCCACCTGCACCGTGCAGACATTCATGGCCAGACGTACATTCGACGGGGCCGAGGCCTCGAGCAGCGAGGCCACGCGCACCAGATAGGGCGCCAGCGCCACGCGGTTCGACTGGCTGGTCTGGTACAACTCCTGATGCAGCATCGCCACCGCATCAATGCGCCGCTCGACCGCCGACAGCGCTTCGACCGCCACAGCATTGTCGACCCGCGATTTGTACATCCGCACCACCGACGCCACGGTTTGCAGCGAATTCTTGACGCGGTGGTCGATCTCGTCACGCAGAACCGCCGCCTGATGCAGGGCCAGCCGCAATTCGATCTGACGCATCAACTGCATGCCCAGCACCCGCAGCGTGGTGCGTTGCAGGTCCGTCAGAACGCGCGGCTCGGTGTCCAGCACGCAAAGCGTTCCGATCGGCAACCCCTCGCCCGAGATCAACGGCATACCGGCATAAAAACGGATGTGTTCCTCGCCCATGACCAAGGGGTTGTCCGCCGTGCGCACATCCTGCGTCGTGTCGGAAATCTCGACCAGATCATCCTGCAGGATCACGTGACTGCAAATCGACCGATCCAGGTCTGTCTGGGGCGCATCCAGCCCCACGCGCGCCTTGAACCACTGGCGGGTTTCATCCACGAGAGAGATCAAAGAGATCGGCACATCGCAGATTTTAGAAGCCAAATCAACGACTTCATCAAATTGGCTTTCCGCCTCGGTGTCCAGAATGCCAAGCTCGCGCAGATGTGCCAGCCGTTCGCTCTGTTTGGGATGGAGCAGTGCGCGCATTGGGGGCCCTCATTACGCTTTATCGAAATGGTTTATACCATCACGTCACGAGATCAAGGGTTTGCCTTGCAATTAGGCGCGCAGACGCGTCCCTTTGGGATCAAAGGGCGGCGCGTGCAGGATCGTGGCACGGTGCGGGCGGCCCAACACCATCACGTCAACGACTTCACCGTCCCCGACCCCTCTGACGTAGCCAAGTGCCAGCGACATCCCCACCGAATAGCCATAAGCGCCCGAGGTCACGCGCCCGATCCCCTGCCCGTCCTTGAAAATCGGCTCACCGCCCGTGGCATCCGCATGCGAGGCCTCAGTGTCCGCGGCCTCCAGACCCAGCAGCACCAACCGTTCACGCGCAGGCCGAGCCAGTGTCGTGGCCAGCGCATCGCTGTTCAAAAACACCTTGTCCATCTTGCACAGCCGGTCGAGCCCAACCTCTTGCGGCCAGTATTCGGGGCTGAATTCGCGGCCCCATGATCCGTATCCCTTTTCGATCCGCAGGCTCATCAGCGCGCGGCTGCCGACGGGTCCTGCATCAAAGTCTTTCGCCATCGCGATCAGCGCCGCATAAAGCCGGGCCTGATCCTGCGTGCGGCAATGCAGCTCCCACCCCAGATCACCAGTGAACGACACGCGCAGCGCCAGCACCTGCACGCCTGCCATTTCGATCCACTTCGACCGCATGAAAGGAAAATCCTGCGTCTCCAGCGACGTATCAGTCAACCGCTGCAACAGCGCACGACTGTCCGGGCCAGCGACGTTGAACCCGCACATCGCCTCGGTCATGCTTTCAAAGCAGGTTCCTTCCGGCAATGGCACAGCGCGGAAAAACCGTTGGTGATAACGCTCTGCCATGCCCGAGCCGATGACCCAGAATTCATCCTCGGCAAGCCGCGTCACGGTAAAATCGCCTGCAATCCCGCCGCGTTTCCCGATCAGCGGCGTCAAGCACGACCGTCCCACCGCCACGGGCATCCGGTTGGCAAAGACCGCGTTCAGCCACGCCTCGGCCCCCGGCCCCTTGCAACGGTATTTGGCAAAATTCGAGATGTCGATGATCCCCGCCCGCTCGCGCAGCATCCGGCATTCAGCGCCCACGGGCCCCCACCAGTTCTGCCGCGTGAACCCGTCGGTGTCCTGCGCGCCGGGTGCATCTGCAAACCACAGCGGATGTTCCCAGCCTGCGTTCAGCCCGAACACCGCGCCCATCTGACCTTGGACATCATTAACGGGCCGCGTGCGCGCGGGCCGTCCAGCGCTGCGTTCCTCGTTGGGGAAATGGATCTTGAACCGGTTCGCATATTGGTCGCGCACCCGCGCCTTGGTAAAGGCCTTGTCTGCCCAGTCCCCGAACCGTGCCATGTCCCATGCGAACATGTCGTATTGCGTCTCACCCTCGATGATCCACTGCGCCGCCAACAGGCCCATGCCGCCGGATTGGGAAAAGCCCGGAATGATGCCGTTGCAGCAGAAATAGCCGCGCAGTTCCGGCACCGGACCGAACAGGACATTGGCATCGGGCGACCAGATCATCGGCCCGTTGATCACCCGTTTGATCCCTGCGGTGCCCACCACGGGCACGCGGCCAATGGCGCGCATCATGTTGTCCTCGATCCGCTCCAGATCATCGGCGAACAGCTCGTGGCCGAACCCTTGCGGCGTGCCGTCCTCGGCCCAGAACCGCATGTCTTTCTCATAGGCGCCCACCAACAGCCCCTTGCCCTCCTGGCGCAGGTAATATTCGCCGTCCCGGTCCGCGACCGAGGGCAAACGCCGGTCCAGCGCCGCGATCTCGGGGATGGTCTCGGTCACGAAATACTGGTGCTCGGTCGGCTGCAAGGGCAGCGTCAGCCCCGCCATCGCCGCCACCTCGCGCCCCCAGAGGCCAGCAGCGTTCACCACCCAAGGCGTTGCAATATCGCCCTTTTCCGTGCGCACGATCCAAGTACCATCAGCTTGCTGCTCTGTGCCCGTGACGGGGCAGAACCGGATGATCTCGGCCCCCATGGCCCGTGCGCCAGCGGCATAGGCATTGGTCACGCCGGACGGGTCCACATTGCCGCCCTCGGGCTCCCACATGATGCAACGGATACCGTCGAAGTCCACCAAAGGGTGCAACCGCTCGGCCTCGTTGCGGTCCACCTCGTAAAAGTTCATGCCGTAAAGCTTGGCCTTGGCCGCCTGCAAACGCAATTGATGCTCACGCGCTTCGGTCTGGGCCAAATACAGCGATCCGGGCTGGAACACGCCACAGCCCTGCCCCGTTTCCTGCTCCAGCTCCTTGTACAACCCCATCGTGTAATGCTGGATACGGCTGATGTTGGTGCTGTCATGCAGCCCGTGAATGTTGGCCGCTGCATGCCACGTGCTGCCCGAGGTCAGCTCGTCCCGTTCCAGCAGCACCACGTCCCGCCAGCCCAGCTTGGCCAGATGGTACAGGATCGAACATCCGATAACGCCGCCGCCGATCACGACAGCTTGGGCATGGGTGCGCATGGGGTTTGGCCTTTGTTGAATTCACCTGGCCTTCAACCTGCCGCCTTGTGGCGCATAAGATTGATCGTTTCCGACGCCCGATGTCGGCCAAACACCAAGCGCAGGAATAATCCTCTTCATCTTGCCAGACAAACTCCGGGGTCCGGGGCAGCGCCCCGGCCTGCCCTGGCACCCCGCACCAGCGACGCAATCCGTCGCAAACGGACCAGCCCACGCCCCCTTGCCCCCTAAAATCGGGGGCGTACCACCCAACCGGAGGCTGCCCCATGCAAACCACCACCCGCGTTGCCGTCATCGGTGGAGGCGTTGTCGGCGCATCCGTGCTCTACCACCTGACGAAACTCGGCTGGTCCGACGTGATGCTGATCGAACGGTCCGAGCTGACCTCGGGCAGCACATGGCACGCGGCGGGCGGATTTCACACGCTGAACGGCGACACCAATATGGCCGCGCTTCAGGGCTATACGATCCGCCTGTACAAAGAGTTGGAAGCGATCACCGGCATGTCCTGCGGCCTGCACCATGTGGGCGGCATCACACTGGCCGACAATCGGGATCGGTTCGACATGCTGCTGGCGGAACGGGCGAAGCATCGTTTCATGGGGCTGGAGACCGAGATCGTCACGCCCGACGAGATCGCCAGGATTGCCCCCGTAACCCATATCGACGGCATCATTGGCGGGCTTTACGACCCCCTCGACGGCCACCTTGACCCCTCGGGCACCACCCACGCCTATGCCAAGGCCGCGCGGATGGGCGGGGCAACGATCCAGACACACACGATGGTCACCGAAACCAACCAACGTCCCGACGGCACCTGGGATGTGGTGACCGATCAGGGCACGATCCATGCAGAACATATCGTCAACGCGGGCGGGTTGTGGGCGCGTGAAGTTGGGGCGATGGCGGGCATCTACTTCCCCCTGCATCCGATGGAGCACCAGTATATCGTCACCGAGGAGGTGCCGATGATCGCCGACATCGTGAACGCGGGCGGCGAACACCCGCATGTCATGGACCCGGCCGGCGAAAGTTATCTGCGGCAGGAAGGGCGCGGACTGTGCATCGGATTCTACGAACAGCGCTGCCGCCCCTGGGCGGTGAACGGCACGCCATGGACCTTTGGCCACGAACTGCTGCCCGATGATTTCGACAAGATCGAGGACAGCATCGCCTTCGCCTACAAACGCTTTCCGGCGCTGGAAACCGCAGGTGTCAAATCGGTGATCCACGGGCCCTTTACCTTTGCCCCCGATGGCAATCCGCTGGTCGGCCCCGTGCCCGGCGTGCGCAATTACTGGTCGGCCTGCGGGGTTATGGCGGGCTTTTCCCAAGGCGGCGGCGTCGGGTTGACGCTGGCGCAGTGGATGATCGACGGCGAGCCTGAGCGTGACGTGATGGCCATGGACGTGGCCCGCTTTGGCGACTGGATCAGCCCCGGCTATACCCTGCCCAAGGTCATCGAAAACTATCAGAAACGGTTCTCCGTCAGCTATCCCAACGAAGAACTGCCCGCCGCGCGTCCAAACCGCACCACGCCGATGTATGACATTTTTTCCGACATGGGCGCGGTCTGGGGCCAGCAATACGGGCTAGAGGTGGTGAACTACTACGCCCAGGACGGCGAGCCGAGCTATGAAACCCCATCTTTCAGACGCTCGGACGCCTTTGACGCCACCGCGCGCGAGGTGCGCGGGGTGCGCGATGGTGTGGGCATCAACGAGGTGCACAACTTTGGCAAATACCGCGTCACCGGCCCGCGCGCGCGCGCTTGGCTGGACCGGATCATGGCAGGCCGCGTGCCGCAACCGGGGCGGCTGTCGCTGACGCCGATGCTGTCGGACAAGGGCAAGCTGATCGGGGATTTCACCATATCCAGCCTGAGCGCGGAAGAGTTTCAGCTGACGGCCTCTTACGGCAGCCAGAATTTTCATTTCAGATGGTTTTCCAGCCACTTGGAAGATGGTGTTCATGTCGAAAACATCAGTGACACGCGCACAGGGTTCCAGATCGCAGGGCCAAAGGCGCGCGCGGTTCTGGCCGCAAGCACGCGCACCGATATTTCGGACCTGAAGTTTCGCGATGTCCGCCGCATGACTGTTGGCATGACCGACTGTATCGTGCAGCGTGTCAGCTACACCGGCGATCTGGGCTATGAAATCTACTGCGATCCGATGGGACAGCGTGCGCTGTGGTGGACCCTGTGGGCCGCAGGTCAGCCGCACGGCATGGTCCCCTTTGGCATGCGCGCGATGATGTCGCTGCGGCTGGACAAGCATTTCGGCAGCTGGATGGCCGAATTTTCACCCGATTACACCGCCGCCGAGACAGGGCTGGATCGCTTTATCGACTTCAAGAAGGACACGGATTTCATCGGCCGAGCCGCCGCCGAAGCTGAACGCGTCCGGGGGACCACACGCAGGCTGGTTGCTCTTGCGGTCGATGCGGATAACGCCGACGTGCACGGCTACGAGCCGATCTGGCTGGACGGCGAGGTTGTGGGCTTTTGTACCTCGGGCGGCTATTCGCACCACACGGGCACCTCAATCGCCCAAGGTTTCCTGCCCAGACAGGCCGTGTCGAACGGGTTGAAGGTGGAAATCGAAATCCTCGGCCAGATGCGCCCCGCCACCGTCACGCTGACGCCACCTTTTGATGCCGATGGCGCACGGATGCGTGGCTGAGTATGGTGGGCCAATGTGTGCGCTCAAACATATCCCTGCCATCGTCCTTGCCGCCGGGCAATCGTCGCGGATGCGCGGCGCGGACAAGCTTATGCAGGACGTGGATGGCGAGCCGCTGATCCGGCGGCAATGCCGGATCGCGCGTCAGGTCTGCGAACGGGTCTTCGTGGCACTGCCGCCCGCGCCTCACGACCGTTATACGGCAATCTCGGGGCTGGACGTGACACCGGTGCCGGTTGCAGATGCGGCCGAAGGAATGGGTGCATCGCTGCGCACGGCTTTTGCGGCATTGCCCAAGACGGCAAAGGCCGCGCTTTTGTTGCTGGGCGACTTGCCCGACCTGACGGAAGATGACTTGAACAATGTGATCCAAGCCGTTGACTTAAATACAGAAACACTGATCTGGCGCGGCACGACTGCGGACGGACGCGACGGGCATCCCATCGTATTTGCAAAGCCGTTGTTTGCACAGTTTGCAAAGCTGTCGGGCGATCACGGCGGCCAGTCGATTGTCAAATCCGCCGGACAGCGCGTCGCGCGGATTGCCCTGTCAGGCAACCGCGCGCGCAATGATCTGGACACACCCGAGGATTGGGCCAACTGGCGCGCGCTCAGGGATTAACCCAAGAGCGAACGCGCCTCGAAGGACCGCAGCGACCGGCGGGCCGAAGTGTAGTCTTCCAAACCTTGAACCGTCTCAAGCTCGGGGAACAGCGACAGGATTTCCTGACGTTGCTCTGATCCGATCCCGCGCAGCGACATGTCACCGGGCTGAAAGCTTTCGGTCCATGTGCCGTCGCCCAGGATCACCTCGTGGTGGTCGAACATCAGGTGGATATAGCTGACGCTGTCCGCCTCGACCACGTCCACGCCATCCATCATTGTCAGGTGCTTGGCCGCGACCAGCACCTCGCGGTCGTCGAACATGACAGCCGCCAGATCCGACGTGATCAACATCCGGTGGTTCGGGCTGACCAGCATGTCGCGGTCAGGCAAGCCGCGCCCCAAGGCACCCTGGCGGATCAGCACGGGGTTAAAGGTCGGATTTGCGGCCAGTTCCGCACGGGTCAAATCGCGCCGCCCTGCCCACCGCAGTTTTTGCAGACCATTGTCACGGGTGAACACGCGCATACCCGGTTTCAGTGCCTCGACGGCCACCTCGCCCTTGTCCGTGGCGATCATGGTGCCGGGAGTAAAGCACATGATGATCTGCTCGATCTCGGAATAGTTGGTGCGACCCGAAATGTTGCCATGCTCATCGTAAAAATCGATCCGGCCGGATTCCGAACCCGGCCCGTCGGAATAGACCTTGGCGCGCACGCCTGTCAGGTCGATCACGTCGATATCTTTGCCATCCGCATCCTCGCCGCCGACAATGGTGCCGCCGTTGATGCCGTCAAAGGTAAAGCGATCACTGCCAAACCCGCCGCTGGCGGTGTCATGATCCTTGCCCATCACGAACAGATCCTGGCCGTCGCCGCCGGTCATTGTGTCGTCGCCAGTGCCGCCGATCAACGTATCGTTGCCCGCGCCGCCAATCAGCTTGTCCTGGCCCTGACCACCGTCCAGAAGGTCGTTGCCTTCGCCGCCATCGAGAAAATCGTCACCGTCGCCGCCAGACATCATGTCGTTGCCTGCGCCGCCGATCAGCCTATCCTGACCCTGACCGCCATCCATCACGTCATTGTCTTCGCCGCCATCAAGAGAGTCATCGCCCTCTCCGCCGGACATCGTGTCGTTGCCCGCGCCACCGATCAGCGTATCCTGACCCTGACCGCCATCCAGCAGGTCGTTGCCTTCGCCGCCGTCGACATAGTCGTTGCCGCTGCCGCCATACAGCACGTCATTGCCGCCCTGGCCAAAGATCACATCGTTGCCTGCGCCACCGTCGATGGTGTCGTTGCCCGCCACGATGGGGGTCACAATCGCGTCGTCGATCAGGTCGCCCGAAAAGGTAAAGCCAGACTGTGTGCTGCGCGATTCCAGTGTGAATTCAATGAACGTCCGGTTTTCGAACTGCGCGCTGAACCAGGCTTCCTGGTCCTCGGGGTCGTTGTTACCGCTGCCGATTGCCTTGACAGTGGTTGCCGTGGTCTGGACGTTCAGAACGGAATTTGACGCCACGCCAAAGGCTGAAAAGCTGGACGCTTGCAGCGTCACCGCTTCTTGGTCGCCGGTGCCGTTCTTGTCGAGGTCGTTGAACGTCGCGACCGAGTTCAGCGCGACAGGCTGGCCTGTTGCGGGGTTGAAAAACTCGAACCGGAATGTGGCGGTGTCGCCCTTGCCCGAGCTGATATACTGATTGTTCAGCAGAATTTCTGAACCACGGCCACCGGTCAGATCGACCGAAAGCTTGTTGTCGGATTTCGACACCAGAACCAGACGACCCGAGATCGGAGTGCCGTCCGCCAATGTCGCAACATTGCTGTAAATCGCAGAGTCGCCCGCGCTGGCATTGTTTCCGTAATAGGTTTGCGACACCACGTTCTCGCTGCGCAAAGACAGCGCAGAGGCGTCCTTGCCGGGGGCTGTGCCTTCGCCTGCGTCCCCGAAAAGCGTGTCGTTCCCGTCACCGCCCGAGATATAGTCGTTGCCGCCCTCGCCCGAGATGCGGTCCTGGCCGTTCAGGCCTGAAATCGAGTCGTCACCAGCGCCACCCTGAAGAGTGTCGTTGTTATTTGTCCCATTGATCACGGTCATGGCAGCGGTTTCCCAAAGCTGAATCACTAGACGTCGCGCCCCCACGCTCGTCTTAAAGATGTATTAACCTACAATTCCGGGAAGTATATGGGGATTGGCCATATTTCGGCCCAAGATCACGTAAATTTGCCTTAGTTGCCGCAACGAAATGCGGCACATTTTCATTTAGGGAAACAGTCTTGAAAATTCCAGATCATTGAACGCGAAAAGCGGCGCAGCCCCCTGCGCCGTTTTCCTCGTCCGGTGTGGTCTGGGACCACACCGGCGACTCACTCACTGCATATTTTGGACGTGCGCGAGGCGCGCTTACTTGGTCAGAAGGACCGCCTCGTGCTTTTTCAGGGACCGGCGTGCCGATGTATAGGCGTCGATGCCTTCGCGCGTTTTCAACTCGGGGAAGAGCTCGAAAAGTTCGTTGCGCTGCGCATTACCGATACCGGCCAGTGTCAGGTCGCCGGGCTGGAAGCTTTCGGTCCAGGCGCCGTCCGACAGGATCACCTCGTGCTGGTCGAACATCAGGTGGATGTATGTTGTTGCGCTGACGTCAACAATATCGACCCCCTCAAGTCCGGTCAGGTGTTTCGCCGCGACCAGAACCTCACGCTCTTCGAAATAGAGCGCGGTCTTGTCGTTGGCCACCAGAACGCGGTGGTTGGGCGAGACCATCATGTCACGCTCTGGCAGACCGCCCCCCAGCGCGCCCTTCTGGATCAGGACAGGCTTGAGGTGCTCTGCACGCTCGAACTCGGCGCCGGACATCGACTTTTGACCCACCCAGCGGATTTCCTGGATGCCGTTGTCGCGGGTGATGACCCGGTCGCCGACCTGCAGGTCCTCGACGCGACGCTCGCCTTTGGGCGTGGCGATCAGGGTGCCGGGGGTAAAGCAGGGGATGATCGATTCAATCTCGTAGAAATCAAGCGTGCCCTTGCTGGTGCCATCGGCGTTCAGGAACCGGATGGTGCCCGAGGTTGAATCGCCGTCCGCATCTACGGTGCGCGACACATACTCGTATTTGCCAGCACCGGTCAGATCCAGCGTGTCAAAGTCGTCACCGCCTGTGCCGCCGTCGATGGTGTCACCGGCGTTGGCATTCAGGAAGGTGTCGCGACCGTCGCCACCCGACATATAGTCGTCGCCGCCGTTGCCGCCGTCCATGGTGTCATTGCCCGCACCGCCGGTCATCACGTCATCGCCGGTTGCGCCGATGATCATGTCATCGCCGTCGCCACCGTCCAGCGTGTCATCACCGGTGCCGCCGTCGATCCAGTCATCGCCGTCGCCGCCGTAAAGCTTGTCAGCGCCGTTTTCGCCAAAGATCGTGTCGTTGCCTGTGCCGCCATAGACGGTGTCGGCATTGCGGCCCGCGTTGATATAGTCGTCGCCTTCGCCGCCGTCGATCTCGTCGTTGCCCTGACCGCCCAGAAGCGTGTCATTGCCAACACCACCAAAGATGGTGTCGTCGTCGATTTCGCCGTCGATGTAGTCGTCGCCTTCGTCACCGTACAGCAGGTCATCGTCGTCCGCGCCGTAGATCACGTCGTTGCCTTCGCCGCCATAAACGGTGTCACGGCCGTTGTCCTGACGTTTGTCGGCACCGAAGGGGTTCGATCCGTCGTCTTCGATGTTGGTCGAATCCGGAACCTTCAGCGGGTCGTTGCCGGCATAGATCGTATCGTTACCGATGCCGCCATAGATGATGTCGTTGCCTTCGCCGCCGACAATCCGGTCGTCGCCTTCGTCGCCCGAGACTTCGTCGTCGTCGATGCCTGCGTCGATCACGTCATTGCCGGTGCCGCCCACGATGGTGTCACGGTCGTCGCCGGTGCTGATGGTATCGTCGCCCGCACCGCCATCGACATAGTCGCGCTCGTTTTCGGCAGCAGCCGTGCCTTCTTCGCCGGTGAACAGACCCGGATAGCCCTTGTCGATCTTGAAATCGTTGTCGGGATCGCTCGAGGTGATCACGTCGTTGCCGTCACCGCCATAGATGGTGTCGGACCCGTCGCCGCCCTTGATGACATCGTCACCCGCGCCGCCGTTGATCAGATCGTCACCGGCACCGCCGTTGATGGTGTCGTTGCCATCGTCACCGTTCAGCGTGTCATCGCCCATGCCGCCGTTCAGGCTGTCATTGCCTGCGCCGCCATTGACCAGATCGTCGCCGTTTCCAGCAAAGACCGTGTCATTGCCATCGCCTGCTTCGATGATGTCGTCGTCCGCTTTGGCCGGATCGTCCGAGAACTCGTTGTCGCCAGCGTCGACCATATCCCCACCGGCATCCCCGGTGTAGCCTGCGTTGATCAGATCATTGCCGTCTGTGCCGCTGACGATACCGTCATTGACCAGAACCTGAATGTTGGCCGTGTCGGACGCGCCCGAGGGATCCTCGACGGTGTAGCTGATGTTCACGATGCCTTCGTAGTCTGCGGCAGGTGTGAACAGGACCTTGTTGTCCTGAATGATCGCCACACCCAGAGCCGCAGGAACCGAAACATTGGTGATGGTCAGCTTGTCGCCATCGGGATCGGTGTCATTGGCCAGCGCGTCGATCAGAACCGGGTCCTGGTTGAATGTCGCAGCTTCGTCATCCACCGCGTCGGGCGCGTCGTTGACATTGTTCACGGTCACGACCGCTTCGCCGGTGTCTTCCCCGCCGTTGCCGTCCTGAACCACGTAGGTGATGGTCGCGTCACCGACAAAGTCGGTGGCCGGCGTGAACACAACCTTGTTGTCAACGATTTCGACAGAGCCTTGGTCGGCCGGAACGGTCGCCGACTTGATGGTCAGCGTATCGCCGTCCACGTCCGTGTCGTTGGCCAACACGTCGACGGTAACTTGCGTGTTCTCGTCTGTTGTCGCGGTGTCGTCCACAGCAACCGGATCGTCGTTGACCGGATTCACGGTCACGACTGCTTCGCCGGTGTCTTCACCGCCGTTGCCGTCCTGAACCACGTAAGTGATGGTCGCCTCGCCGTTGAAGTCGTCGGCGGGTGTGAACACCACTTTGTTGTCAACGATTTCTACGGTGCCCTGATCGGCGGGCACAGTCGCCGACTTGATGGTCAGCGTATCGCCATCGGGATCGGTGTCGTTGGCCAGAACGTCCACGGTGACAGACGTGTCTTCGTCTGTTGTCGCGGTGTCGTCCACGGCATCGGGTGCGTCATTGACAGCGCCCACGGTCACAACCGCTTCGCCGGTGTCTTCACCGCCGTTGCCGTCCTGAACCACGTAAGTGATCGTCGCCTCGCCGTTGAAGTCGTCAGCAGGTGTGAACACCAGTTTGTTGTCAACGATCTGCACGGTGCCCTGATCGGCAGGCACAGTCGCCGATTTGATGGTCAGTGTGTCGCCGTCTACATCGGTGTCGTTCGCCAGCACGTCCACGGTCACGGCGGTGTCTTCGTCCGTGGTTGCAGTGTCGTCCACAGCGACCGGATCGTCGTTGACCGGGTTCACGGTCACGACCGCCTCGCCGGTGTCCTCGCCGCCGTTGCCGTCCTGAACCACGTAAGTGATCGTCGCCTCGCCGTTGAAGTTGTCGGCGGGTGTGAACACCAGTTTGTTGTCAACGATCTCCACGGTGCCCTGATCGGCAGGCACGGTCGCCGATTTGATGGTCAGCGTGTCGCCATCGGGATCGGTGTCGTTGGCCAGCACGTCGATGGTGACAGCTGTGTCCTCATCCGTGGTCGCGGTGTCGTCCATAGCGTCGGGGCCGCGGTTCACTTCGTCGCCGATGATGTTTTCAATTTCGGTGAAAGTCAGCGTGTCGCCTGTCGGTTTGCCGTCGCCGTCCACAAAGACGATTGTACCGTCGAAACCGTTGCCGTTGCTGTCCACCACCTTGTCGGTGATGTAGAACGGCCCCTGGCCTGTCAGGTCCAATGTGTCGTTGTCGGTGTTCAGCGCCGGATCGGCGTCAAAGCCACCTGCCCCGCCGTCGACCACATCGCCCGCGCCGCCAAAGATCACGTCGGCATCATCGCCGCCGGACAGTGTGTCGTCGCCTTCGCCGCCGGTCAGCGTGTCGTTGCCGCCTTCGCCAAAGATCATGTCGTCGCCGTCGCCGCCGTTCAGCACGTCGTTGCCGTCTTCGCCGGCAGGCACGCCAACCGTCGCGTCAAAGTACACGTCCGTGACGTTGATGCCCGAGTTGTTCGAACCGTTCTGGTCGTGTTCGATGGTGATGCGGCTCACCGGTCCGGGGATGTCCACCAGGATCGAATAGTTGCCCGAGGTGTCTTCCTCGTAGCCGCCATTGCTGTCCGCCGTGTCGACACCGAATTTGCCATCGCTGTCGATCAGCGTCAGCTTGCTGCCGCCGGTCATGTCGACGTTGATTTCGTTGCCGTTCACGTCATAGGCACGGATGCGTACGACACCGTCGCCGTCAATGTCGTTGACGCGGAAGGACACGTTTTCAACCGCATCGCTGAACGACAGCTCATAGTCGGCCTGGTTGCCCTTGCCCTTGGTTTCGCTGTCCAGCGAGCTGTAGGCGTCCACGCCCTTGCCGTCATCCTCGATCGAGTGGACTTTTTGCTGGTCGGTGGAAAACTCGGTGTCTGCGGCACCGGTTTCCTGCAGAATCTTGAACGTGACATTCACGTTGCCGGTGTTCTGGGTGAAACCGTCCAGATCTTGGCCGTTGGCCACGCCTGCCTGATCCCACTCAAAGCTTTCGCGCACGGTCTCGGTCGATGTCGGGGGTGTTTCGCCGGCATTGTCGCCGTAGATCACGTCGTCGCCAGAGCCGCCGTCGATGCTGTCATCGCCCGAACCACCCACCAACAGGTCGTTGTCCGCGCCGCCGTTGATGGTGTCGTCGCCACCCTGACCATAGATCGTGTCGTTGCCTGCGTCGCCGTTCAGGAAATCGGCGCCTGCGCCCTGCGCTGCGGTGGCTTCGCCGTCAGTGCCTTCGATGGTTTCAAAGGTTTCGACAATTCCGATGTCCGACAGGTAAATGTTCGACTGGCCGTGGCCGTCGCCCGCGTGGATCACTTCGATCCGGCTGACGGGGCCGGTCACAGTCACGGTCACTGCCGCGTCCGCATCGGTGCGTGCATCGCCGTGATCGCTGTTCGAGGTGATGGTGTTGTTCGACCCCAGTGTCAGACCGGAGCCAACCTGGAAATCAACCGGAATTGCGGTGCCATCGGGCCCATAGGCCAGCACACGGACAAAGCCCACGTCGGCATCGATGTCGGTGATGTTGAACCGAACCTGATCAACCGCCTTGTCAAAGCCGATCTTGTAGGTGCCGCTTTCGCCGTTGTCCGCCTCGGACTCGAGGCTGGAACGAGAGTTGATGCTGTCCTTGAGACCGCCAACGTAAATCGCTTCATTGTCGAATTCGGTTTCAAGGCCGTTTGAGTGCCACGAGGGACGCGGCGGTGTCTCGACCGTCACCTTGACGCCACCAACCTGTTGGCTCAGCTTCATGTTTTCCAGATCGTCGCCGTCGTCGACCTTGCCGTGCCATGATCCGTCCGGATCGGGCAGCTCGCTCCAGCGGAACATGTTTTCGTCGCCGGTGGTCTTGCCGATGGTGCCGCCGGTATAGCCGCTGTCACCGTAAATCAGATCGTCGCCCGTGCCGCCATATACAGTGTCGTCGCCCGCGCCTGCATAAACTTCGTCATCGTCTGCGCCCGCATAGACCTTGTCGTCTCCGCCCCGCGCATCAACGATATCCTGATCGCCGGTGTCCGTGCCGATGATCGCATCGTTGTTGTCAATCTTGTCGCCCTCAGGGTCGCCTGTGTAGGCCGCGTCAATCACGTTGGCATTGTTGTCACCATCGACCACGCCGTCCCGTGTTGTTTTCTCTGGGTCCACCGGGTCCACGGGGGTCTTTGGATCGTAATAAAATGTCATCGCTTTATTTCCTCTAAAGGCGTGGTGCACGCCAATGCCGCACCACCGCGGACTAACCAAACTCGAACCCTTTAAAGAACGATTCCTGCATCGGTCGGGCGAACCACGCGGAAACACACAAATGATGGGAAGATGACCTGACACACAGGTTCAGTCGCCAAGGAGAGACCTTGACCACATTGCGTATACGGTGTTGCGGCAGCAACCCGGCGGACGCACATCTTCCACACCGAAATTTGGTGTGTCTCAGTGCGGTCGCCCCCGTGACCTACAGACATCGCCCCCCAGTTGGGCAGGATCAGTCATACAATTGCCAATGGGGCGAACAAAGGAAAAAATGTCCATAAATTCGCAACATTGCTGCATTCCCAACAAACTTGAGGCGCAATTCAGCCAGAAGTTGTGCGCAGTTTTCCCTCGATTGTTTCCACGCAAGATCGCAAAATTCAATGTTTCTTGAGCCCAAAACACAGGGAGCCCGCCAAACTGCGAGAAAGCCGTTTCCAATACAGAAACAACACGCATCCCTAAGGTTGTGCCTAGATTTTGCCCCATTTACCCGCCGGCCTGGACAGGCCACGTTCCCAAACCGGAACCAATTGTGTCCTAAATGAGATTTTGGCTCAAATTAACCAATAAACCAGAACCCCAAGCCGATTCGTCGCGCCAATCCCGCAGCTGCGGGCACATGGAAAGTGAGCCGGGAAAATCACATTTCGAAAGGAATAACATGAAAGGAATTTACTTGATGTTTGCAGGACGGCACATTGCGGCCTGAGCAAGGTCGATGCCGCACCTTGACAGATTTGTAGAGTATCAGTGCCTTCCGAGAGCGGCTGGACAGGCGACGACGAGCAGGGTGAGTGTAAATGTCAGAAACATTTAACGGATTTTATGAACTTATCGATCTGGGTGGAGGAAACTTTCAAATCAATGGAGCCTTTCTTTCGGTCGTCACCACGTTCACCGACACAGCGGATGGAACAAACGATGGTTCTGTCGCGATTGGTGACCCGATAACAGTAACCGAAGCCGGAGGCAGCGGTGTCGAAACACTGACAGGGATCGTTCCTGGTGCCGGTATGATCACGGAGAACCCGTTCCTCGGTTTCGTGTACAACAGCGACGATTCCACCTTGCCCATCGGGACGATCATAACGATCGATCAGGCCTCTCCCTACACCTTCTGCTTTCTCGCCGGCACGATGATCTCCACCCCTACCGGCGAGGTTCCTGTCGAAACCCTGAGCAATGGCGACGAAATCTTGACCGCTTCAGGCAAGGCCGTCGCCCTCAAATGGTTGGGCCAACAGACCATTCACAACAACATGTTCACATCGCCGGCACGGGCTCCGGTTTGCATTTCGTCCGGTGCTCTGGGCGATGGTCTTCCGCATAGTGACCTCTTCCTGACGGCCGAACACGGGCTGATCCTCGACGGTCTTGTGATCAATGCCGGGGCCATGATCAATGGCGAGACGATCCGCACGGTTTCCATGGCCGAAATGCCAGAAGTATTTGTTTACTACCATGTCGAGACGGAAGACCACGACGTGATCCTCGCCAATGGCGCACCGGCCGAGACATTTATCGACTACAAGGAACGCCGCTCTTTCGACAACTATGACGAATACCTGACGCTTTTCGGTGAAGAGCGGTCGATCGAAGAGATGAACATGCCACGCGTCTCGGCTGCGCGCCTGCTGCCGCCAGCAATCAGGGCACGCTTGAACAGTCGAGCCGCTGCCTGATCCAGCCTGTCTCAGGGAACGGCGTCCTCAGGATGCCGTTCTCCTTCAGCGATAAGAGCGGACCGGGAAGCGCCTCGGAGAGCCGCTCGGGATCGGCGAAGCTGAAGAACGTGCATGGGAGCAGAACAAGAATTCTGCAGTGTGCAGTTGTTTCGCACTATCCGGAAAACCCTGCAAAAAATCAGGGTGGTACCCAAGGCCGGACTCGAACCGGCACGCCTCGCGGCGGGGGATTTTGAATCCCCTGCGTCTACCATTCCGCCACTTGGGCCTCACCTCCGCCGTTTAGCCTGCTGATTTGCGCACGTCCAGAGGCTTTTTGCAGCGAAGTCCTGTCGCGCACAGTCTTGACGGGCTTTGTCCCACATGGTCTGGCATGACAAAGCGCCATAAAGAGGGCCATCGGGTGATACGCAATTTATATGACTGGGTTCTGCGCCTTGCGGACCATCCCAAAGCCTTGTGGTTTCTGGCCTTCATCGCCTTTATCGAAAGCTCGGTCTTTCCGATCCCGCCCGATGTCCTGATGATCCCGATGATCATCGCCCGCCCCTCGCGGGCCTGGTTGATTGCCGGCGTGGCCCTTGTGGCGTCGGTGCTGGGCGGCCTGTTGGGCTATGCCATCGGCGCGCAGGCGTTCGAAACACTGGGACGGCCGCTCCTGGCGATGCTGGGCAAGGCTGACGCGATGGCCGAGTTCAGCACGCGGTTCAATGACATGGGGTTCTGGGCGGTTCTGGGCGCAGGCATCACCCCCTTCCCGTTCAAGGTGATCACCATCATGTCCGGCTGGACGGGGATGCCGCTGGGCACCTTTGTCGCAACCTCAATCCTGGCGCGCGGGATACGGTTCTTTGTTGTCGCGGGTCTGCTCTGGAAGTTTGGCGCACCAATTCGTGATTTCATCGAGCGGCGTTTGGGCCTTGTCTTTACCCTCTGCCTGCTGCTTTTGATCGGCGGGTTCTTTGCCACGAGGTATCTATGACACAGCGCCACTGGATCGCGATTGCAACCTTCGGGTCCGCCGCCCTGATGCTGGGCGCACTGGGATTTCAGTACCTGGGCGGGTTCCACCCGTGCAAGCTGTGCTATTGGCAGCGCTATCCCCATGTGGTCGCCATTGTCATCGGCGCGATTGCGCTGTGGATGCCCAACCGCCTGCTGATCGTACTGGGCGCGCTCAGTGCCGCGGTGACGGGCGGCTTTGGCATCTATCACGCGGGCGTTGAATGGAAATGGTGGGAGGGTCCAACCACCTGCACCTCGGGCGACATCTCGGGGATGAGCACGGATGCGCTGTTCGACCAGATCATGAATGCCCCCCTGACCCGCTGCGACGATATCGTCTGGCAGCTGGCGGGTCTTTCGATGGCAGGCTGGAATGCGATCCTGTCCTTCGTGCTGGTCGGTTGCTGGCTGATGGCGCTGCGCCGCGCCTAGGACGATTTCCGCGTCGACAGCAACAACGAGGTTTCCGAAGCGACCACCCCGTCCAGGCGGCGGATGTCGAACAGCACCCTGTCAAAGCTTTCCAGCGTCTCGGTCCCGATCTCAACGATCACGTCCCAGCGTCCGTTGGTCGAATGGATGTGGCGCACGGCGCTGATACCCTGAAGCTGGCGGATGATCCTCTCGGTGCCGCGTCCCTCAATGCCGATCATCATCAATCCGCGCACGGGATCGTGCAGCGCATCCTCTCGCAGGACCACAGAGAAGCCCAGAATATCGCCCCGCGCCTGCAGCTTTTCGATGCGTCCACGCACGGTTGTGCGGGTCACGCCCAGGCTGGCGGCCAGATCCGACAGCGACGCGCGCGCATCGTGACGCAGGGCCGCGATCAGCCGCCTGTCCATTTCGTCCATTTCTGCCTTCCATTTTGATCAATCGCCACCCGATACGATCACTTTGGTCGCTTGCAGGCAACCCGTTTCGCACAATACCATTTACCTCAACCAGACAGGAGAGCCACCATGACCACTCAAAACTGTATTCTGATCGGCGCGCCGATGGATTGCGGCAAGCGCCGCACCGGCTGCCTGATGGGACCCGATGCCTATCGCACCGCCGATCTGGCCGGTGCGCTGCAATCGCTGGGTCATAAGGTGCAGGACCGTGGCAACGTCACCCCTGCCCCGGTGGATCCGATCCCCCATGACCGGTTGCACAAGCTGGCCGAAACGATTGCCTGGACCGAGGCGCTGGCCGATGCCAGCGAGGCCGCCTTGCAGGACGGCTTCCCGATTTTCATGGGGGGCGATCATGCGCTAGCCCTTGGCACTGTGCTGGGTGCCACACGTCATGCCGCCGCGCAGAACAAACCCCTGTTCGTGCTCTGGCTGGACGCGCACACCGATTACCACACCCCGCAGACCACCGATTCCGGCAACCTGCACGGCACGCCGATGGGATACCTCGCGGGCCGCGAGGGCTTTGACGGCTTTCCCGCGGTCGACCACCCCGTACCGCACGCCAACATCTGCATGCTGGGCCTGCGGTCGGTCGATCCGGCGGAGCGTGCAGCGCTGCAGGACACGGATGTGACCTATATCGACATGCGCGCCATCGACGAACACGGCATCGCGGGTCCGCTAAATGCCTTTCTCGACAAGGTGGGCGCGGCGGGCGGAATGCTGCATGTCTCGCTGGACGTCGATTTCCTGGACCCTTCCGTCGCCCCCGCCGTCGGCACCACGGTTCCGGGCGGCGCCACAGTGCGCGAGGCGCACCTGGTGATGGAGATGCTGCACGACAGCGGGCTGATGACCTCGCTTGATCTGGTCGAGTTGAACCCGTTCCTGGACGAACGCGGCCGCACTGCGCAGCTGATGGTGGAACTGACCGCATCAGCCCTTGGCCGCCGCATCTTTGACCGCCCCACTCGCGCCTTCAGCTAAGGAGACCGCCATGCTGACCCCCTCCGACAAGGCCCTCGTGCCCTTCGTATCCGTCGATCACATGATGCAGCTGATCCACCACATCGGGATCGAGGCCGCGCTGAAAGGGCTGGCCGACTATATCGAAGCCGACTTTCGCCGCTGGGAGCTGTTCGACAAATCCCCCCGCGTGGCGTCGCATTCGCCCGAGGGCGTGATCGAGTTGATGCCGACCTCGGACGGTGAGGTGTACGGGTTCAAATATGTGAACGGTCACCCCAAGAACACCGCCGAGGGCCTGCAGACGGTCACCGCCTTTGGCCTGCTGGCGGATGTGGCGACGGGTTACCCGGTGCTGCTGTCGGAAATGACCATGCTGACCGCGATGCGCACAGCCGCCACCTCGGCGCTGGTGGCGCGGGTGCTGGCGCCCAAGGGGGCCACGACCATGGCCATGATCGGCAACGGCGCACAATCCGAATTCCAGAGCATCGCGATGAAGGCGATCGTCGGCATTGATACGGTACGGCTCTATGACGTCGATGCGAAAGCAACCGCGAAATGCGCGGCCAACCTGGCGGACAGCGGGCTGACCGTGGTGTCCTGCGACAGCGCACAGGAGGCCATCGAAGGCGCCCATATCCTGACCACCTGCACGGCGGACAAGCAGTATGCGACGATCCTGACCGACAATATGGTGGGGGCCGGCGTGCACATCAACGCCATCGGCGGCGACTGTCCCGGCAAGACGGAACTGGCCCCGGCCATCCTGACGCGGTCGGACATCTTTGTGGAATTCCCGGCCCAGACCCGGATCGAGGGCGAGATACAGCAGCTTGCCCCCGACCATCCGGTCACCGAGTTCTGGGAGGTTCTGAGCGGGGCCAAGCCGGGGCGCACGTCGCAATCACAGATCACCCTGTTCGACAGCGTCGGCTTTGCCACCGAGGATTTCAGCGCGCTTCGCTATGTGCGGGACCAGATTGCGGGGACGGATTATTTCCACCCGCTGGATTTGCTGGCCGACCCTGACGATCCACGGGATTTGTTCGGGATGCTGCAAAGGTCGAACGCCTGAGGGGTTCACCCTAATCAGCGCAGCCCACTGTCGCGCTGCCCTAAGCCTCCAGCTCGGCGTCCCAGTACAAAAAGTCCATCCATGCCTCGTGCAGGTGGTTGGGCGGGAATTTCCGGCCCATGTTCCGCAATTCTTCCGCCGCTGGCTGACGCGGTGGTTTGCGCAGGGCCATACCGGTGCGGTGCAGTGCCTTGGACCCTTTTTTCAGGTTGCAGGGGCTGCATGCCGCCACCACGTTCTGCCAGCTGGTCACGCCCCCGCTGGCACGTGGCACCACGTGGTCAAAGGTCAGATCGCCCCGCGCACCACAGTACTGGCAGCGGAATTCATCCCTCAAAAATAAATTAAAGCGCGTGAAGGCCACGCGCTTTTGAGGTTTGACATAATCTTTGAGGACGACAACGGACGGTATCCTGAACACCGTACTGGGGCTTCGGACCACTTCGTCGTATTCGGCAACGATGTCCACCCGATCCAGCCAGGCCGCCTTGACCGCTTCCTGCCAGGGCCACAGCGACAGAGGATAGTAACTGAGTGGCCTGTAATCCGCATTCAGCACCAGCGCCGGATGCTGTTTCAACGCGCCCGGAGCGCGTGTGAATTCCGTTCTGAAATCGCCGTCCATTTCGTGCAATCACCCTCGCCCGATTTGACACCCGCGCCGCCCCTGCGGCATCGGGTCAGAGCATCTGCTCACGCCTGATGTCACCGACTATATCTCGTAGCAAGTTTCTGACAAGTCCGGTTTTTCCCACAAGATGTTCCACGCCTGCAAAGGGGCAAAATTTCACATCCCCGTTACAAAAACAGGCACCCTAGAGGGTGCCTGTGGCCGCAATTACAACTGGAATCGCCTTTAATTGCTGGCGAACGGCATATCGCGCCATCCCTCGCGCGCGCAGCTGCGCGCCCGCGCCGACCGGATCGCACGTCCGTTCACGCGCAGTTCCGGCATGACCTCGCGGCTCAGATCATAGACCGCCAATGCGAGACACAGCGGCGGCATCCCTTGGGTTTGCGACAAATTCACAAAATGTACGTCAACATACTGGCCCGTGCGCACGCGCCACTGGAACGACCGGTAAACGGTGCTGTCGGGTGTTTCGTTCAGACGTTCGGCAAAGAGCGTGCTCCACGGGGTATCGCGCAGCCAGTCGGTCTGTTGCCAGTCCTGCAAACCGACGATCCAGACATCGGCGCCCGCGAGGTCAGACACCTCTTGATGTCGGTTCATCGCCTGATCGGGTGCATCAATCTGCATCATCGCGCGGCCGACCCCTTCGGGCATTCCGGCCATGCGCAAAACAAATTTGCGGCCCAGCTCTTTTTCCAGCGTGATCGGGGGAACAAAATCTCCGGCGCCGCGTTGGGCGTAGCCTGGGGATGCGTAAAACTGCGCCCCCAGCAGAACCGAAATTCCCATAACCGCCTGAGTTAAGGCGGACTTTACGCGTTTATTCAACATGTGCTGTCCCTGCTTGCCATTGCTCTTTTGTTATTATGACAAGTGAGGCATAAAAATTTGCTGAAAAAAAGGGGGATGACCCCGATCCGCGTCAGAATCCCAGTTTGTCGCGCAAAAACGCCAGTGAAATGCTCAGACCATCCGGGGCGATGCCATGGGCGGTGCCCTTCATGACATGGGCAAACACGTCCTTCCAGCCCGCTTCCTGCAAGGCTTCGGCGGCCTGTGGCAGCGACTGTGGTGGCACAACGTCATCCTGATCGCCATGAACCAGCAGGACCGGAGGGCGCGAAACGACCTCGTCCACCAGCGCTTCAGGACGCAGCAAGCGGCCTGAAAAGGCCACGACCCCCGCCAGCGCATCCTCGCGGCGCGGGGCCACGTGCAGGGCCATCATCGTGCCCTGGCTGAACCCGAACAGGGCCACCTGTTCCGGCATCAGATCCTCGTCGACCATCAGCGCGTCAAGATAGGCATTCACATCCTCGACCGCCGCGCGCATCCCGCGTTCGGCCTCTTCCTCGCTTGATCCGTCGATCCAGGGGATCGGGAACCATTGAAAGGCATTGGGCATCCCGTCGATGCGTTCGGGCGCGTCGGGCGAGACGAACAGCGTGTCGGGCAGATGTTCTGACAAAGGATCGGCCAGCCCCAGAAGGTCTGCCCCGTTGGCACCGTAGCCATGCAGAAAGACGACGGCCGAGCGGACCTCGCCTGATGTCGGTTCGCGGCGTTGCGATTGAAGAACGCGAGTCATGTGATCCCTTCCCTGCCTTTTGCTACTCGGTAGTACGCAAACAGACAGCGCGCCGCAACCGACCGCCACGGTGTCCAGCGTTCGGCCATGGTCCGCAGCTCTTTGGGTGTGGGGCGTTCGGGCAGATCATAGAGCACCCGCGCCGCCTCTTGCAGTGCCAGATCGCCCGGCGCGAACACGTCGGCGCGGCCCAGGCTGAACATGGCGTAGATCTCGGCGGTCCACACGCCGATGCCTTTGACCGCGACCAATGTGGCAATGACCTGCGCGTCGGGCGCGTCGCGCAAGGCGGCATAGTCGATATCAGCCCCCGCCAGCGCCTGCGCATAGGCGATCTTCTGACGGCTCAGGCCGACGGCGCGCAATCCATCGTCACCCGCTGCCAGAACAGCGGTTTCGGTGATCAGGTCTGCATCCTGCATACGCGCCCAGATCGCGGCAGCCGAGGCGGTGCTGACCTGTTGGCTGATGATTGCGGACAACAGATGCGCAAAGCCATCCGGGCGGCGGCGCAACGGCAAGGGTCCGGTCTGCACCAGCGCCCTGGCCATCTGTGGATCGTTTGCCGCCAGCCACGCGGCCCCCTCTGCCACATCGGCGTCGGTTTCGATGATGCGCCCCACGCTCACAGGCTATCAACCCAGCGGGCGACGGCGGCGACATCGGGCAAATGTGTGCCTTCCGGTGCAACGGGCCGCGACAGCATCACCATCTGCAATCCCAAGGCACGCGCCGCTGTCACCTTGGTTTCCGACGCTGCCCCACCGGTGTTGCGAAACAGGACGGCATCGACCGCCAGGTCGCGCAACAAGGCGACCTCGGCGTCATGCGAGAACGGCGGGCTGCCGAAAACATAGCGAATGTTGCCCTGCGGTGGCGGCATGGTGTGCCGCGTGGTCTGACGCACGAACAACTGGCCACCGAACCCCGCAAGCGCCGGCAACAGCGCACGGCCCACGTTGGTAAAGACGCGTTCGAACGGCGCAATCGAATCGGATGCTGCGGCCACATCTGGCACATCGGTCCATCGATCGCCCGGTGCAGGCGTCCAAGCGGGCCGACGCAACAGCGCATATTGCGCGCCTGTCGCCTTACAAGCCGCCGCCGCGTCGGTGCTGATCTGCCCCGCGAACCCGTGGGTCACATCCAAAAGATGGGTAAAGCCACCTGCCCGCAGCGCCTGTGTCAGCCCCGCACGGTCCGGCGTGACGTCCTGCAGGTCCGATACCACCCCCTTGGGCGTGGCACTGTCGCATAGAACACGCACCTCAAGCCCCGCACGCCCGCGCACCGCCGCCAGAGCCGCTGCCGTCTCACCGGCGCCGCCCAGCATCAATATGCGCGCACGCGGCGCCTTTGGTGTCATGCCATACCCCTTGCAGGTGCCTCAGGCGGTCACGTCCGCGCCTGCTTCGATCATATCCACGCGCGTGGCGTGGCGGCCACCTTCAAACGTGGCGTTCAGAAAGGCATCGACGATGTCCAGCGCCAGCCCCTCACCCAGCACGCGCGCGCCCAGCGACATCATGTTGGCATCGTTGTGCTGGCGGATCATGCGGGCCGAGAATGTGTCGGAACACACGCCGCAACGGATGCCTGCCACCTTGTTCGCCGCCATCATGATGCCCTGCCCGGTGCCACACAACAGAATGCCAAGCTGGCAATCGCCCGATGCGACACGTTCTGCCGCAGCCTTGCCATGCAGCGGATAGTGGGTGCTTTCGGATGTGGTCGGGCCGATGTCGACGACCTCCCAGCCTTGTTTTGCGATATGCGCGGCGATGTTCTGGCGCATTGCAATGTCGGCGTGATCGCTGGAGATAACGATGCGTTTGGTCTCTGTCATGATGTCTTGGTCCCGTGTCCCAGGCCGGTCGGGGAAAAATACCCCAACGGATCGGCTGGTCAGTGTTGCGTTCAGTTTTCCGGTGCGGCGCCTATAGCACAGGCCACGCGGGCGCGCAGCCGCTGAATTGCCCCTGAAGTGACGTAACGTAGCAGAAGCCGCGAAAAGGCCCCGCTGGAAAATATCTGCGACGCGATACTTGCCGATGTCAAATTTCAGGTTTACGCCTCTCGAAATGACACACACACATGACAGCCGGGCCAAGCGTAACGTGGCCGTTCTGGTCTGCGCCCAAGCGTTCCTGGGCAGCCAGATGCCGATGATTTTCGTGGTGGCGGGGCTGGCGGGGCAATCGCTGGCGACAAACATCTGTTTCGCCACCCTGCCGATTTCGCTGATCGTTCTGGGCTCCATGCTGGCGGCGACGCCGGTGTCGGCGATCATGCAACGCTTTGGCCGCCGCGCGGGCTTTTTCGTGGGCGCAACCGGGGGGGCTGTGGGTGGCATGGTGGGGGCTTACGGCCTGTACCTGGGATCATTCCCGATCTTTCTGGCGGGCAGCTTTCTGACTGGCATCTATATGTCGGCGCAGGGCTTTTACCGCTTTGCGGCTGCTGACACCGCATCGGACGAATTCCGCCCCAAGGCAATTTCCTATGTGATGGCCGGGGGGCTGCTCTCTGCGGTGATTGGACCGCAGGTGGTCAAGCTGACGGCGGATGCCTATGTGATCCCCTTCCTCGGCACATATCTCGCGGTCATCACCGTCAACGTGGTCGGCTCGCTGCTGTTCCTGTTCATCGACATTCCCAAGCCGCCCGTGCCCGCGATGGACGCGCCCAGAGGCCGCAGCCGTCTTGAGCTGTTGAAAACACCGCGCATTGCCGTGGCTGTGATCTGTGCCACCGTGTCCTATGCGCTGATGAACCTTGTGATGACCTCGACGCCGCTGGCGGTTGTGGGCTGTGGCATGACGGGCGATCTGCTGCCCGGCACGGATCTGAGCGGGCTGAGTGCTGCCGAGCAACGCTCGACCTTCATCAATCTGGCGTCCAACGTGGTCACAGGCCACGTGCTGGCCATGTTCGCGCCGTCCTTCTTTACCGGCCACCTGATCAACCGCTTTGGCGTGGAAAAGATCATGGGGCTGGGTATCGCCATTCTGGGCGCGGCCGGCATCGTGGCGCTGTCCGGCGTGACCCTACCCAATTTCTTCGTGGCGCTGATCCTTCTGGGACTGGGCTGGAACTTTGGCTTTATCGGGGCCACGACCATGCTGTCGGGATCGCACCTGCCGCATGAACGCGGGCGGATGCAGGGCCTGAACGACCTGCTGGTGTTCGGCGGCGTGACCATGGCATCGCTGGCCTCGGGCGGGTTGATGAACTGTTCCGGCGGCAGCCCCGTTCAGGGCTGGGCCGCGGTCAACATCGCCATGGTGCCGTTTCTGGTGCTGGCGGGCGGGTCGCTGATCTGGCTGATGCTGCGCCCCAAAGAGGCCGCAGCCTAAGCCGTCAGGACCAGCGCCACAGCAACAGCGACTGGCGCGCCGGATTGATCTGCAACGCCCCTGCCGCCACGCGGCCCGGATCGCGGGCCGCCTGTTTCAGGATCGCCTGCGTCAGGAACCCTTCGGTCAACGCAGGCGCGCCCGGCCCTGCGGCGCGGCGCAATGCGGCGCGGGTCGGCAAAGTGCTCAGCGTCTCGCGGCAAAGGGCGGCAATCGCCTCGGCGCGCCCGTCCACCAGCGGCACGCGCTTTTGCGCCTCAAGCTCGGGCACAGCCTGCAGGAACCGCGCCAGTCCCGTCGCGCTGCCAAAAGCGCGCACCGGAGCTTCGGCCTCGGCCCCTGCCCCCAACGCCTGCGCCGCCGCCCACATCAGTGCACCCGACGTGTCGGCCAGATAGGCGTGGAAGTGATCCGCATCCTCGAAAGGATCGCGGTAGATGTCCCAGCGCCGCGCGGCCACCAGACGGTCCAGCGCCCTGGCCGCGTCGGTGTCCAGCGCATGGGCCAGCGGTGTCACCACCTCGTGCCGCCGCACGATCCCGCCCTTTGCGATTTCTTCCAGCGCATCGCGCCACCATTGCAGGCGCATCTCGGCAATCATCGCCTCCTGGGTCACCCACGGGGCACGGGCAACCTCGACGTTGAAGGCATACAGCGCGAAAAGCACCGGTCGCGCCGGCACAGGTGCCGCCATCGCTGCGCGAAACCGGTCGGGATCGGCACGCTCGACAAGGGATGCACAGGCGGTCAGGTCACTGTCGAACGGCATGAATCGCCTCTTGGATAAAATTCAAGGTTTGCGGTGCGTCCACAATGCCCAGGTGCCCCACGTTCGGGACAACATGGTACTGCCCCGCCCCGGTCACGCTGCGCATCAGCGGCGCATAGGCCTCGGCAACAAAGGCTTCGTCTTGCGCACCGACCACCAAGGTGAAGGGCGGCAGGGCTGCAACGTCTTGCCGGAAATCGGAACGCGGCGCAAAGCTGCTGTTCAAGCGAAAGGAATAGGCCGTGGTCGCCGTGTCTCCCAGCGGGCCGTCCAGCACCGCAGAGGGCATGTTGAACTGAATGATCTTCAGATGGTTCAGCGCGCGGATGCCCACGGCGTTCAGCATGCTCAGTCCGACAAGTCGGCGCACCAGCACACGCGCCCAGCCGCCTGAATTGCGCCGCGTGGTGGCGGCGTTGTGTTTCAGGAACGGGGCCAGCAGAACCGCACGGTCCATCAGCGCCCCCTGCGCGCCACCAGCCATACGCACGACCAGCCCCCCGCCCGAGGAATGGCCCACCATCACGACCTTTTGCCCCTTTCGGGCCTGATCGGTGATCAGGTCGGCCAGATCATCCTCGAACTGGCCGATGTAATCCACATCACCACGCCGACCCGGCGCCGCCCCATGGCCGCGCAGATCAGGCACCACCACGTCGGCGTTGGACGCCAGCGCTGTGGCCAGCGCGTGAAACTGCAAACCGTGCCAGCCCGACCCGTGCACCAGCACGACCAGCGGCACATCTTCACGACCCGACGCACCGTACCGCCGGATTTGCAGCGCGTAACCGTCGCGCATACGCACCGGCACCGTTGGTGCGACTTCGCCATAGTCCCGCGCAAGCGTCTCGCTGAAATCAAGGCCGCTGTCGCCGTTCGCCGCCGTCTGGTGCGGGCGCTGGGTGACAATCAGCCCCAGCGCGATCAGCAAGGTCGATCCTGCCGATACCGCCGCGAATTTCAGGACACTAAGCAACATCGCGGATCAGCTTCCACCGGATGGCGTCCAGCAAGGCCTCGAAGGACGCATCGACTATGTTGGCGCTGACCCCCACGGTCGACCAGCGCCGTCCCTGCCCGTCCTCGCTGTCGATGATGACGCGCGTGACGGCCTCGGTCCCGCCTTGTGTGATGCGCACCTTGAAATCCACCAGCCGCAAGTCTTCCAGATGCGCCGAGTAGCGCCCCAGATCCTTGGACAAGGCTTTGGACAGCGCGTTCACCGGGCCGCGATCGCCGCCGGTGTCGTCCATGCTTTCGCTGACCGACAACAGCTTTTCGCCATCGACCTTCACCACGACCACAGCTTCGGACAGGCTGATCATCTTGTCGTATTTGTTTTTGCGCCGCTCGACGGTGACGCGGTAGCGTTTGACTTCGAAGAACTCGGGCAATTGCCCCAGCTCCTCGCGCGCCAGCAACTCGAACGACGCCTGCGCCGTGTCATAGCTGTAACCTTCGGCTTCCCGCGTCTTGATCCGGTCCAGAATGCGCCCCAGCGCGGGGTCGGCGCGGTCCACGCTCAGCCCCATGCCGGTCAGCCGCTCGCGCAGGTTCGACTGGCCCGCCTGGTTCGACATCGGGATGATGCGCGTGTTGCCGACGCGGGCGGGGTCGATGTGTTCGTAGGTCGTGGGGTCTTTGGCGATGGCGCTGGCGTGCAACCCCGCCTTGTGGGCAAAGGCGGAAGCGCCGACAAAAGCCGCCTGTTTCTGTGGCACCCGGTTCAGGATTTCGTCCAGCATCCGGCTGATGCGCGTCAGGTTCTCCAGCGCCTCGGGCGGCACGCCGGTGTCGAACCGGCTGGCATAGGGCTCTTTCAGCAGGAGGATCGGGATCAGCGTGGTCAGGTTGGCATTGCCGCAGCGTTCGCCAAGCCCGTTCAGCGTGCCTTGAATCTGGCGCGCGCCTGCATCGACAGCAGCCAGCGCACAGGCCACCGCGTTTTCGGTGTCGTTGTGGGTGTGGATGCCCAAGTGGTCGCCCGGTATGCCCGCCGCGATCACCTGCGCCGTGATGCGCCCCACGTCGGCAGGCAATGTACCGCCATTGGTGTCGCACAGCGCAATCCACCGCGCACCTGCGTCATAGGCGGCGCGGATCGCGGTCAGCGCATAGTCGGGGTTCGCCTTGTAGCCGTCAAAGAAGTGTTCCGCGTCAAAGATCGCCTCGCGGCCTTGGGCGACCAGATGGGCGACGGATTTGGCGATGTTGTCGGTGTTTTCGTCCAGCGTGATGCCAAGGGCGGTCTCGACGTGAAAGTCATGGGTCTTGCCCACAAGGCACACAGCGGGAGTATTGGCATTCAGCACGGCGGCCAGCACATCGTCGTTCTCGGCGGACATGCCATTGCGCTTGGTCATGCCGAATGCGGTCATGGTTGCGCGGGTCTGGGGCGCTGCGTCGAAAAAGGCGCTGTCGGTGGGGTTGGCCCCGGGCCAGCCGCCTTCGATGTGGTCGATGCCAAGGCTGTCGAGGGCGCGGGCGATGGTGATTTTCTCATCGGTGGAGAATTGCACGCCTTGCGTCTGCTGCCCGTCGCGCAGGGTGGTGTCGAAGAGGTAGAGGCGTTCGCGGGTCATGATACCCTCCCGACCAGTTGGGCTCTGGTGTTTTCTAGGCGCCCAGAAGCAACTTTATGTTCGCTTGTCAGATCATAGGGCAGCCCCCGACCGCGGGTGGGGGAGAAGCCCACGCCCGGGGGGGTGGTCGGGGGCTGCCCGGCGTGCCGCCGGACGGAAGACTGAAGACAGCGCACCATCACAGATCCTCTAGCTTATCGGGATCAAACGCAGGCCCCGCGACCAGATCAACGCCGTCCTTGCGCATCTTCACCTCAACGCCAGCCGCCACCAGCATCTGCTTCATGGCATCCAGTTTCGAGAAGTCCTTGTTTGCCATGGCCTCAGCACGGACGGTGGAAAAGGCCGCCTCATAAGCACTCAAATCCGCATCAGACGCCGCAGCCCACGCGGGCACGCCATCTGCAACCAGTCCAAGCAAACGCAGGCTCGCCAAGAGCGCGCTTGCATCACTCTTTTGCGCAAGCTGGTGCATCTCGACAATCGCTTGCGGTGTGTTCAAATCGTCGGCCAGTGCCTGAACCACAGCCTCCGGCGCCGGCCCTTCGGACGTCCCCTCAACCTGCCCATACCACTTGCGCAACGTCGCCTCCGCCTCGGCCCGCTTCTTCTCGGTCCAATCCATCGGCTTGCGATAATGTGTCGAAAGCATCACAAAGCGGATCACTTCCCCCGGCACCCCCTGCTCCAGCAAATCGCGCACTGTGAAAAAGTTGCCCAAGGACTTGGACATCTTCTTGCCCTCGACCTGCAACATCTCGTTGTGCATCCACACATTCGCCATCTGCTCGGTGCCATTGGCGCAGCAGCTTTGCGCGATCTCGTTCTCGTGGTGGGGAAACATCAGATCGTTGCCGCCGCCGTGAATGTCAAAGCGGTCACCCAGCAGCGCCTTGGCCATGGCCGAGCATTCGATATGCCAACCGGGCCGTCCCCGCCCCCAGGGACTGTCCCACCCCGGTGTCTGGTCGTCCGACGGCTTCCACAGCACGAAGTCCATCGGGTCTTCTTTATAGGGCGCAACCTCGACCCGCGCGCCGGCGATCATGTCATCGACCGACCGCCCCGACAGCGCGCCATAGCGGGCGTATTCGCGCACGCGGAACAGGACGTGGCCTTCGTTTGCGTAGGCAAAGCCGCCTTCGATCAGCCCTGCGATCATCTCGACCATCTCGCCAATATAGGCCGTCGCACGGGGCATATGATCCGGCTCAAGCGCGCCGATGGCCCCCATGTCGTCCAGAAACCACTGCGACGTCTCGGCGGTGATCTCGCCGATGCTGCGCCCGCTTTCGGCGGCGCGGGCGTTGATCTTGTCATCGACATCGGTGAAATTGCGCACATAGGTCACGCGCGGATACTGCGTTTTCAGCAGACGGTAGAGAATATCGAACACCAGCACAGGCCGCGCATTGCCCAGATGGGCGCGGTCATAGACCGTCGGGCCACAGACATACATCCGCACGTTTTCAGGGTCCAACGGCACAAAGCTCTCTTTGCGGCGGGTGGCGGTGTTATACAGATGAATGTCCATCAGGCGTCCTCGCGCAGGTGTTGGCGCGGGCCTAGCAATTCTGATGTGTCATGGAAACAAAGAACCGGCCCGCTGAGTAGATCAGCAGATAATGCAGCAGGTGATAATGATGCAGGTTCTTGTCATGGCGCCAGCTAACCCGCAGCGGCACGCGGGGTCAAGCCCCGGGCAGCACAGACCCGGTGTTGACAATGCTGTGCCGCTCTGACCCCTTGGCGGCAAACGGACGCTACAAGGAAACAGCACATGAAGATTTCGCATCGGGTCGCAAATATCAATGGTGGCGGATCGGACGGCTGGGACGTGTTCCTGAAAGCGCGCGGCATGATCGCCGAAGGGACCGCGGTCACCGAACTGACCATCGGCGAACATGATATCCGCACCGCCGCCCCGATCCTGCAAGAGATGCACCGCAGCGCCCTGGGCGGGCACACCGGCTATGCCATGGTGCCGGGCATCAACGCGCTGCGCGACACGGTGGCGGCACGGGTTCAGGCACGCACCGGCGTGCCGACCACGCGCGACAATGTGATCATCACGCCGGGCGGTCAGGCGGCACTGTTCGCGGCCCATTCCGTTGCCTGCGATCCCGGTGACACCGCGCTGTACATTGATCCCTATTACGCCACCTACCCCGGCACGATCCGCGCGGTCAGTGCGGTGCCGCAATCGGTGCCCGCCCATGCCGAAAACGCTTTTCAGCCCCGCGCGGCCGATATTGCCAAGGCCGCCGAACACGGCGCGGAATCCCTGTTGATCAACTCGCCCAACAATCCCACGGGCGTGGTTTACAGCCGCGAGACGCTGGACGGGATCGCACAGGTCTGCAAGGCGCACGACCTGTGGCTGATCTCGGACGAGGTTTATGACACGCAAGTCTGGACCGGCGACCACCTGAGCCCGCGTGCCCTGCCCGGCATGGCAGAACGCACGCTGGTGGTGGGGTCGATGTCGAAATCCCACGCCATGACCGGGTCGCGCTGTGGCTGGATCGTGGGGCCGCAGGACGTGATCGCCAATCTGGTGAACCTTGCCACCAACACCACCTACGGCGTGCCGGGCTATATCCAGGACGCTGCCAACTTTGCCCTGAACCAGGGACCGCAGGTCGAGGCCGAAGTCTCGGAACCCTTCCGCCGTCGCCGCGAAAAGGCGATGCAGGTGCTGGCCAAACAGAACACCGTTTCACTGGTGCCGGCACAGGGGGCGATGTACCTGATGCTGGACATCCGCGCGACGGGTCTCAGCGGCGATGACTTTGCCAACGACCTGCTGGACGCGCACCATATTGCCGTGATGCCGGGCGAAAGCTTTGGTCAGTCAGCGGCGGGCCATATCCGCGTGGCGATGACCATTGATGACGACCGGTTCATCGCAGCGCTGCAAACCCTGTGCGATTTCGCGGCGGGGCTGGCGGGGAAATAAGGGCTTAGGGGGGCGACGCGATCAGACGTGCTGCCCCCCGTTGATCGGGATCTCTGCCCCCGTCACATAGGACGCCTTGGCGCTGCACAGGAAGCTGACCACTTCGGCCACCTCCGCAGGGCTGCCCAGACGTTTCATCGGCACTTGCTGTTCCACCATTTCCTCGGTGCCCGCCGACAGGATCGACGTGGCAATCTCGCCGGGTGACACGGCGTTCACCCGCACGCCCTTGTCGCCCAGCTCGAACGCCAGCTCGCGGGTCAGCGCCGACAACCCCGCCTTGGACACCGCATAGGCGGACCCTGCAAAGGGATGGATTTGCTGCCCCGCGATCGAGGTCACGTTCACCACTGCGCCCCTGGCCTGTTGCAACGGGCCCAGCAGTTCGCTGCACAGCATCATCGGCGCCATCAGGTTGACCATCATCACCCGCTGGAAATCCTCCAGCGATGTGCCCGTCGCGGACATGCGCCCGCCATCCGCGGCCTTGGGCGAGATACCGGCATTGTTCACCAGCGCGTTTAACCCCCGTGCGCCCAGACGTTTCTTCAGCTCGGCCATGCTGGCGCGGATCGACACAGGATCGGCAAGGTCGACCTCGATGTGCTGAACGATCCCTTCGGCCCAGGGGCACACGTCCGAAAACGGTGTCCGGGCCAGCGTGAATACCTCCCAGCCCGAATTGTGAAACTCCTTGACGATGGCATGTCCAATCCCGCGGCTGGCCCCGGTGACGGCAACGGTGGGTTTCTTGAACGGGCTGTTGTCCTGGGTTTTGTCAGACATGGCGCATGTGTCCTTTTGTCAAAATGTTCAGCGGCGTGCTGACGCATCAAGGCATACGCGCCTTCGCGGCACTGTAAAGGCGGTTGCGTCAGATGAGACCTGATTTAGGTGGCCCAGACCAGATTTCAGGCCAGATTTCAGGCGCGCGCAAAGCCGCAAAGAACCGCTTTGCGCGACAGGGGTACGTCACATGACACAGCGGGCCAAAACCTAACTGCAATTGTCATCTCTGCCGCCCATTATCCACCTTGATGCACCGCAAAAACGTGACTTAATGCCCATCATTACAAACGTTTACACATTCCGAAAGGTAGAATTCAACGATGCCCGTATCCTATACCGCGATCAATCTGACCACCTTGCAACAGCTGACACTGGACGATGTGGAGCTGACATTTTTCAATCAGGCGGCCTACAGCTTTCCGCCCAATTCGTCGGTCCTGGCCGGTGCGCCCGAAACCATCTTTCAGACCGAAAACATTTTCACCATCACCATGAACCTGGGCACCGTGAACGGCGTGCCGCAATCGGTGACGGCCTTCTTTACCGGCAACTGGCCTGCGCCGCTCAGCCCTGCCGAGATGTCCAACATCAACACGCTGAACGGCTGGCTACAGGCGGCGGGCGACATCCAGATCGACCAGCTGACGCTGATCGACACACGCGGCGGCGGGTTCAAGATCGACATCGACTTTGACGGCGAAGGCCCCACCCCGCGCGAGCTGGTCACCTCGTGGGCCGAAGAGGACCTGGTGAACGTTTTGCCGCCCGAGCCGCTGGACTGGACCGGCACGGATGGTGCGGACATCTTCAGCGGCACCGCGTTGGATGATGTGTTGCACGGGCAGGACGGCAATGACCGTCTGCGCGGGCTGGATGGAGATGACACGATGTTCGGCGACGATGGCAACGACCTGCTGATCGGAGGCCGTGGCAACGACGAGCTGCACGGTGGTCTGGGCGGCGACAAGATCAACGGTGATGCCGGCAATGACCTGCTGGTCGGTGGCGCCGGGCGCGACGTGCTGCGCGGCGGGTTGGGCGACGACACGCTCTATGCTTCGGACAAGAACGGCGACAGCGATGCGCTGGACGATGTGAACCATCTCAAGGGCGGCAAGGGCAATGATTTCCTCTATGGCGGCGATTTCAACGACACGCTGGATGGCGGCAAAAACAGCGACATTGTCTATGGCGGTGCGGGCGATGACGTGCTGATAGCAGGACGCGGCAACGATGTGCTGCACGGACAGAACGGCGCGGATACCTTCGTGTTCCAAAGCGGCAAGATCAGTGGCACCAAGCTGGTGGACATCACCCGCTTTGGCGGCGACCACCTGTTGCTGGAAGGGTTTGACGGGCTGGACGCCAGCGTGATGGACCTGGATCTGGGCGACCGGTTTCAGGCGATCCGCGATGCCGGTATTTCGGCGACCAATGTGGGATCCGTCTGGACCGTGGATTTCAACGGCGAAGCCGAAATGATCATCAACGGCGGTTCGTTTGCCACCGAGGAACAGTTTTTTATCATGATGGATTTTATCTAAGGCACTTCATTCCAACCAAGACACCTTTCAAAACGCAAACCGCCCGCAGGGATCACCTGCGGGCGGTTTTTCGTCAGGCAGGTCCCTGCCCTTACATATGGATCACACGACCATAGGCATCCAGCACGCTTTCGTGCATCATCTCGCTGAGCGTCGGGTGCGGGAATACGGTGTTCATCAGGTCTTCTTCGGTGGTCTCCAGCTGGCGACCGACGACATAGCCCTGGATCAGCTCGGTCACCTCTGCCCCGACCATGTGCGCGCCCAGCAGTTCGCCGGTTTTGGCGTCAAAGACGGTTTTCACCATGCCCTCGGCCTCGCCCAATGCGATTGCCTTGCCGTTGCCGATGAAGGGGAAACGCCCCACTTTGACATCGTACCCCAGTTCCTTGGCCTTGGCCTCGGTATAGCCCACAGACGCAACCTGCGGATAGCAATAGGTGCAGCCTGCGATGCTTTCGGGTTTGACCGCATGGGGATGCATCCCGGCCATCAGTTCGGCCACCATCACGCCCTCGTGGCTGGCCTTGTGGGCAAGCCACGGCGCACCGGCGATGTCACCGATGGCATACAGACCGTCGACACCGGTGCGGCAATATTCGTCTGTCACCACATGGGTGCGGTCGATTTTCACGCCCAGCTCTTCCAGCCCCAGCCCCTCGACGTTGCCGACGATGCCCACGGCGGAAATGACGGTGTCAAATTCCTGCGTTTCGACCTTGCCGCCCACTTCGATATGCGCGGTGACCTTGCCCTTGGCGCGGTCCAGTTTCTTGACCATCGCCTTTTGCATGATCTTCATGCCTTGTTTCTCGAACTGCTTCTTGGCGAATTTCGAGATTTCCTCGTCTTCGACAGGCAACACGCGGTCCATCACCTCGACCACGGTCGTGTCGGCGCCCAGCGTGTTGTAGAAGCTTGCAAATTCGATGCCGATGGCGCCCGAACCGATGACCAGCAATTTCTTGGGCATCCGTTTGGGGTCCAGCGCGTGGCGATAAGTCCAGACCAGATCGCCGTCGGCCTCAAGACCGGGCAGTTCACGTGCCCGCGCGCCGGTCGCCAGAACGATGTTCTTGGCGGTCAGGTCCAGCGTTTCCTTGTCGGTCTTTACCTTTACCTTGCCCTTGGCGGGCAACGTGGCCACCCCCATGAACACGGTGATCTTGTTCTTTTTCATCAGGTGGGCAATGCCACCCGACAACTGCCCCGCCACCTGGCGCGAGCGTTTGACCACGGCGGGCAGATCGAAATCGATGTTCTCGGCCTTCAGCCCGAATTCCTTGGCCCGGTGCATCAGGTGGAACACCTCGGACGTGCGCAGCAACGCCTTGGTCGGGATACAGCCCCAGTTCAGACAGATGCCGCCCAGGTTTTCACGTTCGACAATGGCCACTTTCATGCCCAACTGTGCACCACGGATCGCAGCGACATAGCCGCCCGGGCCTGCACCAATCACGATCAGATCAAAGGAAGTCTCGGCCATATGTGTCCTCGCTGGCTGCGAAATGGAATATAGTTTAGCGTTAAACCATATTTCATTCCGTCACAACCGCAAGGTTTCAGGACGACAAAACGTTGTCAGGCCGCTTCGGACTGTTCCAGCGCGTTCACTGTGGTGCGATAGCCACCGCCCTCGACGTAGCTCTGCTCCAGCGTGGTCGAACTGCGGCCCAATGCATCGTTGCGATAGGGAAAGCGGCCAAATTTGCGGATCACTTCGCGATGTGCCCGTGCATGCAGCAGATTGTTGCCGCCATCGTTCATACGTTCGCACATCAACCGCACACACCGTTCCTGATCGCACAGGTTTTCCGAATGCATCAGCGGCATGTAAAAAAACTGCCGCGCTGGCGGATCGATGCGCAGGTCCCACCCCTTGTCGATGGCGGATTTGGCAGCAGCCAGAGCAATGCGGTCGCTGGCAAAGGCCTTGGCCTCTCCGCGGAACATGTTGCGCGAAAACTGGTCTGCCAGAATGATATAGGCCAGCGCGCCGCTGGGATAGGTCAGCCAAAGCGAATAATGACCGTCGCACAGGTTCTCCCAGGCATCCTCGAACTGCGCACGGATCTTGTCGTCAAAGGCATCTTCGGCCTTGTACCAATCCGCTGGCGTACAGTCGTCCAGCCAGAATTTCAGAACGTTATCCGCGGTCACTTCGGTTTGCTGGGCCATGGGGTACTCCGTTTGCGCCTGCTCTGCCCCTGCACTGTTAAAGTTTTGTAACAATGGTTCAATTCACGAAATGCAACAGCGGCGACATAAATCCGGCGGCGCCGGATTCATGAGCATCACGCCGCTTCTGTACCGTCGGTGTCATCCTGCGCGGCTTCTGCGGATTCGATCGCCCATTCCTGCGCGATCTCCATGCCGACAACCGTGGTGCCCGCCGGGGACATGGCCACGAAGGACCCTGTCTCTTCCACCGGAATGGCGGCGCGCTGGGTCGAGCGATAGATGGCATAGACCACGAGGGCGGCAAAGAGCACGGCGGTGAACAGATAAAAGCCTCCCGGCCCGACCTTGTCCATCAGCCAACCGGTGATCAGCGGCCCCGCCACAGCGCCAAGACCGTTCAAGAACAGCATCCCGCCTGACGCTGCGGCCATATCCTCGGGTTCCAGAAAGTCGTTCGTGTGCGCAATCAGAAGCGAATACAACGGGTTGGACATCCCGCCCACAACAAAGGCCGACACCAGCAGCATGGTAAAGTTATGCCCCATCACCATACCCAGGATCGACCCGGCGCCACCGATGGCGCTGACCGCGACGATCAACAGGCGGCGGTCCATCCGGTCGGAAATCCAGCCGATGGGGTATTGCAGGATCACCGCGCCAACAAAAAACATCGCCACGAAGGTCGAGATTTGTGGAATGCTCAATCCCGCCTGCGCGCCATAGACCGAGGCCATGCCGAACTGGGCCGAGAACACGCCGCCCAGCAGGAACATGCCGACACATCCCAGCGGCGAGAACTTGACCAGCGCACGCAGCGACATCGGCTTGGTGGTGTCAAAGGCCGGTGTCGGGCTGATCGAAAGCAAAATAGGTGTGACCGCAAGGCTGACCAGCACCGAGGGAATCACGAACAATACGTAGCCGGATGGGTCCGCCGTCACCATCAAGGCTTGCGACGCGACAATGCCCAGCGTCTGCACGATCATGTAAAGCGACAGCGCCTGTCCACGGTTTTCGTTGGTGGCCGCATTGTTCAGCCAGCTTTCCGCCGTCACATAGACCGCCGAGAAACAAAAGCCGATCAGAACCCGCCCCAGCGTCCAAGCCCAGGGTTCGGCAAAGGTCGGATAGAGGATCATCACCGCCGAGATCAGCGAGGCCAGCGCAGCAAACACCCGTACGTGACCGACGCGGCGGATCATGTTGGGCGCCATCCGGCTGCCCCCGAGAAATCCCACGAAATAGGCCGACATCACAATCGACATCTCCAGTGTGGAAAACCCTTCGATGTTGCCGCGGATGCCCAGCAATGTGCCCTGCATCCCGTTGCCGACCATCAAAAGCCCCATACCGAACAGCAAGGCCCAGGCACTGGATAGAACTGAAAACATTTTGCGCTCCGATATGTGTCGCGTGTGTGGCTGGTGCTGCGATAGGGGGTGCCGTCCACCTGTCCCACACCATGCGCGGTGCGGTCAGGGAAGAAAACGACTTATTGCGGTCTGTTTGGGTCGCCTGCCCCGTGGGGAAGCAAAAGCGACGCGTCACCGTAGCTGAAAAATCTATACGATTTCGTGATGGCGTGGGCGTAAATTTCGCGGATGCGGTCCTGACCGATCAGGGCAGACACCAGCATCATCAGTGTCGATTTGGGCAGGTGGAAATTGGTCATCAGCCCGTCGGCCACCTGAAAGCGGAAGCCGGGATAGATGAAAATGTCTGTTTCACCTTCCCAGGGCTGCACGGTGCCGCTGTTGCGGGCTGCACTTTCGATCAGACGCAGGGCGGTGGTGCCCACGGGGATCACACGGCCGCCTGCGGCCTTGGTCGCGGCAATTTCGGCCGCAGCGGTTTCGCTGACATGGCCCCATTCGGCGTGCATCTTGTGGGTGGTCACATCGTCGACCTTCACCGGCAAAAACGTGCCTGCCCCCACGTGCAAGGTGACATGGGTGAACGTCACACCCATCGCCGCCAGGTCTGCCAGCAAGGCCTGATCGAAATGCAGCGATGCTGTTGGGGCGGCCACGGCCCCCGAATGACGCGCCCAGACGGTTTGGTAATCGTGCTTGTCCTGCGCATCCGCCGGACGCTTGGCCGCGATATAGGGCGGCAACGGCATCGCACCTGCCTCGGCCAGGGCTGCGTCGAAATCGTCGCCCGTCAGGTTGAACCGCAAATGTCCCTGCCCGTCAGCAGTCCCCTCCAACGTAGCGGACAGCGCGTCGGAAAAGCGGACGACTTCGCCGACCTTCAACTTTTTCAAAGGCTTGACCAAAGCCGACCATGTGCCATCCGCGCGTGGCTCCAGCAGGGTCACCTCGATCCGTGCCTCGGTCGCGCCCTGCGCGGACATCCGCGCCCGCAGGCCTGACAGACGCGCAGGGATCACGCGGGTGTCGTTCAGCACCAGCCGGTCCCCCGGACGCAGCCAGCCGCCAAGGTCGGACACCCGCGCATCGTGGATCTGCGCGGCATCCGCCACCAGCAGGCGCGCCGAGGTGCGCGGCACCGCAGGGCGGGTGGCGATCAGCCCCTCGGGCAGGTCGAAATCAAAGTCGGTCAGTTTCATGACCCCGCCCTTAACGCCCATAATTCGGGCTATCAAGGCGTCGCCGCCGCTCCTGCGCCGGTGTGACCTTTTGCACGGGCGGCGCGAATGCCTCGGGCACCGTGCCGCCGTTTTGCACTTCGGGGCTGTCCAGATCCGGCACCTGCGGCGGCGGGCGGCGGAAAATCTCGCGGAACAGCCCCGGCGTCAGCGCCGAAAGCGGGTTCACGCTGACCTTGGGTTTGGCGGAAGGACCGGTGAGCCGATAGTTGAAGCCGATCAGTCCTTCGCCCTTGCGGGTAAAGATCGCACCGATCCCGTTCAGCAGGTAAACCGGCGACACCACGCCCTGCATGTCCAGCGTGGAATCGTTCAGATTATAGATGCCGTCCATCGAAATGCCCAAAGACGGGCCGGTGGCGCTGGCTTTGGTCAGGGTCATGCGGTTGGGGGTCAGCCGGAACGATCCGTCGACCTCGGAAAAGACGATGCCATCACCGCTGAGCTGCTCCAGCAGGCCGACAATCGAAATGGCCGCCAGCAGATCGGCGATGGCAGGCGCGTTCTTGACCCGTGTGTTGCGAATGGTCAGCTCGCCGTCAAAGGCCCCGTTCTGCCCCACGGGCAACAAGGTCAGGTTCAGGTCACCCCCCCGCGCGTTCTGGATGATACCGGCGGAGGCCACGACCCCGCCCGCGTCCTGCGAGGTGATCCGCACCGCGCTGCGCCCGTTCTGCGGCACAACGCGCCCCGCGACTGCCGCGCCGCCATTGATCTTGCCGGTGAACTTGCCATCCAGCCCGTTGGATGTGCTGAAAGTCCCTTGCATCCCCGTCAGCGCAATCGTGTCGGTGATCCGCAACTGGTCCAGCGACAGAACCAGCGGGCCGGTGGACTGGCCACTTCCGCCCGCGTTGTCCGAACCGAAATTGGCGGTGCGCAGGTCGATCGTGCCGCCACGTACGTGGATTTCCGGCGCGGCGCTGCGGCCGCGTCCGATGATGTCGACGGGCGCATTCATCCAGTTGCCGACCTTCACCTGCGAGAAACTGGCCTTTTGCAGCGCGCCCGCGGCATCCAGCGTCACGCTGCCCCTGGCCTGCAGCCCCGCGGCGTCCAGGCTGATGGCGGTCACCTCGGGGCGTTCGCCCAATGTGGCCTCGATGCGCAGCGATCCCGCCGTGCCTGCGGCCTTGGACCAGCCCAGCGGCGCCAGTCTCATACTGAGGCCACGCAGGTTCGAGGTCAGCACCATGCGCGGCGTGCCGCCCTTGGGCGGCAGATCAACCACGATCTCCCCGACGCCCTTGCCGCGCACTGATCCCGGCGGCAGGGTGATATTGAATTCATCCAGCGTGGCCTGCGAGATTTCGACCGTGCCACGCACCTGGCTGCCGCCCTTGGCCTCGACGCCCAGCGGCTGGTCCCAGGCCACGTCAAAGGGCACATTGCCCAACCGGCCCTGCCCCGCAATTCGCACACCGTCGTTGTCCGCGCTGAGCGTGAGCGCGCTGGCGGCAAGCGTTTCATTGGGCACCAACGCGTCGGTGCGCACATCCGCAAGTGCACCGCTGACCGAATATGTGACGTCACCGGGTTGCAGTTCCTTGCGCAGCGGCAGGGCAATGGTGCCGTCCAACGTCACCCGCCCGTCCGCCAGTCCCACCGGCAGACCGGCCTTGTCCATCACGAACAGCGGCCCCTGATCCAGCAACGACAGCGCTGCGGTCACGGTGCTGGTGGTTTCCAGCCGGGCAATGGCCGGTGCCCCGTCCTTGACCGTCACGTCAGGAATGATGAAGGACGATCCGGCCATGCCCACACGCCCACCCTGCGGAGCACTGACAAAGCCCTGGTCGACCGACGCGACAAAACGGTTGCGCAGCAGGCTGGCATGGCCGGATGCCTCCTGGATGGGCGGCATCGTCTTCATGAATCGCAGGTCGGCATCGGCAAAGTCAAAGCTCAGATAGGTTTCCATCGGTGTGTTCGGCGCGCCCCGCAGCGCCAGATCGACCTCACGCAGATGCCCTGCCAGCAGATTTTCGGACACCCAGTCACGGGTCTTGACGATCAGCTTTTCAGGCCACAACGCCAACAGCCGTTCGGGGGCCAGTTCGTCGACCTGCGCGTCAAAGGCAAACCGCCAGCCTTCGCGCTCGGCGGTGATATTGCCGTTGGCCCGAAGCCATTGGCCCTGATCCGACACCAGCATTTGCCCCAGCGTCACGCGAAAGGGGTCCAGTTCCAGCCGGAAATCCAGATTGGCGCCGTCCAGCACCACCGGCACGGCATAAAGATCGCGCGGATTGAATTTCAGGTCCGAGGCCGAAAACTGTCCGATCAGCGTGTCGACCTGCCCCACCTCACCCTCAAGACCGCCAACCATCGCCTGCCCCTCGGCGCGACCCGTGACCCATTTGCTGTCAACGGTCACTTCGTCAAAACGCAAAAGACGCGTGGCCGGGTCATAGTTGAAATAGGTTCCGGCGGACTGAAAGGGGATCGGGCGGGTTTCGTTGTTGGGTTGCAGCACGCCCTTGCCGATCCGCAATGTCGCACTGATCGGGGCCAGCTTGCCATTGGCCAGCACGCCCGAGCGCAAGGCCCCTGAGATCGGTGCGCGCAAGGCGTCGAGCCATGCGAACGCCGGTCCCTGGGCCGCGATGTCGGCTGCGGCCACGTCTTCCATGGTGACCCCGAATTCGGCTGCAGCCGAGCCGAGGCGGCTGGAATAGTTTGCCTCGACAGTGGCAACGCCCGTGCCGCCCGACAACAGCGCCAGATCGGCAGAGATCGCCAGTTCTTCGCCCGTGCGGATCAGCCGGAAGCGGCCACCGTCGGCCGTCCACGCCCGGTCGGCACGTGCGTCTTCATAGCGCAGGGTGACGCCGTAAATGTCCACATTGGTCAACGCCTTCAGTTGCGGCTGTTCAAAGGCTGCATCCAGCGAAACCACGACATCCGGCAAGGACACGTTACGGGCCACGCCGCCGCCGATGCCCTGACCGCTCGACAATGACACCTGGCCTTCGGCATCTCGCCGCAGGGTGACGAAAACACCTGTCAGCTCGATTTTCTTCGGCACCACCTCGCCCGACAGCAACGGCTTCATCGCAAGGCTGGCTTCCAGTTCGGAAAACTTGACGATCTCGTCACCCGCCGTCGTGCGCAGGGTCACGTTGCGAATGCGCGCACGGGGTCGCCAGCCCTTGTTCACGACAAGCTCGGCCTCGTCAAAGGTCAGTTGCACGCCTTGCAGGTTGGCATTCACCCGCGTCGCGATCCGCTGTTCCAGCCAGTCGGGGGCCGCGATCGGCTTGCCCACCAGCACCGTGATCAGCACCACGGCAGCCACGCCCAACAGCGCCATCAGCACAAGACTGCCCAGCCCCACACGCTTGGCGATGCGACGTTTGCGGCCCGTGGCCTTGACCTTTGGCAGGTCGGTCACGGAGTGTTCTGGCGACTTGGTGTCGGTCATGTCTTTATTCTTGCTGCTCCAAAGCTACTATGACAGTCAGTTTCGCGCATGCCCAGATGGGCCAGTATGACAAGGACCGTCATGATAGAAGTAGCTTCAACCGCACCCGATTTCACCTTGCCGCAAACCGAAGGGCCGGAGGTCACGCTGTCGGCTTTGCGTGGCTCCCCTGTGGTTCTGTTCTTTTATCCCAAGGACAATACGCCGGGCTGCACCAAGGAATCCATTGCCTTTTCCGAGCATATGCAAGCCTTTGCCGATGCAGGGGCGCAGGTCTATGGCATTTCCAAGGACAGCCTGAAAAAACACGCCAATTTTACCGCCAAACACGATCTGACAGTGCCGCTGTTGTCGGATGAAAACGGCACGGTCTGCGAAGACTATGGCGTGTGGAAGGAAAAACAGATGTATGGCAAGACTTTTTTGGGGATCGAACGCACCACGGTACTGATCGCCGCTGATGGCACCATCGCCCGCATCTGGCCCAAGGTCAAAGTGCCCGGCCACGCCGAGGAGGTTCTGGAGGCGGTGAAGGCCCTGTGACCGACGCCCCGATGATGCCGCTGGCCCAGATGGCCGACGCCGTGCTGCGCTGTGGCGATGGCCGTGAAAAAACCGCGTTGTCGCGCAAGTTGGCTGCGCAGTGGCAAGCCGCGCGCGCGGCCGGTCAGACGCCCGAAGTGGGCACCGCCAGCCCGCCAATGCAGCCCGCCCGTCCCGCGCGCCCCGAACTGCTGGCGCCCCGCGACGTGCCCCACCGCAAACCCGGAAGCCCCGAGGGGCGCATCGCCCTGTTGCACGCCGTGGCCCATATCGAATTGAACGCGGTCGACCTGCACTGGGACATCATCGCGCGGTTTTCCCATGTGCCGATGCCAATGGGTTTCTTTGATGACTGGGTCAAAGCCGCCGACGAAGAATCCAAGCATTTCAACCTGATGGCCGACTGTCTTGAAGAACTGGGCAGCCATTACGGAGCCTTGCCCGCGCACGCAGGCATGTGGCGCGCCGCCGAGGACACCGCCGACGATCTGATGGGCAGGCTGGCAGTCGTGCCGATGGTTCTGGAAGCGCGCGGGCTGGACGTGACACCCAACATGATCCGCATCTTCAAGCAGGCCAAAGCGGACAGCGCGGTCGCCGCGCTTGAGACAATCTATGCCGAAGAAGTGGCCCATGTAGCATACGGGTCCAAATGGTTTCACTTCCTCTGCGGCCGCGAAAACGCCGACCCCAAGGAGGTGTTTCACAGCCTTGTGCAAAAGTATTTCCACGGTGCCCTCAAGCCCCCCTTCAACGAGGAAAAGCGCGCCGAGGCCGGTATACCGCCCGACTTTTACTGGCCGCTTGCAGTTTCAACCTGAGGCAACCACATCCGAGGCCTGTCCGCTAAGTCGAAATATTTAAGCGGTTTTCTGCCCATTTGCCACCGAATCTACCGGAAAACCCCGATCAAGGGCCAAAGCGGTTGCCCGATTGCACCGAGGTCTTTATGCAACAGCGACAAGGTGGCTGTGTTGGGGAACACATCGCCTGTTTAGGGATGGGAAAAGGACGGGCAGTTTGCGCACACGCCTTGCAATCAAATTCGATGCCGCCCTCGAGCGGTGGTTTCCGGAACGTCGGGTGTTCCTCAAATCCGACAGCGACACGCGTTTCATACGCCTGCGTCCGGTCACACAGCTGGTGGTCTTTACCGGATCGTCCCTGTTGATTGCCTGGACCATTGTCGCGACCGCCGTGATCCTGATGGACAGCATCGGGTCGGGCAACTTCCGCGAACAGGCCAAACGCGACCAGCGCACCTATCAGGCCCGGCTGAACGATCTGGCGGGGCAACGCGATGCACGGGCCACCGAAGCCCATGCCGCGCAGGAACGGTTCAACGCCGCCCTGACCCAGATTTCGGTGATGCAATCGGAACTGTTGGAAAGCGAAACGCGCCGCCGTGAACTGGAGACCGGGATCGAAGTGATCCAGTCGACCCTGCGTGGCACGATGAAGGACCGTGAAGAGGCCCGCGAGAAAGTCGCCGCCCTGACCGAACGTCTGGACAACGGCGATACCGGAATGGCGATGGACAATGGCGGCGCTGGCGCGCCGATGGACTTTGTTGCCACCGCGCTGGCCGAAACCGCAGCCGAACGTGACCAGATCGCCCGCGACGCCGAAGACGCCCTTTTGGCCGCCGACGAACTGTCCGACCAGATCGCCACGATGAAAGACCAGAACGACGCGATTTTCCGCCAGCTTGAGGATGCGATGACCATCTCCGTTGCCCCGCTGGACAAGATGTTCCGCGCCGCTGGAATGCCCACCAAACAGATTATCGAACAGGTCCGCCGCGGCTATTCCGGTCAGGGTGGCCCGCTGACGCCGCTGTCGTTCTCGACCCGCGGAGAAGAACCCAGCGCCGATGCCCTGCGCGCCAACCGTCTGTTGAACCAGATGGACCAGTTGAACATGTACCGCATCGCCGCGCAGAAAGCGCCCTTTGCGCTGCCGGTGAAAAACGCCTTCCGCTTCACGTCCAGCTTCGGCTATCGCCGCGACCCCAAAACGGGCGGGCGTCGTATGCACAAGGGCGTTGATTTCGCCGCCCCCACCGGAACACCCCTTTATGCCACCGCCGACGGCGTGGTCACCCACGCAGGCTGGTCCAACGGCTATGGCCGTCTGGTCAAGATCCAGCACGATTTTGGCATCGAGACACGCTATGCCCATATGTCGCAACTTCGTGTGAAAGTTGGCCAAAGGGTCTCGCGCGGGGATCGTATCGGTGATATGGGAGCCTCTGGACGGGTGACCGGCGTGCACCTGCACTACGAAGTCCGCGTTGGCGGCAAAGCTGTAAACCCCATGATCTATATCAAGGCTGCAAACGATGTTTTCTAAGAGCAAAATCAACGAACCCGGACCCAAAGACGACGCGGCCAAAACCAGCGCACCTGCTGCTTCGGCCCAACCGGCGTCGGCGGCCCCGAAATCCAACGAATTCAAGGCGAGCGCGCCCAAGGCAAAGCCGCCCGCTTCGGTTCTGTCGTCCGATCTGCACATCACCGGCAACCTGAAGACAACCGGTGACATCCAGGTCGAAGGCACCGTGGAAGGCGACATTCGCGCCCACCTGCTGACCATCGGCGAAACCGCAACCATCAAGGGCGAAGTGACCGCCGATGACGTCGTCATCAATGGCCGCATCGTCGGCCGCGTGCGTGGCCTGAAGGTGCGCCTGACATCGACCGCACGTGTCGAGGGCGACATCATCCACAAGACAATCGCCATCGAAAGCGGTGCGCACTTCGAAGGTTCCGTGCAGCGTCAGGACGACCCGCTGAACCCCGGCGGTGCGAAACAAGCGGTTGCAGCCCCTGCGCCCAAACCGCAAGGCCAGCCGCAAAGCTAAGGCTTGCATGAGAGATTAGGAAAACGGGCGTCCGGCATTGCCGCGACGCCCGTTTTCGTTGGTCTTTTCAACGACCCACCAAAACCCGGAAACAGGGCGCACAAGGCCTCGGGGCACCGCTCCATGATCAGCGGACAAACTCGTTCCAGTTTGCGGACCAACCTTGCAAAGCTCCGCCCACACACTCAATGTGAGTGCGTATCCACGACCCTTTCGACACCGAAACAGGGATCTTTCAAACATGCCCAAAATCAGCACAGGAAACTGGACTGAACACGTCGGCACAACCCACGCAATCTCTGGCCAGAACGATGGCCCCTATGCGGAAATCGCCCTTGGCGATCAGGTGGGTCTGTCCCAGTTCGGCGCGCATCTGGAACGGCTGCCACCCGGTGCGCGGTCTTCGCACCGGCATTGGCACGAGACCGAAGACGAGCTGATCTATCTGATCTCCGGCGACCTTGTTCTGATCGAGGATGTCGAAGCCTTGCTCACAGCAGGTGACGCGGCGGGCTGGGCCGCGGGCCAGCCGACCGGCCATTGCCTTGAGAACCGCTCGGACGCCGACGCGGTGATGCTGGTCATCGGCACGCGGGCTGACGCAGGTGTGGTTCATTATCCCGACCACGACATGATCTTGCGGCACGACAGAACCGGGCGGACCTTTACCCGCACGGATGGATCACCAATCACACCGAAGGGCTGAAACCGGCGCAACAACTCTCGCCGGGCTGTTGCAGGCTGATCCGTGATTTGAGGGTGCGGGGTCCAAACACCCGCACCACCTGCCCCCAAAACCGCAACAGGCCCCCGCAGTTTCCTGCGAGGGCCTGTCAATGCATTCAGATCAGCACGCGATCACTCGGTCACGGTCACCGACTTCATCACGTCCTGTTGCCCGTCGATGGCACCTGTGCGGGGATCGCCCAGCTTCAGGCTGTCCAGCACGTCCAGACCTTCGGTCACACGGCCCACGACTGTGTATTGACCGTTCAACGAGGGATACTCGGTGAACATGATGAAGAACTGGCTGTTGGCGCTGTCCACGCTTTGCGAACGGGCCATGCCGACCACGCCGCGCTCGAACGGGATGTCCGAGAACTCTTGCGGCAGGTCGGGTTTGTCCGATCCGCCCATCCCCGCACGAGAGGTGTCGCCGTCGGACTTGCCGAACTGGACATCGCCTGTCTGGGCCATGAAGCCGTCGATCACGCGGTGGAACACGACGCCGTCATAGGCCCCTTCGCGGGCCAGTTCGGTGATGCGGGCCACATGCTGAGGCGCCACGTCTTCCAGCAGGTCGATCTGGATCGTGCCCTTGGCGTTTTCGCCGTCGACCTCGATGGCCAGCCCCGTGGCCAGCGCGGGGCTGGCCACAAAGGCAAGCGGGATCAGAAGGTTACGCAACATCCGCGGCAACCTTGACGCTGATCATACGGTCGGGCTGCGCGGGCGGCTCGCCACGGGTGATCGCGTCCACATGTTCCATGCCGGAAATGACCTGACCGTAAACGGTGTATTGACCGTTCAGGAAATCATTGTCCTTGAAGTTGATGAAGAACTGGCTGTTGGCGCTGTTGGGGTTGGCCGAACGGGCCGCACCGATGGATCCGCGGGCGTGCGGCACCTTGGAGAACTCGGCAGGCAAGTCGGGCAGCGACGAGCCACCGGTGCCAGCGGCACGGATGTTAAAGCCGTCTTCCATGTCGCCGTTCTGCACGTCGCCGGTCTGGGCCATGAAGCCCTCGATGACGCGGTGGAAGGCAACGTTGTCATATTCACCGGCACGGGCCAGCTCTTTCATCCGCTCGACATGCTTGGGCGCCAGGTCGGGCAGCAGCTGGATGACGACGGTGCCGCCTTTCAGCTCCATCAGGATGGTGTTTTCCGGGTCTTTGATCTCGGCCATTTTCGGCTCCTCTGTCTTAATATTGCAAGGATACCTAAGGCGCAGACCCGCTTTTGCCAAGCCGCTGCATTGACCTGAACGAGAAATGCCGCGAAACACCGCCCAACGGATCGGATCAAGGGGACCAAAACGATGACCTGGAAGACACTGGACGACATGGACCTGAACGGCAAACGCGTGCTGTGCCGCGTGGACATCAACGTGCCGGTCGAACACGGCCACGTCACCGATGCCACTCGGATCGAGCGGATCGTGCCCACGGTGCAGTATATCCTGGAACAGGGCGGCACCCCCATCCTGATCGCGCATTTTGGCCGCCCCAAGGGCAAGGTCGCGCTGGACCTGAGCCTGCGGGTGGTGGTCCCTGCCCTGTCCGAGGCTTTGGGCCGCAAGGTGCGCCTGATCGAAACGCTCGAGGCCGCAGAGGCCGGCACCGACGAGATTGCTGGCGCCGACGTGCTGCTATTGGAGAACATCCGTTTCTATCCCGGCGAGGAAAAAAACGACCCTGCCTTTGCCGAACGTCTGGCGGGGCTGGGCGACGTCTATTGCAACGATGCCTTTTCCGCAGCCCACCGTGCGCATGCCAGCACCGAGGCACTGGCGCGGCTGTTGCCGGCCTGCGCAGGCCGTCTGATGCAGGCCGAACTGCAAGCACTGGAAAGCGCACTGAGCGCGCCGGAGCGTCCCGTGGGGGCCGTTGTCGGCGGGGCCAAAGTGTCGACCAAGATCGACCTGTTGCAGAACCTTGTGCAAAAGCTGGACATTCTGGTGATCGGCGGCGGCATGGCCAACACCTTTCTCGCCGCGAGGGGGGCGGATATGGGCGCGTCGCTGCGCGAGGATGACCTGCTGGACACCGCCCGCGCAATTCTGGACGAGGCGAAAGCCCGGGGCTGTCGGGTGATCCTGCCGGTGGACGGTCGCGTGGCACGTACGTTCGCCGCCGGTGCCCCCTATGACCTGATCGCGCTGAACGGTGACACGTCGCTGGAGGCCGACCAGATGGTGCTGGACGCAGGCGACGCGGCAGTGGTCGAGATCGTCACCGCCTTCGAGACGTTGAAAACGCTGATCTGGAACGGCCCGCTGGGCGCGTTCGAAATTGCCCCCTTCGACACCGCAACCGTTGCTGCGGCCCAGGCAGCGGCCAAGCTGACCCGCGAGGGTGCGCTGGTGACGGTGGCAGGCGGCGGCGACACGGTCGCGGCCCTCAATCAGGCGGGTGCGGCGGAGGCGTTTACCTATATCTCCACCGCCGGAGGCGCGTTTCTGGAGTGGATGGAAGGCAAGGAATTGCCCGGCGTCGCGGCGCTTTCCTAAGCAGCTGCACCCGGTCAATCGCCGCACGCGCCCCGCCCTGCTCGCCGGGGTGCGGCGGCACATCTCACAGTGTTGCACACCGGATTCACCTGACCCGTTTGTGTTCACACATAGCGAATCGAGGGATTCCCTTGGCGAATCATCTGTGACATAAAGAAATCATCGCCCACCCAAGAGGCGAAACCTAAAGGCAGCAGTCATGACCCGCATCGCGCGCCCCGCATTTGGTACATTCCTCTTTTTCGCCGTGGCCTTTGCCCTGTGCGTCTACTTTACCTTTGCCGCCGTGCAGGGGGATTTCGGACTGTTCCAGCGCGCCCAGATTGATGCCGAAAGCCGTGTGCTGGCGGCGCAGCTGGCCGAAGTGCGCGCTGACGTGACGCGCATGGAGAACCTGACCTACCGTTTGTCCGACGACTATCTTGACCTTGACCTGCTGGACGAACAGGCCCGCCGGGTTCTGGGCATGGTCCGCAGCGACGAGATCGTCATTCGCTGACACGTTGCCAACGGCAACCGGGCGCGCCCCTCTGCCGCCAACCCTCCCCACATTTTTCGAATCGCACATGGCACAGTCGCGCATCAATTGTGGCAAACCTGTGCCAAGCCGCGTCCCGCCCGTCAGATTTTAGGACGCGCTGACCGTCGACCCCATCCGCTGCGCCCTGTTCCAGCGCAAATGGGCGACAGTATTTTGGTCCCTTGAAACCCCAGCTTTGGCAACAGCGGACAGAACATGTTCGATTGGTGGTGTTGGGCAAGAATTTGACCACCCCGGAAAAGCAAGACCGCACAACTTAAGGTGTTTTCGTCGCTGCCGGAGGTAAAGCCAACATACAACTATAAAGTGTATATTATTGAAACAACAGCCTGAATAGGAGCGAGTTGGCATTCTCGATTACCAACAAAATATAGTGCCATGGAATTTTAATTTGCTAGTAGCAACGTATTTGCCAAATTCCCGCCACAGTTCGAATACACCCTTAAGCAGAGTTAACCATTTTGTTTACGAGGTAACAGTATGTCTGAGCTTACATGGAATCCCCTCTCTATCCCGAACAACAACGGCACGTGGAATTTCGGCACGCTTAACTGGAGCGTCGAAGTCATCGACGTGATCACATTGCTCACCGTTTCGCTTCCTGCCCTGTTCGCCAATGGCGACGATGTCATCTTTGTCGATGATGACTACACGGTAACAATCGAAACCGGTGGGCTGGGCGTTCGGGCCGGAGACATCACCCTTGAGGGCGGCAATGTTCTGATCACAGGCGACGCCGACGAAGACCTGCGCCTGGGCACAGGATCACTCGTCTCGGTCGCCAGCGGCGCCACCTTGACCGTCGCACAAGACATTACCGCAGGCGACGTCGTTCTGGGCGACACCGGCACACTGATCCTGAACGGCGCGAACAGCCACACAGGTGCAACCACTGTCGGCGTTGGTACGCTCGAGGTGAACGGGTCCATCACCGCATCAGACGTCAGCGTCTCTGGCACCGGCGTGCTGCAGGGCACGGGCACTATTTTCTCCGATGTCACGCTGGCCGGTGGCACGTTGGCCGGATCACTGACCTTTGGCGGCGGGCTGGATGTCACGGGAACCACCGCCGTGAACACCGATTTGACCTTCAACAATCTGGCCAACACATTGGACCTGACCAATCAGGCACAGGTCAACGGACGTGTTTACATGAAGGGCGGCAATGATGTCCTGAACGTTGGCAGCAATGCCGGGATCGACGGCAATGTGCTGACCGGGTCGGGCGATGACAATGTCACCGCGACCGGCAGCCTGTCGGGCTTTGTCCGGCTGGGCAACGGCAACGACACCTTTGACAGCACAGGATCAACCGAAGCCCGCACCGTGATCGCAGGTCAGGGTGACGACACGATGACCGGCGGCAGCGGCGACGACCTGCTACGCGGCGAAGGTGCAAATGACGTGATCAACGGCGGCGACGGCAACGACATCCTTGACGGCGGCAAAGGCCGCGATGTCATCGACGGCGGTGCGGGCGATGACATGATCTATGGCGGCAACGGCAACGATACGCTGACCGGGGGTGCAGGTGCCGATCTGTTCATCTTTACCGAGATCGAGGACCTGTGGAACGGCGGCGCCCGCGAGGTGATCACCGACTTTACCCAAGGCGAGGACCGCCTGCGGATGCGCGGCATCGACGCGGACATCACCACGGGCGGCGACCAGAACTTCAACTTTGTCGGAGACGCAGACTTTAGCGGAACCGCAGGCGAATTGCGGTCGATCATCTCGGACGGGCGCACCTTTGTCAGCGGTGACGTGGACGGCGATGGCCTGGCCGACTTCCATCTGATCCTGGACGGCGAAATCACCTTGCTGGGGTCGGATATCATTCTGTAACCCCGCCGCCGCGCCCCCGGTCTGTCGCAGAGGAATTCATCCCGTTCCACCGCGATGGCGCGGCACAGCAAGTGACACACTGCCCCCGCTATGCCGGGGGCAGTGGCACGTTTTGCCCCCCGAAACTGCGTTTACGCCCTGAAAATCCACCATCTGCACGCAGTTTCAAACGCTCAAGTGCCGGAAAACAAGGCACGTCCCGACAATACGGGCGCGAATTGCCACGCGTGAATATAACCTCTCGCATCGCTCCACCGAATCCGATAAAAGATAGTTTAACGCTAAACTATTAACGTCAGGGAGGGTCGCGCATGGCCGCGAGAAAGACCACCAAGAAGCCGAATGTCTCGGCAGACGAGCTGAAGGCCTATTATCACGACATGCTGCTGATCCGCCGTTTCGAGGAAAAGGCAGGCCAGCTTTATGGCATGGGTCTGATCGGCGGCTTTTGTCACCTTTATATCGGGCAAGAAGCCGTTGTCGTTGGCCTGGAAGCCACGACCAAGGAAGGCGACAGCCGCATTACCACCTACCGCGACCACGGCCATATGCTGGCCTGCGGCATGGACCCCAATGGCGTCATGGCCGAGCTGACCGGCCGCGAGGACGGCTATTCCAAGGGCAAGGGCGGCTCGATGCACATGTTCTCCAAGGACAAGCGCTTTTACGGCGGTCATGGCATCGTCGGCGCCAACGTGCCGCTGGGTGCCGGGCTGGCCTTTGCGGATAAGTACAAAGGCAACGACGCGGTTACATTCACCTATTTCGGCGATGGCGCGGCCAACCAGGGTCAGGTCTACGAGACCTTCAACATGGCCGCCCTGTGGCAGCTGCCCTGTATTTTCGTGATTGAAAACAACCAGTACGCCATGGGCACCTCGCAACAACGCTCGACCTCGAGCGCCGAGATCTGGGAACGCGGCAAGGCGTTCGGCATTCCGGGCGAAGCGGTGGACGGCATGGATGTGCTGGCCGTCAAGGCCGCCGGTGAGACCGCTGTGGCCCACTGCCGTTCGGGCAAGGGTCCCTATATCCTGGAAATCAAAACCTACCGCTACCGCGGACACTCGATGTCGGACCCGGCCAAATACCGGACCCGCGAGGAAGTGCAGAAAATGCGCGACGAACGCGACCCGATCGAAGCCGTGCGCACGCTGCTGCTGCAAGGCGAGCACGCCACCGAAGAGGACCTGAAAGCCATCGACAAGAAGATCAAAGACGTGGTGAACGAAAGTGCCGAGTTCGCCAAGAACAGCCCGGAGCCTGCGCTCGACGAGCTGTGGACCGACATTTACGCAACCGAAATTCCGCAGGAGGCTTGATCCATGGCAACCGAAATTCTGATGCCCGCCCTGAGCCCCACGATGGAAGAAGGCACGCTGGCCAAATGGCTGGTCAAGGAAGGTGACACCGTCAAATCCGGTGACATCATGGCCGAGATCGAAACCGACAAGGCCACGATGGAGTTCGAAGCCGTCGACGAAGGTGTGATCGGCAAGATCCTGATCGAAGAAGGCACCGAAGGCGTGAAAGTGAACACCGCCATCGCCATTCTGGTCGAAGAAGGCGAAGAGGTCGGCGACATCGAGGCGTCCAAGCCTGCCGAACCCGCCGAGGCTCCTGCCAAGGAAGAGGCCAAGGCCGACAGTGCCGCCAGCGGCAAGGACCACCCTGCCCCCGCTGCCCCTTCGGTCGACACCACGCCCGACTGGCCCGAGGGTACCAAGCTGAAACAACAGACTGTGCGTGAGGCCCTGCGCGATGCCATGGCCGAGGAAATGCGCCTCGACGAAAACGTATTCCTGATGGGCGAAGAGGTGGCCGAATATCAAGGCGCCTACAAGATCTCCCAAGGGTTGCTGGATGAATTCGGCTCCAAACGGGTCATCGACACGCCGATCACTGAACATGGTTTTGCCGGTATCGGTGTCGGCGCCTCCTGGGGTGGTCTGCGCCCGATCGTCGAATTCATGACCTGGAACTTCGCCATGCAGGCGATCGACCAGATCATCAACTCCGCCGCCAAGACGCTCTATATGTCCGGCGGCCAGATGGGCTCGCCCATGGTGTTCCGTGGCCCCAACGGTGCCGCCGCCCGCGTCGGCGCGCAGCACAGCCAGGATTACGCCGCCTGGTACATGCAGATCCCCGGCCTGAACGTGGTGATGCCCTATTCGGCCTCGGACTACAAAGGTCTGATGAAAACCGCGATCCGCGACCCGAACCCGGTGATCTTCCTTGAGAACGAAATCCTCTACGGGCGCAGCTTTGACGTGCCGGACGTGGAAGATTACACCGTGCCGTTTGGCAAGGCCCGCATCTGGCGCGAAGGCAGCGATGTGACCATCGTCAGCTTTGGCATCGGCATGACCTATGCTCTGGAAGCCGCCGAGAAGCTGGCCGAAGAGGGCATCAGCGCCGAGGTCATCGACCTGCGCACCCTGCGCCCAATGGACACGGCCAGCATCATCAAGTCGGTGCAGAAAACCAACCGCTGCGTGACCGTCGAAGAAGGATGGCCACAGGGTTCTGTCGGCAACTACATCAGCTCGGTCCTGATGCAGGAGGCGTTCGATTACCTGGACGCGCCTGTCATCAACTGTACGGGCAAGGATGTGCCAATGCCCTATGCGGCGAACCTGGAAAAACACGCACTGGTCACCACCGCCGAAGTTATCGAAGCGGTCAAAACCGTGACATACAAATAAGGAGCGCGCGATATGCCTATTGAAATTCTCATGCCCGCGCTTTCGCCCACCATGGAAGAGGGCACATTGGCCAAATGGCTGGTGAAAGAAGGCGACACCGTCAGCTCGGGCGACCTGCTGGCGGAAATCGAGACCGACAAGGCGACGATGGAATTCGAAGCCGTGGACGAAGGCGTGATCGGCAAGATCATGGTCGAAGAAGGCAGCGAAGGGGTCAAGGTCAACACCGTGATCGCTGTGTTGCTGGAAGACGGCGAAAGCGCCGATGACCTGGGATCGACCAAAGCCGCCCCCAAGGCCGACGCGCCGAAAGAGGATGCGAAGGAAGCGCCGCAAGCCAAGGCAGCCGAAGCTGCGGCACCAGAGGTCGCGGCACCCGCCGCCCCCAAAGGTGATGACGGCAAACGCATCTTTGCCTCGCCATTGGCCCGTCGCATCGCGGCGGACAAGGGCGTGGACCTGGCTCAGGTCTCCGGCTCCGGTCCGCACGGGCGCATCGTCAAGGCGGATGTCGAAGGGCTGTCCGCTTCGGACACCCCCAAGGCCGCCGCGTCCAAACCCGCCGAAGCGTCGGATGCACCCAAAGCGGCAATGGCCAGCGGTCCATCCGCCAGCACCGTCGCCAAGATGTACGAAGGCCGCGACTATACCGAGGTCAAGCTGGACGGCATGCGCAAAACCATCGCCGCCCGTCTGACCGAAGCCAAGCAGACCGTGCCGCATTTCTACCTGCGCCGCGACATCCAGCTGGACGAACTGCTGGCCTTCCGCGCCACGCTGAACAAACAGCTTGAAGGGCGCGGTGTGAAATTGTCGGTCAACGACTTCATCATCAAGGCCTGCGCCAACGCCCTGCAACAGGTGCCCGATGCCAACGCGGTCTGGGCCGGTGATCGTATTCTGAAGCTGACACCCTCGGACGTGGCTGTGGCCGTCGCCATCGAAGGGGGCCTGTTTACCCCCGTCCTGCAAGACGCCCACCAGAAATCGCTGTCTGCCCTGTCGGCGCAGATGAAGGATCTGGCAGGCCGCGCCCGCGACCGCAAACTCGCCCCCCACGAATACCAGGGCGGCAGCTTTGCGATCTCGAACCTGGGCATGTTCGGCATCGACAATTTCGACGCGGTCATCAACCCGCCCCACGGCGCGATCCTCGCGGTCGGTGCAGGCGTCAAGAAACCGGTTGTCGGCAAGGATGGCGAGCTGGCCGTGGCCACGGTCATGTCCGTAACACTCTCGGTCGACCACCGCGTCATCGACGGCGCATTGGGGGCGGAACTGCTGAACGCGATCAAGGACAACCTTGAAAATCCGATGGCGATGCTCGCTTAGGCCCGTTTCTTCTCTGGTTCGAGAATTCCGGGGACGCCCGCTTGGGCGGCAGATCAAAACGACAAAAGCCGGGGCAGTGCCCCGGCTTTTTCAATCTAATCACGCAAAGAGCCGGTTAAAACTCTTCGTTCTTGCCCAGCATATGGTTCATCGAAATCGCGGGCTGGTCACAGCCCGCTTCGCCCACGATCCGCGCGGGAATACCCGCCACCGTCTTGCAGGGCGGCACCTCTTCCAGAACCACGGACCCCGCGGCGATCCGGCTGCAATGGCCGATTTTGATATTGCCCAGAACCTTGGCCCCCGCCCCGATCAGCACACCATCGCCGATCTTGGGGTGACGGTCCTGTTCTTCCTTGCCGGTCCCGCCCAGCGTCACCGAATGCAGCATCGACACGTTGTCGCCGACCACGGCGGTTTCACCGATCACGATGGAATGGGCGTGGTCGATCATGATCCCCTTGCCAATGCGCGCAGCCGGGTGGATGTCCACACCGAAAATCTCGCTCACCCGCATCTGGAAGAAATAGGCCAGATCGCGATGCCCCTGCTGCCACAGGTAATGCCCCACGCGATAGGCCTGGACCGCCTGATATCCCTTGAAATACAGGATCGGCTGCACCAGCCGGTGGCAGGCAGGATCGCGTTCATAAACCGCCACCAGATCCGCACGCGCCGCCTCGATCAACTCGGGGGCCGCAGCATAAGCCTCGTCGACAATCTCGCGCACCACCACCATCGACATCTCGTTCGACGCCAGTTTCGCGGCAATCCGATAGCTCAGCGCCTTATCGATGGTCTTGTGATGCAGGATACACGCGTGGACAAATCCCCCGATCAGGGGTTCGTCATCTACCGCCGTGCGGGCTTCGTCTGTGATCTGGTCCCACACCGGGTCCATTGCAGAGACGTTGGTTCTCAATTCAGCCATGACACCTGTCCTTTCACGCTTCTTGATAGCGCAATAGCGGTAAAATAACCAAACGCAAACCTGTGAAGGGACATATTCCCAAATCTGATGGGTCCGCTCCGGCGGCGTCACAAACCGTCCCGGACCCGCCCCAAGCGATCCCTTAACCCCAACAAAACAAGGGCCAGGCAGTCGCAATAGCCGCTGTCATCCAGCGTCGGCTCGTCCGCCAGAACCCGCTTGCGCGCGGCATCCGACAAGGTGCCATTGCCCCACAGCGGATGCGGTCGCCCCGTCTGGCGGGCATATCTGTCGGCCCATGTGGCCTCCTTCAGCATCTGCCTGCATTGATCGGGACGCAACCGCGCAGGCACCGCCATCAGCGCCCGCGCCGCATCGCGCAGGTCGGTGTGCAGCACGGGACGCATCACAGATCGACCGTGATCCGCCCTGCCAGCCCGGCCCCGTAGCGCGCCGAAAGCTGCGCCACCTCGACCTCGACCGCGCCCAGCGCCGCGTCGGCAGCCTGTGCCGCAGCGTCATAGGTCCACGCAGGCCCCGCAACACTGTCTTCGCGCAGCACCGCCCCGTTCTTCAGCACCCGCACGCGGTAGCTTTCGATATCCTCGCCCAGCGGCACCTCGACCATGTCCCAACCATCGCCATCAATCCGTGTCCGCCGCACCCAGCTCACCGCAATATCACCGGAGCCAAGCACATCCGCGCGCAGATGCACCGGCGCATAGGGCCGCAGACCGTTGCCGTCAAAGGCCTGCACCTGCGCGACATAGCTCGGATCATCCAGCCCCCGCCGCGCAGGGCCGATGCGATAATGTTGCGCCACGCGCCGCAGGCTGGAGGCCATCTCGATCTGCGCTGGCGTGCCGTTCATCAGCACCATCCACGACCCCACCGGCCAGGCATCCGGCATCAGCGCATCGGTGCCCAACTGTCCGCGCAACCTGCGGCGCAACAGATAGGTATCGGGCGCGATCAGTTCCGCCTCCTGAAACTGGAACAGCTCCCAGTTGTCACTGCTCCCGTCCCCGATGGCGCACAGGTTGCGCCCGTTCAGCACCGCCGCCTCGGACACTGATGACAGCGCCCCGTGCAACAGGCGCACTTCCAGTGCCTCGCCCTCGTCCCAGATCGCGGGCGCATGGCGCACCAATGCCGATTGCGTCAGGCCAATCACCGCCTCCTGCGCAATGATGCTGTTCAGCGTGTAATCCTCATCCGACGGTGCGCTGTATACGGCAACTGTCCCGGGCCAAGGCTCTGCCGTCACCGCCAGATGCGGCGCGTGGGGCACCTCGTCGCCGGTCATCAGCGGCAGGTCGAGAAAGAACGGCGACACCGGCACCGGCGGGACAAAGTCGCGCACCCGTGCCAGCGCATCCTCCATGTCCGAGGGGTCATAAACACCCGGTTCGATCCGCACCGCTTCCAGCATCTGGAATGCACCCTGCTCAACCCGGTCCACGCGGTAGCGTGCGGTATCGTCGCCCTCACCGTTCAACCCGATCACATCTCCCGCACCAACCCCCATCAACGACGGCGGCAAGGCCACACGCACCGCGTCGCGCGCCACACGCGCCTCGACCAGCCAGCGTTCCACCACCTGCCGTCCCTCGGCGCGCGTCATCGCCAGCGCCACCTCGGATGTGGCCACCGCGTGCGTTGCGTCATCCGGCAGCACGGCTTCTTCCGCGATGGTCTCGAAATTGCCATCGGCCTGCACGAACCGCAGCCGCACGCGCCCTGCCATTTCGGCTTCGGCCTCGCGGATACGTTCCAGCGTGCCTTCCATCTCGTCACTGACGACCAGATCGCTGCCTGCCACATCGGCCGTCAAAGCCCCATCCCGCTTGCGAAAGGCCAGCACCCCGTCGCGTTCAACCGCATCAAAGCCATACCGCAGCATCAGCGGCTGCAAGGATGCCCGCGCGTCGGCCACATCGCCCACCACATAGCCGCGCACATAGCCGTGCAATTGCGATGTGTCGTAGGCCTGCAAGCCCGCCTTTTCGCAGATCTCACCCACAACCGACGCCAGCGTGCGCGCGCCAGTGCGCCCGTTGATCCAGTGACCACGGGTATAATTCTCTCCATCGCTCCACTGCGCTGTGTTGTTGGGAAAGAAAGGATAGGGCCGCGTGTCCCAGGCCCAAACAAAGCTGCGGGACAGGTCCAGCATCGGCGCCCCGTATTCCACCGACACCGGATTGTGCACGGCCTCCCCCCAATAGGAATACATCGCCCGCAGATACCGCTTCTGAATCAGATCGTCGCGCGTGCCATCCGAATAATGCGGCAAATCGCTTTCCGAGGATTTCGCATCCAGGAACTTGTTCGGCTGGTTGGTCCCCTTGTCCACCGCCGCACAGCCCAGTTCGGTAAACCATATTGGCTTGGATTGCGGCTCCCATGCGGTCGGCACTTCGCTGCGCACGCCGTTCACCCGTTCGTGGTGCGTGTTCTGCCACCAGTTGCGCAGGTCCTTGTAGCGGTAGACCCATGGCTCACCATGTGCCCCGTCGGTGATCGGCGTGCGGATCTGCGCGTTGCGGGCATCCGTGGAATGGTAATACCAGTCATAGCCTTCGCCGCCCTCGATGTTGGCACGCAAGTAATCCAGATTGTAGATCTCCCCCTGATCCGCATCCAGATGCGCGTCGCCCTCCCGCCAGTCCGACAGCGGCATATAATTGTCGATCCCGACAAAGTCGATCTCGTCATCGGCCCACAGCGGATCAAGGTGAAAGAACACATCGCCCGACCCGTCCTGCGGTTGATAGCCGAAGTATTCCGACCAATCCGCTGCATAGCCGATCTTCGTACCAGCCCCCAGCAGGCTGCGCACTTCACCTGCCAGCCCACGCAGGGCCGCTACGAAGGGAAAGCTGTTCCCAGCCCCCCGGATCTGCGTCAGCCCGCGCAATTCGGACCCCACACAGAACGCATCAACACCACCCGCCGCCGCACACAGCGCCGCATAGTGCAGGACGAACCGCGACAGGCTCCATTCCTCGGGGCCGGTGTAGGTGACCGCGCCATCGCCCACGATGAAATCCGCCGCCGTCACGCTGCCGACAAAGGCCGCAACCTCCGCGTCTGCCACAGCCGTCCCGTCAGGCGATCCATCCCGTCCCGCCGCCTTGGACGTGGTGATCCGCCCCCGCCATGGCAAAGCGGGCTGGCCCAAAGCATCCGAATAGGGATCAGGCAACGCATTTCCCGCCAGTTGGTCCATCAGCACAAAAGGGTAAAACATCACCGCCTTGCCCGCGTCATTCAGCGCGCGGATCGCCTCGACCACAGCAGCGTCCGCCGTCGTACCGCCATAGACCGGACGCTCGCCCACCTCGGCAATCTCCTGCGCAGCACTGCGTGTCAGCCCCGACACGACCCACGGCATGTTCTGCCCGTCCGCATCCTTGCGCTCTACCTTGGGCCGGATCGTACAGGCGTCACAGCGCAGATCGTCCCCGAACCACGACACCACCAGCGACACCGCCCCGCAGTTCTGCAATTCGCCATCCAGAACCTCCAGCGATTGCGTAAAGTCGGGCTTGCCCGCGGGCGTGTTCACATTGGCACTCCACCGACCTCCCTTGCCATCGTCATAGTAGACCGGCGTCGTGGCCAGGGCATATTCCCCCGTGCCGGGGATCAACGCCACACCCTGCACCGCCTGCGCCATCTCGTCGGCATAGCCATCCTCGTCGGGTTGCTCGGCGCGGATCACCTCGAACGAGAACTGCGGTACGCGGTTGCCAAAGCGCTGCAGCCCCAGATCGTCCATCACCACGTAAGCCGTCCCGCGATAGGCAGGCACCTGCCCCGCGCCCTCGACCGCCTCGATCGTGGGATCGGGCAACTGGTCATGTGTGCCCGAATAGACACGCATGTTCAGCTCATCCGCCGCCAGCTCCTCGCCATCCGCCCAAACGCGCCCCACGCGCAGGATTTCACCCGCGCACAGCGCAATCGCTAGTGACACCGAATAGCTGTACGCGCGCGTCGCAGGTCGGCTGGGCGCACCCTTGCCGCCCCCCGACTGCGCCACCGTCTCGCGGAAATCCGACGCCCAGATCACCTGACCGCCGACCCGCATCCGCCCGTAAACCTGCGCCACCGGATCGCCCTCGCCCACACTGGTCAGGCGAAAGCGATCCACGCGGCCGGTTTCGACCACATCCGAGCCCTGCCCCATCAACCGCTGGTCGATCACCTTGCCCAGCGTCGCGCCAACGGCCCGACCGATGGCCACCGACGACAGTCCCGCCAACGTACCACCAACCGAACCACCAATTGCGGCACCCGCCGCCGAAAGAACTATCGTCGCCATTCAGGACCCTTCCTCGGGAAATTGAAACCGCGCCACCAGACGCCGCCGCCAGGGCGTGCTCAGCGGGCTCTCCACCACGCCGTGACCGGAATAAGCATGTATGAAACTGGCCCGCGCACCGATGTCCGCTGCCACCCCCAGATGTTTGGCCACTGCCCCGTCACGCATCCGAAACAACAGGATGTCGCCCGCAGTCGCGTCCTCCAGCGCCTTGGGCTCCAGATGCCGCAGGGCCGCTGCCCACAACCTTTCGTCACGCTGCGGCTCGGACCAATCCATGGAATAGGCGGGCGGCACTTCGGGTTCCGTCCCGATCACCTCGCGCCAGATGCCCCGCACCAGCCCCAGGCAGTCGGCCCCGGCCCCGCGACAGGTCGCCTGATGCACATAGGGCGTGCCAATCCAGCCCCGCGCCGCATGAACCACCCGCGCCCCGCTCATCGCAGGCTGCCCCCGGTGTTGACCCCGTCCGCGCGCGGGACCGACATCACCCAATCCTCGCCCGGAATGTCGGGAAAGCCCTGGAAGTTCACCAGATTGTCGAATTTCAACCGGCAGGTCTCGGTGCGTTTGTCACACCCCGCCACCACGCGGACACGATCACCCGCCACCAGCGGCACCCGCAGCTTTTGCCACAGCTCAACCCGCCGCGTCCCTCCCTCCAGCGCGTCATCCTTGATGACACCCCACAAGCCCGCCGCTGCACCGCTCAGAACATCCAGCCGCCCGCGCCGGAACCAGTCCGGTTCGAACGCCCCCGCATCCGGCCATTCGAACAGCACCCCCTCGCTGCCAACCTCCAGCGTGACGTCGACAAAATACCCAGGCGTCGCGGTATTGAACCGACACTGCGCATCCCCCAGCACCGCCGTACACGGCTTTTGGTAGATCCGGCCCAAAGGACGGTTCAACGCCTCGGTCAGCCCGCGCAACTCGGCATGAAAGGCACCGTTGGCACGGCGCAACTCGCCAATGCTGCCACGAAACTGCAACCAGCGGACGGACACGTCCTGCCAGTTCACCAGCCACGCCCGTACCTCGGCCCCGTCAAAACGTCCCGCCTCAATGTCCACCTCGCTGATGGCGGCATCGCTCAGCGCGCCCAGCGCCTCGGTGTTGTCCACCGACAGCCCCGTGCTTTGCGCCAGCGCCGCCGCGCTCAGACCGGTGTCCGCCCGGAACGTCATCCCGTCAAAGGACAGCGCCACGTCATGATCGGTAAACCCGTATTGAACCCCGTCCGCACGGGTGATCGCCCAGGCCCGGCACAACGTCGTCGTACCTGTGGCCACATGCGCCTGAAACGCTGCATCCAGACCCGCCATCAGACCCGCACCTCGACGACCGGCACATCCGGCACCTGCCCCGCCTGGAAACTCGCAACACTGGTCTGGATCTGATCAGTGGCAAACCGCACGGGCACGTCGAATTCAAACCCTGCCACGATCTGCATCTGCGGATCGGGCGGATGGGCAAAGGCAACAAGACCCGTGGTCACGTCCACCTCATAGTCCACGCCCTCTTGCAGCTCGTCCTGCTCGACCCCAACGCGCACCGTGCCCGCCACCGGCTTGGAAATGATCCGGTCATAGCTGTGCACGCCCGACCGATAGGTTTTCATCAGTGGAAAACTGACCGTCGCCCCATCACCCACCGCAATCACCTGATCGTCAAAGGCGACCTGCCCGCTGGCCTTGCAGGTCTTGAAGTCGGCCCAGTCTTTCCATCGAAACCCGAACATCTGCCCGCGCCGCGCCTCGAAAAAGGCGATCAGCGCCTCGATGTCATCCAACGACCGCATCCCCAGCCCCGCATCATAGCGGCGGCGTGAATGCGCCCAAGGCGTGTTGCGTTCCTCGTACCCGTTGGCCAGCGTCACAATCTCGGTGCGCCGCTCCGGCCCCCCGAGCGATCCGAAGCTCAGCGACGCGGGAAATCTTACCTCGTGAAAATTCATGTTCTTCCCCTCCTCAGCGGTTGCGATTGCCACGGCCCAGCGCACGGCCCATCTTAGCCGCGATCTGGTTCTGGCTGCGCTGGAACCCCTGCACATCCGGCGTGGTGATGTTCATCACGATGGTCGGCGCTGACACCCCGCCACCGCGCACGCCCAGCTTGCCATCAGCCCCGCGCGCCAGCGGCATGATCGCCTCGGGGCCTGCCTCCCCCATCAACCCCATGCCGCCGCGCATCCCGAAGGGCGTCGCACTGCTGACGATGCCTCCACTGGCAAAGGGCATCACCCGCCCCTGACTGAACGATGCTCCCTCGGCAAAAGGCAGGATGCCCTGCACCAGCCCGTTCACCCCCTGCGCGAGCAAGCCGCCGAAATGGTTGGTCACGGGTCTAAGTGCGGCATTGTAAGTGGCGTTGATCATCGACTGCGCGACGGTTTGCAGCGCATCCGACAGTTTCATCCCGTCAAAGACGACCCCATCAAAGGCACGGCGCAGGCCACGGCTGAGCCCGCGTTCCAGCACCTGCACATCCTGCCCTGTCGCCGCCAGCGACGTGCGCATCCGGCGCAATTCACTGTCAAATCCCGTCACCATGACCGAGGCCTGCCCCAAACTGTCCGACAGCGCGTCCGCACTGGCATCCAGATCATCGATCTTGTCCTGATACTCGCTCATCTCGTTCCCTCACACTCTTTGTCGGGATAGGCTGCCATCAGCGCCGCCAGCCCGTCATTCAACAGCGGCGCACCCGCACCGGTATCCCCCAGCATCGTCCGCAACTCGGCAGGCGTCAGGCTCCAGAACACGTCCGGGGACAGCCCCAGCCCATGCAATCCCGCCCGCATCAACGCCTGCCAATCCATTGCCTGGCTCATGCCGCGGGCACCACAAAGGCGCGCGCCAGCAACTCTGCCGCCGCCCGTGCTGCCGCCATCGGGCCACCCTCGATCTCAGCCTGCGCCAACGCGGCGGCGGACAGATCACAGCCGCCCCCCTCCAACCCCGCGCCCAGCAGGACCAGCACATCGCGGGTCGAGAACGCACCGCTCTCGAACCGCTCGACCAGCGCCACCAGCGATCCGGCCTCCAGCGCTGCCTCAAGCGACGCCAGCGCACCCAGGGTCAGGCGCATCACATAGCGCTGGCCATTGATGGTCAGCGCCACGTCCCCCCTCCACGGATTGGCCATCTCAGATCACAACGCCACAAAGGTCAGCAGACCCGCCGAGGCCATCGACATCTCATAGGTCGCCTCGCCATTGTGGCTGCCTGCGTATTCGATTGCGGTGACCTGAAACGGCCCTTCGATCACGCCGAAATCGGGAATGATGATCTGGAAATCCGGCACTTCACCATCAAAGAACAACTGGCGCGCGCGTTCGTCCGTGCCTTCATCCTTGAACACACCCGACCCGCTGATGCTGCACGACCGCACCCCGGCCCCCGCCAGCAACTCGCGCCAGCCGCCCTGACTTTCCAGGCTGGTGACATCCACCGTCTCGGCATTAAAACTGACGCGTGTGGCCCGCAGGCCCGCAATCGTCTCGAACTGACCGTCCGAGGTCATATCCACTTTGACCAACAGGTCTTTTCCGTTCTGAGCAGCCATGAAATTCTCCAATCAGGGCAAAAGGTTAATCGTCTTCGACACGTGCCAAGTCATGCGTCTTCGACGCGGGCCTTGAATCGCAGCGTTATGGTCCGCCCGGCACCGCCATCGCTGCGGTCGGCCACCGCGCGGTCGAAATTCAGGTAAATCAGCCTGCCACGTGTCAGCGTCAGGTCGGCACCGTGCAATGTGTCACTGACCGCCGTCGCCACCGCCTTGGCCGCGGCAAAGCCCTGCACATCCGTAACCACCGCAATCCGCACATCATGCAGCGCGCCGGTGCCGGTCTTGTCATTGGCCGCCCGCGCGGTCTCGGCCCCGATGCTGACGTACAGCGACGGAACCGTCCCCGTGGGCACCGCGTCGTAAATGTCCGTCCCCACCAGGTCCGTGACCGCAGTTGACGCCGTCAAGGCCCCGTAAATCGCGCTTTGCAGCGCGGCAGATACACCATAGCTCATGTCGCCACCTCCTCGTCTGCGAAACAGGTCAAATAGCGGCCCTCGGGGTCATGCTCGGCCACCGCCGTGATGCGAAACACCCGCGCCCCATCCCGAAACCGCTGCTCCGCCGCCGGCCGCTCGGGGTGCCCCTCGGGCGCGCCGCGCACGATGATGCGAAAGGACACCTTTGACACCGCAGCAGGCCCCGCAGCCGCCTCGCGCCCCGCACGCGGCAAAACCTGCGCCCACAGCACACCCAGCACGGTCCAGCTCTGCGCATATCCCCCCGCCCCATCAGACACCCGCACGGGCGTTTCCAATGTAAGCTGGCGGCTCAAACGCGGCAGCTTCATGCCACACCCCCCGACCAGATGCGGAACGTGCGATAGCGCTCGATCAGACTGCTGACACCAAAGGGCATACAGCCCTCGCTCAGCGTCGTTTCATTGCGAAACTCGTAGTAATGCGCCGCCAGCAGCAACACCGCCTGACGCAGATCCGCAGGCACCTCAGCCCATGAGGCTCCATATCCCGCCTCAAAGCCGATCACGACCGAACCAGCCGTAGGAATTGCAGGCAGCAAGGTCCCCACCGGGCGCAGCTGCGGCCGCTGCCCGTCCTGTTCCAGCCAGTATTGCGCCGCCGGCACATCGCTGCGCCCCCCCAACCGGTCCACAATCTCGACGCGGGTCACAGCCACCACAGGCGCCACCGGAAAGGCCGCCACCTCACGGTCCCGCCAGAGGGTCAACGACCAGCTGAAACCACGCTGCAACAGGACCTTGCCCGTACGCGCCTCAACCGCCGCCAGTGCTGCCCGCAAGAAGCTTATCAACACCTCGTCCTGCAGCGATCCCGCGCCAAATCCGGTGCCCAGACGCAAATGCGCCTTGAATTCATCCACCGGCAGGCCCGCGTCAGGCACCGTGGTTTCTTCGATCAACATCATGGAACATCTCCAAAATTCCGGCCCCTCAAAGATCAGAGCCGGACGCACACCAGCCCGCGTTGCTCAGACGGAGGGGAGCAGCTAGACAACGCTGGCCTGTCAAAAGGGCATACGCCCGGCAGACGCGGGGAAACCAAAGCCCCCCGCGCCATCCACCACCCCGATTAAGAGACGGCGAATTTCAGCAGCTTGATCGCGGCAAAGTCGCTGACATCGCCGCCGACGCGCTTGGTCGCGTAGAACAGCACATGCGGCTTGGCGCTGAACGGATCGCGCAGAATGCGCAGGTCGGGACGTTCTGCGATGGTGTAGCCCGCCGCAAAGTTGCCAAAGGCAATGGCAAAGCCTTCGTCTGCCGCGTCCGGCATATCCTCGGCCACCAGCACCGGATAGCCCAGCAGGGTCGCAGGCTGCCCCGCACCCATGCCGTCGGACCAATGGAACCGCCCGTCGCTGTCTTTCAGCTTGCGCACAATGCCCGCGGTTTTCGAGTTCATGACAAAGCTCGCGCCGGCGCGGTACTGCGCGCCCAGCGCATAAACCAGGCCGATGATCGCATCAGGCGTGACAATCCCGTCAATGCCCGTGGTCTCGTAGCCGATGCTGCCCCACGACCAGCTGCCGTTCGCAACCGTCGGATGCGCCAGGAACCCCTTGGGCTTGTCCACACCATCACCGTTGACAAAGGCTGCCGCCTCGGCCCGCGAAAACTTGTCCGCAATACGCCCGGCCAGCCAGCCTTCGATGTCGAACGCACTGTCATCCAGCAGCCGTTGCGATGCCTTGGGCAACGCCGACAACTCGTGCAGCGGGATGGTGATCCGGTCGATCTGCGGCGTATCGGTTTCCGACACCGCACCCGTTTCCGTGGCCCAGCCCGCACCCACATCCGTGTGATCGACCAGCACGTCGAATGTCGTCGCCTCGACGTTCACAACCGATGCAATCGAGCGCACGGATGCGGTCGCGTTCAGCACCGACTTCACCGTGTCCGCCGTCTGCGGGTCCACCAGGTAACCCCCATCGCTGTTCACCGCGGTCGACAGCGATTTCACTTCCATCTCCAGCCCGCGCAGGCCGTCATCGTCACCCGTCCGCAGATAGGCAGTGAACGCCTTCTGATGCGGTGCGCCAGTGTCCACAGCGCCCGCCAAAGGGGTGCGCGCAGGTGTCATTTGTTTCCGGTCCAGCATGGTCAGTCGCTCTTCTGTTTGTTGAAGTTTCATCTCAATGTCATCCTGAAAGCCCTTGAAGTCGCTGACAAAGCCGTTGACGGCCTGCATGACTTCCTGAACCGGAGACAGATCTTCCCCGGTCCGAGCCTTGATCTCGGTCTTGCTCATCCGCATGTCCTTGATTGATTGCAGTTCAGACGCGACTTACGTGCGCATCAGCCTCGTGCGCGCGTCCTCAAAGGCCGCCGCCATTCCGCGCAGTGCCGCAGCCTCGTCAGGCAGCATGTCGCCCGCTTTGCCTGCCACACGCGCACTGGGCAGCATCGGGAACGTCACCAGCGACACCTCCCAAAGCTCCAGTTCCGTCAAGAGCCGCTGGCCCTTGTCATTCTTCGCCGCCCGCACCGTGCGATAGCCGATGCTCAGCCCGTCAATGGCCCCCGCTGCAATCAGCGATGCGGCCTCGCGCCCCTTTTCGACGCTGTCCAGCAGCCGCCCCTTGACCCACAGGCCCGTGGCGTCCTCGCGCACCTCGTCCCACACGCCGATGGGCTGCGACGGGTCGTGCTGCCACAGCATCTTGACCTTGCGCCCCGATGCCACCAGCGCTTTCAGCGACGCCGCATAGGCCCCCTTGGCCACCACGTCGCCACCCTGATCGCAGGCGCCGAACAGGCTGGCATAGCCTTCGATCACCGCCCCATCCTGCACCTGCAAGCCTTCGCCGAAACGGGCGAATTTCGTTTCCAGTCCAGTGTCCACGCTCATGGCCCACTCCTTTGTTTGTCCGCTCATGGTGTCGCCACCAGAAAAGATTGCAGCGCCTGCGCCAAAATCACCGCCACCACGCCGTAGACCGTCAGCCACAACCGCCGCTCCAGCCGCTCCATCGTCTCGTCCAGCCGATCCAGCCGACGGGCGATGTTCTCCAGGTGGATCTGAGTCACCCGCTCGTGCGACTGCAACCGCAACCCCGGCGCACATTCAAACCGCTCCAGCAACGGCCCCTCAGGCATCGTCGCCCTCCTGCGCGGCAGGCAGCCCCAACAGACTGCGCTTTTCCGCATCACTCAGGAAATCAGCCCCTGCGACCCGCGCCCATTGCGCATCGCGCTCTGCGGCCAGTGCCGGCACCTGATCCAGATCGGGCTTCAACGCCACCGCATCGCCGCTGAACTGCCCCAACCATTCAGCCAGCGCCGCCGTCACCCGCGTCGCCAGCGGCAGTACCGTCAGCCGGAAGAACGCCCGGTTCGCCTCCTGATAGTTGGCATAGGTCGCATCCCCCTGAATCCCCAGCAGCATTGGCGGCACGCCAAAGGCCAGCGCAATCTCGCGCGCGGCACTCTCCTTGGTCTTCTGGAATTCCATGTCGCTGGGCGAAAACCCCATCGGCTTCCAGTCCAGCCCACCTTCCAGCAGCATCGGCCGCCCCGCATTGCGCGCGCCTTGGTGATGGCTCTCCATCTCGCTCACCAGCCGGTCGTATTGATCCGAGCTTAGACTGCCTTGCCCCTCGGCCCCGCGATACACAATCGCCCCGCTGGGCCGTGCCGCATTGTCCAGCAGCGCCTTGGACCAGCGGCTGGCGCTGTTGTGCACATCCAGCGCCATCGCCGCCGCCTGCATCGGGCTGAACCCGTAATGGTCGTCCTGCGGATGAAAGCTTTTGATATGGCACACCGGAGCAGGCACACCGCTGGCATCAAACCGGTGCTTGCGCCCGCCCACCGCATATTCATAGGCCACCGGCCAGCCATCGGCCCCCGGCACCACGCTCATGCGGTCACTGCGCAGCACATGCAGCTCTTGCGGCGCACCCGTGCCATCCGACACCGCCTCGACATAGCCATTGCCCGACAGCAACAGCTGCCCGTACAGCGCCTCCAACAGCTCGGCCCGCCCCTGCGCCGCATTGGGCCGCGTGATCAACTGCAACAGGGGGTGCACGTCATAGCGTTGCACATCGTCCTGCACCACCAGCGGCAGCGCCGCAGCAGCCTCGGCAATCAACTTCACACAGCGAAAGCCCACCGGATTGCCGCTGAACCCCGTGCGCGTCAGCGACACGGTATCGCGCGGGCTCCAGGCCACACGCCCCGAGGTCTGATAGGCTACTACAGGCCCCGTCGCGCTGGCCTTTTGCTGCGGCGCATCCTGCCCGCCACCGCGTCGAAAGAAATCCAAGACCATCGCTTCGCTCCTCACCTGTCCTTGGTTGACGCAACCGGTGCCAACCACCCCGCAGCCCTCTTGCGTCGGCGGGATCACCGCCGACCATTCAAGCCGCGCCTTGATGTCTAAATCGGAACCGTCACCACCCGTCCGTGCTGGGTGATGTCGGCGTTGAGGGCACTATGCCAACAAAGTGTTAATACCGATCAAAGCGACCGTACGCCCGGTCGCCGCCACTCTGCCGCAGGCACGATCATCAGCTCGTGCAGCGCCCACACAAGCGCATCCACGCGGTCGGGCGACCCTGTTCCCTCGAACCCGCGCGCGGTCATCTTCACCATCTGGTCCTCCAGCGCATCCAGCGGCCCCGCGTGATGCACGCGCCCCTGCTCGTACAGTGCCGCCACAGGCTCCGCGCGGGCCACCTTGCCCCGGCTCGCATGCACCGCCTTGTAGGGCACCAGCGGGTCCACCTGCCGGATCACCTCGCCCACCATCTGCCCGCCCTGATTGACCTCGGCCACCAGCCTGTCCGCGTTGAACTCATCCCGCGCACGGATTGCCGCCCGCGCCCATTCCGCGGGGCTGGCCCCCTTCACCGTGCGATCCGCCAGCACATAGGCCCGCCAGGTCTCGGGCGGCCCTTGTGTCTGCGCACCCACCACCACGATCCCGCATTCGTCCGATCCCTTGCCGCTGGTCGTCGCAGGGTCCAGCGCCACCACCACGCGGTCCAGGTCTGGTGTCTTGGCCACCCGCACCTCACTCAATGCCGCCGAGGTCCACAGCGCCCCTTCCGCATCCGCCAGCAATATGCCGTCCAGCTCCTGCCGCCCCATCCGCGTCCCCGCATAGCGGGCGCGCACCTCTTCCAGAAAACTCTTCGCCAGATTGGCCCGGTTCGCTTCTGTCGGCGCATGGCTGGTCACGGTCGACGGCGCCTCCAGCAGCGCCTTCAGCACCCCGACATTGCGCGGCGTCGTCGTCACACACACCTGCGGCTGATCACCAAGACGCAGCGCAAACTGCAACTGGTCCCAGGTCTCTTCCGACTTTTTCCACTTGGCCAGTTCATCCACCCAGGCCGCATCAAACTGTGGCCCGCGCAGCCCGTCGGGATCATGCGCCGAATGCACCGTCGCCACCGCCCCGTTCGGCCATTCCAGCCGCTTGCGCGTGGCAATCCACTTGGGCCGACGGTCGGGCGGTGAACAGGCCATGATGCCGCTGTCGCCAAAGATCATCACCTCGCGCACCTGATCCTGCGTCTCGCCCACCAGCGCCACGCGCCGGCACGCGCCCTCATCAAATGGCCGCGCGCCCTCGACCTTGCTGCGCACCCACTCGGCCCCCGCGCGCGTCTTGCCCGCACCACGCCCGCCCAGGATCACCCAGGCCCGCCAGTCACCCTCAGGCGGCAACTGGTGCGGCATCGCCCAGAACTCGAACAAAAACGGGAGGGCACAAAGCCCTCCCTCATCAAGATCACGAAAGAACCTCTCCTGCTCCTCCGCACTCGCGCAAGCGAGCAAGTCGGCACCCGACCTCAGCCCGTGCGGCATCAAGGTCGAGTGCATAGCCCCCTTGGGCGATATGTGATTGTTTACGTCGACATTCTGCAACTTGAGTCTCCAGTTTCATACAGGTCTCAAGCGACGATCGCAGCGAAGCGACCGTCGCCCTGACATCTTTTGCATCCGCATCCCCCCGGTCCCGCGCCTCCTCTTTCAAGGCGGCAAGCTGCTCTCTGAGTTCGCCAAGCTCACGGTAAACCGTGCCCAATGCCTGTTGGATCTGCTCGGCGTCCTCATCTGGGGTAATGATGATCATGACTGGTCATTCACCTCTCTTGGGTTTGTGCCCCCGCACGAGAGAAACACGAAAAAACGGCCGCCGAGGTCACCCTCGGGGCCGTTTGCCCATGTCTTCCAGCATGTCACAAGTTCTACATCAGACCGTGCGCAAAGTCAAGTCTGAGCGCTTGAACGCCGCCGCCCAACCGTCCGTTATCATTACGAAAACTTAACGATTGGGCGGGTCGATCAGTTGTCCTGCGCCGGCTGTTGCGCTTCGATCTTGCGCCATTCAGCCACGTTCCGGTTGTGCTCTTCCAGCGTGGTGGCAAAGGCATGTCCGCCACTGCCATCCGCGACGAAGAACACAAAATCGGTGTTGTCCGGCCGCGCTGCGGCCTCAAGACTGGCCCGTCCGGGGTTGGCAATCGGGGTCGGCGGCAACCCTTGGATCACATAGGTGTTCCACGGCGTCGCCCCGCGCAATTCCGACTGGCGCAAACCACGGCCCAGCACGCCCTCACCCTTGGTGATGCCATAGATCACCGTGGGGTCGGTTTGCAGACGCATCCCCTGGTTCAGACGGTTCACGAACACGCTGGCCACCTGACGGCGTTCTTCGGGCACGCCGGTTTCCTTCTCGATGATCGACGCAAGGATCAGCAGTTCCTCCGGCGTGGTCACAGGCAGACCCTCATCACGCCCTTCCCATGCTGCGGCCACCAGAACCTCCTGCGCCGCTTCCATCTGCGCCAGAAGGGCCGCACGATCGTCACCGGGGCGCACCTCATAGCTATCGGGGGCCAACGACCCCTCGGCAGGCACATCCGGCACCTCGCCCTCCAGCACATCCATGCTGCGCAACCCTTCGGTCACCTGCCAGCTGGTCACACCCTCGGCCACAGCGACGCGAAACCGTGTGTCCGGCTTGGCTTTTACTTCTGTGTAAATCTCGGGAATGTCCTCGACCGTCTGATCGAACTCGGCCCGCTCAACGAACTTGCTGGTCGCAGGGTCCAGCTCACGCACCTGAACCGACACGCGGTTCACACCGATGCGATAGACAACCTCGGTCCCACAGGTGCTGGCCCCGCCACGGGTGACCACATCGACGATCTGCTCCATCGAGGCACCCGGCTCAACCAGAAAGCTGCCCGCTTTCAACTGTTCGGTCTTCTCAGCGTATTTCGCGCCAATCCGCAGGATCGGGCCGCTGGTGACAGCGCCCTGATCCACCAGAGATCGGCTCACACGGTCAAAATTGGTCCCGCGCGGCACTTCCACGCAAATCGCGTCCGACAGCGGACCTTCAGCCTCGTACTGCGCCTTGCCCCACAGGATGACACCCCCCAGCAGGAACATGGCCAGCAACATGAACGTCAACGCGTTCGAGGCGATATGACGCCACATCAACCATCAACCTTTGCAAAGATCACCGAAGCATTGGTCCCGCCAAAGCCGAAGGAGTTCGACAGCACCACATTCACCTCACGTTCACGCTTGGCGTTGGGCGCCAGATCCACAGCCGTCTCGACCGCAGGATTGTCCAGGTTGATCGTCGGCGGGCAAACCTGATCACGGATCGCCAGAATGCCAAAGATCGCTTCGATCGCGCCCGCAGCCCCCAACAGGTGACCGGTCGCGGATTTCGTCGACGACATCGTCACATTGCCCGCATGATCGCCCAACATCCGCTCGACCGCACCCAACTCGATGGTATCGGCCATGGTGCTGGTGCCGTGGGCGTTAATGTAATCAATATCCGACGGCTGCAGACCGGCATTGCGCAACGCCGCGCGCATCGCGCGCTCGCCGCCTTCGCCACTCTCGGAAGGTGCCGTGATGTGATAGGCATCGCCCGACAGGCCATAGCCCTTCACCTCGGCGTAAATCTTCGCACCGCGCGCCTTGGCGTGTTCGTATTCCTCCAACACGACAATGCCCGCACCCTCGCCCATGACAAAGCCGTCACGGTCGATGTCATAGGGGCGGCTCGCCTTCTTGGGGTCGTCCGCATATTTGGTCGACAGCGCCTTGCACGCGTTAAAGCCCGCAATCCCGATCTTGCAGATCGCCGCCTCGGCCCCGCCCGCCACCATCACGTCCGCATCTCCATGCTGGATCAGACGGCTGGCATCGCCGATCGCATGCGCGCCGGTCGAACAGGCGGTGACAACGGAATGGTTCGGACCCTTATAGCCATAGCGGATGCTGACCTGCCCGCTGATCAGGTTGATCAACGCACCGGGCACAAAGAACGGGCTGACGCGGCGCGGGCCTTTTTCTTCCATCATCACGGCAGTGTTGGCGATGCTGTTCAGCCCGCCAATGCCCGAACCGATCAACACGCCTGTGCGCTCGAAATCATCGTCGGTTTGCGGGGTCCAGCCGGAATCCTCGACAGCCTGCTGCGCCGCGGCCATGCCGAACAGGATGAACGTATCAACCTTGCGCTGTTCCTTCGGCTCCATATAGCTGTCGGCATTGAACGTGCCGTCGCTGCCGTCGCCCAGGGGCACTTCACAGGCATAGGTCGTGACCAGTCCTTCGGTGTCAAATCCGGTGATCGGACCCGCGCCCGATTGTCCGTCCAGAATACGGCTCCAACTGGCTTCGACCCCGTCGGCCAACGGTGTGACCAAACCCAAACCCGTCACAACAACTCTGCGCATAGAAATGCCCCTCTGTCTCGTTTCGATGCTCATAGCCCGTCACGCCCCGCGTGTTCAAGTCCAACGCGACATCACGCAGCCTTTGCAAGCGCAGCATTTCGCGGCAGAATTGGCCGATTTCTGCCGCCCCGGAACCTAAGCCTGCGGCGGCGACTTGCGGATCAACAGATCTACCGCCGTGCCCTCTTCCTCGGTCTGGCGCATCGGCTTGTAGCCCAACACTTCGGCCAACCGCAGTGACACCGCGTTTTCAGACGCAATCCGGCACACCAGCGGCCCCGTCACCACGCGGTCAAACCAGTCATGCGCCGCCTGTGCCGCCTGCCGTCCCAGCCCGCGCCCCTGAAAATCCGGTGACAGCACCCAGGCCGCCTCGGGATAGGCGTCAAAATCCGTGCCAAGCCCCCGTACACCATAGAAAAATCCGGTCTGCCCCACCAACGATTTGGTGCCTTGCGCCTCGATCGCCCACTGGCCAAATCCGGTCATCTGCCAATGCCCCGCATTGCGCAGAAACGAATCCCACGCGCGGCTGCGGCTCCACGGGACACCGCCGATATAGCGGACAACCTCGGGCATTTCCCAGATGGCGGCATAGCGGTCAAAATCATCAGGCCGCAACGCGCGCAACGTCAGGCCTTTGGTGTTGATGGTCGGAATTACACGCGACATGGATCAATCGGGGGCATTGTATTGGTAACCTGCTGCGGCCTCTTGTTGTCCAAGGCTCTGTGACAACAGTGCCGTCCGCAGCGGCGCAGCGCAATCCCGTTTTGTCCCGAACAAAAAAAACGGCACCTTTCCGCGAGGAAAGGCACCGTTTCTGATCAGTCTGAAGCTTTTGGAACTTAAGACGCTTCGGTGATGAATTTCACTGCATCGCCAAAAGTCTGGATCGTTTCCGCCGCGTCGTCGGGGATCTCGATGCCGAATTCTTCTTCGAATGCCATCACCAGCTCAACGGTGTCCAGGCTGTCTGCGCCCAGATCATCGATGAACGACGCGTTCTCGACAACTTTGTCTTCTTCAACACCCAGGTGCTCTACAACGATCTTTTTAACGCGGTCTGCGATGTCGCTCATTTCTAAGTCCTCATTCCAAACGGGCAAAATATCTTGCCCTTCAGTGGTGCCGCCCCTGCTGGTGCGACATGGTCGTGCCCCCCAGGGAGCGGCTATTCCAACGGCGCGTCTCCGCGCCCCCGGTTCAAATCTGCGCCGCCTATAGCATATCCCGAAAGGATGGCAAGGCTTCTGGCGCGGCCCTTACAACATGGCCATACCGCCGTTCACGTGCAAGGTTGTTCCTGTGACATAGCCTGCCTGCGTGCTGGCAAGATAGGCCACAGCGGCCGCGATTTCCGACGGCTCGCCCATGCGACCGGCAGGGATTTGCGACAGAAGCGCGGTTTTTTGGTCATCTGTCAACTTGTCTGTCATCGGAGTGGTAATAAATCCCGGCGCGACGGCATTCACGGTGATCCCACGGCTGGCAACTTCATAAGCCAGGCTTTTCGACATACCGATCATTCCCGCCTTGCTGGCGGCATAGTTCGCCTGACCAGGGTTGCCGATGGCCCCCACGATCGAGCTGATGTTAATGATCCGGCCCCAGCGCGCCTTCATCATGCCGCGCAGAACGCCACGGCACAGTTTCATCGTGGCGGTCAGGTTCACGTCCATGACGCTGGACCAGTCCTCGTCCGACATCCGCATGAACAGGTTGTCGCGGGTGATCCCTGCGTTGTTTACCAGAATATCCACGCGGCCCATCGCCTCGATGGCCTGCTTGGGCAGCGCGTCAACCGCCTCCATATCGCTCAGGTTGCACGGCAGGACATGCGCACGCTCACCCAGCTCGGCGGCCAAGGCCTCCAGCGGCTCGACCCGCGTGCCGGACAGTGCGACCGTGGCACCCGCTGCGTGCAGGACCCGTGCAATCTCGGCGCCAATGCCGCCCGATGCGCCGGTGATCAGCGCCGTTTTATCCGTCAAATCCATCAAATTTTTCCTTTTCACACGATTAGGCTTTGAGGGCGGCAATATCCGCCGCCACTCCGACGTTGCGCGTGGCGACGTCGCGGTCGATCCGGCGGATCATTCCGCTCAGCGCCTTGCCCGCACCGATTTCCCACATCTCGGTGACACCCTGTGCCGCCATCCACATAACACTTTCCCGCCAGCGGACCGACCCCGTGACCTGATCCACCAACAGGTTGCGGATCACCATGGCACTGTCGACCGCCTCGGCGCGCACGTTGGCGACCAGCGGCACGGCAGGGGCGCTGATGTCTACCTTGTCCAGCGCCTCGGCCATCTTGCGGGCGGCCGGTTCCATCAATGCACAATGGAACGGGGCGCTTACGGGCAGCAAAAGCGCGCGTTTCGCGCCTTTGGCCTTGGCAATCTCGATGGCACGCTCGACAGCCGCCTTGTGACCCGACACAACGACCTGCGCCGGATCGTTGTCATTTGCGGCCTGACACACCTCGCCCTGCGCGGCCTCTTCGGCCACTTCTGTCGCCGTGGCAAAATCCAGCCCCAGCAGCGCCGCCATTGCGCCAACACCAACCGGCACCGCCTCTTGCATCGCAGCACCGCGAATCCGCAACAGGCGCGCCGTATCAGCGACCGAGATCGCACCCGCAGCCGCCAAGGCGGAGTATTCACCCAGCGAGTGTCCGGCCACATAGGACGCCGTGTTGATACCATAGCCCTCGGCCTCAAGCGCGCGCATCGCCGCCAGCGACGTGGCCATCAGCGCAGGCTGCGCATTCTGCGTCAGGGTCAGCGTTTCAATGTCGCCCTCCCAGATCAGATCGCTCAGCTTTTCGCCCAAGGCATCGTCCACCTCGTCAAAAACCGCGCGCGCCGCCGGATAGGCCTCGGCCAGATCGCGGCCCATGCCGATGGTCTGCGCACCCTGACCGGGAAATACAAATGCTATGCTCATGGGCTGCTGCCCTCCCTCTTTTGCCGTTCTGCGCGGTTTAGAGAGCCTGCGCGCCACGCACAAGCCGCCCAACACATCCCGCACCAAGCCTGTGCAACAATTTGCAGTTACAAAGACCTGCCAATAGGTCACATTAAAACCCAAGCCCGACGCAGGGCAAACCCTCATCCGTTCCAACCCGGAGACAGACATGCCCCTGACCAACGCCGAAGACCGCTACGGCTCTGTAACCAAAACATTTCACTGGCTGATCGCCCTGCTGATCCTGACCCTGATTCCGCTGGGGCTGATCGCCAATGACATGGCCTATGACACCGCCGATCAGCTGGCGACCAAGGCGTGGTTGTTCTCGCTGCACAAGACATTGGGCATCACGGTCTTTTTCGTGGCGCTGGCCCGTATCCTTTGGGCGCTGACGCAAAACAAGCCCGCCAACCTGCACCCCGAGCGCAAGCTTGAAACCTTTGCCGCCGAAACCGTGCATTGGCTGCTTTATGCCAGCCTTGTCATCGTGCCGCTGTCTGGCTGGCTTCACCACGCTGCCACCTCGGGCTTTGCGCCGATCTGGTGGCCGATCGGTCAGGACCTGCCACTGGTGCCCAAATCCGATGCCGTCGCCGGTGCCTTCGGCGCCATGCACGTCATTGCCACCAATGTGCTCGAAGCCTCCGTTGCCCTGCACATCCTCGGCGCGCTGAAACACCACTTTATCGACCGCGACAGCACCCTGCGCCGCATGTGGTTCGGCACCACCACTGCCACCACGCCGGGCGGCACGCATAATGTACGCCGCCCCGCCATCACCGCTGCCGTGATCTGGGCCCTGGCCATCGCATTTGGTGCGGGTCTGGGAATGTCGGGCGCCGAAAACGACGGTCCCGCCCCCACCGCCCTGGCCCAGGTGCAATCCGACTGGCAGGTCCAGAACGGCACCCTGTCCATCACGGTCAACCAGTTCGGCTCGGACGTGACCGGCAGCTTTGCCGACTGGACCGCCGACATCACCTTTGACGAAACGGTTCAAAACGGCATCTCCGGCGCGGTCGAGGCGACCATTTCCATTGGCTCGCTCACCCTCGGCTCGGTCACCGATCAGGCCATGGGCCCGGATTTCTTCAACGTCGAAAAATTCCCCACCGCGACCTACAACGCCGAAATCACCACGACCACCGACCGCACCACCGCCAACGGCACCCTGACGATCAAGGACCAGCCGGTACCGTTGGAACTGCCCTTTGATCTGGCCATCGACGGCGACACCGCCACGATGAAGGCCACGACTACCCTGGACCGCCGTGATTTCAACATCGGGGACAACATGAACGACGAAGGCAGCCTGAAATTCCCCGTCCAGGTGCAGATCGAACTGACCGCCACCCGCGCCGCGGCCACCAACTAAAACACTTTAGGCACAGGGTCTTCTTTTGGCCCCAAATATCCCCGCCGGAGGCACCTTGCCTCACCGCGCAACGCCAGACGATACACACAAAAAAGGCCGCCGAAGCACTTCGGCGGCCTTTCCTTTACTTAGACGAAAGACTTAGTCCGCCTTCATCGCCTCGATCGAAATCATGATGTCCACTTCGTCGCCCACGTAGGGTGCGAACATGCCCATGTCGAAATCCGACCGCAGCACGGATGTGGTGGCGTTGAAACCGGCCCACGGCTTGCCTGCCTGCGGGTGATCGCCCATCTGGGTCATCTCGGCGTCCAGAACCACCGGTTTGGTGATGCCGTTGATGGTCAGGTCACCGGTGATCTTGCCGGTGTCCTCACCGGTCACCTCGATGCTGGTGGATTTGAAAGTTACCGTGTCGTTTTCATCGGCGCCAAAGAAATCGCCCGTCATCAGATGGTCGAAACGCGGCTGCCAGCCGGTGATCAGGCTGTTGGCGGGAAACGACACCGACACGGACGACTTTGCGGGGTCTTCCTGGTCCAGGCTGATTTCGCCCTCAATTCCCGAGAACATGCCATATGTGGTCGAATAGCCAAGGTGGTCGTAATGGAACACGATCTGGCTGTGGCTGGGGTCCAGCGTATAGGTATCGGCGGCAAAAGACATCGTGGCAGCAGTCGAAAGGGCTGCGGCGAGAATAAGGGATTTCATACTTGGGGCTCTCCGTGTTGATGAAACTCACCCGAACATGTGGGTCATGTCCGTTTTATGGCAATTCAACACAGATCAACAGCACATGCGCATTCTTGAACATCACATTTGCGCGGGATACCGCGGGCAAACAAGTGCCCGCCTTGCGGCCTACAACTTGCCCGCGTCGCGCAACCCCGACACCAAGGCCTTCAGCGCTCGCCGGTCTGCGGGTGCAACCTCGGCCAGCAGATTGCCGTGCGCGTCCCACAGCACCAGCGTGTTGCTGGTCTTCTCGACACGGCCCAGATCGGCAAAGCTGCAATCATGCAGGACGACATCTTTTCCCCCCGTGCGGCCCACCACCCGGACACGACGCCGGACCAGATCAATCTCGACCTGGGGTGTATCAGGGGCGCCCCCGGTCTGGACCAGCGCCAGCCCGACACCCCCCGCCACCAGCGACAGCACCAGCTTGATCAGCAGGATCTCCGCCGCCCAGCTGCTGCCCGGAGCCAGCCACAGACCCGCAGCCGCAAGGATCAGCCCTGCCCCCGTCACGCGCCGCGCAAACCGGCCCAGGGTGCGTCCCGCGTCCAGAGCCCGCACAGACACGCCGAAGACTGCCGGGTTCCGGCCCGGACCGTCGGTGATATAATCGGATGTTGTTGTCATGTTCTGTTACCCCTCCCACGCGAACACGCTGTGCCGCTGTTGTCAGGGGCAGCCTGAACAGCGAAGGCGGCAGGAATTGGGCAGGTGCCCGTCGGTTACGGGGCATTGTTGCGGCAGGCCCGACAATACACCCCCGCACCTGCGCCTGCCGGGCCGCCACGCTTGCGCCCCCGCGCAAACCGTGTATATGGGCACTTCCTTTTGCACCTCATCTGAACCGCGCAGACTCTCGTGCCGAAGCCGCAAAGGGACTTGAATGCTTCGTCTATGAAATGCGCCTTGATATAAATGGAGCGCACATGCCCCTTTACGAGCATGTCATGATCGCACGCCAGGACTTGTCGAACACACAAGCCGAAGGCCTGATCGAACATTTTGGCACCGTCCTCGCCGACAACGGCGGCACCCTGGTTGAAAACGAATACTGGGGCGTCAAAACGATGGCGTACAAGATCAACAAAAACCGCAAAGGCCACTATGCCTTCCTGCGCACCGACGCACCGGCAGCTGCCGTGCAAGAGATGGAACGCCTGATGCGTCTGCACGACGACGTCATGCGCGTACTGACCATCAAAGTCGACGCCCACGAAGAAGGCCCGTCGGTCCAGATGCAGAAACGTGACGAACGCGACACCCGTCGCGAGCGCCGCTGAACCCCGAGCAAAAAAGGAGCTAACCCATGGCTGCAAAACCATTTTTCCGCCGTCGCAAAGTGTGCCCTTTCTCGGGTGAGAACGCGCCCGCGATCGACTACAAGGACACACGTCTGCTGCAACGCTACATTTCCGAGCGTGGAAAGATCGTGCCTTCGCGCATCACCGCCGTTTCGGCCAAGAAGCAACGTGAACTGGCCCGTGCCATCAAACGCGCCCGCTTCCTCGCCCTGCTGCCCTACGCAGTGAAATAAGGAGCCAAGTACATGCAACTGATCCTTCTCGAACGCGTGGCCAAACTGGGCCAGATGGGCGACGTCGTCGACGTCAAACCCGGCTTTGCACGCAACTACCTTCTGCCCCAGGGCAAGGCGCTGTCTGCTTCCGAGCAGAACATCGCAGACTTCGAAGCACGCAAAGTTGTGCTCGAAGCGCAGAACCTGGAGACCAAGAAAGAAGCCGAAGCACTTGGCGACAAACTCAACGGCCAACAGTTCGTTGTGATTCGTCAGGCGTCGGATGGCGGCAACCTTTACGGTTCGGTCACCACCCGTGACGCAGCCGAAGCTGCCACAGCCGAAGGTTTCTCGCTGGACCGCAAACAGGTTGTCATCGTTCAGCCGATCAAACAGCTGGGCCTGCACGAAGTGACCGTCACCCTGCACCCCGAAGTCGAAGTGACAATCGAACTGAACGTCGCACGCTCGGTGGAAGAAGCCGAACTGCAAGCTTCCGGTAAATCGATCCAGGAACTGGCAGCGGAAGAAGAAGCCGCAGCCGATTTCGAAATCTCCGAGCTGTTCGAAGACATCGGTGCCGCGGCATCCGACGACGACGATCTGGCCGAAGCGGTTTCCGAAAAGTCCTCGGACGACGAAGAAACATCGAACAACTGATCGCGTCACCACGCACAGTGATCCATGCCAAAGGCCGCCCCTCGGGGCGGCCTTTTTCGTTTGATGCCGCGCGGGGCACCGGCATGACCGAAGGGTCACGCCCTGTCGGCACCCGCGCCCAGCACATCCACGGCCTTGTGGCTGGCATCGACACCCTGGATCAGGAACACCTCGCCTTCTGAGTGATCCGTGCGCAGCGACAGCAACGCCTTGTAGTCGCGTGATGCGTACCATCCCTCCGCGTGCTCGCGGTCAGGAAAGGCGATGACAATCAGGTCCCCGCGAAACTGCCCCTCCAGCATGTGTTTTTCGCCGCCGTGAATGATGAACTGTCCGCGGAATGGGGCCAGCGTGGCGTCTATCCTTTCAAGATAGGCAACGATATCCGGTCCCATCGCGATGTTGCGAAGATGGCCGACGGCATAACAGGTCATGGCATGTTCTCCTGCGCTTTGCGGCTTAGGAGGCAACAGGCCGCTGCTGCACGGCGCCCCATTCCAGGGCGGCGAACACCAGAACGACAACGGCCTGCCCCACAAGGAAAAGCCACCCCAGCGCATTGGGTGCAATCAGCCCGGCCAATGGCAGCGCCAGACTGGCCAACACCCACAGCCCGTTTCCGACGACCACAAGGCCAGTGGCCCACATCGGAACGCGACGCATCTGAGCGCAGGCAAACATGAACCCCGCCACCGGAAACAGGACCAGTCCGGCCCAGAACAAGAGCGGCGCGCTGATCTGCGTCAGTCCCGCCGCCGGAGCGGAGGCAAGCGCAAGCAAAGCCCCCATCGCGGCACAGGTGGCCGCATCAATTTTCAGAATGGATTGCAGCGAAAGTTGAGATGCTGATTTGATCATGAACGTGTTCCTTTTTTCTGCGGTGCCCCACCAACCGGGTCGGGCGATATACGGAACTTCGTGACGAAAGGTAGTGAAGTCGATTACGTCACAGGTAATCGTTGTGCAAAGAATGTCCGTCTAAGGTGCCTTTATGATCGAAGCACAAGAAACCGCAGGGCAATTGCTGCGCCAGTGGCGCGGCCGCAGACGTCTGAGCCAGCTGGACCTGTCCGCCGAGGCCGGTATCTCACAGCGCCATCTCAGCTTTGTGGAATCGGGACGTGCGCGCCCCAGCCGCGAGATGGTGATGCGGCTGTGCGAACAGCTGGACGTGCCCCTGCGCGAGCGCAACACGGTTCTGGTGGCCGCAGGCCATGCGCCGCACTACCCGCAGCACCCGTTGGACGCTCCGGCGCTGTCTGCCGCACAGACGGTGATCGGGCAGATCCTGCAAGGCCACCTGCCCCATCCCGCGCTGGCGGTGAACCGCTATTGGGAGCTTCAGGCCGCCAATGCGGCGATCTATGCGCTGCTGGACGATGTCGCGCCGCACCTGCTTGAGGGGACGGTGAATGTCTTGCGGCTCAGCATGCACCCCGAAGGGCTGGCCCCGCGCATTGTCAACTTTGCCGAATGGCGCGCTTATGTCCTCGCACGGCTCCTGCACGAGGTCGACCAGACCGCCGACCCCAGACTGCTGGCCCTGCACACCGAACTGGCCGCCCTGCCTGCCCCGACGCACAGCCAGGCGATGCGACCATCGCCAGCAAGCCCGACCCGGATCGCCGTCCCCCTCAAACTCAAAAGCCGCCACGGCCCATTGACCTTTCTTGGCACGACCACCGTGTTCGGAACGGCCGTTGACGTAACTTTGTCCGAAGTGGCCATCGAGGCTTTCTTTCCCGCCGATCCCGAAACAGCCGCCGCAATGACGCGGCTGATTGCCGAAGCTGGTTGAGCGGGCGCGCCCCGCTGGGCGCAAGGTAACCCAACGCCCCCACATTCCCCCCATTGACGCCAGCATCCGCGCACAGGCATCATTCCAGCCTGTCATGCCCCTGTCACAGACCGCAGCGATAGCCGGTCGCAGAAGTACCAAAGGATCACGTCATGCCCTTCACCCTCTCACGCCGCGCCTTTATCGCCAGTTCCGCCAGCCTGCTGGCCGTACACCCGTTTTCGGCCAATGCCACCGCCAATCAGGCGCACCTGCGGCTGATGGAAACCACCGACCTGCACGTCCATGTCTTTCCCTACGACTATTACGCCGACAAGGAAGTCGACACCGTGGGCCTTGCCCGCACCGCGTCGATCATCAAGGACATCCGCGCCGAGGCCACGAATTCGCTGCTGCTGGACAACGGCGACTTTCTTCAAGGCAACCCGATGGGCGATTACATCGCCTATGAACGCGGGATGAAAGCGGGCGACATGCACCCCGTCATCGCCGCCATGAACACGCTGGGCTTTGATGCCTCGACGCTGGGCAACCACGAATTCAACTATGGCCTCGATTTCCTGATGAAATCTCTTGCCGGTGCCAACTATCCCGTGGTCTCGGCCAATGTGGTCAAGGAGATGGGCAGCGACCCGACCAAGGACACCACGCTGATCGATCCCTATGTGCTGATCGACCGCATGATCACCGATGGTGCGGGCAACAGCCACCCGATCAAAATCGGGCTGATCGGTTTCGTGCCGCCGCAAATCATGAACTGGGACCGCCGCCATCTGGAAGGCAATGTGCAGACCCGCGATATTGTACAAACTGCGCAGGCTTATGTACCACAAATGAAAGAACAGGGTGCCGACATCATCATCGCCCTGTCCCACTCGGGCATCGGTGCTGCCGATCACAGCGAGGGCATGGAAAACGCATCCGTCCCGCTGGCTGCCGTTGACGGCATCGACGCGATCATGACCGGTCACAGCCATCTGGTCTTCCCCTCGGCCACCTATACCGAATACGCCGCCGTTGACGCGGACGCAGGCACCATCCACGGCAAACCGGCCACCATGGGCGGGTTCTGGGGCAGCCACATGGGTCTGATCGACCTGATGCTGGAACGCGACGGCAACGGCTGGCGCATCGCGGGGTCCGCCTCCGAGGCGCGCCCGATCTCCAAGCGCAATGAAGACCGCAGCGTCACCGCGCTGGTGGAAAGCGATCCCGAGGTGTTGGCCTCGGTGCAGGTGGAGCACGACGCCACGCTGGCCTATGTCCGCCGCGCCGTGGGCAAGACCGACGCCCCCCTGCACAGCTATTTCGCGCTGGTGGCGGATGATCCGTCCGTGCAGATCGTGTCGATTGCCCAGACATGGTACATCGCGCAGATGATGAAGGGCACCGAATACGAGGGCCTGCCGATCCTCTCCGCCGCCGCCCCCTTCAAGGCCGGCGGTCGTGGTGGTCCTGAATACTACACCGATGTGCCCAAGGGCGATGTGGCGATCAAGAACGTCTCGGATCTGTACCTCTACCCCAACACTGCCCGCGCTGTTCTGGTGACCGGGGCGCAGGTCAAGGACTGGCTGGAACGCTCGGCGGGCATGTTCAATCAGGTCACACCCGGCGAGGCCGACCAGATGCTGCTGAACCCCGAGTTTCCCAGCTACAACTTTGATGTGATGGACGGTGTGACCTATCAGATCGACCTGTCGCAACCATCTAAATTCGACAGCAAAGGCGAGGTCATCAACCCCGATGCCAACCGGATTTTGAACCTGAACTTTGACGGAAAACCCATTGATCCAGCTGCGAAATTCATCGTCGCCACGAACAACTACCGCGCCAGTGGCGGTGGTGCTTTCCCCGGTGCCATGGGCGACAGCATCGTGTTTGAAGGCCCCGACACCAACCGCGATGTGATCGTACGCTATATCGTCGAACAGGGCACCATCAGCCCCCGCGCGGATGCCAACTGGACCTTTGCGCCTGTCGACGGGGCCAGCGTTCTGTTCGACACCGGCCCCAAGGCTGCGGACTATGTGGCCGACGTCAAAGGCGTGGATATCGTCCCCGCAGGCGAAGGCGACGACGGCTTCGCCCGCTTCCGCATCCAGTTGTAACAGGTTCAAACACCGGGAAACGCCAGGTGACTTTGGCGTTTCCGGCAAACCATTGCGTTAAAGTCCAAGAGCCGACCTTTGTGCGTCACGCAGTGCAGGTCCGGTTTGAGGCCAATATGTACGATGCTGCGATCCGTAGGAATGTCTTCTTTCTCAAACCGAGAAATGCACTAGAGTGGTCCGCAACTGATAATATTTACACTAAAGGACCCTAAGAATTGAGCGCATCAGGTAGAAAAGTTAGGGTATTGTTTGTTGGGCGGCAGGCGAGAGGTTTGGACAAAAGCAGCTTCCTCAGGCATCTAAGACATAGCCATTTCTTGTCGGCAGAAGTGTCCTTTGACAGCGCCTCCAAGGTGAACATCCCCTCTGGTCAGGTTGTGCCTGACGACTATTTTTTTGATTTTCCTGCAATTGATGAAGAAGCGTGGTGCAACATCCTTGTGTTTCGAAATCCTTTGGAAGGGAACTGGTTTGCCCGAAGCAATTTTGGGGAATTCTGTCACGACAGTCGGGAATCTATTATTGTAGCTGTAACTAGCTACGAGCTTGAGGATTTCTCCGAAGACGCTGAAATCTCATTGGAAAAAGCGCTCGCCGCAAATGTGCTGCGTTCAATTGTATCGGCAGAGTATGTGAAATCTGGCGGAAAATTCTGGAACTTGTATACAAAGTACTCAGAGGAGGATGCATTCGCATTCTGTAAGGACAAAACAGAAATCGTAGATAAGCTAGTAAACGGGAGCCTTGGAGCGCGCCCCAAAAAAATTCTTGGATCAAGTGGATATACGGATGAACGGCTCGCTAGGCTAGAGCGTGACCTGGTTGTGCTTTCTCAGTCCGCCATGGATCGGTTCTTGCTAGCTGCGCGGAAGAACCGTGACATTATCATTTCGACCGTATTTTTCGTACTTGGAGTTCTGGCTACGTTGATGTTCGAAATGCTGCTCGCTTAGTTCTTTTACAACATAGAGCCGACATTCTTCTCCAGCATTGCAACGGCGGCAAGGTCCCGCATCTTCCGACATTGCCACAAACTGTGCGCAAGGGCCGCTATGCGGAAAAATACCTGTCGCTTGGGGCAAAACCGCACGATACGGTGCCCTGATAGAATTCAGAACGCGCAGTGCATCGGATCAAGAACGCGCAGCGTTCGCCTGTCCTCAGGCACCAGCGCCTTGGCGCTCGCATCGGCTCACATCGGCGTGTTCGCGCCCATGTCAGGCAAGGACTCTGGCTGGAATCACCCAGACGCGTCTACATCACCAGCATATTCACTGTTCACGGTCATAGTATGCCTTCATTCACCCGTCGCACCGCACTGCTGATGCTGGCCTGCGCCCCTGCCCTGTCCGCGTGCAGCGCAGCGCCCACCGCGGAAAAAGGCCCCGGTTTCATGGAACCGCCGCTGTACCCCAACGAGACGCCGGAACTGCGTCGCCTGATCAACAAATACGCCGACGCCTACGAAGTCCCGCGCCCGTTGATCCACCGCCTTGCCATCCGCGAAAGCACCCACAACCCCAAAGCCCGGAACGGCCCCTATTACGGCCTGTTGCAGATCCTGCCTGCAACAGCCCGCAGCATGGGTCACAAAGGGTCGGCCTCGGATCTGCTGGATGCCGAAACCAACCTGAAATACGGCGTGAAATACCTGCGCGGCGCGTGGCTGTTGTCTGATGGCGACATGAGCACCGCGATCCACTGGTACGCGCGCGGCTATTACTACGAGGCCAAGAAGCGCGGGATGTTGGTGGAAACCGGCCTGCGCAAGGGCTGAGGGACGAAACCGACCCGCAAGCAAGGTGCGCAAAACCATCGGCCCTCGGGTGTTTGCAGAGCGAACACCCGAGGGCCATAAGGTCAGTTTTCGCTGCTACAGGTCTGGCCAGCGGTCACGATCCATTCATGTGTCATCTTCCTGGCGGAAAACATCCAGTGCCACATTCAAAGCGTTGATGGCTGCGGGAAACCCGCCATAAAGCGACATCTGCCAAATCACTTCTGCAATTTCCGTTTCGGTCAAGCCAGCTTTCAGACCCGCAGAAATATTGATCCTAAGCTGTGGTGCGGTCTGCCCCCCAAGGGCTGTCAGCGCCGCAATGGTTGCAAGGTAGCGGTCCCGCAGGGCAAGACCCGGACGGCAATATTGTTGACCACAGGCAAAATCCACAACGCTTTGCGGCATGCCTGGCAGCAGGGCACCGTAGCGTTCTTCAAGGGCCTGCTCCATTCCGGGGTTGAGGGCTTCGGCCAATTCGCGACCGCGCGCGTATGTATCGTTCATAACCGTTTTTCCTGATTTGAAATTTTTGGTGCTGGCCCCTTGGGTGCCAGCACCCCGTTCAGGGATAGTCCCGAGAAATCAACTTGCCATCGAGCATCATTGGCAGGTAGAGAGTGCTTCCATCAGAAGAGATATCGGCAAGTCCCGGTGCAAATTGGGCCGTCTGCTGTGCCGCGCCGTCACGCCCGATCTCGAACAGCCCGCCCGTCACCCAATCGCTCACGAGGATTGCCTCGTCGATCCGGGTAATACCGTCGATGTTGCCGATTTCCGGAGCGATGACGCTGATCTCCTTCGTGTCCAACGAGACGGACAAAAGCGACCCGGGCGTTTCTGTTGTGAAATCGTCGCGCAAGCCCGTGCCCCACGACCCGACAAGCAAACGGTCGCCATCGAGGAAAACGCCGTTGGGGTGGGCAAGCTGCGGATCACTGAGCCAGAGCGTGAACGCCCCATCAGCGTAGCGCCACAGGCTGTCCGTCATCATGTCGCTCACAAAGGCGACCTCTCCGTCGGAAGTGACGTCATTGAGAAAAACGGCCTCGGGCATGGCAATGGACCGGCGGATGTCTCCTGTCGCAAGGTCGACCTCGTGCAATCGGGTCAGATCTGCGACCAGCAACATGTCACCTACGATTGCCATTCCTTTCGGTGCGTCCAGCCCCTCCGCCCAATTGGCGTCGATCACGTCACCCTCCGGTGACAAAAGCACAAGGCTGCCCTGCCCGTCGGCAGCACCCGGATTGCCGATGATGGTGCTGAGAATGATCCGGTTTCGCGCCGTATCGAACACAGCCGATTCCGGCATGTCGAAACCATCCGCAGTCCAGTTTTCATCCGCCAGTACGGCGCTTGTGTTCAGGAGCAGAGCCAGCCCTGCCAACATCGATTTCTTGATCATATCCAAATCCTCATTTGACCTGAGTTGAGTTACTGATAATGATCGAAATGGAGAATATTTAACTTTCTGGTATCAATTTTCGATACCTAATTGTGGAAAGCAGCATCAGAGAGGCCGCCGTGCAAGCCAGGATTTTCGAAACACTCAAGACGGTGTTGCGGGCGCGCAAGATCACCTATGCAGAGCTTGCCCGCAGGCTTGATACGTCCGAGCCGACGATCAAACGCGTGTTTGCCGCACGCGACGACAAGCTAAGCAGGATCGTCGAAATCTGCGATGCGCTGGGATTGTCGCTGGAAGACGTGGTGGCACAGGCCAAACGCACGACGGTCACGCCGGTCATGCTCGGGGACCGTATCGAGGCGCAACTGGCCGGTGATCCCTCGCTGTTCAATTTCTTCATTCTGCTGCACGATGGCATGCCCGTCGAGGAAATCGCGCGACAGTTCAAGCTGGAGCCAGGCGATACACTCAGGATGGGGCAGCAACTTGAACGGCTCGGGCTTGCTGAAGTGCAGGCAACCGGACGCATCCGCCTGCTTTTGGACCACCCGATCCGGTTCAGGCGCGACGGGCCGTTGCACCGTGCCCTGATGAAGATCAACCTCGACTTTGTCCGTCAGGTGTTTCTGGCGCCGGACACCGAGACTGCGGCCTTCCTGACCCAGTCACGCCGGATATCGGACGATACAGCCCGCCATATGATGACCGAGTTGCGCAAGTTGAACCGCGCGCTGTCCGAGATGGCGCGGCAGGATCAGCTGACGCTGCCCGCATCTGCGCTCAAGAGCTACAAGCTCAGTCTGGCCTGGTCCCATGTCCAATTCTCCAGCCTGCTAACCATTGAGGGCAAATAGAGGACCCAATCGGTCCACGCTGGTTTTAAGGATCAGTAAGATCGGGTCGCGATTGCCCGGCGTTCGCCCCCCGCTCGGACGGGCCGACGCAGCGCTCTATGACAAGACACACCAAACGAAAAAGGCCGCCCCGAAAGGCGGCCTTTTCCAATTCCAGACCCGAAGGCCGGTGAAAGACTTATTCGTCTTCCAGCGCCTCGACGGCTTTTTGCAGATCGTCTTTCGAGATTTCTTTCTCGGTGACGGCCGCATTGTCAAAGACGTAGTCCACAACCTTGTCTTCGAACAGCGGCGCGCGCAGCTGTTGCTGCATTTGCGGGTTCTGCTGCACGAATTCAAAGAACTGGCGTTCCTGACCGGGGTACTGACGCGCCTGGTTCATGACGGCCTGGCTCATTTCGGCGTCGGTCACTTCGACCTCGGCCTTTTGACCCAGTTCGGCCAGCAACAGGCCCAGACGCACGCGGCGCTCGGCCAGTGTCTTGTGCTCGTCCGTGGGGGTCACGTCGGGGTGATCGTGGCCCTGAACGTCAGGGTTTTCCTCGTGCCACAGCTGGTGGGCGATCTGGCCTGCTTCGGCGTCGACCAGCGACGGGGGCAGCTCAAAGCTGACGGCCTTGTCCAGCGCGTCCAGCAGACCGCGTTTCATCACGGCACGGGCGGCACCGGCGTATTCGGCTTCCAGACGCTCGGCAATCTGGCCTTTCAGCGCGGCCAGATCTTCGGCACCGAACTTCTTGGCCAGTTCGTCGTTGATCTCGGCGGCTTTGGGCTCTTTCACCGCTTTGATGGTGCAGTCGAACACGGCTTCTTTGCCTGCCAGATGCTCGGCCTGATAGTCCTCGGGGAAGGACACGGTCACGGCTTTTTCTTCGCCTTCTTTCACGCCAACCAGCTGATCCTCGAAACCGGGGATAAAGCTGTTCGAGCCCAGTACCAGCGGGTAATCTTCGGCAGAGCCGCCTTCGAACGCTTCGCCGTCAACCTTGCCGACGAAATCCATCACGATCTGATCGCCGTCCTTGGCTTTGGAGCCTTTCTTGCGGTCTTTGAAATCCTGCGCGGTTTCGGCCAGGTTGCCCAGCGCCTCTTCCACGGCAGCGTCGTCCGATTTCACGACCAGCTTTTCCAGCTCGATCTTGCTCAGGTCGACTTCGGGGATCTCGGGAAGCTTTTCATAGGACATCTCGACGTTGACGTCGTCGCCCTCTTTCCAGTTCTCGTTTGTCATTTTGACATCGGGCTGCATGGCGGGACGGTCGCCGCTGTCTTCGAAATGCTTGGACATCGCGCCATCGACGCTTTCCTGCATGACTTCGCCCATGATGCGCGGGCCGAACTGCTTTTTCAGCAGCGCCATCGGAACCTTGCCTTTGCGAAAGCCCTTCATTTCGACTTCGGGCTGCGCCTCGGCCAGCTTTTCGTTCACTTTGGCTTCGATCTCGGCCGCAGTGATCGTGATGGCATAGCCGCGTTTCAAACCTTCGTTCAGCGTCTCGGTGACCTGCATGTGTGCTCCATAGCGTAACAGCACCCCAATGCGGAGTGCTTGGCAAAATTTGCGCCGTTCTATTGGCCCAATGGGCCGGGCGCAAGGGGTTCAAGGTGCAAATCCGCGCAAGCCGGGAGGCTGCGCGGATTCAATTGTTCAGGTGGACCGGTCCCGTCAGTTGTAGAACAGGTTCGGCAGATACAATGCGATGCCGGGGAACAGGATGATCAGCAACACGCCGATCAGCGTGACGATCACGTAAGGAATGACCGACGCATAAATGTCGCCCATGGTCACGTCCGGTGGCGCCACACCCTTGAGGTAGAACAGGTTGAAGCCGAAGGGCGGCGTCATGTACCCCACCTCCATCATGATGATGAACAGGATGCCGAACCAGATCGGGTCGAACCCTGCCTGTTGCACCACCGGCAGGAACACCGGCAGCGTGATCAGCATGATGCCAACGGGGTCCAGCACCATTCCGAAAAAGAACAGCACCATCAGCATGAACGCAAGCGCCCCCCAGCGGCCGCCGGGAATATAGGCCATCAGGTCGCTGATCAGGCTTTGTGCGCCCAGTGCCGTGTAGGCGGTGGAGAACGCGTGGGCCGCAAACAGAATCCAGATGATCAGCGCCGTCAGCTTCATCGTGGCAATCGACGCCTCGTGGATCACTTTCCACGACAGTTGCCCGTTCACGCCCGTGGCGAACAGCGCACCGAACACACCGATGGCCGCCGCTTCGGTCGCGGTGGCAAAGCCGCCAAAGATCGCGCCCAGAACGATTGTTACGATCAGGATCGGCAGGATCACCGCGCGCAGCGACCGGAATTTCTGGCCCCAGTCCGCGCGTTCCTCGGGGGGCAAGGCCGGACCCAGATCAGGCTGCAACCAGCACCGCCCGCCGATATAGAGCGACACCAGCACGAACAGCGTCAGGCCGGGGCCGACACCGGCCGCAAACAGGCGGCCCACCGACACCTCGGTCAGCAGCGCATAGAGCACCATCAGGATCGACGGCGGGATCAGGATGCCCCAGCCCCCGCCCGCGTTGATCGCCCCCAGCGCCAGCTTCTTGTCGTATCCCCGTTCCAGCATCTTGGGCAGCGCAATCGTGCCCATGGTCACAACGGCGGCACCGGAGATGCCCGACATGGCGGCAAAGATCACGCAGATCAGAACCGTACCAATGGCCAGACCGCCGCGCAGGCCGCCCCACCATTGGTGCATCATATCGTAAAGATCATTCGCAACCCCCGACTTTTCCAGCAGGATCGCCATGAACACAAACAGCGGAATTGCCATCAACGTGGGGTTTTGCATCGTCTCCCACATCTTGGAGGCCAGCAGGTAAAACCCGATCTCGCCCATCTCGAAATAGAGGAACACCACCGACACGCCGCCCAGCACAAAGGCCAGCGGGGTGCCGAGCAGAAGAAAGACCAGCAGGCTGCCAAAGAACAGCAGGGTCAGAAGTTCGACGCTCATTGCTGCATCTCCTTGGAAGGTTCTGGGGTGTGATCGGTTTCGGGAGCGCCGGGTTTGCCGAATACCTCGTCCGGCACCGGCAGGCCCATGACCACGCGCACGTCCGCCCACAGGCGGATCACACCCTGCACCAACAGCAGGGCGGCAGCGACGGGGATCATGATCTTGGTGGGCCACAGGGGCGCTTTCCACATCGACTGTGACCGCTCCCAGTCCGCGAGCGACTCGGAGGCGATGTCATAGCCCTGCCACAGCAGCACACCGACAAAGAGCGCAAACAGCGGCCATGTCAGAATGTCCAGCATCGCACGGCGGCGCAGGCTTTGCGCGCCATAGATGATGTCGACGTTCACATGCCCCCGCTCGGTCAGCAGATAGCCACCCCCGATAACGGCATAGACGCCAAAGATCAGCACAGCCAGTTCCGCGGTCCAGATCGCCGGGCTTCCGACCAGATACCGCATGACCACATCGGCCAGCAGCAGGGCAAAGATCACCAGAACGGCCAGCGAGACCCATTTCCCGATGAACCTGTTCACGCGCGTCACGGCGCGGGCCAGTTGAAACATGTCACTGTCTCCTGAATGAGGGCAAAGCGCCTGCGCGGCTCCCGAAAGGGCTGCGCAGGCGTTATCAAAGCCTGTTCACCGCGCCGTTAAGTGGCCCGGCGCGTCAGATGCTTTAGGCGTAGCCGAGGTCTTTCATCAGACCACGGTAGATGTCGGCGGCCTTGGCGGCTTTCTCGCCCTTCTGACCCTCTTCCTCAAGGATCTGGGCCGAGGCACCCGCCAGCATGTCCAGCACGTCCTGGGGCAGCTGCATCACTTCGACGCCGTCGTTCGCCACACCTTCGGACAGGGCGATGGCTTCCTTGTGCTGATATTCGGCCGAACGCAGGAAGAACCGGTTTGTGACAGTGTCCAGCAATGCCGTGCGCAAGTCTTCGGGAAGGTCGGCCAGCGCGTCCTCGTTCATGATGTAGGCATCGGTGGTCTGCGCCAGAACCGGCTTGTAGTGGTATTTGCACACTTCCCACAGCGACATCGATTGTGCGCCCACGGCGGCACCCCAATGCGCGCCATCAACCACGCCTGACGACAGGGACTGGTACAGTTCCGAGCCGGGCACAAACTGCGGTGCGGCACCGGCGGCGGCCAGATAGTCGAGCATCTTGCCCGAGGACCGGATTTTCAGGCCCTTGAAATCGGCGGCGGATTCGATCTTTTTCGACACGACCATCTCGGTCGGCAGAACTTTTTCCGACATCAGACGCACACCGTCCGAGGCCAGATCCTCGTTCACCAGATCCTCGATGCCGAGGTTCTTGATCGCGTGTTCCATTTCCCACGCCTGACGCAGCGTGCCCGGAATGCCATAGGCAAAGGACGCGGCTTCGGCGTTGTCGATGATATAGGACGGGCTGATCGAGCCCATGGGCACCACGCCCTTGCGCACGATGTTGTAGATGTCGGGACCCTTGGCAAACTCGCCGGCGCCCAGCAGTTCCAGTTTGAACGCGCCTTCGGTGCGCTCTTCCAGTGCCGTCGCCAGCACGCCGAGGCTGTCAGTGAACGAGCTGGACGCCTTGGGCCAGTGCGCTTGGACACGCCATGTGACTTCGCCCGCTGCAATCCCCTTGCCTACAAGTGCCGGAGTGGCGACGGCTGCAACGGCAGCCCCGCGCAACATGGCGCGGCGGTTCATACCTTGTGACTTCATGGTCATAGTTTCCTCCCAAAAGAATGGTGTTGGCACTTGCCGCAATATGAACAGCACATGTTCGAGCGGACAAATGGCCATCAGAGGGAGAGTGTGGCGCGGATGGCCCTGCCCCTCAACCAATCTTTTCGTCTGCGACCCAACGTCCAAACAGCGAAATCGACTTGAAGAATCTTCAAGTTACGCAATCGAGCCCTTGCCCGCCCCGTTCAAAGTTTCAGATAGCTTGCCACCACATGCTGAGAGGCCTTCAGCAAATCCTCGCTGAAGGCGGCGACGCGGTGCAGGTCGTCGCGCGCAAGTTCCTGCCCGGCAATCGCACGGCGCAAGAGCGGAGAAAGTTTTTCCCAGACCAGTCGCGCCCGCTTTAACCGCCCCTTTGCGCGCTCATTCGGAGGCGCCAGCACATCGTGCTCTGCGCTGCCTGTTTCGAGCAGGGACAGGCTGGTCTCAAACAATTCCAAGGTCTCGGCCAGTCGCTTTTGTTGCCGCTCCCGGTCGACGCCCAGGCTGACATAGCAGAATTCCTTGAGCACCTTTTGGGACAACATCCGCTGCCGTCCGGCGATGTTGACCGTATTGGCCAAAACGCCACCTTGCGTGGCGGATGCCCCCGACACTTCGATCGCGCCGACCGTCTGGTTCAGGAGTTTCAGCAAAGGCAGGTCCAGCTCTGTCACCTGCGCCACGACCACCGATTGCAAATCCCGATGGGAAACCTGCAAAACCGCGCGCCCGTAGGTGTCGAATATCTCATCCGATTGGTCCAGCAATGCCAGAACCTGCGGATCGCGTTCAGGCTCAAGTTGGTCGCGCGTTCCGCCATGGCGCAGCACATCTTGGGTTTGTGAAAACAAATCATATGCTTGCTGGGCGTTTTGAATGTTCCGTTCGGTCTGAACATCGCCCATGACAAAACACGAGGCCATCGCCATACGCTGAGACAACATACGTTGCCGCCCCGAAATATCGACACGCACCACCACAGCAGGGTCCGACGCCGCCACTTGTGCCGTCGCTTCCGGCACCAGACCGCACACCGGTATCACGCATGACAAAAGCACGAACATGCTCAGAAATCTCATCCGGTGCTTACCCTGTCTGCCAACCATAAAAACCAGTTAGCACCGCGAGACTGAACAAGACGTTAAGCCCTGAGAAAATCCGCAAGGCGCATTTCATTCAGGCAAATGGCACCGATCCCCATTTGAAACGAGCGGTATACGGCAAGGACGCGTCGCGGGTGCTGCCGCTGTGCGTGCAGACATAAGTTGCATCGCTTACATGGGAATTTTTGCAATTATATCAAAATGGTGCGGGTGAAGGGACTCGAACCCCCACGCCAAAGGCGCCAGAACCTAAATCTGGTGCGTCTACCAATTCCGCCACACCCGCACATTCGCAGCGACCGCATCGCAGCGCTGACGCGTCAGATACCAAAGCATCGCCCAATAGGCGAGACCAAAAATGTCGCAGAGATGCGCGGAAAATTTTACAGTTATTATTCTGGCGACATTAAGAGATTATTGGGGTATATTGTCACCAACCTTGAGGCAGGTTGTACAAAAAGAGAGACGCCCATGAAACCGAAAACGGTCGGGCGCGTCGAAAGCGGACAGGCTCCGCAGCTGCGCGCAGAAATCCTTCACGTCGGCCTTGTTGCCGGCACAATCCTTTTGACATCCGATGGCGAAATTCCGGTGGAGTACCTGTCCGCCGGTGACCGTATCATCAGCCGCAACGCGGGTCTGGTGACGTTGAAAGCGGTCAGCACCACGCGGATCACATCGGCGGCGGTGGCCATTGCCGCCGGATCGCTGGGCCAGAAACGCCCCGAAACCAACGTGATCCTGCCCGCCGCGCAACAGGTGCTGGTGCGCGACTGGCGGGCCAAGGCGCTGGCCGGTGCGACGCAAGCGGTTCTGCCTGCGGGATGCCTGATCGACGGCGAGTTCATCACCGATCTGGGAGTGCGGACCATGACGCTGATCCAGTTGGGATTTGACGCGCCGCATGTGGTCTATGCCGACGGGCTGGAACTGTCAGTCCCTGCCATGGTGACGGTGCAGGAGATGGCAGCCTAAGGCGCCAAATCACGCAACACCGCCGGTAGGGCATCCGGCAGGTCCTCGGCAATCAGGCCGGGGCCAAAGTTGATCGCGCATGAGACATGCAGCCATGTTGCTGCCTTTGCTGCCTCGGCCGGTTCGAAACCGCGCGCCAGCAAGCCGCTGATGATCCCGGCCAGCACGTCCCCTGCCCCCGCCGTGGCCAACCACGGCGCTGCACGCTCCTCACGCGCACTGTGAGCCGCGCACTCCCCGTCCGGGCTGGCGATCACGGTATCCACCCCCTTGAACAAAACCACCGCCCCTATCCGCGCAGCGGCGTCACGGGTGGCGGTGACCTTGGGCCCAACCGCCGGGTTGTCGCCACAGGCAGCGGCAATATCCGGGAACAGGCGCGCAAATTCGCCGCCGTGCGGGGTCAGCACACACCTGTCGTGCAACCGCGTCCGCAGCGCCGGATCGCGGGAGAGCAGCGTCAGCGCGTCGGCATCCAGAACACAGGCCCGCCCGCTGTCCAGCACCGTGTGAACCAGTTCGGCGGCGCGGCGATCCAAGCCAAGCCCCGGGCCTGCGCACAGCGCATTCAGGCGCTTGTCCTCCAGCAGCGCCGCCAGATCACCAGCGCCCTTCAGGCGATGCAGCATCACGGCAGTGACCTGCATCGACACCTCGAGCTGCGCCGAAGGGGAAACGCCAAGAGTCACCAGCCCCGCGCCAACCCGCAACGCGGCCCGCGCGGCCAGACGCGCAGCCCCGGTACGCCCCGGACCGCCCGACAGCACCAGCACGTGGCCGTGGTCGAACTTGTGCCCCGTCCGCTTGGCCAGGTCGGGCAAGTCCTCGCGGGTGATGGTGTGTGGTGTCATGGCAGGAGCCTCCGGCGGGGATATTTAGAGCCAAAAGAAAATACGTACAGATTACCAGATTACAGACAAGCCAATGACCTGCAGGACGTCGGCAAATGGCCGAAACGGTGCCAAACCCGTGTCACGTTCGTAAAGTGACTAAATTTTAATCATACCGCGCAAAAAATCGCCTCTTCATTTCCAAATCTGCCTCATTCCCTTGCAATCCTCCCGCCTGTCGTAGACGCATCAGACGCAAAATGGTCTGACGCCCATCGACACCATGCAAAGGGAGGCCCGCATGAAGAAGATTGAAGCCATCATCAAGCCCTTCAAGCTTGATGAAGTCAAAGAGGCCCTCCAGGACGTGGGCGTGCAAGGCCTGAGCGTTATCGAGGTCAAGGGCTTCGGACGTCAGAAGGGTCACACGGAGCTTTACCGTGGTGCCGAATATGTCGTCGATTTCCTGCCGAAGGTAAAAGTTGAAGTGGTTCTGGACGACGATCAGGTCGACGGCGCCATCGCGGCCATCGTCGACGCGGCCAAAACCGAAAAGATTGGCGACGGCAAGATTTTTGTCACTTCCGTCGAACAAGCCATCCGCATCCGCACCGGTGAATCCGGTTCGGACGCGCTGTAAACGTACAATTTCTGCACAAGAAGGACAGACACACATGGGAAACAAAGTTCTCGACATGATCAAGGATGAAGGCGCTGAATACGTCGACATCCGTTTTACCGACCCGCGTGGCAAATTGCAGCACGTGACCCTGATCGCCGATCAGGTTGACGAGGATTTCCTCGAAGAAGGCTTTATGTTCGACGGCTCGTCGATCGAAGGCTGGAAGTCGATCGAAGCATCGGACATGAAGCTGATGATCGATCTGGACAGCGCCTATGTTGACCCCTTCTATGCCGAAAAAACCATCTGCGTGCACTGCTCGGTTGTCGAACCCGACACCGGCGAAGCCTATGAGCGTGACCCACGCGGCACGGCCCTGAAAGCCGAAGCCTACCTGAAGTCTTCGGGTATCGGCGATGTGGCCTATATGGGTCCCGAGGCTGAATTCTTCCTGTTCGACGACGTGCGTTACCAAGTGTCGATGAACAAAGTGTCGTATCAAGTGGACGCGTCCGACGCGGCTTGGAACACAGACACCGAGTACGAAATGGGCAACATGGGCCACCGTCCCGGCGTGAAGGGCGGCTATTTCCCCGTGAACCCCACCGACGAAGCTCAGGACCTGCGGTCGGAAATGCTGTCGACGATGAAACGTCTGGGCATGAAGGTCGACAAGCACCACCACGAGGTGGCGTCGTGCCAGCACGAGCTGGGTCTGATCTTTGACAGCCTGACCAAACAGGCCGACGAGCTGCAGAAATACAAATACGTGATCCACAACGTGGCCCACGCCTATGGCAAGTCCGCCACCTTCATGCCGAAACCCATCGCGGGCGACAACGGCACCGGCATGCACGTGAACATGTCGATCTGGAAAGACGGCAAGCCCCTGTTCGCAGGCGACAAATACGCCGACCTGAGCCAGGAAGCGCTGTATTTCATCGGCGGCATCCTGTCCCACGCCAAAGCGTTGAACGCCTTCACCAACCCCGGCACCAACAGCTACAAGCGTCTGATCCCCGGCTTCGAAGCCCCCGTTCTGCGCGCCTATTCGGCCCGCAACCGTTCGGGCTGCGTGCGTATTCCGTGGACAGAAAGCCCCAAAGCCAAGCGCGTCGAAGCCCGTTTCCCCGATCCGTCGGCGAACCCCTACCTGTGCTTTGCGGCCCTGCTGATGGCCGGCCTTGACGGCATCCAGAACAAGATCGATCCGGGCGAAGCCATGGACAAGAACCTGTACGACCTGCCCGCAGAAGAGCTGGCCGGCATCCCCACGGTTTGCGGTTCGCTGCGCGAAGCTCTGGAAGAGCTGGAAAAAGACATGGACTTCCTCCTGGCCGGTGACGTGTTCACCCGCGACCAGATCGCAGGCTATGTCGATCTGAAAATGGAAGAAGTGCACCGTTACGAACACACGCCCCACCCGGTCGAGTTCGCAATGTACTACTCCTGCTAATTCGGCGGCGGGCCTTGGCCCGCACATCGAGCAGACGGAAAAGGCGCCCCTTCGCGGGCGCCTTTTTTCGTGGCTGTGGCAGACCGGTTTAAAGGCGGGACACGGGAGCCACACGCCCAGATAGAAATCACATACTCAAGGCGTCATTTTCCGGCTCAAACCAGCCAATCCTTGCCCCAAACTGTCCTTTTTCTTTGTGAAACGCGCATTTTGTGCATGATTTGCGCAATATTCGATTTGTTTTTACTTTTTGGACGAAAGGCCAAATTCATGACCGCAACGTTTATCACCACATCCAGCGTGGTTGCCGGAACAGCCCATGTTTTTGCCGCTGACGGCGACACGTTCTATCTGCAACAGGGCATCCTGTGGGGCTCCGGCAGCGGCAATCTGTTTTCCGGAACCCTCCTGAACGATCTTTCCATCGTTCTGGCCGGTGACGCGGTACAGACTGATAACACATACTTTGCTGGTGAACGTGTCGATATCACGATCACGAAAACCGGAAGCGTCACTAACTTTGACAAGAATTCGAACCAGGCCACGTTCGAGATCGGCGGCGCAAATTCGTCCATCATCAATCATGGCAGCATCATTGCCCAAAAAGCCATTGGCCTGTTTTCGTCGGGCGGCAGTTCGACGATCACCAACACGGGTACCATTGAAGGCAGCAGCGGCGTTTTCATAAGCTTTTCCGGCGCGGGCGACACGTTCTACAATTCCGGCACCGTGCAAGCCAACGACTACGAAGACGACATCCGGGATACGCGCCTTAACAACGGCGTTGTCGCACTTCAGCCGGACAGCACTATCGTCAACTACGAAGGCGGCGTGATCTCGGCCACGTCAAGCGAAGGTGCGGGCATCAAGCTGGTTCAGTCCGCCAACGGCTCGATCGTTCTCAACCACGGATACGTACAGTCGGCCCAGGCCTGGGGCGTCGATTTTGGTGAGATGTTCGCCTCAAATCTGGCGGTTCTGGTCAACACTGGCACCATTTCGGGCGGTGCGGGATCGTTCCTTGGGTCCGTAAGCGCGGATGTGGTCGAAAACTCCGGTATGATGATTGGCGACGTTGCCCTGAACGACGGCGACGATAGTTATACCGCGACAAATGCGGGCGTCGTGCTGGGGTGGATCAACGGCGAGGCTGGCAACGACACGCTGACCGGTGGCGACAACGCCGATTTCATCGACGGGGGCGCCGACAACGACCGCCTGTTCGGGCGTGGCGGTGACGACGACCTGCGCG
>TARA_R110000765_G_scaffold10984_1_pt1 | contig 182044 bp, 177 predicted proteins | sample TARA_R110000765 | Tara Oceans TARA_R110000765 (sample SAMEA4398168) | marine metagenome | biome: Polar Biome; feature: [MES] marine water layer (ENVO:01000295) within the mesopelagic zone...; material: water (ENVO:00002006), including particulate matter (ENVO:01000060) such... | reverse complement strand
GCGCCGTGGCCGGGGTAGAACACCCGCCAGTCGCGCGCTTGCAGCCGTGCGCAAGAGGCCATGAAGTCGGTCAGATCGCCGTCAGGGGGCGACACCAGCGACGTGGCCCAGCCCATGACGTGGTCCGCGGTCAGGCAGGCATCGCCCCTGGCCAGACACAGGTGGTTGCCGATATGGCCGGGCGTGTGGATCGCCTCGAGCGTCCAGCCGTCGCCGTCGATCCGGGTGCCGTCCGTGACCTCGATGTCGCATACGAATTCGGTGTCGATGCCTTCGCCGCCGCCGACCGATTCCCCGCGTGCCAGCTCTTCCATAACGGCACTGCGCCCCGCGTGCGGCCCGCCAAAGGCCAGTACGGGCGCGCCGGTGCGCTCTGCCAGCGGGCGGGCCAGCGGCGAGTGGTCCAGATGGGTGTGGGTGACGATGATGTGGGTGATGCGTTGATCGGGGCCGACCGCCGACAGAATCGCCTCAAGATGCGCCTGATCCTCTGGGCCGGGGTCGATCACGGCTAACCCACCGGTGCCCAGAAGATAGGTGTTGGTGCCGCGATAGGTCATGGGCGAGGGGTTTGGTGCCACGATCCGGCGCAGCCCGGGTTCCAGCGTTTCGGCCACGCCAATGGCTGGATTGAAATCATCGGGTGGCATCATGGCTGGGGCCTTCTCTCTGCTGGTATTCACCGCTAGGGTTTAGACATGTCCTTTGAGTGGCTCAAACAATATATGCCCCGCAGCCTGTATGGCCGTGCCGCGTTGATCCTGCTGTTGCCGGTGGTCTTCGTGCAGATCGTGGTTTCGGTCCTGTTCACCCAGCGCCATTTCGAAGGGGTGACCGCCCAGATGACCACGGCGGCAGGGCGCGAAATTGCGCTGGTGCTGGACGCCGTCGAGGCGGCGCCCGAGCGTGCCTTGATCGGGCCGACCGTGCAGGAGATTGCGCCCCAGCTTGAGATTTACGTCACCCCGGTTGACGAGGTGCCCGCAAAGGACAGTTGGAACTGGCTGGACCTGTCAGGCGGGTTCGTCGTGGCACAGATGCACAACAATGTGCCGCGTGCGATGGCGATTGATCTGACAGATGGCAAGCGCGTGCATGTCTATGTCGACACGGGCAAGGGGCCGGTGCGGGTGGATCTGGACCGGCGCAGGCTGTCGGCAGCCAATCCGCACCAGTTGTTTGTGAACATGATCTTTTTCAGCGTGCTGATCAGCATCATCGCGCTGATCTACCTGCGCAACCAGTTGCGGCCCATCAAACGTCTGGCCCGCGCCTCCGAGGCCTTTGGCCGTGGCCGCCACGTGCCCTACACACCTGCCGGAGCCACCGAGGTGCGCGCGGCGGGGGCGGCCTTTGTTGACATGCGCAACCGGATCGAACGCCAGATCGAGACGCGCACTCTGATGCTTTCGGGGGTCAGCCATGACCTGCGCACGCCGCTCACTCGGATGCGATTGTCGCTGTCGATGCTGGATGACGACGACCGCGAGGCGCTGGAACATGACGTGGACCAGATGCAAAGCATGATCGACGAGTTCCTGAACTTTGCCAAAGGCGCCCAAGAGGGTGAACCTGAACGTGTCGACCCGCTGGCCTTGATGCGCGACATCGTGACAGACCAGCAGCGTGCAGGGCGGCCCGTCACCCTGATCGAGGCCACGGGGTCGGGCACCATCAACCTGCGTCCGGTTGCCATGCGCCGCGCCATCGAAAACCTGATCAACAATGCGGTGCGCTATGGTGCGAGGGCCGAGGTGAGCGTCGTCTTGACCGATAAGTCCTTGCGCTTTCGGGTCGAGGATGACGGGCCCGGCATTCCAGAGGACCGGCGCGCCGACGCGCAGCGCCCGTTTACGCGGTTGGACCCCGCACGCAATCAGGACAAGGGTGGGGGTGTCGGACTGGGCCTTGCCATCGCCACCGACATCGCGCGGGCCCATGGGGGCGTGCTGCGTCTGGGGCACAGTGACAGGCTGGGCGGATTGCAGGCGGACATCGTGATCGCGCGTTAGAAAGCAGGAGGACCCGTGGTCGTCAAACGCATCGTTTCAAATATCGCCGCGCCGTCGGTGGACGCCGTGCGCGCCTTTTATGCCGACTTGTTTGACCTGTCGGTGGCGATGGATCACGGCTGGATCGTCACTCTAGCCTCTGGAGAGACGGCGCAGACCCAGATCAGCATCGCCTCGGAGGGCGGTTCGGGCACGCCGGTGCCCGATATGTCGATCGAGGTGGACGACGTTGATTCTGTCTATGCGCGGGCCAAGGAGCTGGGGCACACAATCGTCTATGACCTGACGGACGAGCCATGGGGCGTGCGCCGGTTTTACCTGCGTGATCCGGCGGGCAAGCTGATCAATGTGTTGGCGCATCCTCAGTGATGCGGGCCGAACGAACGGGACGAGTCGCCGGATGCCGTAGGCCTGCAGGACGACATGTTTGGTGCGTTTGCGTGAATGTTGTCTCACAACGCGCTGAAAAATAATGATTTTGGTAGGCCCGGCAGGACTTGAACCCGCAACCAAAGCGTTATGAGCGCTCTGCTCTAACCAATTGAGCTACAGGCCCGCCTGCGCGTTTGGGTATGTCGCCGCGCGGCCTTCGTCAAGAGAGAGCGTTGCACGCACGCGCGGGATGTTCTAACCCCACGTCCAAAGCGACGCATTTGCCAAGGACCACAGCCATGACCGAGCCGAAGAACGGGATCACCTATGCCGAAGCCGGCGTGGACATCGACGCAGGCAATGCGCTTGTCGAGCGGATCAAACCCGCCGCCAAAAGCACGCAGCGCAGCGGTGTGATGTCGGGTCTGGGCGGTTTTGGCGGTTTGTTCGACCTCAAGGCCGCCGGGTTCACCGATCCGGTTCTGGTTGCCGCCACCGACGGCGTGGGCACCAAGCTGCGCATCGCCATCGACACCGGCAACGTCGACGGGGTGGGCATTGATCTGGTCGCCATGTGCGTTAACGATCTGGTCTGTCAGGGCGCCGAGCCGCTGTTTTTCCTGGACTATTTCGCCACCGGCAAGCTGGAACTGGATCAGGCCGCGCGCATCATCGAAGGCATCGCCAAGGGCTGCAAAGCGTCGGGCTGTGCGCTGATCGGTGGCGAGACTGCGGAAATGCCGGGCATGTATCCGGCAGGTGATTTCGATCTGGCCGGTTTCTCGGTGGGTGCGATGGAGCGCGGCACCGAGCTGCCCGCAGGCATCGCCGAAGGCCAGGTTCTGCTGGGGCTGGCCTCGGACGGGGTACATTCCAACGGCTTTTCGCTGGTGCGCAAGATTGTCGAGCTTTCCGGTCTTGGCTGGGACGACGCCTGCCCGTGGGACGCGGACACTACGCTGGGTGCGGCGCTGCTGACGCCGACGCGGCTGTATGTAACATCGGTGCTGGAGGCGATCGGCGCGGGCGGCGTGCGCGGGCTGGCGCATATCACCGGCGGCGGCCTGACCGAGAACCTGCCGCGCGTGCTTCCGCAAGGGCTGGGTTGTGCCGTGAACCTTGACGCATGGACGCTGCCGCCCGTGTTCCGCTGGCTGGTGGACAACGGCGGCATGGATCAGGCCGAGCTGCTGAAAACCTTCAACGCCGGGATCGGCATGGTTGTTGTTGTCGATGCCGACGCCGTAGATACGCTGGTGCCGCTGCTGCAAGCCGCAGGAGAAACCGTTTGCACGCTGGGCCAAGTGGTCGCGGGTGCGGGCGAGGTGACCTACAGCGGAGCGCTGGTGTGACGCAGCGCGTCGCGATTTTTGTCTCGGGCGGCGGGTCGAACATGCGGGCGCTGGTCGAGGATATGACCGGCGACCATGCAGCGCGACCTGTGGTCATCGTCTCGAACAACGAAAATTCCGGCGGCATTGCCTGGGCCAAGCGGCAGGGCATCGCCACCGAAGTCGTCGATCACCGCCCCTATGGCGAGGACCGCGCCGCCTTTGAGCACGCTCTGGACGCCGCATTGGCCAAACACGCGCCGGACATCATTTGCCTTGCCGGTTTCATGCGGGTTCTCACGGCCGGTTTCGTCAGCCCGTGGCAAGGCAGGATGCTGAACATCCACCCGTCGTTGCTGCCCAAGTACCGTGGCCTGCACACCCACAAACGCGCCATCGAGGCGGGCGACACCAGCCACGGCTGCACCGTGCATCTGGTCACGCCCGAACTGGACGACGGTCCCGTTCTGGGGCAGGCCACCGTGCCGATCCTGCCCGATGACACCCCCGATACGCTGGCCGCGCGGGTGCTGGAACAGGAACACCGCCTGTACCCTGCCGTATTGCGCCGCTTTGCTTCGGGCAACACCACGCGGCTTGATCTGTGAGCTCTCTGGTCTTGGCCTGACCTTTGGTGTAGTCAGATCGAACGCGCGCAGCCCGGACACATAAGGTTAAGACCCCACAATGAGAACACTGACGACGACCGAAGAGCTTGCAGCCTACTGTGAAGAGGCCGCAAAACACCCTTATGTGACTGTCGATACAGAGTTCCTGCGCGAACGGACCTATTACTCGAAACTGTGTCTTGTGCAGCTGGCAATGCCCGGCACGGACGACAGCGGCGCCGTTCTGGTGGACCCGCTGGCCGAAGGCCTGTCGCTGGAGCCGCTGTACGAGCTGTTCCGCGACGTCTCTGTCGTCAAGGTCTTTCACGCCGCCCGCCAGGATCTGGAAATCTTCTTTGTCGATGCTGGTGTCTTTCCGATTCCGCTGTTTGACACGCAGGTCGCCGCGATGGTCTGCGGTTTTGGCGAACAGGTTGGCTATGAAACCCTCGTGCGCAAGATTGCCAAGGCACCGCTGGACAAGACCTCGCGCTTTACCGACTGGTCGCGGCGTCCGCTGACGGATGCGCAGAAAACCTATGCGCTGGCCGATGTCACCCACCTGCGGCAGATCTACGAATTCCTGGCCGCGCGGCTTGAGGAAACGGGGCGCAGTGCCTGGGTCGAGGAAGAACTGAAAATCCTGCTGTCACCCGACACCTATACCGTGGCCCCCGATCAGGCGTGGAAACGGGTCAAGACCCGCACCAACAGCGCGCGCTTTCTGGGCATCGTGCGCGAGCTGGCCGCCTTCCGCGAGACCTATGCGCAGGAACGCAACATCCCGCGCAACCGCGTCTACAAGGACGACGCGCTGGTTGAACTGGCCAGCAACAAGCCGCAGAACCACGAAGAGCTGAACCGTGCCCGCCTGCTGCTGCGCGAAGCGCGCCGGGGCGAGATTGCAGACGGCATTCTTGAGGCCGTCAAACGGGGCGTGAACATCGCCGCTGACCGGTTGCCAAAGGCCGACACCAGCCGCGAAAAGCTGCAGGTGAACCCGGCCCTGGCCGACTTGCTGCGCGTGCTGCTGAAGGCCAAGACAGAAAGTGCGGGCGTTGCCGCAAAACTGATCGCACCCGCCGCGGATCTGGACGCGATCGCCGCAGGGCTGCGCGATGTGGATGCGCTGACCGGGTGGCGTCGGGAAGTCTTTGGCAAGGATGCCTTGCGTCTGTGCGAAGGCAAGATCGCCCTTGCGGCCAAAGGCCAGAGCGTGCGCGTCGTAGAATTGGATTAAGCCCGCGCGATTGCGCGCAGGCCGGTCCTGTTTCTCTGTATCAATTATCCCGAGGGGCGGAGGGGCAGCGCCCCCATCGTTAACGGCGCGACGTACGTGCGTTGCGTGCGCCCACAACGCGGATCGTGCTGACGCCGCGCAACTGCTGAGCCGTCACTGCATGGGCTGCAGTTACGGTGCGCGTTGCCTCTGAGCCGCCGGGACGTGCCTGTTCGGGCAGGCGCCCTTCCAGGCGGTAGGACAGAACACCATCAACGGCTTCGTCGTCCACGTTTTCGGGGGTCAGGCGCACCTCGTAGAGGCCTTGCGATTGCGACACGCCCGTTGCGCGAATGATTGCACCGCCGGGGACCCGTTCGATCACCAGATCGGACACGGTGTCGATGGGCGTGCCCAGGTAAATCTCGCGCTCGGCCCGTTTGCGGGCGAACAACCCGGCCCGCTGTGAGGGAATCAATGGGTTGGTGCTGGCTTCGGTCGGGGCGGTCGCAACGGGCTCGGAGCGGGAGCCGCCAAACCAGTTGAACGGATTGACGCGGCTGTCACGGACAGCGGCACATCCCCCAAGGGCCATGGACGAGATCAAAAGGGCACTAAGTGTAAGACGCATATCGGATTGCCTGTTGTTTGGCTTGTGTTAGCCCATCGGGGACACGTTGAAAAGCATCATGCGCGGGGGGTGGACCTTTGGCCAGAGGCGTCTTACCTCCCAAGGACAGTCAGAGGGGTATTTTTCATGGCTCAAGCCGCGTTTGAAGAGATTGTCGAGGATTTCGAATTTCTTGAGGATTGGGAAGATCGCTATCGTTATGTCATCGAACAGGGCAAGGCGATGGACCCGCTTGAGGACGCGCTGAAGGTGCCCGCGACCAAGGTGGACGGCTGCGCGAGCCAGGTTTGGCTGCACCCGCAGATCGACGACGGCGTGTTCCACTTTGACGGCGAAAGCGACGCGATGATCGTGAACGGTCTGATCGCGGTGCTGCGCAAGCTCTACAACGGTGTGCCTGTGGCCGAAGTTGTGGGCGTGGATGCGCGGGCCGAACTGGAACGGCTGGGGCTGAACGACCATCTGTCGGCGCAGCGTTCCAACGGGCTGCGCGCGATGATCGAGCGGGTGCGCGCCGTGGCGGCGGCCGGGTAGGGGCGCTGCCCCTCGGCGCATGCGCGCCTGCCCCGGGATTTTTGGTAGCAGAGAAGCGCGCGCGTCAGCGTTTGCGTGCAACACCTGTCAGATTTTTTCGCAGCAGTTGACCATCGGTCGTGGAGGTTAAGATGGAGCCGCGCCCGTCGGGTAGCACGCCTATCGCGGCCACTTTGGTGTTGGCCAAGGCTTGATTGTGGGCGGTGATGACGTAGACCGACCCATCCGGCAAGGTGCAGGACGCGGGCGCGTTTTTATCCGAAAGTGCAAAGCTGATCGAACCGGGAATTTGCGGCTGTACCAGCGTTCCTTGTGACGTGGCAACGCGGCACGTCGATCCGGCAGGAAAATCAAAGGCTAGGCTGATGTAGGGTTTGGCAAGGCCGGGTGCCTCGACTTTGGGCAGGGACGACCCACCTGCGCAGGCCGCGAGAGCGAGGGGCAGGGCGGCAACGATAAGTGCAGATTTCATAGAAAAGTCCTTTGGTACACTGGATTTAAGTGAAGTGTCCCACCCCAAATAAAGAAATACAACCCTAAGTGACCGCTTCAGAGAGATTTCAGTGCCACTGCAAGATCACCGTAGCCGGTAAAACGACGCTCGAATTTCAACCCCAGCCGGTCCGCCGCGGCGCGGGCTTTTTCGGTCAGGGCCGGATCGTCGGTTTGCGCCTGATAGACCAGCTTTTCGTAGTTGCCGAAATACATGTCGCGCAGTTGCGGGTGGCGGTCCAGGCCCATCGGCTTGATGATGAACGCCTCGAACTGGCGGACCAGGAAATCGGTCAGGTAAAAGGTCGTGATCTCGCTTTCGCTGTGTTGCGCAAAGCGGTCGTTGCCTTCGAAAAAGCTGTAGCAATGGGGGCCTGCGACCATTTCGACCCCCATCTCGGCACAGGCGGCTTGCAGAAGGCCCCCGGTGCCGCAATCCGCATAAACCACAAAGATGCTGTCATAGCGGTCGCGGTGTTTGGCGACGCTCTCGCGCACGGCGGCGGTGATCTTGTCGGGATAGAGATGGTATTTGGCGGGCAGGCAGGTCAGGTCCATGTGGGTCCAGCCATTGGCCTGTTTCAGGTCCAGAATCTCGCGCGCCAGTGCCCCGCAGGCGATCAGCAGGATCGAGCCCGCCCCCTTGGGCCGCAGGCCGCTTTCGGTCAGTTGGTCAAGGTCGGGCAGGGAGGTGGAAGGCTCTGTCACAATTCTAACCAATGCGTGTGGGGTATCTCTGCATCGTTGCACGGTGCCACGGAAGCTGCGTAGCTGGATGTGTCAGATACGACATTTCAGACAGGGATGAAACACAATGACGATTTACACGAACAAGGCAGGTCTGAACACGGCCACGCTGGGGCTGATGTTCATATCGGGCTGTTTTGCGACGATGGCCTTTGATTTCTGGGGGCAGGTGATCAGCCCGGGTCTGGGCTTTGCAAACCTTTCGCCACACGGGCTGGCCAAAAGCCTGTTTGGCGCGCTGGGGCTGCCGAACGGGGATTTCGCGGGCTATTTCATGCATTTCTACCTGGTGGGGCTGATCGGCTATCCGGTGGGCTGGTTGTTCATCTTCAAGCCGCTCTGGGATCGGGTGATCGGGCGCGGCCTGCCCTGGATCGTGCCTGCGGCAGTTTACGGCTTTGGCCTGTGGGTCTTTGCCATCGGCGGGATCACGGCGATTGCGGGCCTGCCGTTTTTCCTGAACTTTACCGGGATCACCTGGGTCGCGCTGGTGGGCCATGTGCTGTACGGGATCGTCATGGTGGCGGTTATGGTTTGGCTGACCCGTTCCAAGGTCTGACCCTAAGGGTCTTTGGTCGGGTCGCGCAGCAGCCGGACCAGTACAAAGGCCAGCAAGGCCAGAGGCACCAGAGCTGTTGCTGCCTGCGGCAGGCTGAAGGCCGCGGCGGCCAGCATGGCCAGCCACACGGTGACGGTGGCGGCCGCGATCACGACGACGAGGATCAGGGCAAGGCGGTTAAATGGCATGGGCACTCCTTTGACCTTTATCTGGGGATGCGCGCGCCAAAAGAAAAGCCCCGCCGGAGAGGGCGGGGCTGGTTCATTCAAAAAGGCAGGTTTCAGGCGTTGGCGCGGTTGTGCTTGCGGCCCATGAAATCCTTGGCCGTTTCCACCGCCACAGCGGCATCGCGGCAATAGGCGTCGGCACCGATGGCCTTGCCGAATTCCTCGTTCAGCGGCGCGCCGCCGACCAGAACGATGTAATCGTCGCGCTTGCCCTGTTCGACCAGCGTGTCGATCACGACCTTCATGTAAGGCATCGTGGTGGTCAGCAGGGCCGACATGCCCAGAATGTCCGGACCTTCGGTTTCCAGCGCGTCCATATAGGCCTCGACCGCGTTGTTGATGCCCAGGTCGATCACTTCAAAGCCCGCGCCTTCCATCATCATGCCGACAAGGTTCTTGCCGATGTCGTGGATGTCGCCCTTGACCGTGCCGATGACCATCTTGCCGACACGCGGCGCGCCGGTTTCGGCCAGCAGCGGCTTGAGGATGAACATGCCGCCCTTCATCGCGTTGGCGGCCAGCAGCACTTCGGGTACGAACAGGATGCCATCGCGGAAGTCGGCGCCGACGATGGTCATACCGCCGACAAGCGCCTTGGTCAGGATGTCGTAGGGTTCCCAGTTGCGCTCCAGCAGGATGTTCACACCTTCTTCGATCTCTTCCTTGAGACCGTCATAAAGGTCGTCGAACATCTGTTGAACCAGTTCTTCGTCGTCCAGTTCCGACAGGATGATTTCGTCTTCGTCTGACATGGCAGATCCCTTTATTTTCAGCCCACGGCCCACCGCAGTTTGACCCCTTTTGACACAAAGCCCAAGGGGGACTGTCAAAATTGCGACACACGCCGCGCGATGTGCGACCTGAGAGTTACGAAAGCCACTTAATCGTCCGGCCTGACAGGGTAAAGCGGCTTTTGCGCTGGCACAATGTTCCCTTTATGTTCTATCATGTGAGGATGACACGTCAAACCTACGCCATGCGGGCCCTGGGGCGCGGGGCCGCCAGCAACGCGGTCAGCCGCTATGACAGGCTGACCCGAACCGAGGAAGACGACGGCTGGGACGCGGGCGAGGCGTTGCCGCCCCTGCGCACCGAAGTCAGTGTCGAGGTGCCGCGCAGCATCATCACCTATAACAAATCGCCGGATCTGCCGTTTGACCGGTCTATCAATGTCTATCGCGGTTGCGAACACGGCTGCGTTTATTGTTTCGCGCGGCCCAGCCACGCCTATCTGGGGCTGTCGCCGGGGCTGGATTTCGAAACCCGGCTGATTGCGCGCCCCGATGCGCCGCAGGTCTTGCAGCGTGAGCTGGCGGCGCGGCGCTACGCCGTGGCCCCGATTGCCATGGGGACGAACACCGATCCCTATCAGCCGATCGAGCGGGAACACGGTATCACGCGGGCCTGTTTGCAGGTGCTGTCAGATGCGGGTCATCCGGTGGCCATTGTCACCAAGGGCACGCTGATCGAACGCGACATCGACATCCTGTCGGACATGGCGCGGCGGGGGCTGGTGCGCGTGGGCATTTCCGTCACCACCCTGGACGCGCGCCTGTCACGGCTGATGGAGCCACGGGTGCCGGCCCCAAAGCGGCGGATCGAGATCATCCGGCGGTTGGCACAGGCGGGCATTCCGGTGCGGGTCATGGCGTCGCCCATGATCCCCGCGCTGAGTGATCCCGAGCTTGAGGCCATTCTGGCGGCAGGCAAGGACGCAGGCGCGCGCTCGGCCAGCTGGATCATGCTGAGGCTGCCGCGCGAGGTGTCGCCGCTGGTGCAGGAGTGGCTGGCGCAGCACTACCCCGACCGCGCGGGGCGGATCATGGCGCGACTGCGCGAGATGCACGGTGGGGCAGATTATGATTCCCGCTGGGGGCAACGGATGCGCGGCACCGGACCCTATGCCGAGATGGTGGCGCAGCGGTTCAGGGTGGCGGTCAAGCGGCTGGGTCTGCAAACCGCAGGTACGCCGATGCGCTGCGATCTGTTCCGGCCCCCGGTGTTGCCGGGGGCGCAGATGTCATTGTTCTGATTAGGTCCGGCTGCGGCGGTTGCGGCTGCGGCGCTGGGGGGCGTCGGACTGGTCGCCGGTGCCGTCGTTCTCTGAGGAAAACGCGCCCAGCTTGGCCACGATCTCTTCCAGCAGCGGGGCGTCGCCCTTGGGCCGTGTGTCCAGCGCCTCGCGCATGGCGTGCAGGTGGTCGGGCATGGTGCCGCAGCAGCCGCCAATGATCCGCGCACCGCAGTTGCGCGCCATCACGGCGTAATCGGCCATCAGTTCGGGCGTGCCATCATAGTGGATGTGGCCGTCGTGGTATTTGGGAATGCCCGCGTTGCCCTTGGCAATGATCGGACGGGTGGGGTTTGCCGCAACAAAGCCCAGCACGGTGCGCAGCAGGTCGGACGATCCGGTGCCGCAGTTCGCCCCAAAGGCCATCGGCGCGTTTTCCAGCTCTTGCACCAGTTCCACCAGGCCGGAGCTTGTCAGGCCCATCATGGTGCGCCCTGCGGTGTCAAAGCTCATGGTGCCGCACCAGTCCAGTCCGGCCAGCGCAAACCCTTCGGCGGCGGCCCGGTATTCTTCGGGGGCGGAAATTGTTTCCAGCCAGCCCACATCGGCACCGCCCGCTTTCAGCCCGTCGGCGGTTTCGTGGAACATCTCGACCGCGACGGCGTGGCTGAGCGCGCCCACGGGTTCCATGATCTCGCCGGTGGGGCCGACCGAGCCTGCCACAACGATGGGGCGGCCTGCGGTGTCGGCCACTTCGCGGGCAATCTCGGCCGAGATGCGCGACAGGGCATGGGCGCGTTTGGCGGCGCCATGCAGTTTCAGCCGCGAGGCGTTGGCCCCGAAGGAGTTGGTCAGGAAAATGTCCGACCCGGCATCAACTGCGCCGCGGTACAGCGTGGTGATGCGGTCGGGGTGTTCCTCGTTCCACATCTCGGGCGCGTCGCCCGACATCAAACCCATGTTGAACAGGTTGGTGCCCGTGGCGCCATCTGCCAGCAGGGTGTCGTGGGTTTCAAGCATCTTGCTCAGCAAATTCGTCATCTCAGGGCCTTTCTCGCGCGCGCGTGATTGTCCCATTTGTCACGAAGTTCGGCGGCTGGCCACCTCATAATTCTCATCACCATCATGAGCCGCCGCACTGAGAGCCTGGTCGGGGCGGTGCACCGCGCGCGCGATGTCGGCCAATGCCAGCGTCAGGGCGGGCCAGTTCGGGGCGGTGGCGTAACGCGGCTGCCAGCCCGGGGCAAAGGCGGATTTGTACTGGCGCAGGCCGGTGCCGCCACCGTGCCTCACCATTTGCAAACCGACCCAACGCCACATGGCACTTGCGGGGTCCGGGCAGGCGGGTGTCGCGGCGAGGCTGACCTGTGCGATGCCTGCCGCGCGCGCCTGCCCAATCGCGGTATCGGTCAGCGCGAACATGGTGCCATCGGGCAGATCATCCACATGCCGCACCAGATCAAGGCACCAGTCCTGCGCGCCCGTGTGAAAGGTGACAAAACCGACAAGCCGCCCGCGAACATAGGCCAGAACGCAGTGCTGCGCGCTGACATAACGTGCTTCGAACCGACCCATGGTGCCGCCCCGCGCGGTGCCGTGGCTGGCCTGCCAGGCGGCATCGACACGCGCCATTTCCGCCAGCGGCAGATGGGCGGGCTGACAGATGTCCACGCCTGCTTTCTCCGCGCTGCGCAGCTTGCGGCGCAGGCGACGATAGGCGGGGCGGCTGATGTCATAGGATACGGTGTCAATCACCGCCTCGTCGGCAATGTGCAGCACGGCCCAGCCGGACCTGCGCGCCACCGCCGCCGTGCGGGCGGTGCATTTGTAAAAACATGCCGCGCGACTTTGTTGGCGGGCCAGACGGTCCAGAGCGGTCAATGCTGCCTCGGGCCTGCCTGCCAGCGGATCACCGAGGCTGGTCAGCGTCTGGCCCGTTGTCCACGCCACCACGCTTGCGCCCTGATGCGCAATCGCGCGGGCCGCGTTCTGGTGCATCACACCCAGTTCGGCACGGGGTGCGCTGTGCCGGTCAAAGGGCGTGGACAAACGTCGGTTGGTACGGGCATCGCGCAAGGGCCGCAACAGCGCCATCGCCGCCAGCAGGGCGGGCAGGGCATAGTACACAATGCGAAAGGCCACGATGCTGCCCAGCACGTCCGACGTCGGCAGGTGCGGCAACAGACCCAGCATCATCAGCTCGAACGGACCAACCCCGCCGGGCGTGTTCGAGATCAGCGCCGTGCCAAGCGCGATCAGGAACAGCGGCAGAAACTGCGCGGGGCTGACCACGGCATCGGCAGGCAGCAGCACATAAAGCGCGCCGGCGGCACAGAGCGTGTCGACCCCGGTCCAGAGAACGATGGCAGCCGAGGCGGGCAGGCTGGGCAGGTGCACCGACCGGCCACGTATCCGCACGACGGGGCAAAAGAACTGCAGGCCCAACAACACCCCCGCCAGCACAAGTGCGACCAACGCAGGCCACAGCGTCCAGTCCGGCGCAGGCAGCAGCACACAGGCCACAGCGGTGACCACCGCCCAGCCGGCCAGAAACGAAACCGAGACAAAGGCGCTGAGCCGCAGTGCTTCGGTCAGGGTCAGATCGGACAGCAACCGCCAGCGCGCCAGCGCACCGGTCAACAGGCCCATCCCCAGCGACTGTGCCAAGGCAATCGACGCGGTGCCTGCCAGCCGTGCAGGCCGATCACGGATACCTGTGCCCAAATGCCGGTGCGCCACGCTGTCGTAGCGACCCACAGCCCACAGGCTGATCACGCTCAGACCCAGCGCCTGACACCAGATCGCGGCAGGGACCTCCGCCACGTGCGTCCAGATCGCACCGGATATGCCGGGGTCCAGCCGGTGCGACAGCGCGGACAGACACAGGCCCAGAACCACCGCAGGCACCAGCACCCGCAGCGTCATCTGCGCAATCGCATTTGAATTCAGAAATTGCAGCATGTCGCATCGCCCCCGATTTGCCCCTGAGCACGGGACTACGCGATGGCGGCTGAGGACGGCGTTAACGACAGACACAAAAAAGGCGCGCAGCGGGGGCTGCGCGCCGGATAACTGATGCGGGTTTGATTAAACCCGTGACCTAAATCACGATCAGCTTTTGACTTCGGTCATAATCTGCGCCTTGGCTTCGGCCATCAGCTGGACCATCTTGGTGCGGATGGTGACTTCGTCGGCCTTGTCGCCCAGATCACCGGATACCTTGCGATAGACATCCTCGTCGCCCGCTTCCTCGAAGTCGGATTTCACGACCTCGACCGCATAGGCGTTGGCCGCATCCCCGGTCTTGCCCAGCAGTTCTGCCGCCCAGAGGCCCAGCAGTTTGTTGCGGCGGGCTTCGGCCTTGAACTGCATTTCTGCGTCATAGGCGTATTTGGATTCAAAGGCGTGCTCGCGGTCGTCAAAAGTGCTCATGGGCTTTCCTTCGGAACTGAATGGCGTCTTTTTGGAATATGCGGTGCTGATACGACCCTTACAAGGGCCACTTTAACGCGTGTTCCTTGCGGCAGTGCGCCCCTTGCACTAAGAGGACGCTAACGTGACAGGGACTCGGCCCCGTCAGCACCAAGGGGAACGTCAATGGCGCGGCGCAAAAAGATTTACGAAGGCAAAGCCAAGATTTTGTATGAAGGCCCGGAGCCGGGCACGATCGTGCAGTATTTCAAGGATGATGCCACTGCGTTCAATGCGCAGAAAAAGGACGTGATCGAAGGCAAGGGCGTGTTGAACAACCGCCTGAGTGAATTCTTCATGACCGGACTTGCGCAAATCGGCGTGCCGACGCATTTCATCAAACGCATCAACATGCGCGAACAACTGTGCCGCTCGTGCGAGATCATTCCGTTGGAAGTGATCGTGCGCAATTATGCCGCAGGGTCGATGAGCACCCGTCTGGGCATCGAAGAGGGCACGCAGCTGCCGCGTCCCATCGTCGAATATTGCTACAAGGACGACGCGCTGGGTGATCCGCTGGTGACCGAAGAGCACATCGCCGCCTTTGGCTGGGCCAGCCAACAGGACATGGACGATATTCTGAGCCTCGCACTGCGGGTCAACGATTTCCTCTCCGGCGTCATGCTGGCCGTGGGCATCAAGCTGGTCGACTTCAAGATCGAGATCGGTCGCGTTTATGACGGTGATTTCCAGCGCCTTATCGTCGCCGACGAGATCAGCCCGGATTCGTGCCGTCTGTGGGACATGGAAACCGGTCAAAAGCTGGACAAGGACGTGTTCCGCCGCGATCTGGGCAACCTGACCGACGCTTACACCGAAGTGGCGCGGCGTCTGGGTGTGCTGCCCAAGAACGCATCGCCCATCACCAAACCGACGCTGATCAACTGAGATCGGCGGCGGCCCGCAAAGTTACGAACGACACGATAGCGAAAAGGACCACGGCGCGATGAAAGCTCGGGTACATGTGATGTTGAAAAACGGGGTTCTGGACCCGCAGGGCGAGGCCGTGCGCCACGCGTTGGGCGCGCTTGGCTTTGACGGCGTGAACGGCGTGCGTCAGGGCAAGGTGATCGAACTGGACCTGGCCGATGGCGCGACCGAGGCCGATGTGACCGCCATGTGCGAAAAGCTGTTGGCAAATACCGTGATCGAATCCTATTCGGTCGAGCTGGGCTAAGGCGCCTCCGCGCTGCGACAAGGAACGTCCCCATGAAAGCTGCTGTCATCGTTTTCCCCGGTTCGAACTGCGACCGTGATCTTGCCGTCGCCTTCGAGGCCGCAGGCGCAGACGTGCAAATGGTCTGGCACAAGGACACCGAACTGCCCCGCGACGTGGATATCGTCGGCGTGCCGGGCGGGTTCTCCTTTGGCGATTACCTGCGCTGTGGCGCGATTGCCGCCAATTCGCCGATCTGCAATTCGCTCAAGGCGCATACGGATCGCGGCGGCTATGCCATCGGCATCTGCAACGGCTTTCAGGTGCTGGCCGAAACCGGCATCCTGCCCGGCGCCCTGCTGCGCAATGCGGGCCTGAAATACATCTGCAAGACCGTGGGTCTGAAGGTCGAGACCAGCGACAGTGCCTTTACCCAAGGGTACAATGCGGGCGACGTGATCAACATTCCGATCGCACACCACGATGGCAACTATTACGCCGACGACGCCACCATCGCGGGCTTGCAGGATCAGGACCGCATCGCGTTCACCTATACCGACAACCCGAACGGGGCGCGGGCGGACATCGCAGGCATCCTGTCGGAAAACCGCCGCGTGCTGGGCATGATGCCCCATCCCGAACGGGCGGCGGATGCAGGCCACGGCGGCACCGACGGTACGGCGCTTTTCCGCGCGTTGATGGGGGCACTGGCACCTGCGTGACTTGAGCGCGGGGCGCCGTTGCGCTTATGGTGCCTGAATGCAGGCTCAGGGTGTTTTCAGCAACAACAAGGCGATCAGCTGGCGCGTGCGCGTGGCTTTGGGATTGCTGTTCGTATTGGCGCTGTTCACGGTCTGGATCACCAACAGCCTGCTGACCGACCGTTTTACCCAGACCACGCGCAACCGTGCCGAACTGCGGCTGGCGCTGTATTCGGGCAACCTGTTGTCAGAGCTGCGCCAGAACGCGATTGTGCCGCAGCTGCTGGCGCGTGACCCGACGTTGATCGGGGCGCTGAACTCTTCGGATTACTCGCAATCGACGCAACGCTTGATTTCCTTTGTCGAGGAAATCGGTGCCGCGTCGCTGATGTTGTTGGACAAGGACGGGCGCACGGTGGCGGCAACTGACCGCAACCGATTGGGATCGTCGCACAGCAATGCACTGTATTTCGTCGATGCGATGCGCGCCGCGGGCACGATCTTTGCCGTGATCCCGCGCGAATCCGGCGGCTATACCTTTACCTATTCGCGGCGCGTGCAATCGGGTGGCGACGTTCTGGGCGTCATCATGGTCGAGGTGGACCTGCAAAAATTCGAACGCGCCTGGGCGGGCATTTCCGATGCGGTTCTGGTGACCGACAGCACAGGCGCGATCATTCTGGCAACCGAACCGCGCTGGCGCGGACGGACCGAGGCCGAGGCGCTGGCGCGGCAAACCCCGCAAAGCGCCATCGAACGCGCCATTCAGGCCACCGCCGACTGGACCGCGCTGCCGCCCGACGCCTACATTCAGGGCGAGGGCGTGATGCGGCTGGAAACCCGTATTCCGTTCCGCGGCTGGCGCATGGCGTCGTTCACCACCTACACCTCGGTGCGCGAGCGGGTGAACGGGGTTCTGGCGCTTGAGATCATGGGATTTGCGATTCTGCTGGCAGTGGCGTTCTATTTCCTGTCGCGCCGCACAGCCTTTCGCATGGCGCTGTTCCAGCGTGAGTCGGCAGAGCTTCGCGCATTGAACGCCCGTTTGCAGCGGGAAATCGCCGAGCGTGAGCGTGTGCAGGAAACGCTTGCCGTGGCCGAGCAGACGCTGGAACAATCCAGCAAGCTGGCCGCTCTGGGCGAGATGTCTGCCGCCGTCAGTCACGAGCTGAACCAGCCGCTGGCGGCGATGAAAACCTATCTGGCGGGGGCGCGTCTTTTGCTGACCCGCAACCGCAAGGACGAGGCGCTGTCGTCTTTCGGACGCATCGACGATCTGATCGAGCGTATGGGCGCCATCACGCGCCAGCTGAAATCCTATGCCCGCAAGGGTGCGGACGCGCTTTCCCCTGTAGATATGGGCAATGCGCTGGCCTCGAGCCTGTCTATGATGGAGCCGCAGCTGCGTCAGCGGCAGGTTCAGATCACACGCATCCTGCCGGACGAGCCTGTCCGCGTGATGGGGGACCGGATGCGGATTGAACAGGTTATGGTCAACCTCTTGCGAAATGCCATCGACGCCACCAGATCAGAGCGGAACCCGCAGGTGGATATTATTCTGTCGGCGGGTCAGACGGCCACTTTGACGGTGCGCGACAATGGTCCCGGGATCGAAGATCTGGACGCTTTGTTCGAGCCGTTTTACACGACCAAACAGCCCGGCGACGGGGTAGGGCTTGGCCTTGCGATTTCGTCCGGGATTGTAAACGACCTAGGTGGTAGACTGACGGCACGCAACGGCCAAGGGGGCGGTGCTGTGTTCGAGATGCAACTTCCGATCCTCTCAAGCGTTGAGGGCGAGAGCAACAACAGCCATGCGGCGGAGTAAAGAATGACCCAAGCCATGAAGATCGCGATTGTCGATGATGAACAAGATATGCGGCAATCCATCAGCCAGTGGCTGGCCCTGTCGGGCTATGACACAGAAACATTTGCCTGCGCCGAAGATGCGCTGAAGGTTCTGGGGCCGGATTATCCTGGGATCGTGATTTCTGACATCAAGATGCCCGGCATGGACGGGATGCAGTTCCTGAAGAAACTGATGGGCAACGACAGCGCGCTGCCAGTGATCATGATCACCGGCCACGGCGACGTGCCGATGGCGGTCGAGGCGATGCGCGTCGGTGCGTTTGATTTCCTTGAAAAGCCGTTCAACCCGGACCGCATGAGCGAGCTGGCCAAAAAGGCCACAGGCGCGCGCCGTCTGGTGATGGACAACCGCGCCCTGCGCCGCGAGCTGTCGGATGGCAGCCAGCTGATGAAAAAGCTGATCGGGCAAAGCCCGGTGATGGACCGCTTGCGCGAGGACATCCTTGATCTGGGGCAGGCCGACGGCCACGTCCTGATCGACGGCGAAACCGGCACCGGCAAGACGCTGGTGGCCCATGCGCTGCACGCGGTGGGCAGCCGTGCGGGCAAGAAGTTCGTGCTGGTCAGCTGTTCTGCGCTGGAAGAGGATGCGCTGGCCAAACGTCTGTTCGGCCCGATGCAACCCGAAGACGCGCAACTGCCCGCCATCGAAGAGGCGCGTGGCGGCACGCTGGTGCTGGAAGACATCGAGGCGCTGAGCGAACCGCTGCAAGCGCGTCTGCTGAGCGCGATCAATGATCAGGGCACGCCGGCCGAGACTCGCATCGTCGGCATCTGCAACATGCAAGAAGCGGGCCGCACCTGCGAGGACGCGCTGCGTCCCGATCTGTTCTATCGTCTCGCCGCCCTGCGCATCACTGTCCCGCCGCTGCGCCAGCGTGGCGAGGATATCCTGACGCTGTTCACCCGCCTGAGCGAACAGTTTGCCGACGAATACGGCTGTGAAGCGCCCAACGTCAGCGCGCAAGAGGCCGCGCAACTGTTGCAGGCCCCTTGGCCGGGCAACGTGCGCCAGCTGATCAACATCGCCGAACGCGCAGTGCTGCAATCGCGTCGCGGGACGGGCACCATCGCGTCGCTGCTGATGTCCGACCACGAGGAAATGCAGCCGGTGATGACCACCGAGGGCAAGCCGCTGAAAGAATACGTCGAGGCGTTTGAACGGATGCTTATCGACAACACCATGCGCCGGCACAAAGGCTCGATCGCCTCTGTGATGGACGAGCTGTGCCTGCCACGCCGGACCTTGAACGAGAAAATGGCCAAATACGGCCTGCAGCGGTCTGACTACCTTCAGAATTGATCGACCCCGCTGCGATTTCACGCAGAACGGTTTCAACCATATGGTGCAGCGCCTTTTCACGGCGCTGCACCATTGCGTTTCGCCCCCTGAAACAACGATTGCAGCACCCCTTCGGCAGTTAGCGATTGTAATAGTGATGTGAAACGCATTATCTAAAGGGTAGGACTTTGACGTTATCCACACGTCGGACCTGATGAGAGTTTCGCTGTGACAGCGTTTGGTGGCCAAAACGCCCCGACCTGAAACAGACCGATTGGGCCGGAAACGGCCGTGAGATGCCGGCGGTATGGTCAACATATGCGCAGCTTTTGAATGGATGCGCAGGACCAAACGTCACTGCGTGTCGGAGAAGAAACGCGATGACACGCGCACATGCCATGAGCAGGACAGCAGCAGGCCCCAGGGGCCGGTGCTGCCGCGCGTCGCTATTCGCCATAAATAGACACGTCTCCAGAACCGCCGCACCCCCGGGTGATGCGGCGCTGCGCACGTGCAAACGGACAACATGCCAAAGAAAATGCTTATTGATGCCACCCACGCCGAGGAAACGCGCGTTGTGGTGGTCGACGGAAACAAAGTTGAGGAATTCGATTTTGAATCTGAAAACAAACGCCAGCTTGCTGGCAACATCTATCTCGCCAAGGTAACGCGGGTTGAACCGTCGCTGCAGGCGGCGTTCGTAGATTACGGCGGCAACCGCCACGGTTTCCTTGCGTTCTCGGAAATCCATCCCGATTACTACCAGATCCCCGTCGCCGACCGCGAGGCGCTGATGGAAGAAGAACGCGCGCTGGCCGAAGCGCAGCGCGCCAAGGATGAAGACGACGACAAGCCCAAGCGCTCGTCGTCGCGGTCGCGTTCGCGCAGCCGGTCCTCGACCAAGGCGGAAGAGACATCCAGCGAGGACGCCGTGACATCTTCGGATGACGTGGTCGGCATGGAAACCATTGATCTGTCCGAGGACAGCGATGACGTCGACGAAGGGTCGTCGCCGATGGAAACCGTGCGCGAAACGCCGGTGGAAACGCCTGCGTCGGACGACGACCATGATCACGATCATGGCGACGAAGACGTGGCCGCCGATGCCGCCGACAAGGATGACAGCATCGAATCCGTCGCCGACGAGGACGACAGCGACGACATTCGCCCGGTCCGCAAGCCGCGCGCCAAACGCTACAAGATTCAGGAAGTCATCAAGGTTCGTCAGATCCTGCTGGTTCAGGTTGTGAAAGAAGAGCGCGGCAACAAGGGTGCGGCGCTGACCACATACCTGTCGCTGGCCGGTCGCTATTGCGTCCTGATGCCCAACACGGCCCGCGGTGGCGGCATCAGCCGCAAGATCACCAATGCCGTGGACCGCAAGAAGCTGAAAGAGATCGCCAACGAGATCGAGGTGCCCCGTGGCGCCGGTCTGATCGTGCGCACCGCCGGTGCCAAACGCACCAAGGCCGAGATCAAGCGCGATTACGAATACCTGCAACGGATGTGGGAACAGATCCGCGAACTGACGCTGAAGTCGATTGCGCCCGCGAAAATCTACGAAGAGGGCGACCTGATCAAACGGTCGATCCGCGATCTGTACAACCGCGACATCGACGAAGTGTTCGTCGAAGGCGAGCGCGGCTATCGCATCGCCAAGGACTTCATGAAGATGATCATGCCGTCCCATGCCAAGAACGTGAAACGCTACGAAGACAGCCTGCCGCTGTTCGCCCGTTACCAGGTCGAAAGCTATCTTGCGGGCATGTTCAACCCGACGGTGCAACTGCCGTCAGGCGGCTATATCGTGATCGGTGTGACCGAGGCGCTGGTGGCCATCGACGTGAACTCGGGCCGTGCGACCAAGGAAGGCTCGATCGAGCAGACCGCGACCAAGACCAACCTTGAGGCCGCCGCCGAAGTGGCGCGCCAGTTGCGTCTGCGCGACCTTGCGGGCCTGATCGTCATCGACTTTATCGACATGGACGAGCGCAAGAACAACGCCGCCGTCGAAAAGATGATGAAGGACAAGCTGAAAACCGACCGCGCGCGCATCCAGGTGGGCCGCATCTCGGGCTTTGGCCTGATGGAAATGTCGCGTCAGCGTCTGCGCCCCGGCATGATCGAGGCGACAACGCAGCCGTGTCAGGCGTGCCACGGCACCGGTCTGATCCGGTCGGACGACAACCTTGCGCTGTCGATCCTGCGTCAGATCGAAGAAGAGGGCACCCGCCGCCGGTCGCGCGAAGTGCTGGTGAAATGCCCCGTTGGCATCTCGAACTTCCTGATGAACCAGAAACGCGAGCATATCGCGCAGATCGAAGTGCGCTATGGTCTGTCGGTGCGGATTGAAGGTGATCCGACGTTGATCAGCCCCGATTTCAACATTGAAAAGTTCAAGACAGCCACGCGCGTTGTGACGGCAGCCACGCAGGTGGTTTCGGTCGACACATCCATCATGGACCAGATCGACGAGGCGGACGCCCGCGCCGCCGAGGCTGCCGAAGCGGCAGATATCGCAGCCGAAGCCGCACAAGAGGCCAAGGCATCGCAACCTGCGCCCCAGTCGCATCCCGCCGCGGAAGTCGGCGAAGATGGCGAGCCCAAACCCAAACGTCGCCGTCGGCGTCGGCGTCGGCGCAGCAAGTCGTCCACGGGCGAGGATCAGAACGGTGAAAACGGTCGTGATGATGACGATCAGAGCGACGGCAATGACGATGCGTCCGCAGACACATCGACGGCCGAGACAACTGCCGAGTCCGCGCCGGCCGAGGACAAGCCGAAGCCAACCAGCAGCCGTTCGCGTTCTTCTGCAAAGAAAACCGAAACCGCCGGGGATGATGCCGAGGCTGCTGCTGAAGACGCAGATCCAGCGGCCAAGCCCAAGGTGACCCGCACCCGTTCGACACGTTCGACGTCGACCACAGCCAAGGCCGCGACCACGGCCAAGGCAACGGCGGACAAGACGACAACAGCCAAGGCTTCGACGGCAAAAACAACCAAGGCCAAGGCCGCGGACGTTGCCGAAGAGGGCACCGCCGAGGCCGCGACGCCCAAGCCCAAGCGCACGCGCGTTTCGGCCAAGGCAAAGGCCGAAGCCGCGGCCAAAGCCGAAGCCGAAGCCGCTGCACAGGCACCTGTCGAGGCCGACGCACCTGTCGAGGCGAAAGCGGATGTTGCTGCTGTGGCAGAGACGCCGGCACCTCAGGAGGAAGCACCCGCAGCAAAGGTTGAAACGCCCGAGCCTGTGGCCGCCGAACCTGCACCCGAGCCGAAGGCAGAAGAGCCCAAGCCCGAGCCTGCAGCGGTGGAACCGAAAACCGAGCCTGCGGCAGAGGAGCCCGCGAATGAGGACGCTCCCGCCAAGCCGAAGCGCAAAGGCTGGTGGTCGCTGGGCGGCTAAGGCCTGCCACACGAACTGAACATAGGGGCGTGGCCATCCGGCTGCGCCCCTTTTTCTTGGCTAAATGATCCGACGTCGGCATCTGCGCCAAAATGACTGTCGTTTAAGTGCTATAGCGTCTTGAAGCGCGCGTCCTACAGGCGTTAGCTGTTGTCATGAAACCCAAAATTCTGACGACTTTGGCCACCTATGACCGCCAGCAGTTCACCGCCGACCTGATCGCGGGGGTGACGGTGGCGATGATCGCGCTGCCGCTCAGTCTGGCCATTGCCATCGCTTCCGGCGCCGGGCCGGAAAAGGGGCTGATCACGGCGATTGTCGCGGGCTTTCTGATTTCGGCACTGGGTGGCAGTCGCGTGCAGATCGGCGGACCGACGGGGGCGTTTATCGTCGTGGTGTTTGGCGTGATCGCCGAACATGGCTATGACGGGCTGGTGCTGGCGACCTTCATGGCCGGGATCATCATGTTGATCGCCGGTTATCTCAAGGCCGGCAATCTGGTCGCCTATGTGCCCGAGCCTGTGATCAACGGGTTTACCATCGGCATCGGGATCATCATCGCCACCAGCCAGTTGAAGGACCTGTTCGGGCTGAGCACGGCACAGGTGCCTGCGGAGTTTATCGCCAAGGTCGAAACCCTGTGGGCCGCGCGGGACACGACCAGCGATGTCGCTCTGGGCATCGGGGTGGCGACGATGGTGCTGATTGTGGTGCTGCGTCGATTGGCACCGCGCTTTCCGGGGTTGATCGTTGCTGTCGGGGTGACATCGGCGCTGGTGGCGCTGAGCGCTTTGCCGGTCGACACGATCTTTTCGCGTTTTGGCACATTGCCCAGCAGCTTGCCCATGCCCGCGCTGCCGGACATCAGTTTGGCGCGGGTGGTCGAGCTGTTGCCTTCGGCCCTTGTCATCGCGTTCCTTGCGGGCATTGAATCGCTGCTGTCTGCCATGGTGGCCGACCGGATGATCGACGGTCACCACCGCCCCAACGCCGAAATTCTGGCGCAGGGCTTTGCCAATATCGGTTCGGCGCTGTTCACCGGTCTGCCTGCCACGGGCGCAATCGCGCGCACCGCGACCAATGTGCGGGCCGGGGGCAAGACACCGGTTGCGGGGATCGTTCATGCGCTGACGATCCTGCTGGTCATGCTGTTGGCGGCGCCACTGGCAGGCTATCTGGCGATGCCGGCCCTTGCGGGGCTGCTGATCCTGACTGCGTGGAACATGACCGAACCGCACCGCTGGCGCAGCTACATGCAAGCGCGGCCATCGGACCGGTTGCTGCTGTTGCTGACGCTGGTGCTGACGGTCTTTGCCGATCTGACGGTGGCGATTGGCGTGGGGGTGGCGGTTGGCCTTGCCTTGCGTTTGCGCGATCAGGGACCCAAGGAAGATTGGACGCCACGTGACAGATAGTGCACGCGCGGGGATGTGTTAACGATAGCCGACCCCGACGACACAAAGGTAACACGCAGATGACCACAACGATTCCGCAAGCGCGATACCGCTGGGTGATCGTCATCGCCTCGGCGTTGATATTGGCGATTTCGATGGGGGCCATCGTCAACGGCATGTCCGCCTTTATCGTGCCCATGCAGATGCAGTTCGGCTGGCCGCGCGGACAGATCGCGCTGATCAATTTCGCGGGCATCATGGGCTTGGCCTTTGGGGGGCTGTTCATGGGGCCCTTGGCCGACCGCAAAGGCACACGGCCAGTGGTGATGTTCGGCGTTACCGTTCTGGGTCTGTGTTATTTGGCAGCCGCCTTCATGACCGCGCTGTGGCAGTTCTATCTGTTGTTCTTCATCGCTGGGTTCTTTGGCGCGGCTGCCATTTTCCCCCCCGTGATGGCCGCGGTCGGCAACTGGTTCTTCGTGGGCGCGGGGATGGCCATCGGCATCGCGTCGGCGGGCCAGGCCATGGGGCAGGGCGGCGTGCCGTTTGTTTCGTCCTTCCTGATCAAGGCCATCGGCATCAGCGGTGCGTTCTGGGTGACAGGTGTCTTTATGCTGGTGACCTTGCTGCCGCTCAGTCTTTTGTTGCGCCAGCCTCCCTCAGCGGATGATGCGCAGCGCAAGGCCAGTGCCGCCGAAGAAGAGACGCTGGTGCCCACCAACACGGTCATCATCACGATGAGTGCAGCGATCATCCTGTGCTGTACGTGCATGTCGACACCGCTGATGCATCTTGTGCCGCTTATCCAGGACTGCGGCTTTGCTGCCGAACAAGCCGGGAGCGTGATCTTTGTGATGCTGCTTGTCGCGATTGCGGGCCGTCTTGCCTTTGGCAAGCTGGCCGACATGATCGGGGCTGTGCCGGCCTATATGACCGCGACGGCGTGGATGACGGCATTGGTCTTCGGGTTTATCTACATCGACAATCTCAGCATGTTCTACGTTTATGGGATCATCTACGGCTTTGGTTATGCAGGGGTGATGACCGGTGTGCTGGTGTCCTTGCGGATGCTGATACCGCCGTCACGGCGTGCGCAGGTCTTGGGGATCGTCACGATGTTCGGCTGGTTCGGCCATGCGATTGGCGGCTATCAGGGCGGGGCGTTGTACGATCTGACGGGGAATTACACAGCCGCCTATGCGGTGGCGGCGATTGCGGGTGTGCTGAACCTGATCATCGTCAGCACCCTGTTGCGCAAGACGCGCCGCGCGCGGATGCTGGCCGCCTAGCGTCCCTTGCGGATGACATAGACCTGCACGGCGCCGTCCACATTCGCAGACACCAGCTCATGCCCCGCCTCGGCGCAGAAATGCGGCATGTCGATCACGGCGGCGGGGTCGTCCGCCTGCACGGTCAGCGTGTCGCCCACGGCCAGCGGTTGCAGCCGTTTGCGCGCCTTGAGAACGGGCAGCGGGCACAGCAGCCCGGTGGCGTCCAGCATGTGAGGATCATCAGTCATGTCCCTGACTTAGGCGGGTTGTTTCAACCTGTCCACAAGGTTGTGACCAAAGGCCGCGTGACGGCGCTGTGCCAATGGCCTATGTCCAAGCCATGTACGGAATAGACATCATCGACGCAGCCCTGCTGCCCGCCATGCTGGTCGCTCTTGTGGCCGGTGTCTTCAGCTTTCTGTCGCCTTGTGTGCTGCCCATCGTGCCACCCTATCTGGCCTATATGAGCGGTGTGACCCTGAACGATATGGACAGCGTTGCATCGGGTCGCAGACGTGCCGTGATTGCCGCGCTGTTCTTCGTGATGGGGCTGAGCACGGTGTTCCTGCTGCTGGGGTTCACCGCCTCGGCCTTTGGTGCGTTCTTCCTGCAAAATCAGGCGCTGTTTTCCAAGATTTCGGGCGTCGTGGTGATCGTTTTTGGCCTGCATTTCCTGGGTGTCTTCCGCATCCCCTTTCTGGATCAAGAGGCGCGGTTGGACGTGGGCGACCGGGGTGGGTCGTCCTTTGGCGCCTATGTGCTGGGTCTGGCCTTTGCCTTTGGCTGGACCCCCTGCATCGGCCCGCAGCTGGGTGCGATCCTGTCGCTGGCGGCCTCTGAGGCATCGGTGGCCCGTGGCACTGTTCTGCTGGGCGTCTATGCGGCGGGACTGGGCATTCCGTTCCTGCTGGCCGCGATGTTCATCACCCGCGCGATGGGGCTGATGAACCGGATCAAACGCCACATGAAGCTGATCGAGCGGATCATGGGTGTGCTCCTGGTCATCGTCGGTCTGGCATTGGTCACCGGCGCGTTTACCTGGTTCAGCTTCTGGCTGCTGGAAACCTTTCCCGTTCTCAGCACTTTAGGCTGACGCCTGCGTGAAACCGGTCTAGACTGTGACCCAAAGCAGGACGCAGGCCGGATGCACGAACAGCAAGACACAGTGACCAGACGACGGGTGTTCTACATCCCCGGCTATGATCCCATTCATCCGCGCCGCTACCGCGAGCTGTACCGCAAGGAAGGCAGCGCGCAGGCTGAGATCAGCGGCTACGAGATCGGGCTGAAACCGCGCAAGTTCAATGGCAATTACGGCTGGCATGTGGATGCGGTCATTGATGGCACGGACGTGGACGCCGATGTCGAGGTGCTGGTCTGGTCCGACATCGTGCGCGACAGCATGGCGACCTCGATTCCCGCGACCTATCTGCAGCTGATCCGCACGGCTTGGGTCTATATCTCGACCGGGGCCTTGGGGCGTCTGATGAAGTTGCGCAAGGGGCCGATCATCGCGGCGCTTTATCCGGTGGGCATGTTGCTGGTGCAATTGCTGCTGGCGGTTCTGCTGGCGTTGGCCGTGTTCACATGGGGCTTTCGCGCGATGGACTGGGCGATGCAGGCGGCGATGGGGCCGCATATGCTGGGGCCGCTGTTCGGGCTGCGGCTGATCCTGTGGGGTGCGCTGGCGCTGGGGGCGGCGGTCTGGTTGATGCGGTGGTTCAAGAAACAGGACGGCAAGTTCTTTGCCTATTACTTGATGCACGACTATGCGTTTTCCGCCGCCTCGCGCGGGGCGAACCCGGTAGCACTTGAGGCGCGCATGGCGGTCTTTGCCGACAGCATCGCAGCATCGCTGCAATCCGAGGTGGACGAGGTGCTGGTCGTTGGCCATTCCTCGGGCGCACATCTGGCGGTGTCGATCCTGTCCGACCTGATCCGCGCGGGCAGGGTGCCGGGCGATGGTCCGCAGCTGGCGTTTCTTTCGCTGGGGCAGGTGGTGCCGATGGTGTCGTTCCTGCCCGACGCACAGCGCCTGCGCGGCGATCTGAGATTTCTCGGCAAGACCGACGCGCTGACATGGGTGGACGTGACCGCCCCCGGAGATGGCTGTGCCTTTGCGCTGTGCGATCCGGTGGCGGTGTCGGGCGTGGCACCCGAAGGGCAAAAGTGGCCGCTGGTGCTGTCAGCGGCCTTTACCCAGACGCTGAGCCCGGCGCGTTGGAAAGAGCTGCGCTGGCGGTTCTTCCGGCTGCATTTCCAATATCTCTGCGCTTTTGACCGGCCCGGTGACTATGACTATTTCAAGATCACCGCAGGCCCGCAGTTGCTGTCCGACCGATATGCAGGCCGCGCCCCTTCGAAATCGCGTATCGTGGCAGCGGTGTCGAAATATACCTCTGTGGCCGCATGATCCAACCGCCCAAACCCCCCAGCCGTCCGGACAAGGTGTCATTGTGGCGCTACGTACGCCTGTTCCGGCGGGACTTGCTGTCGGCACAGCCTGCGCGCCTGTACCGCGCCTGGATGGCCGAGTTTCGCACGCCGTTCTTCCGGTCCTATCTGCTGAACCAGCCCGATCTGGTTGATCTGGTTCTGAAAGAACGTCCCGACGATTTTCCCAAATCCGACCGCATCAGCGAAGGGCTGCGGCCGCTGCTGGGCAATTCGGTGTTTCTGACCAATGGCGAGACCTGGAAACGCCAGCGCCGCATCATCGACCCCGCGTTCGAAGGCGGCCGCCTGCGCGACACCTTTGCCGCCATGTGGGACGCCGCCGAGGCTGCGGCCACGCGTTTGGACAAGCGCGCAGGGCAAGTGGTCGAGATCGAGGCCGAGACCAGCCATGCCGCCGCCGACGTGATCTTTCGCACGCTGTTTTCGATTCCCATCGAACATGAAGTCGCCACAGAGGTCTTTGACGAGTTCCGCCGCTATCAGCGTGGCCAGCCGATCCTGAATCTGGCGGCTTTCATACCGCTGCCGCGCTGGATGCCGCGTCTGCACCGCAAATCCACGCGTGCCAGCGCCGCGCGCATCCGCGATCTGATCACACGGCTGACCCGTGACCGGATGGATGCGATTGCCGCGGGCATGGCCCCAGATGATCTGGCGACCAAGATCATGACCACCGCCGATCCGCAAACCGGCGAGACCTTTGACACCGAGGAGATGGTCGACCAGGTGGCGATCTTCTTCCTTGCGGGCCATGAAACCAGCGCTTCGGCGCTGGCTTGGGCGCTGTACCTGATGGCGCTGTATCCCGAATGGCAGGACCGGCTGGCCGCCGAGGCGCAGGTGCTGGAGCGCGCCGATTTCGCCGTCATGTCCAAACTGCGCCTGTCGCGGGACGTGTTCCGCGAAACCCTGCGCCTGTACCCGCCCGTGCCGATGATGGTGCGCGAGGCTGCGTGCCCCGAACATTTTCGCGACCGTGATGTGCCCAAGGGCAGCCAGTTGGTGCTTAGCCCCTGGCACCTGCACCGGCACGAACGTCTTTGGGACCGCCCCGATGATTTCGACCCCGACCGTTGGCACACCGAGAACGGCAAGGCCTGCGCGCGCAACGCCTATATGCCATTTTCCGCAGGCGCGCGGGTGTGCACCGGTGCAGGCTTTGCCATGGTCGAGGGGCCGCTGATCCTGTCGCGAATCCTGCGCGATTTCCGCGTCACGCTGACCGATGCACCGCCGCCCGTGCCTGTCGCACATCTGACCGTACGCTCGGATGGGGGCATTCCGCTGATGCTGACCCGCCGCTGACCGCTTGTTTGCGCTATCACATTCTAAGCCGCGCCCAGATGCGGTAACACCGTGCCAAAGAATCAAATGAATTCGGAGTTTCCCATGTCCAAGACCGCAGACCAACACGCACAAATGCACACCGGCGCAGGCTTTATCGCCGCCCTGGACCAATCTGGCGGGTCGACCCCCAAGGCGCTGGGGCTCTACGGCGTGGATTCCAACGACTATGACAGCGAAGAAGCCATGTTCGCCGAAATCCAGAAGATGCGCGAGCGGATCATTCTGGCGGATGACTTCACCGGCAAGAAGGTGATCGGTGCGATCCTGTTTGAGCGCACCATGGGCGAGAGCATCGAAGGTAAAAAAGTGCCCGACTACCTGTGGGAAGACTGCAATGTCGTACCCTTCCTGAAGATCGACAAGGGTCTGGAAGACGAGGCAAACGGCGTGCAACTGATGAAGCCGATGCCGTCGCTGGACGCGACACTGCAAGCCGCAGCCAAGGCGGGCATTTATGGAACCAAGGAACGTTCGGTCGTGAACGTGGCCAATGCGGACGGGATCGAACAGGTCGTGGCCCAGCAGTTCGAGGTCGCGCGCCAGGTGATCGCCGCCGGTCTGGTGCCGATTATTGAGCCCGAGGTGAACATCCATTCGGAGAGCAAGGCAGAAGCCGAGGACATGCTGAAGGCGGCGATCCTGAAGCATCTGGACACTTTGGGGGACAGTGACAACGTGATGTTGAAACTGACCATTCCGAACGTCGCAGGGCTGTATGATGATCTGGCCGATCATGCCCGCGTGGTGCGTGTTGTGGCGCTTTCTGGCGGGTACAGCACCGATCTGGCCTGCGAAAAGCTGAGCCAGAACACCAAGATGATCGCCAGCTTCAGCCGCGCGTTGACCGAAGGGTTGCAGCGCGCCATGTCCGATGCCGAGTTCAACACCGCACTGGGCACCAACATCGACAAGATTTATCGCGCTTCGATCTGAAGAAAGGGAAAATAGCGCGCTATTTTCCTTTGGGTTTTTCAGTCTGAAAAACCATCAAAACAGGACGCGGATCGGTTCATTGTTGCAAAAGACGATAAACTGACCCGCGTTCTCGATGGCATGATAGCCACGCCGCTGCACTTCACGCAAAAATGCATCGCGGCCCACGTAACGCTCTATGTCGCGGATCTTGCGGCGGATGACCGCGCCGCGACGGGCCGCCTGTGTGCTGAAAATTTCCAGTACGTATCGGTCGGGGCTAAAAGGGCCATGGGGGTGAAACTCTGACATGCCGTCAGATCAGCAGACCGTGGTTAACGCCCGGTTAATTCGTGGAAAACAAACAACCGGATCGACGATGCCAGCCCCACATCCGGGTCGCGTGCATCGTCAATCTCCGCCGCCAGCGCGTTGATCGGCTGGCCCCGCGTCGCGGCAATATCGCGGAACGCCCGCCAGAACGCATCTTCCAGTGACACAGACGTGCGGTGTCCGTGCAGGGTCAGCGACCGTTTGACGGGCCGGCCGCTCATGGTTCGCGTTTGTGGTTGTCCAGCACGCGCACGGCCCTGTCGGCCTCTTTGCGCGCGCTGTCTTTTTGCGCCTTGGTGCGCCCGAACTTTACAGCATTTTCATCGGCCCGCGCGGATTTCTCGGCGCGGGCTTTGGCCTTGCGGGCCTTGTTCAGGTTCACCGGCGTGACCATAGGCTTATTTCGGCCCGATCATGTTTTCGGGACGCACCACGCGGTCGAATTCCTCCGCATCCACAAATCCCAGCGCAATCGCTTCTTCTTTCAGCGTTGTGCCGTTCTTGTGCGCGGTCTTGGCGACCTTGGTGGCGTTGTCATAGCCGATGGTGGGCGCCAATGCGGTGACCAGCATCAGCGATTCCTTCATCAGCTTGTCGATCCGCGCGGTGTTTGCCTGCGTGCCGACCACCATGTTGTCGGTAAAGCTGCCCGCCGCATCGCCCAGCAATTGCATCGACTGGATCACGTTATAGCTCATCATCGGGTTGTAGACGTTCAACTCGAAATGGCCTTGGCTGCCGGCAAAGCCTACGGCTGCGTCGTTGCCCATGACATGGGCGCAGACCATCGTCAGCGCTTCGGCCTGTGTCGGGTTCACCTTGCCCGGCATGATCGACGAACCGGGCTCGTTCTCTGGCAGGATCAGCTCGCCCAGACCCGAGCGTGGGCCCGAGCCCAGCAGGCGCATGTCGTTGGCGATCTTGAACAGCGACGCGGCTACGGTTTTCAGCGCCCCCGAGAACATGACCATCGCGTCATGGGCGGCCAGCGCCTCGAACTTGTTCGGGGCTGTGACGAAGGGCAGGCCGGTGATCTCGGCAATCTCGGCTGCGACCTTTTCGGCAAAGCCCTTGCGGGTGTTCAGGCCGGTGCCGACAGCTGTGCCGCCCTGGGCCAGTTCGTAGATATCCGGCAGACAGGCCTCGACGCGGGCGATGCCCTTGGCGACCTGATGCGCGTAGCCGCCGAATTCCTGTCCCAGCGTCAGCGGGGTGGCATCCTGTGTGTGGGTGCGGCCGATCTTGATGATGTCCTTGAACTCGTCGGACTTGGCCGCCAGTGCGGCGTGCAGCTTGCGCAGGCCCGGCAACAGCGTGTCGCGCGCCACCATGCCGATGGCCACATGCATCGCGGTCGGGAACGTGTCGTTCGACGACTGACCCATGTTGCAGTGATCGTTGGGGTGGACGGGCTTTTTAGAACCCATCTCGCCGCCCATGATCTCGATCGCGCGGTTCGAGATGACCTCGTTTGCATTCATGTTCGACTGTGTGCCGGATCCGGTCTGCCAGACGACCAGCGGAAAGTTGTCATCGAACTTGCCGTCGATCACTTCCTGCGCCGCCTGGTCGATGGCGGGGGCCAGATCCGCATCCAGATCGCCGAACTCCAGGTTCACTGCAGCACAGGCTTTCTTGATCACGCCCAGCGCGCGCACGATGGCAACGGGCTGTTTTTCCCAGCCGATGGGAAAGTTCATGATCGAGCGTTGCGTCTGCGCGCCCCAATATTTGTCCGATGGGACCTCAAGAGGGCCGAAGCTGTCGGTTTCGGTGCGGGTTTGGGACATGGGTAGGCTCCGGGCTTGTGAAATGTCACGCAGGGTGTACCGCCATGGCCGCGCTGGTGCAATTGGGCAATGTCCGTGTTAGCGGCTGACTTGCACGGCATTGTGTGCCCAAACCTTGTAGAAGCGGCCAGATGTGGCACATCACCTGTGGCGGCCCGCGCACCGGACCCTATATATGACATCAGGGAACCGAACATCACGTGCCCCTTCTGAAAGGACAGACCATGACGCGCAGCGCCGCCCTTACCTTCAACGCTGTCACGCGCCTGCATTTGCTGGCGGGGCTGACCCTTCTGGCGTTGCTGTCGTTTGCCATGCCCGCACGGGCCGACATCAGCAAGTTTATTGGGTCCTACAAAGGCTCTGCCGATGTGCTGTCTGCGGATGGGAGCGTGCAACCCCGCGACATGAGCGTCGAAATCGGGGCCTCTGACAAAGGGTTCACCGTGCGCTGGACGTCAACCCGCACCCGCGACGATGGCACTGAAAGATCGAAATCCTATGCGATCCGGTTTATTCCCAGCGAACGCAAGGGAATCTACGCCGCCGCCATGGGCCGCAACGTGTTCGGTCACGATGTCCAGCTGGACCCGATGCAGGGCGAACCCTATGTCTGGGCGCGGCTCAGCGGCGACACGCTGTCGGTCTATTCGCTGTTTGTCACGGACGAGGGTGGATATGAGATCCAGCAATACGACCGTACTCTGGTGGATGAAGGGCTGCGCCTGAAATTCCAACGGCTGCGCAACGGCGCGCCGCTGCGGTCGGTTACAACGGTTCTGAAGCGTCAATAGGGCGTTTCAGCCAGCCGCTTGCGCCATGGCACCCATGGCTTTCGTGACCACGCTGTCGACATGTTCGCTGGTGGCAAGCTGTCGGGTCAGCACGTCGGTCACGGGCACCCAACGTGCATCACTGACATCGTCATTGGCCACTGGCACGCCGCTGACATAGGCGCACAGCACTGCGGCCAGCAAAAAGTGGAATTGCACGGCACCGCTGTCGTCACTTACGATCACGTCAATATTGGTAAGATAGTCCACGGCACGCCCCGTCACGCCGGTTTCTTCGTGCAATTCACGCACAGCCGCATCCAGCGTTGGCTCGCCCAGCTCCACATGCCCGCCGGGAAAGCCCCAAAGTCCGGCATCCGGTTCGTTCCTGCGCCGGACCAGCAGAACATGATCATCGCGGATCACAACGGCAAGTGCGGCAAGTTTGGGCGCTTTCAGCATGATATCACGGGTCTCTGGCGCAGTGCCATCCGCACCTCAGTGTTTGCGGAAACTGTCCAGCGACACCACGTCGGCGTCTTTCTTTCCGGGTTTCTTCTTGGCGTCAGAGTGATCGGTGTGCTCGATAGGAGCGGGGACAACCTCGTGTTTGTCCTGATCAGCCGGAGTGGCAAGCAGATCGTCCCCGTCCGTGGCGTCCTGGCTTTCAAAGCGCAGGCCGAACTCTACCGAAGGGTCAACGAAGGTCTTGATCGCGTCATAGGGGATATACAGCGGCTCGGGCGCATCACCAAAGTTCAGCGTGATCGAAAAGCCGTCATCGGTCACTTCCAGCTTGTCGTACCAGTGCTGCATAACCACGGTCATTTCGCCGGGATAGCGGTCTGACAGCCAGTCGGCCAGCTCGGCGTCGGGGTGGCTGGTGTCGAAGGTGATAAAGAAATGATGCGCTCCGGGCAGACCGTTGTCTGCCACGTCCTGCAAGACCTTGCGGATCAGACCCCGCATCGCGTCATGCATCAGATTGCCATAGTCAATGTTTCGGCCCATGCGCGTGTCTTATAGCCCCTGTATTTCGTTGAGGGTGATCATATAAGTTTTGCGACCAAGCGAAAGGGGTGTCCAGTATTATCCGCCGATCACCCCCACAAGCAGCCCGGCCGTGGCGGAGATTGCCAGCGTGGCGGGCAGGCCCAGACGCAGGCGCAACAACAAAAGCGCGGCCAGCAGGGTCAGGCCAAGGGCGGTCACGTTCAACGTGGCAAGGTCCGGCAGGGGCATCGCGCCGAAGTTGCGCACTGTGCCAAACAACACATGCAGGGCAAACCACACCGACAGGTTCAGGATAACGCCGACGACGGCGGCGGTGATCGCCTGAAGGGCTGCGGCCAGACGTGGGCGGGCGGATAGGGTGTCAAGGTAAGGTCCGGCAAGGAAAATCCATAGAAAACAGGGGGTAAATGTAACCCAGAGTGCCAGAACCCCCGCCAGAATCGCCATGGTCGCGCCACCTTGGGCAAAGCCTGCAAGCAGGGCGACGAATTCGGTCACCAGAATCAGCGGCCCCGGCGTGGTTTCGGCCAGCCCCAGTGCGTCGATCATCTGGCCTGTGTCGATCCAGCCGAAATCCTGAACCACCGTTTGCGTCATATAGGCCAGAACCGCATAGGCCCCGCCAAAGGTGACGACGGCCAGTTTGGAAAAGAACAGGCCCAGTTGCAGCAGAAAATCCTGATCCAGCATCCAGACCAGCGCCAGCGGCGCAGCCCAGAGCAGGCCCCAGATCACGAGCGTTCTGCCGGGATGGTTCCGGGTGGCGGATGGGATCGGTTGCGGGGCTGTCGCCCCTGCGCGCCATGCGCCGAAAAGTCCCGCGCCAAGGATCAGCAGCGGGTAGGGCACGCCGAACGCAAACAGCCCAAGGAACGCCAGCCCCGCCAGCATCCATGCCGCCGGATCCTTCAACGCCTTGCCACTCACCCGCAGCAGGGCCTGAACCACCACCACGATGACCGCGGCCTTGATGCCGACAAATGTCGCCTGCACCAGCGGCAATGCACCAAAATGCACATAACCCAGGGCCAGCGCCATGATCACCACGGCCCCCGGCAATACGAACAGCAACCCGCCCAGCAGACCACCCGCGACCCCGCGCAAGCGCCAGCCTGCATAGGTGGCCAGTTGCATCGCCTCGGGGCCGGGCAGCAACATGCACAGGGACAGCGCGCGCAGATAGTCCTGTTCGCTCAGCCATTTGTGGCGCTCGACCAACTCCGAATGCATCAGGGCAATCTGTGCTGCCGGGCCGCCAAAGCTCAGCACTCCGATGCGTCCGAACACACGAAACATTTCGGCAAGGCCGGGAAGATGGGGTGCGGGCACGGCAACGGTCCTGTCCAAGGGGGCGCAGCACCCCGTTCGGGGCAGTCTGTGCGCACAGGACAAGCATCTGTCAACCGCGACAGGGACGCGGCGCAGCGGTGATAAATATGGATGGTATGAGGGGAAAGTGCAGGCTTCTGTTGCCAGGTGCCTGCGAACCCCGCCTTACGCTGCTAGGCGCAAGGACTTAATTTTCGATGTAGGTTACAGCTTACGCTGCAACTGCCATCGGAGCACGATTGTCATTTGCAATTGTACAGTTTTCGCCGATAACGGTGGCAGACAGCCGAGACAAAGCAATACCCCTTTAGACGTTCGTCGATCCTATTTCGTCCCCATGATCCCCAAATGAAGGATGTTTGGTGGAGACGCCGGGTACCGCCCCCGGGTCCGATCCGCTTATTACGAGCGCGTTTATGTCCATAGTCCCGAAGGACAACTTGAATATAGGGCGGCATGTTGTGTCTTGCAAGGGGGATGGCAGGAAATCAACAGGTGATGTGGCGCATTAACATGGCGTTTCAGCTTATTGTTTTTACAGGTAAATAACAAGATCAACCAAGGTTGGCGGCAATCAGCCACAGCGCCAGCGTTGCTTCGATCCCGCCAAAGACCAGCAGTTTCTTCATGGGTGGTTTGTCCAGAAACAACGACACAACCCGACCCGCAGCAGCCCCCGCATAGGCAAAGCCGACCATCGCATAGGCCAGCGGCGCATCCAGCCAGATCGCGGCCAACCCTGACACGACGAACAACCCACCGACCGAAGCGCGCATTTCGCTCAGGCCCATGGTGCTGTTGGTTGGGGCCAGATCCAGCGTGTCGGCAGTATAGCGCGGGGCGATAAACCCGAACAAGCCAAAGGCCACGGTGACAAGGGCGGCGATCAGGTTGAGAATGTCGATCATACAAGGAGCTTTCGATCTGAAGTTGGATGATTGCAAAGATGATCTTGTCAGGCAGCAGGGCAAGGGTCGTTTTGCGCTGTGGATACGCGCGCAGTGTCAGGCGGGCCGCAACGTCGGGTCAAATCGCCATTTGTGCGTTTCTCTTTGTCTTGGGCTGGCATGTCTGGCAATTTCGCGGCACGCTGATTCAGGGCGCCAAAAAAGCGCCCGTTCGATCGGAGGAATGTCGGGGTGATCGACAAAAACTATGTGACGACGATGGCACGCTATAATGCGTGGCAGAACAGCCAGTTGACGGCCATCGTGACCAAGATGGACCATGACGCTCTGGTGCAGGATCGCGGTGCGTTCTTCGGCTCGATCCTTGGCACATTGAACCATCTGCTGTGGGGTGACCGGATGTGGTTGAGCCGGTTTGGAGCAGATGTCGACGCACCGGCACGCGGCGACACCACCAAGCTCACGCCGACCATTGCCGCCTGGAGCGCCGAGCGGTTTCAGGTCGATGGCCGGACGACAATCTGGGCCAAGGGCTTGCACAACATTGATCTGGCGGGGGATCTGTCGTGGTACTCCGGTGGTCACGACAAGACGCTGACGCGGCCTTTGGCGCTGTGCGTTGCGCATTTCTTCAACCACCAGACACACCATCGTGGACAGGTGCACGCGATGCTGACCGCTGCGGGGCAGGTGGCGCCGGTCAGCGATCTGGTGTTCATGGATGACAACGGAGCGTAACCAGCAGCCAACGGAACGCATGACAACGCGCATCGTTACACCGTGAGAGAGCGGGACCGAGGGGGCGACCCCGCGTGCGCCCCGGGAAATTTTTTGAAACAGAGAAGGCAAAGGGCCTTCGGGAAGGACTGAGCAGTATGTTTGACGCATTGGTTGTGAACAAGGACGAGGACGGCAAGACATCGGCGGCGGTGACACAGCTGGGGCTGGATGATCTGCCGCAGGGCGATGTTGTGGTGAAGGTCGAATATTCGACCGTAAACTACAAGGATGGCCTTTGCATCGGGCCGGGTGGCGGTCTGGTGCGGAACTATCCGCATGTGCCGGGGATCGACTTTGCCGGAACCGTCGAAAGCTCGGACGATGACCGCTACAAGGCTGGCGACAAGGTCGTTCTGACCGGCTGGCGCGTGGGCGAGGCGCATTGGGGGGGATACGCGCAAAAGGCGCGGGTCAAGGCCGATTGGCTGGTTCCGCTGCCCGAAGGGCTGGATACGCGTCAGGCAATGGCCGTCGGCACCGCCGGTTTCACCGCGATGCTGGCCGTCATGGCGCTGGAAGATCACGGGATCAAGAAAGGCCCCGTTCTGGTCACCGGCGCGGCGGGCGGTGTCGGATCGGTTGCAACGGCCATTCTGGCGAACCTTGGCCATCAGGTGGCCGGCGTCACCGGACGGCCCGAAACTGCGGATTATCTGAAATCGCTGGGCGCCACACAGATCGTTGCGCGCGAAGAGATAAACGAGACCGTGAAACGTCCCCTTGAAGGCGAAACATGGGGCGGATGTGTCGATGCCGTGGGCGGCGCGATGCTGGCGCGTGTGCTGGGCCAGATGGAATACGGAGCCAGCGTGGCCGCGGTTGGTCTGGCGGGCGGGGCGGGGCTGCCTGCGACGGTCATTCCCTTCCTCTTGCGCGGTGTGAACCTGCTGGGAATCGATTCCGTGATGCAGCCCTATGACAACCGTGTGCGGGCCTGGAACCGGATCGCTTCGGACCTGCCGATGGACAAGCTGGAAGCGATGGTTCAGCCCGCGACCCTGTCGGACCTGCCCAAGCTGGGCGCGGATATTCTGAACGGTCAGGTCAAGGGCCGTGTTGTGGTGGATGTGAACGCATGAGCTATGACGACCAGAACATCTTTGCCAAGATCCTGCGCGGCGAGATTCCGAACGTCACCGTTTACGAGGACGCCGAAACCCTGTGTTTCATGGACATCATGCCGCGCGCCGACGGGCACTGTCTGGTGATCCCGAAAACGCCCTGTCGCAACATGCTGGACGCCAGCGCCGAACAGCTGGCGGCCTGCATGAAGACGGTGAACAAGGTGGCGAACGCGGCGATGACCGCGTTCAACGCCGACGGCATCACCCTGCAACAGTTCAACGAGGCCGCAGGCGGGCAGGAGGTGTTCCACCTGCATTTCCACATCCTGCCCCGGCACGAGGGCGTGGCGACGCGTCCGCCCGGAAAAATGGGCGATATGGACGCGATCAAATCCCACGCAGAAGCGATCAAAGCCGCGTTGTAATTGACCTTTCCTTCCACCTCATCCCCGCATTTCAAATGTCAACTGCCACTTTTCTAGGCGAAAGGTTGCCACTTCGGGGATGAGGCCTATGCTTGTGACTGCGACCTAAATGCAGAAACGGGCGCGTTCCGGTTTTGACCTGCGCGACCCGTCACACTTGGAAGGGACAGTCCATGTCAGATACCGACACCCACGGTATACCGTCACCAGATGGTATAGCCGATGTCATCGAGACCGATTACGAGATCGGTCAGGACAACTTTGAAACGAAAATCGGACCCTTCGGTCTGGACATCCACAACCCTGTTTTCGTCATCTCGGGCGCGGCCATCGTGGTTTTCGTGCTGTATACGCTGTTGTTGCCTGAACAGGCCTCTGCCGCGTTCAAGGCGATGTTCAATTTTACCACCACCAACTTTGACTGGTTTCTGATTGGTTCTGCCGACATCGTGGTGATCTTTGCGCTGTTGCTGATCGTGACGCCCTATGGCTCGGTCCGGCTGGGCGGGGACGAGGCGACGCCGGATTACACCTACATGGGCTGGTTCGCGATGCTGTTCGCCGCCGGCATGGGCATCGGGTTGATGTTCTACGGTGTGTCCGAGCCGTTGACGCATTTCTCGACCGCGTTCGGCGGGACTGCAATGGAAGATGGGCTTCGCACCGACTGGGCGCCGCTGGGAGCCGCCACTGGGGACGAGCCGGGGTCGGTCCGGTTGGGCATGGCTGCCACGATCTACCACTGGGCGCTGCACCCTTGGGCGATCTATGCGACTGTCGCTTTGGCGCTGGCGCTTTTCACCTATAACAAAGGTCTGCCGCTGACGATCCGTTCGGCGTTCTATCCGATTCTGGGCGATCGTGTCTGGGGTTGGCCGGGCCACATCATCGACATCATCGCGGTGTTTGCGACGCTGTTCGGTCTGGCGACATCGCTGGGCTTTGGCGCGACGCAGGCCAACGCGGGCCTGAACGAGCTGTTCGGCGTGCCCATCGGCAACACCACCGAGGTCATCCTGATCTCGATAATCACCGCCGTGGCCTTGGTGTCGGTTCTGCGTGGCCTTGATGGCGGCGTGAAGGTGCTGAGCGAGATCAACATGGGCCTTGCCGGTTTGCTGGCGCTGTTCACGCTGATCATCGGGCCGACCACCTTCCTGATCACCTTTTTCTGGGACAGCCTGAAGGCCTATGTCGAATATCTGCCTGCACTGTCCAATCCCTTTGGCCGCGAGGATGTGAACTATTCCCAAGGCTGGACGGCATTCTACTGGGCGTGGTGGATCAGCTGGTCACCTTTCGTGGGCATGTTCATCGCCCGAGTCAGCCGTGGCCGTACGGTGCGTGAATTCGTTGTTTGCGTGCTGCTGATCCCTTCGATGGTCTGCGTGTTGTGGATGTCGATCTTTGGCGGCACCGCGATCCACCAGGTCCTGTACGACGGGTACACCGGCGCGCAGGACGCGGATCTGCCGTTGCAGTTGTTCCGTATGCTGGACCAGTTGCCGCTTGCTTCGATCACATCGTTCATCGGCATCATTCTGGTGGTGGTGTTCTTTGTCACCTCCTCGGATTCCGGCAGCCTGGTGATCGACACGATCACCGCCGGCGGCAAGGTCGACGCGCCGGTGCCACAGCGGGTGTTCTGGTGCATCTTCGAGGGGGCCGTCGCGATTGCGCTGTTGCTGGGCGGTGGCCTTGCGGCGTTGCAATCCATGGTGATCTCGACGGGGCTGTTGTTCACGGTCGTGCTGCTGGTGATGTGCTGGTGCATCTTCCGTGGCCTGCAAAGCGAACGAGCGAATATGCGCTGATCCGACAGTCAGCTTGAGAAAAACAAAACGGCGGGTTTTCAACCTGCCGTTTTTTGTTTTGCGGGTGTCGCTATCGACGCCTGTATTTTCGGACCTGCCCCGTAGCGTTGGCCGCATTAACAAAAACAAACAAAATCAGGGACAGCAAAAAATGGCACTAAAACCACCCCTCACGAAACTGCCGATCAAAACGGCCGCCAGCGGGTTCTACCGCGGCTTCAGCATGGACGTCACGATCACTGCCAAGATCATCATCGGCCTTCTGGTGATCTGGGCCGTGGCCTTTCCCGATCAGGCCGCATCGGTTCTGAATGGCCTGAACGGCTTTATCCTGACAAACTTTGCCACGTGGTACGTCTACGTGATGGCGGCCTTTGTTATCGTTTGTATCGTGCTTGCCGTCTGGCCAAGCGCGGGCAGGTTGAAACTGGGTCTTGATACGGACGAGCCTGAATTCGGCTACTTCTCGTGGTTCTCGATGATGTTCGGTGCGGGCATCGGTGTCGGGATGCTGACATGGGCTGTCGCCGAGCCGATCTATCACTTTGGCAACAACCCCGACGTGATGCAGGGCTTTGCCACGGCCAAGGGCGAGGACAACATCCTGAACGCCTATAAATGGTCCTACCTGCACTGGGGTTTTTCGGCGTGGTCGTCTTATGCGATTGCCGGTCTGGGGCTGGGGTACTTTGCCTATCGTCGCGGCCTGCCGCTGACAATCCGGTCGTCGCTGTCGCCGCTCTTTGGCGCGCGGCTGTCGGGCAATGTCGGTCACCTGGTTGATATCGTTGCGGTGGTCGCGACCATTCTTGGCGTGGCGCAGACACTGGGCTTTGGTGTGAACCAGTTCGTTGACGGCATGGCGCGTATCGGCGTCGGTGACTGGTTGATGAACGCAGAAGGGGAACCGTCGTCGGCGGGCATCGTCTTTGCGATCGTGATCATCATGGGCGCATCGACCCTGTCGGCGCTGTCCGGTGTGGGCAAGGGCATCAAATGGCTGTCGAACATCAACATGGCCCTGTCGATCTTCCTCCTGGGCTTCCTGATCCTTTTCGGCTCGACCTTCTTCGGCTTCCGCGCATTGTTCGTGGGCATGTGGGAATATGTCATCGCACTGCCCGGCATGATCTTTACAATCTACAGCGGCGAAAACCCTGTTGATCAGGACCTGGCTGGCTGGCAGGGGTCGTGGACCGTGTTCTATTGGGCTTGGTGGGTGGCCTTTGCACCCTTCGTGGGCCTGTTCCTTGCACGGATTTCCAAAGGCCGCACAATCCGCGAATTCGTACTGGGCGCGGTGATTGCTCCTTCGATCATGTGCTTTATCTGGTTCGCCTGGGCCGGTGGCACCGCGATTGATCTGGAACTGTCCGGTCAGGCCGCGGGCAAGATCTTTGGCGCCACGGATGGCGGCAAGATCTTTGCGATGACCGACATCCTGTTGGGCGAGGGCGTTCTGAGCTGGCTGATGGCGGTTGTGATCGTCGTTTTGCTGATGACCTATCTGGTCACTTCGGCGGACTCGGCTGTGCTGATCGTCAATACGATCAATGCCGCTGGCGATGAGGGGCCGAAGGCACGCCCGCACATCATCTTTTGGGGTGTCGCATTGGGTGCCGTGGTGGCGGCGCTGCTGTTGATCGGCGGGATTGGTGCGATCCAGACGGCGATGGTGATCGGTGCCTTGCCCTTCAGCGTGGTGATGGTGCTGATGGCCGTTGCTTTGATCAAGGCGATCTATCTGGACGGCAAACGCGAGGCGGCTGGCATCTCCACGACCGCGCCGGCCGAGACCACACCTGCCGAGTGATTGCATCACAGCAATGTATGAAGGGGCCGCTCCGGTTGGGGCGGCCCTTTTTCGTGTCATGGTGAACCCTGCCGCCGCAACGTCCGCTCTATTCCCGTCTTGACCTTTGTCCGGGACAAAACCAACCTGCGCCCATGACAATAGACATCGACTGGGTCCGCGCCCAATTCCCCGCCTTTTCACAACTGTCCCTCAAGGGTCAGGCCTTTTTCGAAAACGCCGGTGGCAGCTATACCTGCCAACCCGTGATCGACCGGCTGACGCGGTTCTATACCGAACGCAAGGTTCAGCCCTATGGCACCTTCGAGGCCAGCCGTCTGGGCGGTGAAGAGATGGACGAGGCGCGCCGCCGCATGGCCGCGATCCTGGGCGTCGAGACCGACGAGCTGAGCTTTGGTCCATCGACCACGCAGAACACCTATGTTCTGGCGCAGGCCTTTGGCCAGATGATGAAACCGGGCGAGGCGATCATCGTGACCAATCAGGACCACGAAGCCAACAGCGGCCCGTGGCGCCGTCTGGCCGAGCGTGGTGTCGAGGTGCGCGAATGGCAGATCAATCCCGAGACCGGCAAGCTTGAGATCGAAAAACTCGAGGCGCTGCTGGACGAGCGCGTGCGGCTGGTCTGTTTCCCCCATTGTTCGAACGTCGTGGGCGAGATCAATCCGGTGGTCGAAATCACCGCCATAGCCCACGCGGCGGGCGCCTTTGTCTGCGTCGATGGCGTGTCTTACGCACCGCACGGATTTGCCGATGTGGGCCATATGGGACCGGACATCTACCTGTTCTCGGCCTATAAAACCTATGGCCCGCATCAGGGGCTGATGGTGATCCGCCGCGCCTTGGGCGCGCTGTTGCCCAATCAGGGGCATTATTTCAACGGCGACACCCTCTATAAACGTTTCACGCCTGCAGGACCGGACCATGCACAAGTGGCCGCTTGTGCGGGCATGGCCGATTATGTCGATGCCTTTGCTGCACATCACGACACTGACACGCGCGGCGTACACGACGTGATGCGCGACCATGAAACGCAATTGCTGCAACATATGCTGGACGCATTGCGCGGTCGCAACGACCTGCGCATCCTTGGCCCCACTGAGGCTGCCAGACGCGCGCCCACCGTGGCGCTGGACCTTGGGCGTGCGGCAAAGCCCGTGGCGCAGGAACTGGCAAAACATGGCATCATGACCGCAGGCGACGATTTTTACGCCGTCCGTGCGCTGGAGGCGATGGGGGTCGACCCGGCCAAGGGCGTTCTGCGGCTGTCGTTCACCCATTACACCACACGCGCCGAGATTGATCAGGCGCTGAGCGCGCTGGATGCGGTGCTGTAATCGCTTGACCCCGACCGGAACGGGCTAGTTTGCCTTGAAACGAGCAACGGGGGACATTGCGCGTGACAGACACCAAACCCACCATCCTGTGGTATCGCCGTGACCTGCGGCTGAGCGATCATTCCGCCCTGACAGCGGCGTGCAAACGCGGCGGGCCGGTGATCGCGGTGTTCATTCACGACGACCTGAGCGACGGACTGGGCGCCGCGCCAAAATGGCGGCTGGGTCTGGGTGTGGGAGAACTGGCAAAGACGCTGGAGGAGAAGGGCAGTCGCCTGATCCTGCGACGCGGCGCGGCCCTGAACGTGCTGCGCGACCTTGTGACCGAAACAGGGGCAGGGGCGGTCTATTGGTCGCGGCTTTACGATCCTGACAGCATCGCGCGCGACACCGCAGTCAAGGAGACCTTGAAAGCAGACGGGATCGAAGCGAAATCCTTTGGCGGACATCTGATGTTCGAGCCGTGGACAGTCGAGACAGGCTCGGGTGGGTTTTACAAGGTCTACACGCCGTTCTGGAACAACGTGAAATCGCGCGATGTTGACGCACCGCTGCCGACGCCCGCCAAAATCCCCGCACCCGACGCATGGCCCCAAAGCGACAGGTTGGACGATTGGCACATGGGGGCCGCGATGAACCGTGGTGCCGATGTGGTGCGCCGCTTTGTCCGGCTGGGAGAAACGGCGGCGCAGGCGCGGCTGGGTCATTTCATCGCCCACATCGTGCAGGATTACAAAGCCTTGCGCGATATTCCGGGGGAGGACGGCACCTCGAACCTCAGCGAGAATCTGGCATTGGGAGAGATCAGTCCGCATCAATGCTGGCACGCAGGCCAACGCGCGCGTCATGAAGGCAAGCAGGGTGCCGAGACCTTTCTGAAAGAGCTGGTCTGGCGCGAGTTTGCCTATCACCTGATGCACCACACGCCGCGCATCCTGACAGACAACTGGCGCGAGGATTGGGACGCCTTTCCCTGGCGCCAGGACGCCCGCGCCGCCGAGGTCTGGGCGTGGAAAAAAGGGTGCACCGGCATTCCCTTTGTCGATGCCGCGATGCGTGAACTCTATGTCACGGGGCGGATGCACAACCGGGGTCGGATGATCGTGGCCAGCTATCTGACCAAGCACCTGATGACGCATTGGCGCATCGGGCTGGAGTGGTTCAACGACTGCCTGATCGACTGGGACCCGGCCAGCAACGCGATGGGCTGGCAATGGTCCGCAGGCTCGGGCCCGGATGCAACGCCCTATTTCCGTGTTTTCAATCCTGTCACACAGTTGGACAAATTCGACAAAAACCGGCAATATGCCAGCCGCTGGATCGCCGAAGGCCGCGCCAACCCGCATTCCGATGCGCTGGCGTTCTTTGATGCGATGCCCCGACACTGGGGGCTGTCGCCCGATGATGCCTATCCCGATCCGGTGGTGCCGGTCGACCAAGGCCGTCACCGCGCACTGGAAGCCTATGAAAATCGGGACTTTTGAAACTAAAACGCTAAACTCAACGTATAAAGAATAACGCGCCAGAAAGGCGCGGTGAGAAACCGACATGGACACGCACATGATCCTGACCACGACCGACGGACAAACAAACCTTCCCCGCTATTTCGCCCGTGTTTTTGCCATGACCCAAGGCATGAACAACGGTCGAGTCGATTTTGTCCTGCCCGACGGGCGGACCTTTCGCGCCGAAGGGAAAAACCCCGGACCCGTGGCAGAATTGCGTATTCACAACAATGACTTGTTCGCACGGTTGATCCGCGAGGGCGATCTGGGCTTTTGCGATGCATATCTGGACGAATGGTGGTCAACGCCCGATTTGCAGGCCTTCATGGATCTGGTCCATGCCGACAACGACAGCATCTATGACGGCTTTCCCGGGATGGGGCTGGTGCGCTTTGTCGAACGCTTCCGGTTCTGGCTGCAACGCAACAACCGCACGCAGGCGCGCAAGAACATCAGCTATCACTATGATCTGGGCAACGAATTCTACGGTCTGTGGCTGGACGACACGATGACCTATTCCTCGGCCCTGTTCGAGACGGGACAGGAAAGCCACGAAGCTGCGCAAATCGCGAAATATGCCAGCATGATCGACCAGATGGGCGCCCAAGCAGGCGATCACATCCTGGAAATCGGCTGTGGCTGGGGCGGCTTTGCCGAATACGCGGCCAAGGAGCGGGGCATTCGGGTCACGGGGCTGACCATCAGCGAAGAGCAGATCAAGTACGCCCGCGAGCGGATTGAAAAGGCTGGTCTTTCCGATATGGTCGATTTCAAGTTGCAGGATTACCGCGACGAAAAGGGCACCTATGACGGCATCGCCAGCATCGAAATGTTCGAGGCCGTAGGCGAGCAATATTGGCCCGCCTATTTCAACACCGTGCGCGAACGGCTGAAACCCGGCAAGAATGCCACCTTGCAGATCATCACCGTGCAGGATCGCCGTTGGGAGGTTTACAAACGCGGTGTGGATTTCATTCAGAAATACATATTTCCGGGCGGCATGCTGCCCAGCCCCAAGGCGCTGCGCGATCAGGTGGTCAAGGCGGGGCTGAGCATCGAACGGTCGATCGAGTTCGGCCCCAGCTATTCCATCAGCCTGCGCCGCTGGCACGAAACGTTCAACGAACGCTGGGACCAGATTGCCGCCATGGGCTTTGACGACCGGTTTCGCCGGATGTGGAATTTTTACCTGACCTCTTGTGCTGCAACCTTTGAAAGTGCCAACTGCGACGTGACACAGATCACGATCAAACGCCCCGTCTGAACGCGGGACGGCAGTTTACCCGCCACGCGGCGGCACAATCGGGGGACAACATGCCCGACGCAGCACGGCTGGTTGCAGCCATATGTCTGGCCATTCTGGCCTTTGTCGTTTCGGGGCAGATTGTGCCCCTGATGCCGGAAAGCACGGATTTTGGCTATTTCCTCTATGTGAACATCGCCCTTGGCGCGGTCGTGGGCTGGTTCGTGATGGGCAAGCGCGCCGGGCGCGGGGTGACATCGGCGATCAACAACGGGTTGACCGGGGTTATGGTCTTCGTTCTGTGGGGACTGTTCATTCAGGCCTGTAATGAAATGGTCCGTCTTGCCATGCGCAACCGCTATGACGGCCCGCTTGAGGCAGTCGTTGACGTGTTCAAGATCGGCGCGGAATACGGGTTGATCCTGTTGGTGCCACTGGTCATAGGAACGCTGGTTGCGGGCGGGGTTCTGGCAGGGCTGGCCACCGAAGTTGCATGGCGTAAGTGGCGTTGATTGAATGACAAATCTGTTTTTCTATGGGACTTTGCGGCACATGCCGCTGCTCGAGATTGTGTTGGGCACGCCGGCCTCCGATCTGGACTTTGCCGACGCCGTGTTGCCGGATCACGCGATTGTCGGGGCCGAAGGCGGGCTTTATCCCGTGATCGTACCGCAACCCGGTGCGCAGGGGCGCGGTGTGCTGGTGCGTGGGCTGAATGATGTGCAGATTGACCGGCTGACCTTTTACGAAGGCGGCTTTGACTTTGACCTGCGGCCCATGACGCTGGCAGACGGGCAGGGCGCGCTGGTCTATTTCGCCGATCCTGCGCTGGCGACGGACGGGCCGTGGTCGTTGACCGATTGGCAGGCGCAATGGGGCGATCTGTCGGTGACTGCAGCGCGCGAAGTGATGGGATATTACGGCACGCGCAGTGCGGCCGAGGTGGCACGCATGTTCCCGATGATCCGCGCGCGTGCCACGGCACAAATCAACGCGGCACAGTCGAAACACGGCGCAATCACAGCGCGCGGCCGGGTCGACATCCAGAAACGCGAACGTGTCTATTCCAAGTTCTTCGCGCTGGACGAGATCACATTGCGACACGAACGGTTCTCGGGCGGCATGTCCGAGCCGTTGCTGCGTGCGGTGTTTATGGCGACCGACGCGGCGATCGTGCTGCCCTATGATCCGGTGCGCGACCGCGTGTTGCTGGTGGAGCAGATCCGCATGGGGCCACTGGCGCGCGGCGACCGCAGTGTCTGGCAGCTGGAACCCATTGCCGGGCGCATTGACGCGGGCGAAACAGCCCAACAGGCAGCTTTCCGCGAAGCGCATGAAGAGGCGGACCTGACCCTGACACAGCTTTTGCCGGTGGCCGAGGCCTATGCCTCGCCCGGCAACGCAACCGAATTTCATTATATCTACGTGGGGCTCGCTGATCTGCCCGACAGTGTGACCGGCGTGTCAGGCAAGGAGGACGAGGCCGAGGATATCCGCAGCCATATCCTGTCGTTCGATGCGTTGATGCAGATGGTTGATGATATGCAGGCTGCCAACACGCCGCTTCTGGTTGCGGCGCTGTGGCTGGCACGCCATCGTGACCGTCTGCGCGAGTCCGCTTGAGGTCACGGCCCTGCAGGGTTACATCCATTGAAAGACACCGCACGAGGAACGCCGCCATGCGCATTGCAAACGATCTGGCCGAGGCCATTGGAAACACGCCGCTGATCAAGCTGCGGCAGGCCAGTGAGGAAACCGGTTGCACCATTCTGGGCAAGGCCGAGTTCATGAACCCCGGACAATCGGTCAAGGACCGTGCGGCGCTGTACATCATCCGCGACGCCATCGCGCGCGGTGAATTGCGTCCCGGCGGCACGATTGTCGAAGGGACAGCAGGCAACACCGGCATCGGTCTGGCTTTGGTCGGCGCGTCGATGGGCTTTCGCACCGTTATCGTGATCCCCGAAACGCAGAGCCAAGAGAAAAAGGATATGCTGCGTCTGGCTGGGGCCGAGCTGATTCAGGTTCCGGCCGCGCCCTATCGCAATCCGAACAATTTTGTGCGCTATTCGGGCCGTTTGGCGGCAGAGCTTGCCAAAACCGAACCGAACGGTGTGATTTGGGCCAACCAGTTCGACAACACGGCCAACCGTCAGGCGCATGTCGAAACCACCGGTCCCGAGATCTGGGAACAGACCGGCGGCAAGGTCGACGGGTTTGTCGCTGCCGTGGGGTCGGGTGGCACGCTGGCAGGGGTTGCGGAATACCTTCAGCCCAAGGGTGTAAAGATCGGTCTGGCCGATCCCGACGGTGCCGCCTTGTTCAATTTTTATGACCACGGCGATCTGAGCGTCACCGACGGCTCGTCCATCAACGAAGGCATCGGGCAGGTGCGTATCACCAAGAACCTCGAGGGGTTCACACCTGACTTTGCCTGGAACATCCACGACGACGAAGCCCTTCCGGTCGTCTTTGACCTGCTGGAGCATGAAGGCCTTTGCCTGGGTGGTTCGTCCGGTATCAATGTGGCCGGGGCAATCCGTCTGGCACGCGAAATGGGGCCGGGGCACACGATTGTGACGATCCTGTGCGACTATGGCACGCGCTATCAGTCGAAATTGTTCAACCCCGACTTCCTGCGAGAAAAAGGGCTGCCGGTGGCCGACTGGATGACCGAAGCACCGTCCAGCATCCCCGGCGTGTTCGAGGACTGAGGGTGCGCTGGCTTTCTGGCTTTCTGACGGCCCTGTTCCTGGGGCTGGCATCCGTGACGCTGGTTGCTGCACCTGCAGTGGCACAGCAAACTGCGGCCAATGCCCCGGACTATTCCCAATGGGAAGTGGTCGCCACACGGGCGGAAAAGGCAGTGGATACAGCCAAGGCGTCTGACGCTGCGCTGACCGCCCTGCGGGCCCAGATTGCTGATTGGCGCAGCCAGTTCCAGGATCAGCTTTCGGGCAACGACAGCCGCATCGCAACGCTGCGCGACCAGTTGACCGCGTTGGGTGACCCGCCAGCCGAAGGCGCGCCGGCCGAGGCACCCGAGATCGCCCAGCGGCGCACCGAGTTGAACGATCAGCTGACCCGTCTGACCACGCCGCGACGCTCTGCAGAAGAGGCGTTGAGCCGCGCCAATGGCATCATTTCGCAAATTGACGCGATTTTAAGGGCACGTCAGGCCGACAAGCTGTTGAATCGCGGGCCATCGCCGGTGAACCCCGCCCTTTGGGGCGCCGCCCTCAGTGACATGGGGCAGTCGTTGCGCGCGGTGTGGAGCGGCACCTATCAGGCATGGTCAACCCCCACACGCCGGGACGAGGCGCAGAACAATCTGCCGCTGGTTCTGGTTCTGGTGGTGTTGGCGATCATTCTGTTGGCCCGGTCGCGGTCATGGAGCGAACGGCTGGCCGTATATCTTGTGCGGCGCGATACCAAGACACGCAGCGACTTTGCCGGCTTCGTGGTGTCCTTGGGACAGATCGTGTTTCCGTTGCTGGGCATTTTCGCGCTGATCCGTGCCTTGGGGGCCACCCAGCTCTACGGACCGCGCGGCGAACTGATCCTGACCATCCTTCCCGCAATGGGCATCTGTTTCTTTGTGTCGCGTTGGATCGGCAGCCGTATGTTCCCTGCGGACGAAGCGGTGAACAGCCCGCTGGGCCTGAGCGAAGCGCGTCGGACCGAAGGGCGCTATTATTCAATGTTGCTGGGTCTGGCGCTGGCGGCGAACCTGCTGGTGGTTAACCTGTCCAGTTTCGACCGCTTCACCGCAGCCAGCAACAATGTGCTGGCCTTTCCGATCATCGTATTCGCCAGCCTCCTGACATTTCGCATGGGTCAGCTGCTGCGGCGGCACGATGCTGCGCATGACGGCAGTTCGCTGACCGAGGAAAACGCCTATCGCAACCGCCTGGTCTCGCTGCTGGGACAGGGGGCAAAGCTTGTTGCGATCGTTGCCCCCGTGCTGGGGGCTGCGGGTTATGTCACCGCATCGGCAAGCTTGATCTATCCCGCGATCCTGTCGTTGGCGCTGTTCGCCACCATCGCACTGCTGCAAGAGGCAGTGAATGATGGCTATGTGTTCTTCTCCAAGTCACCGGTCGGAACCAAAGGCCTGATGCCCACGCTGATCGGGTTCCTGTTGCTGGTCGCCTCGGCGCCACTGTTTGCGCTGGTCTGGGGCGCGCGGGTGACGGACCTGACGGAACTGTGGGCGCGCGCGCGGGCGGGTATTTCCATCGGCGACACCACGTTGTCGCCCGGTTCCTTTGTCACGCTGATTGTGGTGTTCTCGATCGGGCTGTTCCTGACCCGGGCCTTGCAAGGCACGCTGAAAACGTCGCTGCTGCCTAAGACAAAGATTGATCCGGGCGGGCAGGTGGCGATGGTGTCCGGTGTCGGTTACATCGGTATCTTCCTCGCGGCTCTGGTCGCCATCACCTCGGCGGGGATCGACCTGTCATCGCTGGCCATTGTCGCCGGTGCGCTGTCGGTCGGTATCGGTTTCGGTCTGCAAAATATCGTCAGCAACTTTGTCTCGGGGATCATCCTGCTGATCGAACGTCCGATTTCCGAAGGCGACTGGATCGAAGTCGGTGGCCAGCACGGTTACGTGCGCGACATCTCTGTCCGTTCGACCCGGATCGAGACATTCGACCGCACCGACGTCATTGTGCCCAACGCCGATCTGATCAGCGGCACCGTGACCAACTATACCCGTGGCAATACGGTGGGACGCTTGATTCTGAAGGTCGGCGTTGCCTATGGCACCGATACGATGCGCATCGACGGTATCCTGCGCGAGATCGCGAGCGCTCACCCGATGGTGTTGGCCAACCCGGCGCCGAACGTGGTGTTCATGGGCTTTGGCGCAGATTCGCTGGATTTCGAAATTCGCGCCATCCTGCGCGATGTGAACTGGTTGCTGTCCGTGCGCAACGACATGAACCACAAGATCGCTGCGCGCTTTCAGGAAGAGGGCATCGAGATTCCCTTTGCTCAGCGCGACATCTGGCTGCGCAATCCCGAGGTCTTGCGCGGCGCGCCGCCCGAGCAGCAGGACGCGGTCAAGGTTGCCACCGCGACGGCGCCCAAACCCGAAGGCCAGCCTGACGATCCCGATCCGGATGTCGACACGGATACCGATACAGGCACGCCAGACACAGCGGACCGCGCCTGATGACCCGAATGTTGTTTCGTGACGACGCCTATCTGCGTGATGCGGATGCACGCGTGATCGCCCATACGCCCGAGGGCGGCGTGGTGCTGGATGCGACGGTGTTCTATCCGACAGGCGGCGGACAGCCCGGTGACAGCGGCGTGCTGGAATGGGACGGCATCCGTATGCCCATTGCCACGACGCTCAAGGCGCAGGGCGATCAGATCGCCCTTGTCCCGGCCGAACCGCAGCCGTTGCCGGGGATCGGCACCTATGTCACGCAATCGCTGGACTGGGATCGGCGTCATCGGCACATGCGCGTCCACACCGCGCTGCATCTGTTGTCGGTGGTCGTGCCTTTTGGCGTGACCGGCGGATCGATCAGCGCCAACCACGGGCGTCTGGATTTCGACATGCCCGATTCCCTCGAAAACCGTGAGGCCATCGAAGCCACGCTGAATGCCTATGTCATGGAAGACGCGCAGGTGTCCGAAGACTGGATCACCGCCGCCGAACTGGACGAAAATCCCGGCCTGATCAAAACCATGGCCGTCAAACCGCCGCGCGGGGCAGGGCAGGTGCGTTTGGTACGTATTGGCAACGCAGATGCCCCCATCGACCTGCAACCTTGCGGCGGCACCCATGTGGCGCGCACCGGCGAAATCGGCCAGTTGCGTCTGGGAAAGATCGAGAAAAAGGGCCGCATGAACCGCCGCGTCTACATTCACCTCGACAACTGACAAACAGTCCCGATTGCCTCTTGCATTGGCAGTCGGTCCCACGCTATGTCGCCCGAACGGAGCGGTGGCCGAGTGGTCGAAGGCGCACGCCTGGAAAGTGTGTAGGCGGGAGACCGTCTCCAGGGTTCGAATCCCTGTCGCTCCGCCATTATCCCCATCGCGAACCAGTTACACCGCCCAGATGGGCGCGGAATTTTCCGTGTTATCAAATGGGTCTGCGGGAGCCAACCGAACCTCATTGACGCGCCGCCTGGCCGAGGCTGGGCTCGGAATGCCCCTCAGTCTCAGTTTGGGCGAACCCAGGCCATTCCGGTTCGGCCCGTTTTCTTATCAGATTTCAATCCTCTGCCGCCGAACGCCACCAAAACCCAATCGCGCGATCCGAACGCCTTCGATGGCAACTTGGACGGAACACAAGGTAGGTGCGTTGCTCGGGAGGCCACCGTAAAAAGGTAAATTGTTAGCGGTGGTTCGCAACGTGTTTCACAAGGACAAATTCATGGGCAACTGGGCACGCTCAAAAGTGAAAGAGAAGAGCGTTTCGACGAGCCTGCATGGTCAGCATAGAGTTCGCGAAGCGCCACGCGGCGCTTCTGTGTCCACGCGTGATGGGCCACCACGTAGCCGAGCTTGCCGAGCCCGCATCGCCCAGCGGCGCAAGGTGTTGCTGGTGTCGACGCCCACCATCCGGGGGCTGCGCCGGATCGAGCGGGAGTTCGAGGCGAGTGACCAGCGTCGGTTCTTCGTGCCGTGCCCGAACTCTGGCCATGTGCAATCACTGTAGCCGCACAGCCCCAAGGAAGCGGTGCGCCTAGATCGACACCAGTTTATCCGGCAATGCCACAGAATCCCGGCGCAGACGCGTGAGGGCGGCGGCATGCAAAGACGGGGTCGCCGCTGCCAGCACGCGCCCATCGGAGGAAAGATCAAGGTCCTGCCCGTTCCAGTCCGTGATTTTGCCCCCTGCGGCTTCGATGATCGGGGTCAGCGGAAGGTAGTCGTAGGGCTGCAGTTCTGCTTCGAGGATCAGGTCGATATGGCCCGATGCCAGCAGTGCATAGCTGTAACAATCGCCGCCGAAGCGCCGCGCCTTGCAGGACGAGCTGAGGCGTTCGAACGCCAGCGTCTCTTCAGGCGTGAACTGATCCGGGGAGGTCGCGAAAAGCGTACAGGCGTCAAGGCGGGTCTGCCCTGAGGTCCGGCATGTCGCGCCGCCCAAGAGGACAGGCCCGTCCGACCAGGCCGTCCAGCATTCGCCCAGCACAGGCATGTCGATCACGCCCATCACCGGTCGCCCATGCTCCAACAGCGCGATCAGAGTGCCAAAAAGCGGCACGCCCGAGACAAAGCTTTTGGTGCCGTCAATCGGATCAATGACCCAGACATAGCGCCGGTCGATCCCGGTCGAGCCATGCTCTTCCCCAAAATACCCGTGGTCCGGCAGATGCTGCCTGAGCACAGTGGTCATGGCCTGTTCGATGGACCGGTCGGCAAGGGTGACCGGGCTCTGATCCGCCTTGTGGTCCACGTCCAGGCGCGCGCGGAAATATTGACGCGCCAGCGGTCGTGCGGCCTCCAGCATGGCCTGGGCGATGGCATCGAACCGGGCGCGCTCACTCATCGGCGTCCCCGTCCGTCTCCGTCGACAGAACCAGGTGCAGATGCTCCAGATGGTCGCGCATATGCGGCGGTTCGGCATCGGTGACCAGCACATCGACCTCGGACCAGTCGCAGACCTGGATCAGCCCCGACTTGCCGAATTTGGTCGTGTCCAGCAGCACCATGACCTCATCCGCGCGCGGGATCATGGCGCGTTTGAATTCGGCCTCGAAGAGATCGAAGTCGTCGCAGCCCTTGGCCGAGGCCGCCACCATCGAGGTCACGAAATAGCCCGGCGAAAACCGCGACAGGAATTCGATCGTGCCCGCACCGGTGATGGTCCGGTCGGCATTGCGCAGCTCTCCGCAGGGCAGGATGACCCGGTGATGGCTGTTCGACTGGCTGAAGATATTCGCGATCTCAAGCGAGATGGTCAGGATCGTCAGCGGTTCGCGGTGGACCAGCTCGCGCGCCAGGAAACAGGCGGTGGTGCTGTTGTCCATCAGGATCGTCGCCCCTTCGTGGATATGGGCAGCCGCCTTGCGCGCGATCGAGGTCTTGGCAGCCGTGGCTTCGCGCAGCCGCCGCTCAAACGGCGGTTCGCTGCGCAGCTGGGCCAGCCGGACGCCGCCGTGAAACTTCTCGACGTTGCCCTCTTCGGAAAGCACCTTCAGGTCGCGGCGGATGGTTTCATCCGACACGTCGAACTGCTCGGCCAGATAGGTGATGGCCGCATTCCCCCGGGTTTCCAGGAGGTTGAGGATCTGTTGCTGTCTCAGGGATCTAGTCATCTTGGCCTTGCTCTCAGAGGGTGACCGGAAGGGCCCGGCCGGTCGACGCATCAAACAGGCGGGCGCGTTTGAGATCGAAGTCGAGCCCGATTTCACTGCCCGCCTGGGGCGCGTCGGCAACGGGGCTTTTGACGGTGACCATATGATCGCCGACGGCCACTTCGACCAGGGCTTCGGCACCGATCAGTTCCGCGCGCGAGACCCGGCCCCGCGCCATGCCCTGATGCGAAAAGGTGATCTCTTCGGGCCGGACCCCGAAAATGACATCCGGTGGCAGATCGCTGCCGATGTCGATGCCCTGACCAAAGGCGGCGTGACCGATCCGCTTGCCCGCTTCGGTGCGGCAGGGCAGCAGCGCCATCTCGGGCGACCCGATGAAGGTCGCAACAAAGGTGTTGGCGGGGTTCATGTAGATGTCCATCGGCGCGCCCAGCTGTTGCAGGCGACCCTCTGACATCATCGCGACGCGCGTGCCAAGGGTCATCGCCTCGATCTGGTCGTGGGTGACGTAGATCACCGTCAGGCCCAGTTCCTGATGCAGGCGCTTGAGCTCTCCGCGCATCCGGTTGCGCAGCTTGGCGTCGAGGTTCGACAGCGGTTCGTCGAAGAGAAACACCTTGGGCTGCCGCACCAGCGCCCGCCCGATGGCGACGCGCTGGCGTTCGCCGCCGGACAGTTCCTTGGGGCGGCGGTCCAGCAGATCGCGGATGTTAAGGATCTCGGCCGCTTCCTGGATGCGCGCGTCGATTTCGGATTTGGACAGCCGGGTGGTGCGCAGAAGGCCGAAGGCCATGTTCTTGTAGGCCGTCATATGCGGATAAAGCGCGTAGGACTGGAACACCATCGCGATGTCACGCTTTTGCGGGGCCGCATCGGTGACGTCCTGCCCGTCGATAAGCAGATTGCCCGAGGTGATCTCTTCAAGCCCCGCAACCATCCTGAGCGAGGTCGACTTGCCGCAGCCCGACGGGCCGACGAGGACCATGAACTCCTTGTCCTCGACGGTCAGGGTCAGGTCGTGCACCGTCTTTCGGGTGCCGTAGGTCTTGCAGATGTTCTGAAGTTGGACGGTGGCCATGGCGGGTCTCCGGTTCTGGCGTCACTTGACGCCGGTATGCATGAAACTGTCGATGAAACGGCGCTGGAAGATCACGAAGAGCAGAAGCAGAGGCGAGACCACCATCGTGGTGCCCGCCATCAGCCGCGGCCAGTCCGCGCCGCTGTCGGCCTTCGCCAGCAGGCCAAGCCCGATGGGAAGGGTGCGCACGGAATCCGAATTGGTGACCAGCAGCGGCCACATGTAGTCGTTCCAGTGGGTGACGACCGAAATGATGCCAAAGGCGATCAGCGTCGGCTTCACCAGCGGCAGATAGACATGCCAGAGGATCCGCAGGTGCCCGCAGCCATCCAGCCGTGCGGCGTCCGACAGTTCCGACGGAACCTGGCGGAAGCTCTGCCGCAGCATGAAGGTGCCATAGCCCGAGGCGACGAAGGGCACGATCATGGCGGGCAGGGTGTTGAGCAACCCAAGCTCCCGCAGCGTCAGGAAGTTGGTCAGGAAGATCGCGTAGATCGGGAACATCACCTGCAGTAGGAAGAGGGTGAAGAGGATCGACTTGCCCGGAAACTCCAGCCGCGCAAAGGCATAGGCGGCCAGCGTGATCGTGACCAGCTGACAGGCCAGGATCGACCCGGTCACGAGGATCGAATTCATCAGGTAGGTGCCAAAGGGCGCGACGGCGAGTGTGTTGGGATAATTGGCGAAATTCAGGACGTCTGGCAAAAAGCCGCCCGATTGATCGAAGACCTCGGAATTGGTCTTGAGCGAGGTCACGAGGATCCAGACCAGCGGCGCCAGCCACAGCAGCGCCAGCGGGCCCATCACCAGATGCAGCCAGGCCCCCCTGAGGCGCCGCGCCATGCGACGGGTCGCCAGTTGCTGGTCGGAAGTCGACATCGGGGCGAGGGTGGTCAGGTCGGTCATCAGCGCTCTCCCAGGTAATGGACGCGGCGGCCAAGGGTCAGGGCGACCAGCCCGATCAGGCCCAGAACGAAGACCAGCAGCGTATTGGCCAGCGCCGAGGCATAGCCGATATCCTGATACTGAAAGCCGTTCTGATAGATGTAGTAGGTCAGCACATTGGTGCTGTCGGCGGGGCCGCCTTGGGTCATCACGTAGACGTAGTCGAAGATCTGGTAGCTGTGCAGCGTGCCGATGATGATGACGAAGTAGAGCGTGGGCGAGATCAGCGGCACGGTGATGAAGATCAGCCTCTGCCAGGCGCTCACCCCGTCCAGCCGCGCGGCCTCGTAAAGATCCGATGGCACCAGCTTCAGCGCGGCCAGCAGGATCAGCATGAAATAGCCCGAGTATTTCCAGATGCTCATCAGCACGATGGCCGGAAGCGCCCAGTCGCTGTCATATAGCCAGTCGAGCCGGGGCAGGCCGAGCATGCTCAGCGCCTCATTGATCGGACCATAGCCCGGCGCATAGAGGAACACCCAGACCATGCCCGCCGCGACCGAAGGGATCATGACCGGATAGAAGAAGGCCGAGCGATAGATCGCCATCCCCCTCAGCTTGCTGTCCAGCGCCACCGCCAGCAGCAGCGCGACCGCAATCGACAGCGGAATGGTGGTCAGCGTGTAAAAGGCGGTGTTGCGCAGGACGGTCCAGAACAGGTGATCGTCGAGCAGGCGGGTGTAATTCTCAAGCCCCAGCCAGTAGATATCCGGATCGCCCAGCAGGACGTCGTGCAGGCTGAACCAGACCGACCGCAGGATCGGCCAGTAGGTGAAGACCGCCAGAAAGACGAGAGAGGGCAGCAAAAGCGCATAGGCCAGCAGCATCTCGTTCCGGCGCGCCTTGGCAAAGCTGTGGGACATGAAGCGATCCTCGGGATGAAAAGGGGCGCAAGGCAGAGGCCCCGCGCCCTGAGTGTACGGCAATCAGCCCTTCTGGCGACGCATCAGGCGCGTGATTTCACGGTTCGACCCCTCATTGGCTTCGGAGAGAGCTGCCGCGGGGGCGATATCGCCAGCGAGGGTCCGATCAAGCGCGCTCTTGAGGTGTTCGCGAACGCGGTGATAGCCGGGCACCTGCAGGAAGGCGCCCGCGAAGTCGGATTGATCCAGCGCAACCTTCGCCTGCGGCACGTCCTGAAGGTAGGTCTGCATCTCCGGCGACTCCCACGAGGACTTGCGCACGGCGAGGTAGCCGGTCGCGCGGCTCCAGTCCGCCTGGTTCTCGGTATTGGTCATCCAGCGTGCGAAGGTCCAGCTGGCCTCTTTCGCCGCGTCCGACTGGTTCTTGGCGATCATCAGCGGCCCGCCGCCCTGTGCCGCGCCATAGGTCTTGCGCTTGGGCATGAAGGCCACGCCGACCTCGAACGGAGAGGACTTGCGCAGGTTGGTCAGCGACCCGGTGGAATGGTAGAGCATCGCGGTGGAGCCCGCCATGAAGTCATTGGCCGAGCCCTGCCAAGTCGACGCCGGGGCCATCGCGCCCGCATCCACCATGGTTTTCCAGAAGGTCAGCGCCTCGACCGCTTCGGGCTGGTCGAAGAGCACCTTGTCCTTTTCCCAGGGCACGAGGCCGTTCTGGCGGCAATAGGCTTCGAACATCCAGTCATGCCAGCCGCCGCCGATGGTCAGGCCCCACCGTTTCAGCTGGTCGCCATCGCGGACGGTCAGGATCTTGGCGGTCTCCAGCAGCTCGTCCCAGGTGTCCGGCGCCTTCTCAAGCCCGGCTTCGCGGAAGGCGTCCTTGTTGTAGTAGAGCACCGGCGTCGAGGGCTGGAAGGGCAGGCCATAGAGCTTGTCGTCCGAGATACAGGTCGACAGGAAGCCCGGCAGCATGTCGTCATAGATGTCATCGGCCTTGGCCAGCGCCGTCACATCCTCCAGCGCATCCAACCCGAGGAAGGTCTGAAGGGCCGAGTTGATGGGTAGCCAGAGGGCCGGCGGTTCACCCACGCCGAGCGAGGTGATGACCTTCTGCTCGGTATTGTCGTAGCTGCCCGCATAGATCGCTTCGACCTCGATCCCGTCATGGGTCGCGTTGAACTTGGAGATCATGTTGGAAATGATCGTGTTGATGTCACCCGAAACGCCGACCGGGTACATGAACTGCAGCTTGACGGTTTCCCCGGCGCGCGCGGGGCGCAGCACCCCGGGCATCATGCTGACAAAGGGCGCGGCCAACCCGGCAGCAAGGAGTCGGCGGCGGTTTATGTTGGAAGATGTGGATTTCACGGTATGTCCTCTTTGCGTTTGTGCTGGGAAGTCCCGGCTTTAGCAGCGACCCGCCACGATATTCCTTAGCGAGCAATGAAGTCATATTGTTGTTTTGTATAGTTTTTGTGACGATTTTTCCTTGCGGACCTGCCCAAGCCCACCTGGGCCCGATGTTGATACTAAAGGCGAATTTTGATTTCGCGCAGCAAATTATTCTCAAAAACCACAAAAATTTTGAGACAAGACCGCAAAAAGCCACAAAATGAGGCGTCCGTCTGATATTCCTTTCGCGACAGGCCGGTGAGTCTGTGGCGGGCTTGAGGAGTTCGTGGATTTACCGCCAGAGTCAGACCAAACAGGAGACCCTGACATGTTGATAGCCCAGATAAGCGACACCCACGTTCTGACCGAAGGGCGCCGGCTGGCCGACCGGTTCGAGACCGGCGCGGCCTATGCCCGCCTGATCGACAGTCTCGAACATCTGACGACAGCCCCCGACCTGATCCTCTTTTCCGGCGATCTGGGCGAGGATGCCACGCCCGAGGAATACGCCGACATCGGCGCGGGCCTGCGTCGCCTCACCTGTCCGGTTCTGGTCGTGCCCGGCAATCACGATGCCCGCGCCCCGATGATCGCGGCGCTGCCGGACTATGTGCAGACCACGCCCTCGGGCCACATCTGCGCCTTCGACAACAGCCGCGACCTGGCGATCATCGGCCTTGATACTCTGGTCGAGGGCAAACCGCATGGAGAGCTTTGCGCCGACCGTCTGTCCTGGCTCTCTGAGCGTCTGGATGACTGTGCCGACAAACCCGTGCTCCTCTTCATGCATCACCCGCCGATGGTGACGGGGTTGAAGGATATGGACTCCATGGGCCTGCTGTCCGGAGGCGAGGAACTCGCCCGCCTAATCGCGGATCACGGACAGGTGCAGGCGATCCTCTGCGGACACATGCACCGAGCGATCCACGGGAGCTGCGGCGGGGCTCCCGTGCGCGTCTCTCCGTCCGCGTCGCATCAGGTCGCCTTTGACCTGCGCGACGGGCAGCCCTACCGTTTCACGGATGAACCGCCGCAATACATGATGCATCTCTGGTCGCCGGAGCGCGGACTTGTCAGCCATGTTGTTCCTGTGGCCGTGGCATGAGCGGGATGGCGGTCAGGGGCGGCAAGATACCTTTGACCCTGTCCGAAAGGTGCCGGAATGACTGACACACCGCTGCTGTTTGCGCTGAATATGGCCGCCGCCGCAGGTCTGCTGATCTGGGCAGTCCGACTTGTGCGCACGGGCTTCGAACGGGTGTTCGGTGGCCGGTTCCGCATCTGGATACGCCGGTCGACGTCCAGACGCATCTCGGCCGCGGCGAGTGGGGCCTTCGCGGCCATCCTGCTGCAAAGCTCCACCGCGGTCGCCGTTCTTGTGTCCAGCTTTATTGCTGCGGGAACGATCGGCGGCACCGCCGGGCTGGCACTCTTGCTGGGGGCCGACGTCGGCTCTGCCGTCGTTGCCCTATTGCTCAGCTCGCGGATCGACGCCGTAATGCCCGTTCTGCTTCTGATCGGCGTTCTGATCTTCCTGAAAAGCCGCCGCCGCAGGCCCCGCCAGATCGGTCGCATCCTGATCGGTCTGGCGCTTGTCTTCGTATCGCTGGACATGATCCGGGCGGCCAGCGCGCCCCTTGCCGAAAGCCCGGCGGCCCTGGCCGTGATGGTCTATCTTGCAACCGATGTCGCAACCGCCTTCGTGGTCGCGGCCCTGTTCGCCTGGGGCGTGCATTCCAGCGTTGCCGCGATCCTGCTGTTCGTGACGCTCGCGACGCAGGGCCTCTTGCCGTCCGAGGCAGCTGTCGCGATGGTCCTGGGGGCAAACATGGGCGGTGCCTTCATCCCGGTGATGCTGACACTGAAGTCACCGGCGGCCGTCCGGCGGATCGTCCTGACCAACTTTGTCCTGCGCGGTGGCGGCGCGGCGGCTGTCTTGCTGGCCTCCTGGCTCGGCTGGCTGTCTGCCCAATGGTTGAGCCCGGATGTCGGACGTCAGGCGCTTTACGTGCATGTCCTGTTCAACCTTGTTCTGGCTTTGGGTCTCCTCCCTCTGGCGGGACGGCTGGCGAACTTGTCCGCCCTGATCTTGCCCGATGAGGCAGACACAGAGGCCACCACGCGCCAGTCGCACCTTGATGACGGACTTCTGGACAAACCGCGCCGCGCTTTTGCCTGTGCCGCACGGGAGTTGGTGGACATGGGCGGGCAAGTGGAAAACATGCTGCGCAGGGTCATCCGCCTTTTCGAGGTCTATGACGAAGACATCGCCCATCAGATCCGCGCCGACCACAGGCAGGTCGAAGCGATGGCAGCCGATCTCAAGATTTACCTGGCCCGTATACACGCTCGCCACACGGTCGAAATGGTCGGGTCTCGCGCATTCGATCTATCGGGGACAGCGGTCAACCTGTCCATGGGGGCCGATCTCATCGCAACACGGATCATCGGGTTGGCGGACCGCAAGGCAACCGACGGGCTTGAATTTTCGAACGAAGGCTGGCGCGAGCTGACGGATTTCCACGATATGGTGCTGCAGAACATTCAGCATGGCATCTCTGTCCTGGTATCCGAAGACGTCGGATTGGCGCGGGACCTTGTTGAGCAGAAGGAAACCCTCAGGCGGACGGCCCAGGACTTGGAGCGCAGGCATATCGAACGGCTTAGTCAGGGCATGACACCATCCATCGAGACCAGCGCAATTCATCTGAGCCTGCTGCGCGCGCTGAAGTCGTTGAATTCGTCTTTTGCCATGACCGCATATCCGCAGCTGAGCGGGGCAGGAGAGTTGCTGCAAAGTCGCTTGGCGGTTCAGAGCAGGCAGGCCTGATTGCTGGCAGCACCCTGTCGGATCGGGGAAAAATGGCCATGCAGCAGGTTTCAGCCCGACCCGTGTGCGGCAGCGCGTCCTAGGCAGGTGAGCTTCGTGGCCCCGCTCACCCGAAATCCGGTCGACGCTTTTCCCGGAAGGCTGCCAGTCCTTGCCCAAGGTCGTGACCCTCCACATGGCGCGCAAAGTGTTGATGTTCAGCCTCCATGCGCTCCTGCCGCCTGCGGTCGCGGGCCTCTGGGCCGGTCAGCGCCTTCAGGTGCCGGGTCACTTCGGGACTGCAGGCCATGATCTCGGCGGCAAGGTCCTGCGCGCAGTCCATCAGCCGGTCGGCGGGCACGACCTCATTGACCAGCCCCCAGTCGCGCAGCGTCTCTGCGGACTGGGTTGCGCCGGTGTAGAAAAGCTGGGCGGCCCGGGACGGTGCGATCCGTTCGGGCAGCCGCACCGTGGCCCCCGCTGCGGGGACGACACCATAGCGGGCATGGCCGTCGCCGATCTGCACGCCCTCGGTGGCGATCAGGATGTCGCAGCACAGCAAAAGCTCCAGCCCGCCTGCTATCGCCACGCCGTTCACCGCGCCGATTACCGGCACCGGCAGGTCCTCGATCCGCTGGAGGATCATGGCGTTGCGCCGGAGATAGTCGAGAAGCAGGTCCTGGCCCGCCGTCAGAGCCGTCTCGAATTCAAGCAGATCGCCCCCGGTGCAGAAGCCGCGCCCCGCGCCGGTGATGATCACGGCGCGCAGATCCGGCACCTGCGACAGCGCATCAAGCTGGCGGTCAAGCGAAGTCATCATCTCCTGCGACATGGCATTGAGCGTCTCCGGCCGGTCGAGCGTCAGGATCGCCAGGCCCTTGGAAAGGTCAAGCCGCACGGCCTCTGCCGACGCGGCCATCACGCGGACGCCGTCACGGTGAAGCCCTGCGGCAGCGGTTCCAGCGCCGCGCGCAGCTCCGCGACCTGGTCCGGTGTGGCGCCGGTAACCGCGACGCGGATCAGGGGTTTGCCGTGGGTGTCGGTGTCAAATTCGACCTGCGCCACAGCGCCCGCGCCACAGGTGGCTTCGACCTCCAGGCGGACCTTTTCCCGGATGGCATGATCGCGCAGCGCAGGCTTGAAGATCTTGCCGACCGCCGTCACCGGCAGCGCGTCGATCTGAAGTATGTGGCGCGGCAGGGCGGGGCGTTCGTGCAGCTCTGCCTCCAGCCTGTCGCGCAGGGCCTTCAGGTCCGGACGTGCGCCGGGCGCGGCAACGATGAAAAGCACCGGCACCTCGCCCGCATATTGGTCGGGCATTCCGACGGCGGCGCTGATCCCGATCCCCTCGAACCGGTTTGCCACCTCCTCGATCGCCGCAGGGTCGATATTGTGCCCGCTGCGGACAATCAGGTCCTTGGAGCGTCCGGTGAGGGTCAGGCGCCCGTCTTCCGACAGGGACCCGAGGTCGCCCGTGGTGAGCCAGCCATCGGCATCAAGCACACCTTCGTTCTGCGCCGGATCGGCATAGCCGGGAAAGACCTGCGGGCCGCGCACCTGCACGAGGCCCGGGGTGCCGGGCGGGCAGAGCGCGCCGGTATCGGACGACACGATCCGCGTTTCGGAGAACGGGGCGCGCAAGCCCACGCTGCCGGGGACCGACGTGCCTGCGGCGGGGTTGAAGGCGATGGCGGCGGCGGTTTCCGTCATCCCGTAGGTCTCGAACAGCGCAAGGCCGGTGACTTTGGTGAAGTGTTCGCCAACCGCAGCGGGCAGGATCGCGCCCCCTGTGCCCGCCATGCGGATGCGCGAGGTGTCCATGTCCGGTGGGAAAGTGCCGGTCAATGCGCCGATGGAGGTCGGAACGCCGTTCACCATGGTCACGCCGTAATGCCGCACAAGGTCCCAGTACCGCGCAACCACCTCGGGTGGCCGCAGCGCATAGGGGGAGGGGATGATCATGTGCCCGCCCGCCGCGAGGACCGACAGGCCGACGGTCACCGTGCCGCCCACATGGAACCAGGGAAAGCCGTTGATGATCACGTCCGTCTCGTTATAGCCGAACACCTGACCGAAGCCGAAGGCCGCGTGGATCTGGTTGCCATGTGTCAGGCGGACGACCTTGGGGCTTCCGGTGGTGCCGCCGGTGTGAAAGAGCGCGCAGATCGTGTCGCGGTCGGTGGTCGGGGCAAAGGCCAGCCTGTCCGAAGCGGCGGCGGCCAGCAAGGGGGACAGCGGCTCGTGACCCGCGCGGCCCTCGGTCTCGTCGCCGACCACGAGGATCCGCTTCAGCGAGGGCACGGCTGCCAGCAATCCTTCGGCCTTTTCCCAGCAGGTCGCGTCAAGATCGCGCGCGGGGATCACAAGGACCTCTGCCCCTTGCACCTCAAGCAGGTCGGCGATGGCCCCGGCAGAGAGCAGGTAATTGATCGAACTGGTGATCCCGGCCACCTGCGCCCCCAGCATCAGAACCGGCACCTCGGCCAGCGTCGGGGTAAGGAAGGCCGCGACGCCGATCCCCGGGCGCAGCCCGAGCGTGTGGAACATGTTCGCGGCCTGGGTGATCCCCGCCAGCAGCTCTGTATGCGTGAGCGCGAGGCTTGCATCCTCCGGGTCGGGCGTGCGCAGGACCGTCAGGGCGGCACGCTCTCCATGTGCCGCGGCGGTCGCGCGGAAGAGGTCGTAAAGGTTTCGCGACGGCACGAGGTCGTCATAGGGCATGACCTCAATCGCTTTGATGTCCTCTATCGTGCGGACAGGGCGGACGGGACGGGTGGTTTTCAGGGTCATTAGTGCACCGCTGCGTACATGATGGTTTCCTCATCGGCCTGGGTGCCGACAAATTCTTCCACGATCCGGCCCTGTCGACAGACAAGGATACGGTCGGAGATGTGCAGGATCTCGGGCAGGTAGGACGAAATCACCATCACCGCCACTCCGTCATCCGCCAGCCGGTTGATCAACTGGTGGATCTCGGCAATCGCACCCACGTCGACACCACGCGTCGGTTCGTCAAAGATCACGAGCTTGGGTTTTTGTACCAGCGCCTTGGCCACCACGACCTTCTGCTGGTTGCCGCCCGACAGCTCGATCACACGGGCGTCGTTGTTAATCGCCCGGACGCTCAGCGCCTCTGTCCACTCCGTGGCGATCCGCTTCATCTCGCCCATGGAGATCGTTGCGGATTTCGTCTGCCCTCCGGCCATTGCCCCCATGTAGATGTTCTCGGCAATCGACATCGTCTCGAAGAAACCTTCGAGTTTTCGGTCCTCGGTCACGTAGATGATCCCGTCGCGCACCGCCGGACGGGGGACGCGGTAGCGCACCGGACGACCGTCCAGCCGCACCTGCCCGCCATGGAAGACGTCCCGTTTCATGACGCCCGAGACGACCTTCGCGGCCTCCGTCCGACCAGAGCCGATCAGCCCGAAGATCCCCGTGACCTGACCCGAGAAGATCGAGAACGAGGTGTTTCGCACGATCTTGCCCATGGACAGGTTCTGCACGCTCAGCACCTTGCGACCGGCAGAGCGGACCTTGCGGTCATGGCTGTCGCCGTAAAGCTGATCCGTCAGGGACCGGCCCACCATGGCGCGCACGATCTTCTCGCGGTCCAGCTCCGCCGTGCGGGCGGTCAGCACATGCTGCCCGTCGCGCAGGATGGTGACGCGGTCCGAAATCTCCAGCGCCTCTTCCAGCGCATGGCTGATGAAGATGATCGAAACGCCCCGGTCGCGCAGCCGCTCGACCAGGGCGAAGAACTGGTATTTCTCTTCGGGCGTCAACGTCGCGGTCGGTTCGTCGAAGATGATGACCTTGGCGTTGTGATGCACCGCGCGGGCGATCTCGACCATCTGTTTCTGACCTGCGCCAAGCGCTTCGACCAGCGCCGTCGGGTCGACGTTGAAGTTGAGCGATTGCAGGAACTGCTGGCCTGCGATGTAGAGGCCGCGCAGCCGGTGAAAGGTCCGGTCGTCAGATAGGTAGATGTTCTGGGCGACCGTGAGGGAGGGAACAAGGCTCGTCTCCTGATAGACCATGGCGATGCCGTGGGCGAGGGCATCTGACGGGGTGGTCAGGGTGACCTTCTCACCCGCCAGGAAGATCTCGCCCGAGGTGGGGGCGACCACACCGGCCAGCATCTTTGTCAGGGTCGACTTGCCTGCGCCGTTTTCGCCAAGCAAGGCGTGGACCTCGCCGGGTTCCAGCGTGAAGGTGACGTCGCTGACGGCGGGGACGCCGCGATAGGCCTTGGTGCCGTTCCTGAGTTCAAGAAGCGGGGTCATGGGCGGGTCTCCTCTGCTGGCAGGGCGATCACGATGCCGTCGCCCCTGGCGGCGGCAAAGATCTGGCCGTCGTGTTCGAGGACCGAGGTCACGCCGTGGGTTTGCCCGTCCGCACGGCTGTGCAGGCTGGCGACGGGTTGGAACGCCGCATCCAGACGGATGCACAGCCCGGCCGAGAAGGTCGGCGCCCAGGGCTTCAGCCGTCCCAGCTGTTTCACCCCGCCGCCCTGAAGCGGTTCGTAGAAACTGCCGCCGGTGCGCAGACGCGGGGCGATCCAGAAGTCGCGCTCGATGGTGGCGAGCATCTCGCCGCGGTATTTCGGCTCCCGCAGGACAAACTCGACGAGTTGGCTGCGCGGGGCGAAAGCGGCAAGCCAATAGCCCTCCGGCGCTTTCGTGATCCGACCGGGATAGCCGGCGAGGTCGGGATAGAGGGTTTCACGTCCCCCCGGGTTGGCAAGGTCGACGCGGGTCAGGCGGTGCGCCCATGCTTCCGAGACCACAAGACCGTCTCCCTCGACGACGACCCCCGCCGGCCATGCGAGGTTGTCGGCAATCCGCGTGATCTCTCCGGTGGTCAGCTCGATCCGCCAGAGCGAGCCGGAGCTGTTCCGCTGCATCAGGTCAAGCTGCCAGTCGTCGGCCACATTGGTGGCAGAGCCGTTTGCGAGGAAAAGAGAGGTGCCCGAGGCCGTCATTGCGGTGATGCAACGGGCCTCTGTCGCGACCTCGCGGCTATCCATCGGACCGCCGTGGATCTGCACCTGGCCGGACGCCAGCGCAAGGGCAAGGGCGTCATCGCCGATCGGCGCGATGCAGGTGATCTCTGCCTCGCAGGTCCGAACGACATTCCAGGTGTCGCCGTCCAGCCGGTAGAGCGCCGTCCCGGACGACACATGCACCGCCCCTGCCGCAACCGCGAGGCAATCGGCCCCGGTAAGGGGCAGCCGCACCGGCGCCTGGTCAAGGGCCTGGTTGGGGCGCAGCGCCCCGTCCAGCGGCGGCACCGTCACGGCGGCGTCGCCGCGCCCGGTGAGGTTGTCCATCAGGCGGGTGAGGATCATGCCTTCCTCCAGTAGGTGTCCGGGCCAGTCCAGGCGGGGTCCATCCCCTCAAGCTTCAGGCGTCCGATGCGGTTGTTGGAAATGCCCCCGATATAGAGATGCCCCTTGTGCTCGCGCATCGAGGTGATCATCGGGTGATTGTCGCCCTTCTTGTCCCAGAGCGTTTCGACCACGGTTCCGGCATCATCAAAGCGCACTACACAACCGGTGTTGATGTTCGGATAGAGCCATTCGTCGAAGGCGATCCGCCGGGCCATCCGCTTGCGGAAACCGGGCTGCTTCATCGCAAGGTCCATGGTCGGCGTGCGCATCCCGACAAGCGCCAGCCAGTAGGTTCCGTCCGAGGCGCGGTTGATGTTGTCGGGATAGCCCGGCAGGTCGGGTATCACGCCCTCGACCTCTCCGGCGCGGGGGCCGTCGAAGTGGTAGCGGCTGATCCGGCACGCCCAGGTTTCCGCGAAGTAGAAGCTCTGGCCGTCGTTTGCCATGCAGATACCGTTCGGGAAGACGAGGCCTTTCAGAACCGTCCGGGTCGTGCCTTTGGTGGGGTCATAGCAGATGATCCGCCCGTTGCCGCGCGACTCCAGGCTGTCGACGGACCATTCGGCCATCTCGTAGCGGGTCGTCGCCTCGCTGAAAAAGACCCGCCCGTCCGGAGCGATGTCCAGATCGTCGGCAAGGCGCAGACGCGAGTCGTCGGTGACCGACAGAAGCGAGCGGTTCGTCTCATCTGTCAGTTTCTCGACCTCGCGGTCCTTGGTCACGCGGTATAGGCCCATGCCGCCGATGCAGACCAAGAGCGCACCGTCGCGGTCGAAGGCCATGCCCAGGGGACGCCCCCCGACATGGGCGAAGATCTCCTGCCGGCTGTAGTCGGGCGCGAGGAACCGGATGATGTCACCGACCCGGTTGCCGGCATAGATGTTGTCGTCCTCGTCAAGGATGACGTCCTCCGGCCCGTCGATCTCACCCAGGCCGATCAGTTCGACACCCTGCAGTCGGTCGTTGACGGCGTAGGGCGAGGGAGACGTGGTGGCGGGTGCGGCCGGGAGGGTCGCGTAGGTGGGCGAGACATAGACCTTCGAAAGCAGCTTGTGTTTGTTCTTCAGAAACCGCACGTCGATCGCCACCGCGCCCAGCAGGACCAGCCCGAGGAGCAGGGAGTTCGCACCGCTGTTCACGCCCATCCGGACAAGGCTGTTGACGAGGATCATGACGGTGATCGACCCGATGACCGCTTTCGCCGCGGACCCACGCCCTCCGCCAAGGCTGTTGCCGCCCAGCACCGCAGCCGTCAGCGCCGCGATCTCAAGCCCGACGCCGGTGTCCGCCCCGGCGCCCCCGAGACGCGAGGCAAAGAGCACACCGGCCAACGCGCAGAGCGTTCCCGAGACGACATAGGTCATGCAGATCACCCGGCGCACGGGGATCCCGACATTATGGGCCGAGCGGCGCGAGCCGCCGGTGGCCAGAACCGACCAGCCGGGGCGGGTGCGGCTGAAGACGATGTGAACCGTGATCGCGATCACGAGGGTGACGACGACCGAAACGGGGAGCGAGAGGATCGAGCCCTCGCCCAGGAAATACCAGGCTTCGGAGTCGATGAAGGTCGAGGCGATGGAGACGGAATATGTCAGCAGCAGCATGTCCACGATGGCGCGGACGATGATCAGCGTGACCAGCGTTGTCAGAAAGGCCCGGAGCCTGAGGTATCCGACCAGCACGCCATTCACGAGGCCAACCGCTGCACCACAGGCCATCGTCAGGACCACAACCAGCGGCCAGGGCAGGCCGCCGACGGTCAGGAGCGCAAGCGCCACGATATTGCCGAGCGCGAAGGTCGACCCGACCGAGAGGTCGATGCCCCCGGCCACCATGACGATCATCAGCGCCATCACCAGCAGGGAAAACTCGCCCCATTGCCGCAGCAGGTTGGCAATGCTCGACAGGCCGAAGAAGCCGGGGATCGCAGAGCCGAAGGCGGCGATGACGATCAGCAGGATCAGCAGCGGGATCGCATTGTCGATCCAGCGCTTTGCCAGAATCTCGCCCAGCAGGTGGTCGGGGATGACGCGGTAGCGCCAGCGGAGGAAGGTATCGGCCATGCTCATCTGTTACGTCTCACGTGCTAGGGTCGGCTGAAGCGCTGGGGTGTCACCGGCGCGCGGCGCCCTCTCCCCGGCGGGGGGAGAGGGGGTGGGCGAGGGCAAAGCCCCTTACTGCCCGGGCAGGCTCCAGCAGGATCCCGGCTTCATGTTGGCCTTGGTCAGGAAGTCGAGCGGGGTGAAGAGGGTGGTCTTCATGGTCCCCGCTTCGGGGTTCAGCTGGAACAGCTGCTTGATCATGTCCACCATGTCGCGGGCCTGGCCGGGGACGCTGTAGACCACGACCTCATCATAGGTGCCATCCTCCAGACCGTCACAGGCCGATTGGTTGCCGCCGCCCTGCGTCAGAAGGTAGACGTCCTTGCCGCTGTCCTTGATCGCGGCGGCGGTGCCCACATCCATCACGTCCCAGAAGCCCGCGATGGCACAGAGGTCCGGATGCTGCTGGATCACGGTCGCGGCGATGTTGCGCGCCTTGGTGGCGTCCCAGTCGGCGGCCTGGTTCGAGACAAGCTGGATTTCCGGGTGCTGTTCCAGCACGGTGTTGATCCCCTTCATCTGATAGGCGGAGGCCGCCGCAGTCAGCACGCCCTGAGTGATCGCGACCTTGCCGCTTCCGCCGTTCGCGGGGGCGCAGACCTCGACCAGCCGCTCGCCGATCTGTTCGCCCATGCCGATGTAATCCGCACCGATGAAGGCGGCTGTCGAATAGCTGGAGCGCATGTTCACCTGGATGACATGAATGCCGGCATCCTCGGCCTTCTTGAGCAGCCGGGCATAGGACTGCACGTCGGGGTTATGCACGACCATCACGTCCGGCTTCTCGTCGATCAGCGAGGTGATCGCCTGTGCGCCTGCCGAGGTGCTCCAGTTCGGGTCGCGGATTTCGAAATTGACACCAAGCGGCTCAAGCGCGTCGCGCAGGCCCATGGCCCAGCCTTCGGTCAGGTCAAAGCCCATGGCGACGGGCACGTAAGCCACCGTGCGGTCCTTGAAGGCGTCGTAATATTCGGCCCGGGTCGGGTCGTCGATGCCCTGGGCCAGCGCCATGCCTGCGCCCGCGGTGATACCGGCCGCAAGGGCCATCGTCTTCATCATTTCCATTGTGTTTCCTCCCTATGGAACGGTGTCAGATATCCCCCTGCTGAGCGGTCTGCTCGTCGCGGGGGTTGAGGATCGTGTCGATCACGATCGCGGTGAGAAGGATGACGCCCTTGATGATGTTCTGGACGGTGTACTGGATATCCATGATCGTCATGCCGTTGAGCAGAACGCCGATCAGCAGGGTCCCGACCACGATGTTGCGCACCGCCCCGCGCCCTCCGGACAGGCCGATGCCCCCCAGAACGACAACAAGGATCACGTCGTAGACGTAGGTGGAATTCGCCACCCTCGTGTTCATCGAGGCGACCGAGGCCGCGGTCACAAGGCCCGCGACAAAGCCGATCATCGCCGCGATCATGTATTGCGTCAGGATCATGGGGCGGGCAGGCACGCCGGTGATCCGGGCCGCCGCGTAATTGTCGCCGACCGCACGCAGGTAGCCGCCCGCCTTGGTGTAGCGCAGGAACAGATGCGCGATTGCGCAGACAAGGGCGAAGACGACAATCGGGGCAGGGATGCCAAGGACCGTGCCGTCGCCCAGCCACCGCAGCGCCTCGGCGCCGGGGGTGAAATAGATGACGTCCAGGTTGAACATGAAGTAGCGGCCAAAGCCGTAGATCGCCGTGCCCATGGCCAGCGTCGCAAAGATCGCCGGGATCTCGATATAGGCCACGAGAAAGCCGTTGATCAGCCCGGTCGCCAGGCTGAAGCCGAGCCCGAGCGCCAAGGCCTGTGGCAACGGTAGGCCGGTCGCGATCAGCTGTAATGTCCAGGCCACCGAGATCGCCATCAGCGCGACCAGTGACAGATCAATGCCGCGTCCGATCACCACCAGCCCCATGGCGACACCGAGAATCCCCAGGATCGAGACGCTGCGCACGAGGTTCAGGATATTGTTGGTCGTCAGGAACCCCGGCAAGGTCAGCGCAAAGACGACGCAGAGCGTCACGGCCAGACCAAACACGATCTGTTCCTGGCTCAAACTTCCCAAACTGCGCATGTCGGCCCTCCCGTTGCCTGCCCTCATGACGACGGCTGGGATCACCGTAGAAGGCCGACCGGCCCCCCGTCTTTTCTCAGGGTGCAGAGGAGTTTCACGAGAGTGCACTTTACAAATCTTGCTGAACGCACCCTTCCAGGCTTATCATCTTACTCAGCTGCTGGGCGGGATCTCGGGGCACGGACGCGGGGAGGCGTCCCCCGAAGGCCTTTCGTCCAGCGTGGAGGAGGTGTTTCATGGACGAAGTGTTCTCGACCGAGCAGTTGCCGCGTGAACGGCGCTACAACGCCTGGCGCGATGCGATCTGCGATTGCTACGTGCATGTCGACGTCACCGCGACCCACCCTCAGGACTACCGCGGCTTCATTCGTCAGGCGGCCTTCGGAAACATCGTCCTCACCGACGTTCTGGCCTCGCAGCAATCGATCCGCCGCAATGCGCGGCACATTTCGCAGCTGGAAAAGGACTGCTATTACCTTCAGTTCATCCTGCAAGGTAACCTGCTGGTGCATCAGCGCGGCCAAAGCCATGTCTCGAATGCCGCGCGGGGGACGATGTTCTACGCCACCGAACAATATGAACTGCAGGGCCGGGACGAGGTGCGGTCCTTTTATCTGGAACTGCCGCGCGCCGATTTCGCAGAGCGTTTTCCGAAGCAAAGCGTCCCGGTGTCGGCCAGTTTCGACAGCAGCCGGGGCATGGGGCGCATCGCGACAGAGTTCTGCACCATGCTGGCGTCGGAAAGTGACGGGCTGGACTCAGGCGCACGACGGCAGCTTGGCCATCAGCTGATGGATATGCTTGCGATCACCCTTCAGTCCTCGAACGAGGACACGCCGGTGCTGGACGGGTCCGTCCGGCAGGCCAGGTTGCGCTCGGTCAAGTTGTGGATCGAAGACCGGCTGACCGATCCTGACCTCGACCTCGACGAGATCGCGGCGGCGAACGGGATCTCGCGGCGGTACCTGCATCAACTCTTCAAACTGGAAGAGATGACCGTGTCGCAATGGATCTGGGACCGGCGGCTGCAGCGCTGCTACGCCGAACTTGCCAAACGCGACGGACGGCTGATCACCTCGATCGCCTACGAGAACGGATTTAACAGCTCGGCGCATTTCTCGACGATGTTCCGCAAGAAATACGGTGTATCCCCGCGCGAGAGCCTGGCCATTTAAGACGCGGCCCCGATCCTGCGAAGCCCGCGCAGGCTGCCAAACCTACCTCATGCTATCAGCCGATTTGCCCTATCCCGCGCTGCCTGGATCAGGGAGTTCGTGGTCCGGGTCAGCAAGGGGACGTCATTGGTGGCCAGCCATTGGTTCAAGATCCCGACTAAGCAAGCGCAGATGAAGTGGGTCAGCTCGCTGATACTGGCAGCGTCCGTGTCGCGCACCTCCGCGCGCGCAGCCTTCGCTGTAAAACGATTTGATCTCGCGCTCTTTCTGGTCCGCCATACCACAAATTGTGGTTTTTTCTTGAGCACAGAACGGCCCCAGCCCCGGTTCAGACCGGTGGCCGTTGCGTAGGAAAACTAAAATCGCGTAACAGCGAAGTCTGCGCGCGCGGACGCGCGCAGGTCTTTGCCAAGGCGCGGGGGCTGATCAGCTTGCCGAATAGGTAACCTGACCGTCGCAGATCGTGACCACCGCCTTGGCGTCCGTGATCTTTTCGGGCGCAAGCGTGGTCACGTCGTGGCTGAGGATCGCCACATCTGCCATCATCCCTGCTTTCAACTTGCCTTTGCGGTCCTCGTTGAACTCGACCCAGGCATTGTCGCGGGTGTAGCTGGCCAGCGTGTCGGTCAGGCTTTGGGTCTGGTCGCGCCATTTTGGTCCCAGATCCAGCGGGGCGATGGCCGCCTTGATCGTGTCCATCACGTCGACCTGAATGACCGGCCAGTCGGTCGAAAAGATCACCTTGGCGCCGGTGTTGCGGATGTCCTGCCAGGCATAGGCCCCGGCGATCTGGTCGTCGTGCAGGTATTGACCGACAGCCGAAGGCGGAAAGATATGGCCGCGCGGCGCATGGCCGGGCTGGATCGAGGCAACGATGCCAAGTTCGGCCAGACGCGGAATGTCGTCCAGGTGCATCACCTCAAGGTGTTCGATCCGGTGGCGGCTGTCGCGCACGCCGTTGGCCTTTTGCGCCGCCTCGTAGGCGTCGATGGTGCGCCGCACGGCGGCGTCGCCAATGGCATGTACAGCGATCTGGAATCCAAGGCGGTCCGCCTCGATGGCGCTGGCGACGAAATGATCCTGGGTAAAGACCTCGTCGCCTGTATTCCCATCCTTGCCCAGATCGCCGGGGTAGGGGCGCAGCATCAGCGCAGTGCCGCTTTCGATCACCCCGTCGATGAACATTTTCACGTGGTTGCAACGGAGCTTGTCGCCTTGAAACCGGGCCCGCATTTCCGGGGCATCCTGTGTCATGCGTTCGATCGGATCGGTGCCTTTCATATGAAACGGCACTTCGCACCGGCACAAAAGACGACCCTCGGTTTCAAGCTCGCTGAGCAGTTCAAGCTGATAGAAGTTGCCGTCCATCAGGTGCAGGCTGGTGATGCCCTGTGCAGCACAATGTTTCAGGCCGGCCTCGATGGCATCCTTGTCCATCTCGCGCTGGTCCTTGGTGGCGGGCGGCACCGGGTCCTTGCCGGTGGTCAGGCCCATCATTTCGCGGCCCGCGTGACGCGTCATCATCAGGATCGGACCGTAGGCACCCGGTTCCAGCAGTTCACCGCTGGCCAGCCCGTCGCCGCCCATGACGATCTGCGATCCGGCATCGACAGGTCCGCCCTGCAGCAGTCCCGCGGCCTCAAGCGCTGCCGTGTTGGCCCAGACCGTATGATGATCAGGCGCGAACATCGCCAGCGGGCGATCCGGCAGGATGGTGTCCAGATCCTGACGGGTCAGGGTCTTGCCCGTGCCCAGAATGCCGTAGTCGGCCATCACGCAAAAGATCAGTGCGTCGTCAGGGTTGGCCGCAGCATAGGGCAGGATCTTTTCGCGCATCTCGTCCAGCCCGTGCACACCGTAAAGGCTGAGCTGGGACAGCTCGACCGAGCCGCCGAACAGATGAACGTGGCTGTCGATGAAACCGGGCAACACGGTGCCGCCCTTGGCGTCAATCATGCGGGTGGCGTCGTCAGCCAATCCCTTGACCATGGCGTCGTCACCGATGGCGGTGATGCGCCCGTTCGCAATCGCCAGCGCCTGTGCCTGCGGCTGATCAGGATCGAAAGTGATCAGGTTGCCGTTATGAATGATGATGTCAGCCGTCATGTATGCCTCGTGCATGAAAAAACGCGGCCCCCGTTGAAAGGGGCCGCACTGAGAGAACTGTTTATTTCAGCAAGTCTGTCCAGATTGCCGTGTACAGCTTGGACGCCGACGGCGGACAAGTCTTCGCCACGTAAGCGGCGCCTTTCAGCTCTTCCGGTACAACGATTTCCGGCGCTGTCTTCATGTCTTCGGGCAGGAATTCCTCAGACCCGGCGATCCCGTTGGCATATCGGGCAAAGGACGACAGCATTGCCGCGTTTTCGGGGTCCATGATGAAGTTCAGGAAGATCTTGGCATTATCAACGTTCTGCGCGTCGGCCAGAATCGCCGCGTTGTCCATCCAGACGGGATAGCCTTCTTGCGGATAGCCAAAGGCGATGTCTGCATTGTCCACGCGCGAACGGAACGAAGCGCCGTTCCAGTTTACACCGGCGGCCAGATCGCCTTTGGCAAACTTTTCGATATTGCCATAGTCCATCGACACCCAGAACGGCTTGGCCGCCTTAAGCACGTCGCGGACCTTCATCAGCGTTTCTTTGTCGTCTGTGCATTGCTCGCCACCGACATAGTGGATTGCCATGCCCATCACGTCGTTCATTTCTGGCACAACGTTGATCTTGCCCTTCAGCTCTTCGGGTGGGTCAAAAACCACTGCGGCGGTGTTTATGTCGCCGCTATATACTGCGGTGTTCACGGTCACACCCACGGTGCCCCATTGCCATGGCACCGTGTAGTTGCGGCCGGGGTCAAATTCGACATCGACCCACTGCGGATCCATGTTCTTGAAGTTTTCCATCTCGTTGGGCTTGGATTCCATCAGCAAACCTTCCTGGATGAAGATCGGCACATAAGTGCCTGATGGAACGACAATATCAAAGCCGTGGCCGCCAGCCTTGATCTTGGCCAGTGCGGTGTCGTTGCTGTCATAATCGGTGACCGTCACCTTGATGCCGGTCTCGGCTTCGAACTTTTCGATCATCTCGGGGCTGGTATAGTTGCCCCAGTTGTAGATGTTCAGCGCGCCATCGGCAAAGGCCGGGCTGCTGATCGCCATCAGCGCGGCGATGCTTGTCAGTGTCTTTTTCATGATAGACTCCCAGTTGATTTTTATCGTTCAGGTCTTGAGTTTGCTGAGGGCGGTAAAGGCGACAACCATGGTCACCGAAATCCCCAGCAGTACGGTCGAGATCGCGTTGACCTCGGGCGTGACGACGCGACGCAACTGCCCCAGCATATAGGTGGGCAGCGTGTCTTGTCCGGCGGATTTTACAAATTCCGTGATCACCACATCATCAAGGCTGATCACAAAGGCCAGCATCGCACCGGCCAGGATGCCCGGCCACAGTTGCGGCAAGGTGATGCGCGTGAACACGCGAAAGGGGGGCGCATAAAGGTCGGCGGCAGCCTGTTCCAGCGCAAGATCCATCCCGATCAGCCGCGCGCGGATGGGCAGATAGGCAAAGGGGATACAGAACGCCGTGTGCGCTATCACGAGATACATCAGCCCAGTGTAGCCCGTCGCCACCTTGATCATCGCGAAAAAGATCAACAGCGCCACGGCGGTGACGATCTCGGGCACCATCAGCGGTTGGTTGATCATGGCAAAGACGGCCGCCTGACCCTTGAACTTGCGCGTCCGCGTGGTGGCCAATGCAGCCAGCACCGCAAGCGTGGTTGAGATGGCCGAGGCCCAGAAGGCAATCACAAGGCTGCGAATGGTCGCTTCCTGAACCTGTTGATTGTCCCATGCAGAGACATACCAGCGCCAGGAAAACCCTTCCCAGATCGCGATGGATGTGCCCGCGTTGAACGAATAGATGACCAGCAAAAAGATCGGCATGTACAGCAGGACAAAGGTGACGACCGCGATCGTCCTGAACCCGGGCATCTGTTGAATCTGAAAACGTTTAGCCATGTCCCGGACCCTCTTTTCCTGCGGTGCGCACGTAAGCCATCAGCGCCACCATAACGATCGCCAGCAGGGTGATCGAAAGCGCCGCCCCAAGCGGCCAGTTGCGTCCCTGTCCGAATTGCAACTCGATCAGGTTGCCGATCATCAACTGGTTGCCGCCGCCCATCACGCGCGGTGTCACATAGGCGCCCAGCGAGGGCACGAAGACCAGGATAGAGCCCGCAATCACCCCCGGCTTGACCAGCGGCAGGATGATCCGCCGCAGCACCTTCATACGAGTGGCATAAAGATCGTATCCCGCCTCGACCAACGAGAAATCCAGACGTTCCATAGAGGCGTACAGCGGCAGGACCATCAGCGGCAGATAGACGTAGATCATGCCGACAAGGATCGAGAATTCGGTGAACAATATCTGGATCGGTTCGTCGATCAGGCCGGTCCACATCAACAGCGTGTTGATCGTGCCTTCGTTGCGGATCAGCTCGACCACAGCAAAGGTGCGGATCAGGATATTCGTCCAGAACGGGATGATGATCAGCAGCATCCACAGGTCGCGCTGTTGCTTGGGCCGCGTGGCGATGAAATAGGCGGTGGGAAAGCCGAAGACGATGCAGCCCACGGTGGTCATCAACGACAGTTTGACAGACCGCCAGAAGATCGACAAATGCGCGCTGGACCAGCTGAGCGTGTCATCGAAAATATCGCGCTGCATGAACACGTTGAACCAGGCATCACCCGTCGGTTTCCAGACGACGCCGCCATAGTCCGCGGGCGTCAGCATGGAATAGACCAGCGTGATCAGCAGCGGGCCGGAGGCGGCGAACAGCAACACGACAAGGGCAGGTGCCAACAACATCCAGCGCACACGGCTGGCGCGTTTTTCCGCGACGGTGGCGTAGGAGGCGGGGGAAGCGCTGTCTGTCATGCTCAATCCCTCAGAACCTGACCGACACCGGGTGCGAAATCGACGCTGATGCGGTCGCCGGTGCTGAACGCCAAAGTCTCGTTTGGCCGGTTCTGGCTGCGCACCACAAAGCCGGTGCCGTCATCCAGTGCCACGTGAAAATGGGTATCCGTGCCGAAATAGACGATTTCCGAAAGCCTTCCGGGCAGCAAGCCCGCGGCCTCTGCGCCGATGCTGGCGTGCTCGGGGCGCACGGCCAGTGTGACCTTGCCTGTCAACGCGGACCCCTCGGGCATCTTGGCCGTCACGGTCTTGCCCGACGACAGGGTGACCTGTGCGTCGTTGCCTGTGTTGGCCGCGATCTGGGCGGGTACAAAATTGGTGTCCCCAATGAAATCGGCAACAAACCGTTCGGCCGGACGGTCGTAGATGTCGCGCGGCCCGCCGATCTGGCGAATGGTGCCCGCACTCATCACCGCGATCCGGTCTGACATGGTCAACGCTTCTTCCTGATCGTGGGTCACGAAGATAAAGGTGATGCCGGTTTCCGTCTGCAGCCGCTTCAACTCCAGCTGCATGTCCTTGCGCAGCTTGAAATCCAGCGCGCTCAGCGGTTCGTCCAGCAGCAAAACCTTGGGGCGTGGGGCCAGTGCACGGGCCAGGGCGACGCGCTGTTGCTGACCACCCGATATCTGACCTGTCTGGCGGTCGGCCATCTGGCTCATCTTCACCAGCTCCATCATCTCGCCGACGGTCTTCTTGATTTCGTCCTTGGGTTTGCCCAGCATTTCCAGACCAAAACCGATGTTTTGCGCGACCGTCAGGTGCGGAAACAAAGCATAGCTTTGAAACACGGTGTTCACCGGGCGTTTGTAGGGGGGTAGGTTTGTCAGATCCTCACCGTGCATCGTCAGCGTGCCGGATGTGGGGTGTTCAAACCCGGCAATCATCCGCAAAAGCGTGGTCTTGCCACAGCCCGACGGGCCAAGAAGGGTAAAGAATTCGTTGTCCTGAATGTCGATGCTGGCATCCGCCAGGGCGACAACATCTGGCGACCCCGGATAAACTTTGCGCAGGTTGCGCGCACTGATTGCTGCTGCGGTCACGTGACGTGTCTCCCTTTGGTCCACGGGTCTGTATCGCCCGTTTTGATCATAACTCTGAGCTTGCACTTTGCCTTGAGCTTCCTGAACACTTGAAAAAAACTATTGTTTTAAAGTGTATAGCGCTGCGGCAGGCCGGCTCTCGCGTTAATTTGATCAAATGCTAGGCCGCAAAAACGAATTCTGCAACGAAAGTCCGCGCCCACTGCTTGTTTTTCTGTCGCAAGGTCTGCGCTGCTGATTTTTGCGGCAACACCGGTTTGAGGGTTTCGGTGCGAGATGAAGCGGCTGTCCGAAAGTGAAAAGAGGGGGCGTGGAGCGACACTTGGGGAAATCTGCGGTCAGAGTTAAACGCCTGTTCATTCCTCGGCGTCATAACGGCAAAGAACAGGCACACAGCCATTGTCTGTATTTTAAATTCGACACCCGGATGCTGAAAAGATGCGCAAATTTGTCCTATCCCCCATGGCCACGGTTGCCACCACATTCAAACCGTCCCGGCGGCCCGCTTGCATGGATACGGAACATTTGCCCGCATACGAAGATGAGTTTGCCGATCGCGGCGCGAAACGGGCGATGTCATGACGGAAACCCGCATGCACATCACCCAAGGCCAGCACGCAGCATCGGGTGAAGCCAACGTTGTGATTACGACATTGCTGGGCTCTTGCGTTGCCTGTTGTCTGTGGGATCCTAAAGCAAGGGTGGGGGGCATGAATCACATGTTGCTGACCGTGCGGCAGGACGCGAACCTGACCGACAATCTGGTTGGCGTGAATGCGATGGAAGTGCTGATAAATGCGCTGATCAAATCCGGTGCGCAGCGCAGTTCCTTGCGCGCCAAGGCTTTTGGCGGCGCACGCATGGTAGACGGGCTGTCGGACATCGGCGAGGCCAACGCACAGTTCACTCTGGATTTCCTCGAAAGCGAGGGGATCACCTGTGACGGTCATTCCTTCGGCGGAACCAATGCGCGCAACATCCGGTTCTGGCCAGCTACGGGCCGGGTGCTGCAACGCATGTCCACCGACCGGCTGATCGAGCCAAAGACGATTGTTCAGGCTCCGCCCGAAGGCAACGACCTGGAGCTTTTCTGAACGGCAGATTTTATGATGAGCCTGAAGCCCTAAGGCGCATTCGGGCGTCTGGTCATCAGAATAGGGGCACAGCGACAGATTTATTCAATCTCCGCTGTGCCTGTCTTATCTGCTGATTTTTGCTGTAGGGCGCGGATCTAAAACAGATCCAATGCGCCTGCATCATGGTGCTGCGCGGCTGCATGTCCTGCATCTTCGATCAACCGCCGCGTGCTTTCCAGCCGCACCGTGTCGCTCAGGTTTCGAGCGTGCTGATCAGGTTCGCCAAACTGCCGGACAAGCTCCGAGATATCCATCAGGGATTGATGCAAATAATCCAGCTTTTGCATCCCGGTGAGAAAGTCCGCTTCGGTCATGTCCAGATGTTTGAAATGTGCACCGATCAACAGCTCGACTTGCCGCACCTGCGCTGCAAGGTCGGCCAGATGCGCGCCGGTGCGCGATGTCAGATGCGTGCTTCGGGACGGCGCAGTCATAGCGGGCCAACCACGGTTTCAATACAGCGGCGCAGGTCAATGGGTTCGAACGGTTTCTTCAAGTAATTGTTCATCCCCAGTTTGCGTCCGTAATCAATGATCTGCTGTTCGGCCCGGCCCGTGATCAGAATGAACCCGATCTTTTGTGTTTCCGGCTGGCTGCGCAGATGGTGCAAGAATTTCAGCCCGTCCATATTGGGCATATTGTAATCGGAGATCACCAGATGCACAGGCGTGCGCTGCAACTGAACCAGGGCTGCGGCGCCGTCGTCCGAGGTGTAAACCGTCTGAATCCCGAAGCCGTCCAGCGCCTGGGTGATCAGACCACGGCTTGTGGACATGTCATCGACGACCATGATCCGAATTTGATCACGAAGTGCCATGTGTTATCCCCTGTCCTGCCTGCAAAATTGATGTGTTGATCTTACGTGAGCGTATTTTCGTGTAGGTGGTCGGGCCAGTGACGGAAAAACCCAGTTTCTCGGGGTTTGACACCCGTTCAGAGTGCCCCAGGAACAACATTCCGTCAGGCAACAAGGCGTCATGGAAGCGCGGCCAAAGTGCGTCTTGTGTGGGTGCGTCGAAATAGATCACCACATTCCGGCAAAATACTGCGTCAAAGGCCTGCCGCATCGGCCAGGCGCTCATCAGGTTCAATTCCTTGAACCGCACGAGATTCCTCAGTTTATCAGCCATTTGATGCGCAGGTTGGTCCTTCAACCGCGTCGGCTGCATGAACCGCTTGCGCAAATCCTCGGGAATGTTGTCAGTCATCCGCTCGGGATAGGTAGCAGAACGGGCAAAGGCGATGACCTTGGGATCTATGTCGGTTGCCAGGATGCGGAAATCCTTGTCTTGCAGGCTAGGGTCCTTGTCCAAAAGGTGCATTACGATCGAAAACGCCTCTTGTCCGTTGGAGCAACCCGCAGACCAGATGCGAAAGCGGCCACCCGATTTCAGTCGGGATTGGGCCCGTGGCAGAACCTCGTTGGTCAGTATGTCAAAGTGATGCGGCTCCCGAAAGAAATGGGACACATTGGTGGTCAGGGCCGAGATCATCATCCGGCGCTCGTTTACCCCTGCGTCAGAACCAACCAACGCCAGATAGGCCTCGAACGTGTCGAGCCCGGTTTCTTTCAAACGAAATCGCAGCCGCGACTGCACCATGCGTACCTTTTCCGGTAGCAGGATCAGCCCTGCCTCCCGGTAGGAGACCTGATGCAGCGCATCAAGCGTCAGCAGGCTGAGTTGGGGTTCGGATGCTTCGTCGGGCGCGATCATGCAGCATCGCTTTGCGGGGCAGGCACGATTTCGGAGAGCTCAAGCACACGGATCATCCGTTCGTCCAGCAGAGTCAGCGCCTTGATCACACCCGGCCCTCCTGCTGAAGCAGCGTCGGGGGGCGGTTGTAAATCCGCAGATGTCAGCGCGATGATATCGGACACGGCGTCGACCAGAAGTCCGGTCATCGTCTCCTCGTATTTCACCACGATGATCACATTCCGATCCGTATGTTCACGCGGCGGCAGGCCCAGCCGTTCCGCCAGATCCATCACTGGCAAGACTGTTCCACGCAGGTTGATCACGCCCTTCATGTAACTGGGGGCATGGGGCAGGGGCGTTGTGCGGGTCCAGCCGCGGATTTCACGCACACACATGATGTCGAGCGAATATTCCTGATCACTCAACCGGAAGGTCAAAAGCTCAACGGGGGCACTGGATTTGGGATCAGTCATGAAGTCAGTTCCATCAGGTTGGGAGCAATGGCCAAGGTGCTGCCCTGGGCCTGTGCAATGATGTCGGAAGGGTCGAGGATCAGGGCGATCTGCCCGTCACCCAGAATGGTGGCTGCGGCAATGCCCGGCGCGCGGTAAAAGCTTTCGTCCAGACCTTTGATGACCACTTGTCTCTGGTCCTGGATTTCATCCACGATCAGGGCGGCACGGCTGCCTGCTTCGTCAGCGATCAGCAGAACGACAGCATCCAAATAGCTGTCCTGGGCAGACCGATAGCCAAGTTCGACACCCAGATCGAACAGCGAGACAAATTCACCGCGCACCCGCACGACATTCAGGCCGGGGCGGGTCTGTTCGAGATTGCTGTGGTCAATGGTCAGCGTCTCGATCACCAGATTGAGCGGAAGAACCATGGTCTCTCCGGCAACCTGCACGACCATGCCGTCCAGGACAGCAAGGGTCAGCGGCAGGGAGATGGAGAATGTCGTCCCTTCGCCGGGGGTTGAGGTGATGGTGATCCTTCCGCCCAAGGCCTGGATTGCGTTCCGCACCACGTCCATACCCACACCGCGACCGGACAGGTCGGAAACCTCTGATGCCGTTGAAAACCCCGGCAAGAACAGCAGGTTGTCGATTTCGGTATCGGTCAGGGACGCATCGGCGGCGATCAGTCCTTTCTCGGTCGCAATTTGTTTGACCTTCTCGCGGTTGATGCCGCCGCCATCGTCGGACACTTCGATAATGACGCGGCCAGAACGGTGGGCGGCTGTCAGCTTGACAACGCCTTGTTCGGGTTTGCCCGCCGCAAGACGGTTCTGAGTGGATTCCAACCCGTGATCCACCGCGTTTCGGATCATATGTGTCAGCGGGTCGGACAACCTTTCGATCACGGTCTTGTCCACTTCGGTGGTGTCGCCCTCGGTGACCAGACGCACATCCTTGCGCACGGCCGCGGAACACTCCCGCACGATCCGCGACATGCGCTGGAACAGGGATTTGACCGGCTGCGCGCGGATCATCATCACGCTGTCCTGAATGTCGCGGGTCAGACGCTGGAATTCCTCGAGCCCGTTCATGGCGTCGGAATGAGGCGAAAGCCCCGAGGACTCAAGGCTTTGCGAGAGCATCGCCTGATTGATGACCAATTCGCCCACAAGGTTTACCAGCCGTTCGATCCGGTCCAGATCGACCCGGACAACCGATTTTGCAGCGGATTGCGGCGTGGCCTTTGCCTTGGCGGCAGGTGCTGGCGTCTGGGGGGGCACCGGGTCCGCCGCGCGTGCAGGCGGCGGTGTCAGTTCGGGCAGAACGGGCAGGTCAGGCAAGGGATCGTTTGAAACCTCCTGTGTTGCGGGCACGTCGGATTGGATCGGCGCAATGGTCAGGGCGCAAAGCCCATCAACAAATTCAAAGATCGAGACAATCTCGGCTTCCTGAACGTCGGCCGTCAGGACCACGGTCCATTTCAGATAGCTTGCTTCGGGAGCAAACTCGTTCAGCTGCGGGATCTTGTCGGTCAGGCAAGTGACCTCGCAGGAACCCAGTTCCGCAAGAGCGCGCAGGATCATGTAGGGTTCGTTGCCTGTCTCGTACATTTCAGGTTCGGGCGCGAAGTTGATGGTGAACCTGGCGGGGGCAGGCGGCGGCAAATCGGCAAGACCCAGGTCCAGCGACAATCCCAGGGGTTGGAATTCGATTTCAGCCTCGTCTTCCTCTTCAACCCCATGATCGCCCAGCAGCGCATCCAGTTCGGTCAGGATCGCGTCTCCCTCGGCTTCGGGCAGGATGCCATCGTCGCGGGATTCCCGGACCAGGTCGGACAGGTGGTCGGCGGCCCGAAAAAACAGTTTGATCGCATCACCATCCGCCACCAGCGTGTTGCTGCGCACTGCGTCCAGCACAGTCTCGTAACGATGGGCAAAGCGCACCAGCCCCTCGAGCCCAAAGGCACCAGCGCCGCCCTTGATCGAGTGGACAGCCCGAAAGACCACGTTGATCGTTTCAAGATCACCGGTATCTTCGGCCATCGCTTCAAGACCGTCTTGCAGGGCTTCGAGCAGTTCTTCGCATTCAATGAAGAACGAAGCTCGGATTTCAGCCATAGGGTCGGGTGCGGACATGATGCGTTCTCCTAACCGGCAACCATTTGCAGGGCTTTGATCAACTTCGCGGGGTCAAACGGTTTGACGATCCAGCCTGTCGCCCCTGCAGTACGTGCGCGTGCTTTCAGTTCCGGTGCAGCTTCGGTCGTGAGCACCAGAATGGGGGTGGCGCGGTGTTTGTGCTGACCGCGCACCGCGTCAATAAAGCCAAAGCCGTCCATGCGCGGCATGTTGATGTCGGTGATGATTGCATCGGGGGCGATGCCGCTCAGAACCTCGACCCCGTGCACGCCGTCATCGGCCGTGGTCACGGTAAAGCCCGCGGGTTCCAGCGCCAGACGGATCATGTCGCGCATGGTGCGGCTGTCGTCGACGGCAAGTATGTTCAGGCTCATGTCGCCACCTCGGCAATGGTTTCGGGTGTCATTCCCATCCAGCGCATCTGTTCCAGAACCTTGTCCGAAACGTTGATCAACTGAATCCGATCCCCTGCGGTCTTGAAGGCAGAGAGGATCACCTGCATCCCCAAGGCACCGAAATGAACGACCTGACTGGCGTCCAGCACCAAAGATTCGTCCGCGGGGCACGCCGTCAGTTCGGTCAGAACAGCGGGCACGCTGGACAGGTCCAGACGTGATGGAAGCACGATTGGGTCAGCCATTCGGCAATCCTTTCAATTCGGGGAAGGGGCGCAACATCACAATCTCCGCAAGCCTCGTCAGCAGTTGCCAACTGTCTAGCGGACGCATCGTTAAGAACGGGTTACGGGGAATATTGTCTTGTCACAGACCCGCCGCGAAAGGGCGACGCAGGTCGCTAAAATCGAACCAAATTCAGCATTTTCAAGCTATTGCGCTGTCGCGATGCGCATAAAAAAACCCGGAGTGCGGAACACTCCGGGTTAAATTCCCTAAAACTCTAGGAAAGCTCAGCCGCGCCGACGGCGCCCGCCTGTGCGGCCTTCGCGACCCCGGCCTTCCTGGCCTGCCTTGGGAGCCACTTTGTTAAAACGAATCCAGTCCGTGCCGTGCGGGTCGTTGTCGGTCAGGAAGTTGGCAGCGCGGATCGCTTCCATTTCCTTGCCCGCGCGCGGCAGCGTCGAGCCAAGGCCGAACAATTGCACGAATGTCTCGTCGTCCATGTCATCGGGCAGGATGATGCCCGCGGCCTGTGCTTCGGCACGTTTCTCGGCAATCTTCAGCGGACCGATCGGCAGGGCAATGGGGTTCATGATCGCGCTGGTCATGCCAGCCGCCATCGCCATGGGCAGGAACGCGTTGTTGATGCCGTGACGGTTGGGCAGGCCAAAGCTGATGTTGGACGCGCCGCACGTGGTGTTCACGCCCAGTTCTTCGCGCAGACGACGCACCAGCGTAAAGACCTGAAGGCCCGCTGTAGCCATCGCGCCGATAGGCATGACCAGCGGATCGACGACGATGTCATGGGCCGGAATGCCGAAATCGGCCGCCCGTTGGACGATTTTCTTGGCCACTTCGAACCGCACGTCGGGGTCTTCGGAAATGCCGGTGTCATCGTTGGAAATCGCCACGACCGGCACATTGTATTTCTTGACCAGCGGCAGAACCAGTTCCAGACGCTCTTCCTCGCCGGTGACCGAGTTCAGCAGCGGGCGGCCTTCGGCAGCGGCCAGACCGTTTTCCAATGCACCGGGCACCGAGCTGTCAATACACAGGGGCACGTCGACAATCGCCTGAACCCGCTCGACCAGTGCCTTCATCAGCATCGGCTCGACAAAGTTGTTGTCCGCATAGCGGGGATCTTCGGCCATCTTGTTCGAGAACACGGCACCCGAGTTCACGTCCAGAATGTTCGCACCTGCCGCAACCTGCGCCAGCGCGTCGGCTTCGACACGGCTGAAATCGTCGCGCTCAAGCTCTTCGGCCAGGATCTTGCGGCCCGTGGGGTTGATACGTTCCCCGATCACGCAGAACGGTTGGTCAAAGCCGATGATCGCGGTCTTGGTTTTGGATTCAACGATGGTGCGTGTCATGTTTGTCGGTCCTTCAGGCGTTGGCCGGTTGGGCAGCAGCGCCGCCGTTTTCAATGGCCCAGTGAGCGTTGGTCTTGATGCCGCCCAGCGGGAAGAAGTGTACGTTTGTCACGTTAAAGTCGGGATTGGCAGCCTTATGTGCCGCAAGGTCCGAAATCACTTCGGTGGGCTCAAAGGGCAAAAGCAGTTTGGTCACGTCCTTGGCGCGGCGTTGCAGCACACGCAGGGATGCGCCCACGCCGCAAGCGACGGCGAATTTGATCATGGTTTGCAGCTTGGCAGGGCCCGCGATGCCGATGTGAATGGGCAGGTCGATGCCGGCTGCCTTGATGCTGTCGGCCCATTCGATGATCGGCTGCGCCTCGAATGCGAACTGGGTGGCCAGCGCCATTTGCGCGTCGGTGCGGTTGGAGAAATCCTGTTTCCAGCGCAGGGCATCGGCCACGTTGACACCACGACCATCGGGGTCGATGTCCTTGTTGCCTTCGGGATGTCCCGCAACATGCAGACGGGTGAACCCCGCCTTGTCGAAGGCACCGGTTTCCAGCAGTTGCATCGAGCTGTCGAAATCGCCGTGCGGTGTGGTCACACCACCGGCCAGCAGCAAGGCCTGCTTCACGTCTGCCTCGCCCTGATAGCGGGCAATCCAGTCGTCCAGCATGGCCCGGTTGTGAATGATGCGCGCGGGAAAATGCGGCATGACCGGGAAACCGTCAGCGTTCAGACGCTTTGCAGTGGCGACCATATCCTCGATGGGGGTGCCCTCGATATGGGCGATATACACGCGCGTGCCTTCGGGCAACAGGTCGCGGAAATTCTCGACCTTCTCGGCGGTGCGCGGCATCACCTCGATCGAATAGCCCTGCATAAAGGATTCGACCTCGGGCGAGATGCAGCCCGCAACGGGACCTTCGGGGGATTTCTTGAAACTGAGAAGTGCCATGACAGGGAACCTTCTAAACAGGGAAAAGGGCGGTCAGGCCCAGCCTTCGTTGTCGATCAGCGCCTTGATACGAGCGCTGTCATATTCGGTTTCAAGGCGCGTTGCCTCTGCGTCAGCGATCTGGTCGGGATCGCCGTCCATTTCATAGGGGTCTGCCTTGCGCCATTCGGCCAGGTAGGCGTCGGCGTCGCGTGCGTTCACTTTCATCGCGGCGCGGTCGATGGCCTGCTCGAACCGCTCGGGCAACTGGCGTTTCGACCCGCGACGGCCCTTGCCCACGATCACCTGTGCCGGGATGTCCCGCCAATATACGATTGTCACGTCAGGCATCTGTGATTCCCCTTGGTCAATTTTGCCCTGTCTAAGGCACGGGTTCCGGCTGACGGTGGCGTTTTTCGACCGAAAGCAATCTGTCCGCGACCCTTTGCTATGCGATGGCCCTCTGCAGGGCCAGAGGCCGGGCGGCCCAAAAGGCTCATCATCATTATGCATGGTTTCACAAGGTGCCTGCGGCAGAGCATTCACACAAAGGTGGCCTTGCACGGGATGCATCAAAAGCCTATCGTTTGCTCAACTCGTTATGAAAGGCGCATACAATGGCGCCAAAGCGTCCCAAAGGTGCGGGCGCGCTCGAACAACCGGCTCTGAGCCCCGTGCCTCAGTCTGGATCACGTGAGCTTTATGCCGCGCTTGATCTGGGCACGAACAGTTGTCGCATGTTGATTGCCCAACCCAAGGGAACGGGCTTTCATGTTGTGGACAGTTTCTCCAAATCCGTCCAGCTGGGCGCGGGTCTGGAGCGCACCGGGCGTTTGTCGCGCGGGTCGATGGCGCGCACCATACAGGCACTGCGCATCTGTCAGCAAAAGCTGCGCCAGCACAAGGTGCGGCGGATGAAGCTTGTCGCCACCGAAGCCTGCCGCCGGGCGGTCAACGCACAGGAGTTCATCCAGCGCGTGCAGCGTGAAACAGGCTTGCGGCTGGACATCATCCAACCTGAGGAAGAGGCACGATTGGCAGTGATTTCCTGCGCGCCTCTGGTCAGCCGCAAAACGCAGAACCTGCTGGTTGTCGACATCGGCGGCGGCTCGACCGAGCTGGTCTGGATCGACATTTCCAAAGTGCCAAAGAACGACCGTCCGCAGGCCATCATGCGCCTGCACAGCGGCTTTAACACGGCTGCGGTCAAGGACGTGGCCCAGGCGCGCGTCGTCGACTGGATCAGCGTGCCGCTGGGGGTGGCGACGCTGCGCGACCAGTTCAACGACGTCGAGGATGATGCAGCCCGCTTTGCGCTGATGAGTTGGTTTTTCGAGGAGAACCTGGCCGATTTCGCGCCCTATCATGACACCAAGGTGCATGAGAAGTTCCAGATCGTTGGCACTTCGGGTACCGTGACCACCGTGGCGGCGTCACATCTGGGGCTGAAGCGCTATGACCGGACGCGTGTGGACGGGCTGAGCATGTCCTCGGCGCAGATCGACAAGGTGATCCGCAGCTATCTGGACATGGGGCCGGGCGGTCGGCGCGCCGATCCGCGCATCGGGCAGGACCGTCAGGCGCTGATCATGTCGGGGGCTGCGATCTTGCAGGCGTTGATGCGCTGCTGGCCCACGGACCGGTTGAGCGTGGCCGATCGGGGCCTGCGCGAGGGGTTGCTTTACGCGCAGATGAGCGCCGACGGGGTCCTGAGCGACGGCGCACTGTAGTTAAGGGCACTGCGGGCTGTTTGCCTCCGTTTGCGGCCATTCCCCCAGGATTTTTCGAACAAGAGAACACGGATCGTGTACCATCGCTTGAAGCGGTGGGCCCAAGCGCGTATCTGGTCGGCAACGAAAGGCGGATTTCCGTGGCAAAGACACCTGATGGCAAGAACACCTCCGGACGCGGGCAGCGCGAACTGACCGTCAAGGTCAAGACGGCACGCGGGCGCACCACAAGCTCGACCCGGTGGCTGCAACGCCAGTTGAACGACCCTTATGTCAAACGCGCGCAGGCCGAAGGCTATCGCGGGCGCGCGGCGTTCAAGATCATGGAGCTGGACGACAAGTTCCGCTTTCTGGTGCCGGGCGCACGCGTGGTCGATCTGGGGGCAGCCCCCGGCGGGTGGTGTCAGGTTGCGGTCAAGCGGGTCAATGCGCTGAACGAACGGTCGGGCAAGAAGGTGGGCACCATCCTGGGCGTCGACCTGCAGGACATGGAACCGATTGCGGGCTGCGAGCTGCACGTGCTGGACTTTATGGAAGACGACGCCGATCTGGTGGTCAAGGACTGGCTGGGTGGCAAGGCCGACGTGGTGATGTCGGACATGGCAGCGTCGAGTTCCGGCCACAAGCAGACCGACCACCTGCGGATCATCGCGCTGTGCGAAGCAGCGGCCTATTTCGCTTTTGACGTGCTGGAAGTGGGCGGCACATTTGTCGCCAAAGTGCTGGCCGGTGGTGCCGAGGGCGATTTGCAAAAGCTGCTGAAGCAACGGTTCGACAAGGTGGCGAACATCAAACCGCCGTCGTCACGCGCCGACAGTTCAGAAAAATTCGTCGTCGCAACCGGTTTTCGCGGCTGAAGTCGGCCGTCAGAATACGATTTATTAAGCGCTGCGTGCTTTGATGGCCGTGCTCCTGACGTGGGGCAGGCCACAAGGAACCAGGCATATGCTCAAGCCACTCTTTGATACGACAGTGACAGGATGGTCCGGGCAAACCGGGCTGAATGCCATCAGCAATGATGCGATGCAGGAGTTTGCGCAGCGTTTGCTGGCCAAGCAGCTGCTGTGCAAGGACGTGATCGCGGCGGTGCAGGCCTGCAATCGGTCAGGGTTGTGGGGCGGTCTGGGCAGACTTGCCCCGGTGTCACCCCGCAGTGACGACGCACTGAACATGCGTATGACCGCAAGGCTGTGGTCTGTCATATCGACCACGCGGGGCCGCGTTGCGGCCTTGAGCGTGATGGATCAAAGCGGGCAGATGGTGGGTCAGGCGCATTCCGCCCAAAGCGGCGCCGCGCATCACGCGCATATTTCGCTCAGCCTGGCGGACCCGAACAGCGGCACAGTGATCGGCGCCGTGGTGTTCGAGTTGGACGCTGCGCAATTCTGACGCGGTCAGTTGTGCCGTGAAAAGGACTGTTTGGCGACGGCCTTGATTTGCGCGGCCTCGTCTGCGCTGATCTGCCGGATCGTGAACCCCTTGATCCGCGCAACCGTTGTCGCGGCACGGTTCTCCTGACGCAACAGCTCGAACAGGCGCTGGTGGCGCGGGGCAGTGTGCTGGGACAGATACGACATTGGCCTTTTCCTTTGGACGCACTGGCTGAAAGCGGTGCGCTTTCTGATGATTGTGCATGTTTGTCAGCGGTTTGCGGCAACCGTAGGGCCGCGCAAAGGCGTGTTTGGGGAAACTCCGTACAATTCGAAAGAGATTTCCGACTGAAACGCAGCGCGGGTAACCCGCGATTCACGCCGGTTCGATAGCAATCTGTGGATCGTTTCAGCCACAGGAGATTCCCAATGATCAAACGCCTTATGACGGCCGCGGCCGCACTTGTTCTGCTGACCAACCCGCTGGCCGCCGCCGAAGCGGACGGGGCAATGGCCCAATATGCCAGCGAAAGGGCGGCGGAATGGCTGATGAACGATACGGTCGTTGCGGCGATCATGGCCCAGAACGCGCGCACCGCTGGTCTGAGCGCGGCTGAGATCGACAGCCTGGACAAGGATTGGCGCGCGCAGGTGGGGCAGGCGGATATGCCGCTGATCGCGTCGGTGGTGCACAGCCCCTTATCGGTCGAACTGACCGATCATGTCGCAGACGCGGGTGGCATGATCACCGAGGTTTTCATCATGGACGCCCAAGGCCTGAACGTCGCCGCCAGCGCCGTGACCTCGGACTACTGGCAGGGTGACGAGGCGAAATTCCAGGAAACCTATGGCGTGGGACCGGATGCAGTGCACATCAGCGAGATTGAGCTGGACGAAAGCACGCAGACCTATCAGGCGCAGGTGTCCTTGAGCCTGACGGATCCCGCCACGGGCGAGATGATTGGTGCGGTGACCTTCGGCCTGAACGCGCAGTCGTTTTATTAAGGAAAAGACGAGCGGCGGGGCTGTGCAATCGGTCCCGACGCTCTTTCGCGACTGACGTAAACGTATCAACCCTATTCCAATGTAGCGGCACCAAAAGACCATTAAGCTGCTGAAGCTTAGGAAACGGCAGTTCCGAATTTCTATCCAAAATTCGACGCGTGCTTCCAGGTCACGCTTTGAAAACGCAAATGCCACCGCGACATGAGGGTGACGGTGAATGACGATTAGCCAGTCTAATGTGCGCGCGCACGCTCAAAATGCCGGATCAGTTCGGCATGGTCGTTTCCGAGTCCCTCAACACAGTAGGGGTTCAAAAACTGGCGACCCGCAAACAGGCTCTAATCGGTTGGGGATAGTCCGGCAATTTCGCAATTCGCGTCCCATTCTCCAGCGATTATCGAGATTTGGTCCTTGATAATTTCGATAGCTTCATCCTCTGCTATTAAGAAATCCTCGGCGGTCGCCAACAAGGACAGCAACCTCAGAGACAGTGCCGATCTCAGGCCCAGGCTCGCCCACTCAAAAATTATCGTATGCGATCATAATGGGACCAGGGTTTGCACGAGGCGCAGCGGCAACCCCGGATCAGGAGAAACGAGCGCTTGAGGCGGCCCAAAATCGGGACAGGTCCAACAGGATAAACCGGACCGCCGAGATTTCGCTATGCACCACAAATCACTCATGATCCCATCGTTACGACAACCGACCCCGACGGACCGAATTCCCCCCGGCGATGATCTTTCTGATCAGGACGGCGACCGCTTGATGATCTGCGAAATTGGCGTCTGTTTCCTTGATGTTTTCGTGAACTTCGGCGGCGTCCTTGAGAACACCCAGGATTTCAGCCTCCGGCAGAATATGCGCGTCATTCAGCGCCAGCATCAGCGACTCGCAAATGGACAGCGCCGCCATCCCGGCATGTGTGTTATGATCAGACACGTTTAATCGGCCTTTCAAGGTGTTCCGTATAGCGCGGAATATCCGTGCCCCGGTTCCAACAGCTTTTCAAACAATGTTTGCCGATGGGCTGATCCAGATCAGCCGATCATCTGGATTGCCATATAAAGATTTCACGTCGTTCAAAAGGAGCTTTATCATCGCCACCATTCCTCTCGTCCGCAAGTTGAGTGCGTTCGTCGCCCTGTCCGGGGCCGAGATTGACGTTCTCGAAGGCCTGCGCAAACGGCGTCGCACCTTCGTTGCTGGGCGCGATCTGGTCCATCAGGGCCAGTCCGATCAGGCGGCCTATATCCTCATGTCCGGCTGGGCCTGCTCCTACAAGGATCTGGCCGACGGGCAGCGGCAGATCGTCGATTTCCAGGTGCCGGGCGATTTTCTGGGGTTGCGTAGCGTGCTTCTGCACATCTCGGATCACAGCATAGAACCGGTCACGGACATCGAAGTGACTGAGGTTCTCAAGGCCGATCTGCTGGAAGCTTTCGCGCAGACACCACGGCTTGCACTGGCAATCTTCTGGGCCGCGTCACGGGACGAGGCAATGGTGGTGGAACACCTGGTCGGAGTAGGGCGGCGCAATGCGGCAGAGCGGCTGGCGCATTTCCTGCTCGAACTTGGGGCGCGGCTGGCGTTGATTGGCCAGGGCAGCAAGGCGGGGTACGACTGTCCGCTGACCCAATACCTGATGGCAGATGCGCTGGGATTGAGCGCGGTTCACGTCAACCGCGTCCTGAGGCTCTTGCGGGAGGCCGATCTTCTGACATTTCGCGATGGCCACGTGACGTTCATCGACTACGAGGGCCTCACCGCGTTTGCGGATTTCGATCCAAGTTACCTTGATCACACCGGCCCGCTTTTGACATGAGGCTTACCTTGTGATGTCGGCGGGATGATCTGGCCGCCCGATGGGACGCTTCTGAGTCAGGCGGGCGAAGTCAGCCGCAGTTTGGCCGGGGATCACGTTCAGAAACGCAACCAATTCCCATATTTCGGCATCCGTCTTGGTTCCGGCAAACCCCGGCATACCGGTCATCCGCACGCCGTATTTGACAAACTGGAAATCCTCCGCCGCGTCGGGCTCTCGCGTGGCGCTGAACACGTTCGGCGGTTGCGGGTTCAAACCTTTCGAGATTGCGGTGCGCTCCCGATCGGGCGCGCCGTGGCAGGTGATGCAGTTCTGCGCGAAAAGCATGCCGCCCGCAGCAATCTCGCCGGGGGCGTTGAGGTCGGAGGGTGGCACATTGTCAGCCATCCGCGCGCCTACCGAGTGCTCCATCGTCTGGTGTGTTGCCCAATACATCAGACGCGAATGCGGTTGGGTGGCCGACACATCGTAGATGCCGGAATTGACAAAGATATATCCGCCGATCGCAACTGCGACCGCGCTGACGGCAAGCGTGGCGGCGATGGCGAGGAGCGTACGTTTCATGCGGCGTTTTCCTGTTGGGCGAAATGCGCGTCTCAGGCGCGGAGTGCGATCCGGGCGTTGTGGCGATAGCCGCGCGGGCTGCCTCTGATGAAGCAGCGCGCGAGACAGCGTGGTTCAGCTGATGTGGATGTCGTTCACAACAGAGGTTGTTCCCGGCGCGCTCCAGGCCGTCGCGGCTGCGCGGTTGCGGTCCGACCACGTGTCGACCCTCCCGGTCAGATGCACCTCGCCGCCCTTGGCGGTGACGTCGATGTGGTCTGTGGAATACCACGACCTGTGCATCGCGTTTTCGATGTCGCTTTCGATTTTGATCGGGTTGGGGTGTGTCTTGACCAAGATCTGGTTGGAAACACCTGTCACCCCTGCCAGCGATCGGATCGACCGGGCGATGGCATCATGCTGATAGCGCCACTCGACATTGCCGGTCAGCGTGATGAAGCTCTTCTGCACGCGGACCTTGACGGCATCCTTGGGGATCGAGGATTCCCAAGCCAGGCGGTGCAGCGCTGCGGCGGCAATCTCGTCGTCGCTGTGCATGACCATGTCGGAGAGGCGAACCTCGATCTCTTCGACGATGGCGCGGACATTGCGGACGCGGCCGGTTGCGCGTTCCGCAGCGGCCTTCTGCCAATATTGCGCGACGTGTCCCGACAGCGTCACCACACCATCCTTCACGGCAACGCCGATATGGTCGGCGTTGATGCTGGGTTCGAACGCCAGCTCTGCAGTGACCTCGGTTTTGATTTTATGGTCATCGGACATGGGACTCTCCTTTAGGTGAATGAGGGGCGGAATTGGGCGCGCGGGGCGCTGTCGCGCAGTCGCGCCAAGTGGGTGCGGAAGGTCCGGGTCCTCCGACTTTGAAGAGGCGTCCGGATGCGCGACCGCGAGGCGTTTGTCGCCCCGCAGCCGCATGGTCAGATCAGGCCAGCGCGTGCTTGGCCGCGTCCAGTTCCTTGTTGGTCTCGGCGTCGTTCTTGGCGGTGTTCGCCTTTTCAGCAGCGTCGTAATGCTTTTTCGCCGCATCTTTCTTGGGGCCGGAGGGTGCTTTGTCCCAAGCGGCTTTGACGGATTTCATCTTGTCGGCTGTGGTGGTCGATTTGTTATCGGAAGTCATTTGATTGTCCTTTTGAGGACGTCCGCGCACGGGATCTTGACCTTGATTTGAATGGTCGATCGGCGTGTGCGAGGCGTGTGTTCACCGAGGATCGGTGAACTGCTCAAGCTATCGCACCGCCGTCATCCATCCATACTGATGTAGGTTGGTCTGCGCCGGTGAAGCCGGAGGTTTTCCCGTGGGACGCTGCCCTTGGGCGGAGATTGGCCGGTTCGGGCAGGACACGCGTCCCGGCAAAGCCTTCGAGGATGGCGCGTGCATCTGACAACTGGCCAATGCCTGCGATCTTGCCGCTGGCTCTGACGAATGTGGTGGCGGCTTCGACCTTCGGCCCCATCGACCCTGCCGCGAGGTCCAGCGCAAGGAGCGTCGAGGGCGTCGTCCTGCCGATGGCAAGCTGGGTGTCGGTGCCCCAGTCGCGGAAGACGGCAACGACATCGGTAAGCAGCAAAAGGGCGTCCGCCTTGAGGTCAAGCGCCAGCAGTGCCGCCGTTCGATCCTTGTCGATGACGGCCTCGACGCCCTCCATATCGCCCTGCGCATTGCGCCTGACCGGAATGCCACCGCCCCCCGCACAGACCACGCAATGACCTGCGTCAAGCAGCAGGCGGATCGCGTCGATCCCCAGGATCCGCTGGGGCAGGGGTGACGGCACCACGCGGCGCATCTGCCCCTTCTGCTCTGCAACCATCGACCAGCCATGCTCCGCCACGGCCTGATCGGCCTCGGCTTTGGAATAGACCGGGCCGATGGGCTTGTTCGGGCTGTCAAAGGCGGGATCCTGCGCGTCGACTTCGACCCGGCTCAGCAACGTGGTGCAATGCGCATCCTTGGGCAGGGCATTCATCAACTCCTGTTCGATCAGGTAGCCGATCATGCCTTCTGTCTCTGCGCCCAGTACATCAAGGGGCCACGGCCGGGCCGGGTCATATGCCATGCCCTGCAACGCCAGCAGACCGACCTGCGGGCCATTGCCATGCGCAACCACGATCTGGTGGTCACGGGCGAGGTCGGCGATGGCCTTGGCCGCGATCCGCACATTGGTGCGCTGCGCCTCCGCTGTCATCGGCTCGCCCCGCCGCAGCAGGGCGTTTCCCCCCAGGGCCACCACGACGCGCATCCTAGGACCCCATCGTGGCGACGAGGACCGCCTTGATCGTGTGCATCCGGTTCTCCGCCTGATCGAAGACGACGGATGCGGGGGATTCGAACACCTCCTCTGTCACCTCCATGCAGTCGATGCCGAATTTCTGGAACGTCTGCTCGCCCACTTCGGTGTCGCGGTTGTGGAAGGCGGGCAGGCAATGCAGGAACTTGGTGTGCGGATTGCCGGTCATTTCCATCAGTTTCGTGGTGACCCGGTAGGGCGACAGCAGGGCGATGCGGTCTTCCCAGACGCTATCGGGTTCGCCCATCGACACCCAGACGTCGGTATAGATGAAATCGGCACCTTCGACGCCTTCCGCGTGCTTCTCCGTCAGGGTGATCCGCGCGCCCGAGGTTTCCGCGATGGAGCGGCAGCGGGCGACAAGCACCTCATCCGGCCAGCAGCTTTGCGGTCCGCACAGCCGTACGTCCATACCGATCAGCGCAGCACCCACCAGCAAAGAGGCACCGGTGTTGTTGCCCGCATCGCCCATGAAGCAGAACGAGATGTCCGAAAGGTGCTTGTGCGTGTATTCGCGCATCGTCATGAAATCAGCCAGAACCTGCGTCGGGTGGAAGTCATCGGTCAGCCCGTTGAAGACCGGCACGCCAGAGAATTCCGCCAGCACCTCGGCGTCCTTCTGGCCAAAGCCGCGATATTCGATCCCGTCATAGAACCGTCCCAGCACGCGGGCGGTGTCCTTCATCGATTCCTTGTGGCCGATGTGGCTGCCCGAGGGACCAAGGTAGGTGACATGCGCGCCCTGATCGTGGGCCGCTACTTCGAAGCCGCTGCGGGTGCGGGTGCTGTCCTTTTCGAAAATCAGGGCGATGTTCTTGCCTTCGAGCATCGGCCTTTCATATCCGCCTGCCTTTGCCATCTTGAGGCTGACGGCAAGTTGCAGCAGGTGCCGGATTTGTGCCGGTGTGAAATCGAGCAGCTTGATAAAGCTGCGTCCGCGCAGGTTCTGTGGCATTGTGTGTTCCTTAAATGGCGTCGCGGATCAGCGGGCAGGTCATGCAATGCGACCCGCCCCGTCCGCGTCCGAGTTCCGATCCGGGGATCGTGATGACTTCGACACCCGCCTTGCGCAGCAGGGTGTTGGAATAGACGTTGCGCTCGTAGCCGACGACGACGCCGGGCTCGAGGCAGAGCAGATTGTTGGCGTCGTCCCACTGTTCGCGCGCGCTCTCAAAGGTGTCGCCGCCTGTCGGAACGGTGCGCAGAGTTTTGAGTGCGAGAGCGTCTGCCACGACCTCAAGGAAGGGCTTGGTTTCGGTCTCGGCCATGATCGCCCCATCGTCGCCGGGCCGCAGGCTGGTGCAGCGGATGGCGTCCGTCACCTCGGCAAACACGGTGGCAAGGTCCCGGTCGCAGAGCGTGAAGACCGTATCAAGGTGCATCGAGCCGCGGGCACGCGGAAACTGACAAGCGATGACGCGTGTGGCCCCGCCGCCGGCGAAGAGCCCACGCGCGATCTGGCCCACGGCCTGCGGCGTGGTGCGTTCGCCCATGCCGATCAGCACGCAACCGTTGCCGATGGGCATGACGTCGCCGCCTTCGACCGTTGCAGGGCCGTGGTCCTGCATCGGGTCGCCCCACCACGTTTCGAACCCCGCATCCTTGAAGTCGGGATGAAAACGGTAGATCGCGGCAAGGTTCAGCGTCTCCAGCCGCCGGGCGGGCCAGTGCATCGGGTTCAGCAAGACGCCGCCGTAGACCCAGGCGGTCGTGTCGCGGGTGAAGATATGGTTGGGCAGGGGCGGCAGGATGAAATCCGAAGGCTCCAGCATCGCGGCCAGGACGCCACCTGCGGTGACCGGCAGTTCGGCCTTGCTCATGCCCCCGATCAGGATGGTGGAGAGCAGATCGCCGCTGACCTCCATCAGGTGCGCCAGCAGATCCTCGGCCAGACCTATGCCGACCGTATTGTCATTGATCCGCGCCTCCAGCAGCCAGCGGCGGGCCTCTGGATCGGCCATCGTCTCGGCCAGCAGTTGACGCAGGAACACGACCTCTACCCCGCGATTGCGCATGGCATCGACGAAGGTCATGTGCTCGATCCGCGCTTGCTTGACCCAGATCACGTCGTCGAAGAGCAACTCCGCGCAGTTGGCCGGTGTCAGCCGCGCCATGGCGGCGCCGGGTTTGTGAACGAGGACGCGGCGCAGTTTGCCCGTTTCGGACTGGACGCCGTAGGTCAGGGATTTGTCGGGTGTCATGTGGGGGTTCCTCCCAGAAGCACGCCCAGGCTGAGGACGGCCATGATGATGATTGTGAGGCCTAGCAGGACGGGCCAGACGAAGCGCAGCCAGCGCTCATAAGGAACGCGCGCGATCGCGAGGCCCCCCATGACAACGGCTGAAGTCGGGGTGACGAGGTTCACGACGCCCTCCGCCGACTGGAAGGCGGTCACGACAAGGTGCCGCGCCACGCCCGCGAAATCCGCGACGGGGGCAAGGATCGGCATCGAAAGCACCGCAAGACCCGATGTAGACGGCACAAAGAACGACAGCGCGACCTCGATCCAGTACATCACATTGATGAAGACGATCGTGTTGAGCCCGGTGACTGTACCTTCGGCCCAGTGCAGGATGGTGTCGGTTACATGGCCCGCGTCCATAATGACGACGATGCCGCGCGCCAGCCCGATGATGAGAGCCACACCCAGCAGGTCGCGCGCCCCGCCGACGAATGCGTCGACCAGACCCTTTTCGCCCAGCCGTCCGATCAGCCCGATGCCGATGCCTGCGAACAGGAACAGCCCGCTCATCTCGGCCATCCACCAGCCGCCCAGCGACACGCCCCAGATCATCACCGCGAAGGTCGCGCCGAACAGCAACAGGACGATCTTGTGCAGGCCGGTAAAGGTCGTCGCGGCCGCCTCGGCGGCCATGCCGAAGTGCTTCTCGTTCTGTTCCTTGCGGTCGAAGACGAGGCTGCGCGAGGGATACGCCTTGACCCGTGCGGCGTAGCGCATGACATAGGCGACCGTGGCGGTGAAGGTCAGCGCCAGCAAGACCACGCGCAGCATCAGCCCATCGGTAAACGGCACCCCCGCCGCGTTTGACGCGATGACGGTAGAAAACGCATTGACGGTAGAGCCGAGTACGCCGACGCCTGCACCCAGCAGGATCACCGCCACTGCCGTCAGAGCGTCATAGCCCGCCGCGATCATGACCGGGGTCAGCAGGACGTAGAACGCCAGCGTCTCCTCGGCCATGCCCTCCGTCGTGCCGCCCAAAGCGAACAGGCCCATGAGGATCGGAATCATCCATTTCTCGCGGCCCTTGAGCCGCGTCATCGCCCGCTTGATGCCTGCGTCGATGGCGCCCGTCGCTGTCACCACACCGATGAACCCGCCAATCATCAATACGAAAAGCGCCACGTCAATGGCGTTGGCTGTATAGCTGGAGGGGTCGTAGAAGCCCGCGATGGGGGCGAGCACAACATTGAAGAAACCCTGCGGGTTCGCGTCCGTCAGCGCGTATGTGCCTGCTATGGGGACTTCCTTGCCGAGGACTTCCGAGGCGATGCGCTCGTATTGACCCGCCGGGATGATCCACGTCAGCGCGGCCACGATGATGATCAGCGCGAAGAGGATCGTGTAAGCCGAAGGAAAGCGGAAGCGGCTGGTTTCCTCGGTTGGTGCGGGCGGCGATGGGGGCATGGTTGCGTCCTTATCCAGCCGGCGCGTCTCGGCGTCCGGGCATCGGTGGGGGAGTGCGGCGCGTCAGCGCACGCGCGTCTGCTGGTGGGCGAGACGCACAGTGGTCGTTGTCTCTATGGTCGGTAGAGGTGGAGATCGCCTCTTGGTTCGGCGCAGTCCGGGTTCGGTTGAGGCACGGTGATCCGACAGGGCGACTGCCCCATTGAATGTGAAAAAGGCCATGCTCATCTGGACCGGCCACCAGCGCTGCGCGACATTCGCTTCACGCAAGATTTTGGTTCCGCTGCGCCTGCCTGCCGAATAGGACAACATGAAAACCGCTTTCTTTGCGCTCATATGGCGGGCGCTGTCGGCACCTTCTGTCCAGTACCGTTATTCCATCCCCTGCGACTGAGCTTCGTTTTTCGGGAGGGTCTGCAAATTGATGCATCTCAACCACCTCGTGCCAGCATGGCGACCCAGCCGACGATCAAGACCGCGGCCATGAACCAGAAAACCGGCGCGCCGGTGGGGACCGCCGCAAACTGAGATTGTTGGGACGGGATTGCGGGTCCGGCCAACTTGGCGCGATGCGGCAGGGCGGCAAGAAGGGTGCGGGCGATTTTATTGCGGTCAGGGGCCGCCAGAGTGACATCGTGAAACCGAAGCATCAGCGCTTCTAGACGCTTGACCGCTGGGTCGTTGTTCATGGTCGCCAGTGCGGCGGCCTCGTCCCACGGGTCCACGTCAAGCCGCGCCAGCATCGACAGCACGGAGACAGGTGTTCCATGTCCGTCGTCACCGACTGCTGCGCCGAGGAACTGCTCGAAATCGGGATCGCGGACAAGCTGGGGTCTGCTTTGTGCCATTTTCGGTTTCCTTCTCTATCCGGAAGGGTGTGATCAGTAACAGACCAACGTGAATTGGGCAGTTCACTGTCCGGTTGGATCACTTGTATCTCGGGCCAAGGCTGCCGGTGCTGACGCAGATCAGGGTGCTGTCGTCAAAAGCGCCTCGCATCAGGCGCGGCGCGGATATGCGCGGGTCGCCGCTGCGACGACGATCTCTTCATCGGTGGGGATCACGAGGACGTCGATAGTCGAGCTGATCGCGCTGATCCGGGTGGCATTTCGGTCGTTCTCGGACGGATCAAGCACCACGCCCATCCAGCCCAGCCGGTCGCAGATACCGCTGCGCACGCGGGCGGAACTTTCGCCTATCCCGGCTGTGAACACGATCGCATCGAGCCCGCCCAGAGACGTGGCAAGCGATGCCAGTTCACCGGCGGCACGGGCGCAGAACAGGTCTATCGCCTCTTGCGCTTCGGGCGCGGTGCTCGTCTCCAGCACCTTCATGTCGCTGCTGATGCCCGAGACGCCCAGAAGGCCGGATTGCTCATAAAGCAACGTGGTAATGTCAGCCGCGCACATGCCCTTTTCCTGCATCAGGTACATCACCACGCCGGGGTCCAGCGCGCCACTGCGCCGTCCCATCATCAGACCGTCAAGTGCAGTGAAACCCATGCTGGTCGCAACGCTTTGGCGGTTCTTGAGCGCGCACATACTGGCTCCGCTGCCCAGATGGGCGACCACCACGCGGCCCTTCGCCTTTTCGCCAAGATGGTGCGGCAGGCAGCCCGAGATATAGTCGTAGGACAAGCCATGGAAACCATATCTGAGGACGCCTTCGTCGGTCATTTCACGGGGCAGGGCGAAAAGCTGCGCCAGCCGGGGCATGGTGCGATGAAAGGCTGTATCGAAACAGGCGATCTGTGGCAGGTCAGGCAGGGCCTGTGCCACGGACGTGATCGCGGCAAGGCTATGGGGCTGGTGCATGGGCGCGAGCGGGACAAGGGTTTCGAGTTCCGCCAGAAGTTTGTGGGAGACCCGCGCGGCGCCAGTGTGGTGCAGGCCGCCGTGGACGACGCGGTGCCCCGCCGCTGTGAAAGTGATGTCGGGGTGCAGTGCTGAGAGCCACGCCAGCAATGACGGGATCAGATCATCGCGGTCAGACGTTTCCTTGGGAATACGCAGACCCGCCAGCAACAACGAAAGCCCCTGCGCGTCGGTCGCGGAAAAGACCGGGTCAGTGCCGATCCCGGCAACCTTGCCCTTCAAGATCGCGTCGCCCGTCGCCGCCGGATAGACCGCGAACTTGAGACTGGAGGACCCTGCGTTCAGCACGAGGATCGCATCTGTCATGGTGCGGCGGGCGAGGGGTAGTTGATGAACAACTGCGCCAGCGCGCAGGAGGCCAGTCGTGATGCGGCACTGTCCGCCCGGCTTGTCAGGATGATTGGCACACGCGCGCCCAGCACGATCCCGGCAGCATCGGCATCGGCGAGGTAGATCAGCTGCTTGGCCATCATGTTGGCGGACTCCAGGTCCGGTGCGACGAGGATGTCGGCGCACCCCGCGACCTGCGAGACGATCCCCTTTGCCATCGCCGCAGCGGGAGAAATCGCGTTGTCGAAGGCCAGCGGTCCGTCAAGCAGCGCGCCGGTTATCTGCCCCCGGTCCGCCATCTTGCACAGGGCAGCGGCATCGACGGTGGAGGACATGCGGGGTGTCACCGTCTCGACCGCCGACAGGATCGCGACTTTGGGGACTGCGATCCCCAAGGCATGCGCAAGGTCGATGGCGTTCTGCACGATGTCCCGCTTTGCGTCCAGATCAGGGGCCACATTGATCGCGGCATCCGTGATCAGCAGCGGCTTGGAATAGGTCGGCACGTCAAGCACGTAGACATGGCTCATCCGCCGCTCTGTGCGCAGTCCGAGCATTGGATCAAGAACCGCCTGCATCAGCTCATCCGTGTGCAGCGCACCTTTCATCAGCGCCGCGACAGTCCCATCGCGCACGAGGGCAACCGATGCGGCGGCGGCCGCATGACTGTGTGGGGCGTCAATGAACCGATAGGTGTCGAGGCTCCGCCCAGCCGCCTGTGCCGCCGCCTGAACCTTGGCTCTGGGTCCGACAAGCACCGGCGTGATCATGCCCTTGTCCGCTGCATCAAGTGCAGCTGCCAGCGACAGCGCATCGCAGGGATGGACAACTGCCGTCAGGATCGGTGCCATCGGCGCGGTCGCTGCGATCAGCCGTGCGTAGTGCGCACCAGGTGCATGCAGCTGCACGGTCGGCAGCAGGACACGGCGACGACGTACCTTGTTGCGCGGTGCAATGACTTTTGCGACCCCTTCGATGACCATCGTTCCGTGCTGGTTTCGACAGGTGCAGACCAGCAACAATCGTCCCTTGGCCTGCTTCTCGGTCACTTTGACGCGCACGGTCACGGTATCGCCAAGCGCCACGGGGGCTTCGAACTTCAGGCTTTGGTCGAGAAAGACCGTACCCGGTCCCGGCAGCTCGGTTCCCAGCACGGTCGAGATCAGCGCACCGCCCCACATGCCGTGGGCGATGACATGGTGAAACATGTCGTCCTTGGCGTAATCCGCATCCACATGCGCCGGGTTCACGTCGCCCGACATCACGGCGAAAAGGCTGATGTCCCGCGCGGTCAGGGTGCGCGTCAACTCGGCGTGATCGCCCACCGCGATGTCGTCGTAGGTTTTGTTCTCGATGAATTGCATCGTCGTCGGTTCAGGCGCGGACATGGAGGCCTCCGTCAATATGAGTGATCTCGCCTGACACGCCGCGCGCGGCATCGCTGGCCAGCATTACCGCGACTTTGCCGACATCCTCGATGGTCAGGGCGATGTGCTCTGGCGCGCGTTCACGGGCCGCGTCGATCAGGGCATCGAAATGCGCGATGCCGGACCCCGCCCGCGTTTGCAGCGGCCCCGGCGAGAGGGCGTTGACCCGTATGCGCTTCGGTCCGAGTTCGACGGCAAGCGCGCGCAAGGTTCCTTCCAGCGCCGCCTTCACCGGACCCATGACGTTGTAATGATCCACGACCTTCTCACCGCCGCAGTAGGTCATCGTCAGGATCGTGCCGCCTTGCGTCATCATCGGCTCTGCCAGCCGCGCCAAACGGATCAGCGAATGCACCGAGATGTCCATGGCGCGGGCGAACCCTTTGGCCGAACAATCCACCACCCGACCGTGCAGATCCTCCGCCGGGCAAAACGCAATGGAATGTACGAGGATATCGAGCCGCCCCCATTCTCTCTGCACGGCCGCAAACACCGCTTCCATCTCGCCTTCGGCCTCGACGTCGAGCGGCAGCAGCAGCTTGGCGCCGACCGCATCGGCCACGGGCTGGACAAAAGGTTTTGCGCGCGCGTTCACATAGGTCAGCGCGACCTCGGCCCCGGCATCGACAAAGGCCTGCGCACAGCCCGTGGCGATGGAGTGTTCGTTGGCGACCCCGACGACCAGCGCGACCTTGCCATCCAGCGCGCTCATCGTTGCATCACATAGGTGCCGGGGGCGTCGCAGATCGCCTTGTTCGCTCCGGAATGGGCACCCATCTGCGGCGGCGGCACCGGTTCCCCAGACCGCTTTCCCAGCCAGCCTGCAAAGGCCTCCCACCAGGACCCATCCGAAGCGACGTTGTCCGCCAGCCAGTCGTCCGGGTCTTTATAGGCCGCCGTCGCCGCCGTTTCCGCGATCCGGAAACGCCGACCGTGATGGCCCGGCTCGGACACGATGCCAGCGTTATGCCCGCCGCTTGTCAGCACGAAGGTCATGTCGGTGTCGGCAAACAGGTGCATCTTGTAGACCGACCGCCACGGCGCGACGTGATCGTCCTCGGTGCCCACCGCGAAGATCGGCGCACGGATGTCCGCCATGGCGATGGCCTTGCCGCCCACGTGATAACGACCCTCGGCCAGATCGTTGTTCAGGAACAACTTGCGCAGGTATTCCGAATGCATTCGGGCGGGCATCCGCGTCGCGTCCGCGTTCCACGCCATCAGATCGAAGGCATCGCCGCGCGCACCCAGCAGATAGTTGGAAATCGCAGGCCCCCAGATCAGATCGCGGGCGCGCAGCAATGCAAAGGCGCCGGCCATCTGATCCGAGGACAGATACCCTTTCTCGGCCATCATATCCTCGATCAGCGTGACCTCGCTGTCATTGATGAAGAGCCGCAAGGGGCCGGCTTCGGTAAAATCCACCTGCGCGGCCAGCAGAGTGACAGTGGCAAGGCGCGCGTCATCGTCCCGCCCCATGGCTGCCGCGGCGATGGACAGCAGCGTGCCACCCAGACAATAGCCGACCGCGTGCAGCTTCGGTGCCTGCGTGATCGCCAGCGCGGCGTCGAGCGCTGCCATGACGCCACTTTCGCGGTAGTCCTCCATGCTCAGATCACGATCATCTGAGTCCGGGTTTTTCCACGACACCATGAAGACGGTGAAGCCCTGCGCCACGAGGAACCTGACAAGCGAATTCTGCGCCGAAAGGTCCAGGATGTAGTATTTCATGATCCACGCCGGCACGATCAGGATCGGTTCGGGGCGGACCTCTGCGGTGGTGGGCGCGTACTGGATCAACTCGATCAGATCATTGCGGAAGACGACCTTGCCGGGGCTAATGGCCAGATTGCGGCCGACCTCGAAGGGCTGCGGTCCTTCCGGCGCCTTGCCGGTGCGGCGCATGATGTCTTCGGCAAGGTTGCGGGCCCCGCGCATCAGGTTTTCGCCGCTCTCCGCACGGGTTGCGGCAATCACCTCTGGATTGGTCAGCGCGAAGTTGGACGGCGCGGTACTGTCGGAAATCATGCCCGCGACGAATGCCATCAGGTTCTCGTGTTCGGGCGTCATACCGTGAACGCCCGTGACGGCATCCTGCCACCAGCGCCAGGACCGCTGATGTGCCGCACTCCAGACGTTGAACGGCCACTTCTGCCATGCCGCGTCCGCATACCGGCGGTCGGGCACATCATCAGGATCGGCGTCCTCGGGACGCAGACCGAGCCATGCCGCCAGAAACGCCTGACCGTCGCGCATCGCCTGTTCGCGCAATTGCATCTGCTTGCCGGGGGAGCTTGCCAGATGCACGACCCAGTCGGTCCAGGCCTCGCCCAGAACAGAAGGCGACAGGCCCGCGGTCGCCTGCGCCAACCCTGCGTGGGTCATGCGGTCTAGGGCCTCGGCAGCAGTGTCCGGCGGTTCAGCCTTCGTGATCTCTGGCGAAATGACCTGGGATGTGAGCAGCTTGAGTTGGTCGGGCATGCCGTCACCTTTCATTCGGCCCTGCAAAGCGCGGGGTCTTTGCCCAAGCCATAGCAATTGCGCCGCAGCGCGGCATTGATCTGGGTCAGTGTTTCGACAAATCATGCGTGGCGCGATGGTCAGCGGGCAGAAGCGGCCCCGGTGCCCAGTTCGATGATCTCCGCCGTGATCGCCTCTTGCCGGACGCGGCGCAGCGTCGCCTCGAACGTTTCCAGTTCGCGCGCGATCTGGCTGCCCGCCGCCGTCATCGCCTCCATCCGCGCTTCGTTTTCGGCAGCGAAGGCGTGCAGTGCGGCCTTGCAAACCTGTGCATTGAAGTACTCCTGCCCGAGCGCTGCGATCAGCGCCTCCTCAGGCAGTTGCATCAAGGGGCGGTCACCCGTTGTCGCGGGAAGCTCGGTGAGGTCGATCGGGAAAAGCCGTTCACGCAGCAAACCCGGACGGCCCGAGGCCCAACTGGTGAAAACCACGTCGAGGCAATCGATGCGTTTCTCCGCGACAGCGCGATAGATTGCGGTCGTGACCTTGTCGGCCATCTTGGGGATGCCCGGCGTGTGCGAGGGCAGGGGCGCCGTCCAGTGGGGCGTGATCCCGCGGGAGGCAGCGACGGAAAGCCCCCGCGAGCCGACAAGAAAGAGGAGCGCCGGAGCGGCGTCGCCGATGCTGTCGAGCACCCTTTCGCTGAAGGCACCGGCGAAGCCTTGCTCGGCCCCGAAGAGCAGCAGGCCGGTCTTGTCGTTCTCATTGTCCGGCGCGGTATCCTTCGGCAGCACCTGCGCCATCGCCGCGGCGATGGTCGCGGCGTAGCTGTCCACCGCCCCGACTTGCGCCCGCGCGACATGCGCACGGGCAGCGGCGATGCCCTTCATCGCGTTCACGACCGCGCCGAGTTGACGGATACCGTCAATGCGCGCGCTGATGTCCGCGAGGCGCTCGGTCATGCCGGGGTCTTGGTGTCGCCAAGGGATTTGGCCAGCGCGGTCAGCACCGCCAGCAGGTCGGCGCGTGCCTTGTCCTCGAGCGTGCCTGTGTCGGTCAATCCCGAAAGGAAATCTGCCGCATCCCGATCCAACGCGGCAGGCAGTGCCGTGCGGAACGCGGTCACAGCGCCAACCGGCAGCGCGTCCAGCAGCCCAGCCTGCACGGCAAGCATCAGCGCCACCTCGTCGGCCAGCCGGAGCGGCACATGCTGGCCTTGCCGCAGCGCCTCCCTGATCCGTGCCCCGCGGGTCAACTGATCGCGCACACGGCCATCGGGCATGCCGCCGAAACGGGTGAAGACCTCGAGCTCCAGAAATTGCGCATAGTCCAGCCGCAGCGTGCCCGCCGCCTTGCGCAGCACCGGCGCCTGCGTCTTGCCACCCACACGGCTGACGGACAGGCCGACGTCTACCGCAGGTTTCTGCCCTTGATGGAACAGCGCTGCATCCAGCACGATTTGCCCGTCGGTGATCGAGATCAGGTTGGTTGGGATGTAGGCCGAGAGGTTGCCAGCCACCGTCTCGGCGATCGGCAGCGCGGTCAGCGAACCGCCGCCGCGATCCTGCGACAGCTTGGATGCACGCTCCAGCAGGCGCGCGTGGATATAGAAGACATCGCCCGGATAGGCCTCGCGCCCCGGCGACTGCCGGGTGAGCAGGGCGATTTCCCGATGGGTGGCGGCGTGTTTGGACAGATCGTCGAACACGATCAGCGTGTGCTGCCCCTTGTCGCGGAAATATTCAGCCATCGACATGCCCGCGTAAGGCGCAATCCACTGCAAACCCGGTGCCTCGGACGCGCCAGCAACCACGACGATGCTGCGGGCGAAGTTGCCGTGCCGTTGCAGCGCATCAATGGCGCGGCGGACGGAAGAGGTCTTTTGTCCCACGGCCACGTAGATGCAGATCATGTCGCTGTCTGCCTGCGCGATCAGCGCGTCGATGGCCAGCGTCGTCTTGCCCGTGGAATGATCGCCCACAATAAGCTCGCGCTGTCCGCGCCCCAAAGCGAAGAGCGTGTCGACCACGACGACCCCGGTCTGGACCGGTTCGGTCACGAGGTCGCGTTCGATGATGGAGGGCGCGGGCCGCTCGATGGGCAGATGCGACTGGGCCAGAACCGGTCCCTTGCCGTCGAGCGGACGGCCCAGCGGGTTCACGATCCGCCCCAGCAGCGCCTCGCCCACCGGCACGTTCACGACCTCGCCGGTGCCGAAAACAGCATCTCCCGCCTCGACCATCGTGGTGCCATCTAACAGGACGCAACCGATCCGGTCGGGGTCCAGGACTCGCGCGAACCCGGTCTGGCCGCCTTCGAAACGCAGCACCTCATCCAGCCGCACGTCGCGCAGGCCCGAGATCATTGCGACCCCGTCGCCGATTTCCTCGACCCGGCCGCGAGATTCTGCGCGGGGGCCAAGGATAGCGCCCTCCAGCGCGCCGCGCGCCGAGGCGACCCAGTCACGCGGCATCCTTGACCGCCTTCCGCACCACGTCGAGATCCGCCTGCCAGCTATTGTGCAGCACGAAATGCGGGCTGCGCAGTTCCAGCCCCGCGATCAGCGCCGGATCGGTCACGAAACGCAGGGCAGGGACGCCGCCAAGCGCCTTGCGAACGGCCTTTTCGATGGCGGTCTTGTCGTCTCCCGGATCGCCCGGGCTGAAAACCTCAATACCCTGCGGTGCGTCGATCAGGGCCGTGCGGTCGGACTCAGACATCTGCGAAATCGTCTCGACCAATTGCGCCAGAAACGCCGCCTGAACCTTCGGACTTTCGAGCCGTGCCAGCAGTCGCGCGGCAATCGTCAGTGCCAGATCGGTGGCCTGTGCAGAGTTGTCGTCTTGCGCCGTTTCAGCATCCTGCGCTGCCGCTTTCTTTGCCACAGCCAGCACCGTTTCTGCCGTCGTGCGGGCCTCGGTCAGCGCTACCTTGGCTTTAGTCTCCGCCTCGGTCTTCGCCGCATCCAGCGCCGCTGCGCGTTCCGCTGAAATCGCGTCCCGAGCCTGCGTTACCTCTGCCAGCGCCGCGTCCGCCTTGGCCTGCGTCGCCGTCGCTGCGTCTGTCACCACCGTGGCAGCGGCCTGACGCTTGGCAATCGCTGCCACGACTGGCCGCCAGAACACGCGCGACAGAAGCCAGACAAGGACCAGCACGTTGATCGCTTGCAACCCCAATCCCCAGAAGTCGATTGCCATGGGCTCAAGCCAGCATCGGGTTGGCGAAAAGCAGCAGAAGCGCGATCACGAGGCAATAGATCGCCGTCGTCTCGATCATCGCGAGGCCCACGAAAAGCGTGCGCGAGATCGTATTCGCGGCTTCGGGCTGGCGCGCGATCGCCTCCATCGCGGCGGCCACGGCGCGGCCCTCCGCCATGGCGGGACCGATGGAGCCGAAGGACACTGCGATGGCCGCGCAGATCATGCTGACGATTGGGGCGTATTCCATCAGGAATCCTTTTTCTGGGGGGAAAGGGAAGTCTCGGGCTGACCGTCCTCGACCGTGGCCGAGATGAAGACCATCGCGAGCACCGCGAAGATGTAGGCCTGAACCAGCCCCGTGAGCAGGTCGAGCGCCATGAGCGGGATCGGCACCAGCAGCCCCGCGAGCGAGGCGACGATGCCGACAACAAAGACGCCGCTCATCACGTTGCCGAAAAGGCGCACGAACATGGAAAAGACACGGGTGATGCTTTCAAGCATGTTCAGCGGGATCATCGCGATGTTGGGGGCGGCGAAGGATTTGAGGTAGCCGCCGACGCCCGCGCCGCGCACGCCGAACCAGATGACCGACAGGAACACGAGCACGGCCAGCGCCGCGTCGGTTTCCAGCTTGGCTGTGGGTGGCTCCACGCCGGGGATCAGCGAGGACCAGTTGCATACGAGGATGAACAGAAAGAGCGTGCCGATGAAGCTGCGGTAGGGCGCTGGGGCGGCACCGGTGGTCTCGCGGATCTGCGTGTCTATTGTGGTCACGATCAGCTCAAGTGCTGCCTGCCGCTTGCCCGGGATCAGGGTAAGGCGGCGGGTCAGCAGGTACGCCCCCACGACCAGAATGACCATGATCGCCCAGGTGGTCAGGATGGCTTGCGTGATCGACACGGGGCCGAGATGGAAGAGGGCAACGGACTCGAGCGGCGAGTTCATGGAGCTTCCCGCCGTAGCCGGTAGAACATCAGCGCCTTGGCGCAGAGCACGCCCGCAAAGGCCGCGAGAAGGGCCGGGCCGCCCGCCAGTACGGCGATGAAGAGTGCGGTTGCCAGCAGCGACATCCGCCCCAACGTGAGGGCCAGCGCCATCAGCGGCTTGCCCTCGCGCAGGATCAGGTCGGTTGTCGCGCGCAGCGCGCGGAAATATCCATACCCGATGACCAGCCCGCCGGCAAAGCAGGCGGCCAGCAGCAGGGCCGGGGGCAGGGCGGAAAAATCCATCATTTCGCGTTCATCCAGTTCCACGCTGTCCAGCCGCCAAGGCATAGGCCCAGCACCAGGCAGGGTGCGGTCCAGAAGATGCCCGCGCCGAAATGCCCGTCCAGCCAGCGGCCAAGGAACATGCCGCCAAGTGTGGGGACGACGAAAATCCAACCCAGAACGCCGATCTGCGCCAGCCTGCGGCCCACGGATATGTCGCCCTCGCGCAGCCACTTGTCGCGGCGGGCGCGGCGCAGGCGGGCTTCTGTGATCAGCGGGTCTTCCTCAGGCCGTGCCATCAGCGGAATGCCCCCGTATCCGCGCCGCCGTGCAGGCGGGTGACCATCTGCCGGATCGCGTTGAGTTGCAGTTGCACCGTCTCGTTGCGATCGACCTTTTCGGCGTCCGCGTCAGTCTGAAAGCGCTGCAGCACCTCGCTGTCGAGGGTGTCCAGATCGTTGCCCGTCACAGCCTCGCGGGTGGCGATGGACACGGTGTCACCGATGACGGTCAACATGCCGCCGCGCACTGCGCAGAAGTGTTCTGTTGCATCCTTTTTCCAGCTGACGATGCAGATCGTAAGTGCCGTCAGGAAGGGCGCGTGCCCCAAAAGGATGCCGAAGCTGCCGCTGGCATCCTCCGCGCGCAGGGCGTCGATCTGTGCGTCCACCACGACGAATAAGGGGGAGACGATGCGCAGGTTCATGCGGCGTCCTCCTGAACAGGCGCGGACGGGTCGATGACCTGTGCGGCAGCTTCCTTCTCGCGCGCATCCTCCAGCGTGCCGACCATGTAGAGAGAGCTTTCCGCCCAGTCGTCCGACTGGCCGTCCAGAATGCCGCGACACCCTGCCAGCGTATCAGCAAGCGACACGCTTTGCCCCGGCGTGCCGGTGAAGGCTTCGGTCACCATGAAGGGCTGGGTCAGAAACCGCTGCAAACGGCGGGCACGTTTGACGGTCACGCGGTCGGCGGCGCCGAGCTCCTCCACCCCCAGCAATGAAATGATGTCGGTCAGTTCCCGGAACCGGGCAAGCGCCTGCCGGACCGCTTCGGCGGTCCTGTAGTGCTCCTCTCCCACCACCAGCGGGTCGAGCAGCATAGACGACGACGCCAGCGGATCTATCGCCGGATAGAACCCTTCAGCCGCCTGCGCGCGGGACAAAACGATCACGCAGTCCATGTGGCTGGAGATCGTGGTGACAGCGGGGTCGGTGAAATCGTCCGCCGGGACATAGACTGCCTGGATCGCAGTCACCGCAGAGCCTGCGACGGAGGCGATGCGTTCCTGCAGCCCCGCCACCTCGGTCGCCAATGTCGGCTGATAGCCCACGCGGGAGGGCAGGCGGCCCAGTAGGCTGGAAACCTCGGCGCCGGCCTGGACAAAGCGAAAAACGTTATCCATCAAGAGCAACACGTTCTTGTGCTTGGTGTCGCGGAAATATTCCGAGATCGTCAACGCCGTCAGCGGCGCACGCCAGCGCGCCCCCGGCGGTTCGTTCATCTGGCCGTAAACCAGCACCGTACGCTCCAGCACGCCGGAGGCCTGCATTTCGGTCAACAACTCGTGTCCCTCGCGGGACCGTTCGCCGACGCCTGCGAAGACCGAGATACCCTCGTATTTCTCGACCATCGCGCGGATCAGTTCCATCACAAGCACCGTCTTGCCCACGCCCGCACCGCCGAACATCGCAGCCTTGCCGCCCTGCGCCATCGGCGTCAGCAGGTCGATCACCTTGATGCCGGTCTCGAACACCTCTGTCGTGCGGGTCTGTTCCTGAAGCGCCGGCGGGGCGGCATGGATCGACCGTCGCGGCACCTCGTCGGGCAGGGGCGCGCCCTTGTCCTGCACGTTGCCCACGACATCCAGCAACCGCCCCAATACCGCGTCGCCGACCGGCACCTTCACCGCTTCCCGCTGCGCCTGAACCGCGACGCCACGGGACAGCCCGGCAGTCGACTGGAATGCGACGGCGCGCACGGTGGTCGGATCGAGATGGCTGTGTACTTCCAGGATCAGCGGCGTGGGCCTGTCCCATTTCACGACCAGCGCGGTATCGAGATGCGGCAGGTCAGCATCCGCGAAGACGACATCGACGACAGCACCCCGAACTGCGAGCACGACTCCGTCCGCTGCGATCTTGGTCTGATCGCGCAAGGGGTCGGCTGCGGGTACTTCGACTTTTGTCATGACACCCGCTTACGGCGCAACGCAGACCCGCGCATTGATCTGTGTCAGCGCCAACACATCAAAATGAGGTCAGACTGATGAAAAGGGCATAGGCCCGGCATTTTCATCTGGAGGCGATAATGAACGGCTACATCGGCAACATCGAGGAATTGACCGACGACAACACCGACTTCCGTCGCGTGCTGTATTCAGGTGCCCATCTGCAACTGGTGCTTATGTCTGTGGCCCCCGGCCAGGAACTGGGTGGCGAAATCCACGCGGACACGGATCAGTTCTTTCGCGTCGAGGATGGCAAGGGGCGCATCGTCATCGACGGGGTTCCGCATAAGGTCGGCGCGGGGGATGGCGTGGTTGTTCCCGCAGGTGCACATCACAACGTGATCTGCACCGGACACACGCCGCTGAAACTGTACACGATCTACGGACCCGCGCACCACCGCGATGGGTTGGTGCAAGAAACCAAGGCCGAAGCGGATGCCTCGGAAGAGACATTCGATGGCAAAACAACCGAGCAGGCGACGGAGGCGGTTCGGGTCTGAGACTGCGTGACACCCATCTGTCCGCGCGCAACCCGTCGGCCCCCGAAAAGCGAGATCGAAAGCGTGTGACACCCACGGGAGCCAAGCCCTGTTCCGGTCCTGCATCCGTGGTGCCGGTGTTGGACGGTGATCTCCGTCTCGAACGGGTGACGTTCAGACTGGTACATCGTTGAAAAGATCGTCGCTCGCTTCTTCGGTCTTTGCCGATGCTGGCTTTCGCGCGGGCGCGGGATCGTTTTCGTGAGGCTGCGTCTTGGAACGATCTGCCTCTGGGTCTCGGGATGGCCGCGTCGACTTGTCTTGAACGGTATCTTTCTCTGGCATGACCGGCTCGCTTTCTCGTTTACGTCATGGGTTGGGCAGACGATCAGCGCCAAAGGATGTGATGTCCCGCTTTGACTGATCCGCTGGTCCCTCTGCATGCCTGACGCGAATTTTCCTTCTTCGCATTGATCTGGATCAGGGACAGCGCTTACCGCCCCGTGGGAAAGGTAATTCAGCCGCTGATGGCCCACCGGTCGAAGTCCGTCCGACGCATGCAAAAGGCCCCATGAATGAGCATCGATCCCTACACGACTCTCGGCCTGACCAAGGATGCGAGCGCTGCCGACATCAAGAAGGCGCATCGAAAATTGGTGCGGACCAGCCATCCCGACCTGCATCCCGACGACAAGGGAGCGGAGGCGCGGTTCAAGGCGGTATCCGCCGCCTATGACCTTTTGAAAGACCCTGAGACGCGGGCGAGATCGACGCGCAGGGGGCCGAGCGCCCTCAGCGCCAGTATTACCGCGACTATGCCGATGCGCCGGACAACGTCTATCAGCAGCGGCGCGGGTTCGGGCAGGACATGGACCCTGGTGACATCTTTGCCGAAATCCTGCGAAACCGGGCGTCAGGAGCAAACGGGTTCGACTTTGGCGGGGGCAATGGCCGGACTGCCGGGCCCGATGCGCGCTATCGGTTGGAGGTGCCTTTTCTGGATGCGGTGCGCGGTGCCGAGACCACGATCACCCTTCCGGGTGGCGCGAGCCTCGCGGTGAAGATCCCGCGCGGCACGCAGGACGGACAGACCCTGCGGTTGCGCGGCAAGGGATCGTCCGGATTTAGTGGCGGTCCTGCGGGCGATGCGCTGATCACCGTGGCCGTGCTGGATCACCCGGATTTCCGTCGCGAGGGCGACGACATACTCCTGACGCTGCCCGTGTCCTTTGACGACGCCATTCGGGGGCCAAAGTCACTGTGCCGACCATCGACGGCCCCGTCGGATTGACCATACCGCCCGGCGCAAGCTCGGGCCGGGTGCTGCGTCTGCGCGGGCGCGGCGTCGCGGCCAAGGGGAAGGCGGCGGGTGACCAGCGGGTAGAGCTGAAGATTGTCGTGCCGAAGGCTCCGGACCCCGCGCTGCGCGATCTGCTGACGGCATGGCGCAAGACCAAAGCCACTTTGAAGAAAGGAGCCGCCGCATGACCGACCTTTTCACAGAGGACGAGGTCATCCTGACCGTCACCCGCCTGACCCGGCAGCAGCTTGGCAGATATGTCGAGGCCGACCTCGTGCGTCCACATAGCGCTGAAGACGGCATGTTCTTTCGCAAGGTCGACATCGCGCGTCTGGAACTGCTATGCGATCTGACCCAGGATCTCGACCTTGACGAGGGTGCCGTTGGCATCGTGATTTCACTCGTTGACCAACTGCATGACGCACGACGGGAACTGGTGATGCTGACCGAAGTGATCCAGACATTGCCAACCGACCTGCGCCACCGCATCGGCGCCGCGCTGCAACGGGTCTGAGCAGATGAGCTTCAACACAACACCCTCGTCACCACACGTTGGCTGTCTATCGGACATTCTCAAGGTCGCCTTATTGGCTATGGCCGCGGTCGGCCTCGCGGCGGGCCTTGGTCTCTGGGTCACCGATCAGACCGAGCTTGCCACAGCAGCCTGGGTGGCGGGCGTCCTGCCGGTCCTGGCGGCGCTGTGCATCGAGATCGTCCGCAGCCTTTTGAAAGGCGAGGTCGGGCTTGATATCGTCGCAGCCCTGTCGATGGCGGCGGCGCTTCTGGTCGGTGAAGCGCTGGCTGCCGCCGTTGTCGCGCTGATGTATTCGGGCGGCACTTTTTTGGAAAGTTTCGCCGAGGGCCGCGCCCGGCGCGAGATGCGCGATCTGTTGTCACGCGTGGCGCGCACGGCGACGCGGCACCAGAACGGGCAGCTTGAGGACATCCCGCTGGACGTGATCGACGCGGGTGACCTGCTGTTGATCCGGCAGGGAGAGGTCGCGCCGGTCGATGGCACGGTCGAGGCGATGCAAGCGATGCTCGACCAGTCGGCGCTGACCGGAGAGGCGCTGCCGGTGCGGCTGTCGCATGGGATGGCGGTGATGAGCGGGTCGACCAATGCGGGCGCGGCGTTTGATTTGCGCGCGACGGCGCGGGCCGCCGACAGCACCTACGCCGGGATCGTGCGTCTGGTGGAAACCGCACAGCGCTCGAAGGCGCCGATGGCGCGATTGGCGGATCGCTACGCGCTGCTTTTTCTGGCCGTCACGGTCGCCCTGGCGGGCGCGGCCTGGTGGTTCACCGTCGATCCGATCCGCGCCGTCGCCGTTCTGGTTGTCGCCACGCCCTGTCCGCTGATCCTCGCTGTTCCCGTCGCTCTGGTGGCGGGCCTTTCGCGCGCTGCGCGGTTCGGCGTGCTGATCAAGGGCGCGAAGCCGTTGGAGGCGATGGCGCGCATCAAGACATTGATCGTGGACAAGACCGGCACGCTGACGGACGGGCGACCGGGGATCGTGTCGATCACGGGGACGGGGGCGCTGAGCGAGGACGAGGTTCTCTACTTCGCCGCCTCCCTCGATCAGGCGTCCCAACATCCGGTGGCCCAAGCGGTCGTGGCCGCCGCCCGCGCGCGCGGGCAAACCCTGCCGGTCCCGACCGATGTGATCGAGACACCGGGCGAAGGCGTTGCAGGCCGGGTGGGCGACTGCAATGTGCTCGTCGGTGGCACAGGCTTTGTCGCGGCGCAGACGGGGGCAGAGGTGACCGGGGTGGAAGAACCTGGCGCTGTGATCGTGGCCGTCGCGGTTGATGGCCGGGCGGCGGGTCATCTTGTCATGGCAGATGCCCTTCGAGCCGGCATCCCTGCGCTGCTGCAGGCGCTACGTCGCACCGGAATTGACCGGATCGTGCTTGCAACGGGTGACCGCCACGATGTGGCAGAGGCCCTGACGCTTGGTTTGGGTCTTGATGGCGTCAAAGCTGATCTCACGCCGGATAGAAAGGTGCAAATCGTTGTTGATGCACGGAAAACCGGGCCTGTGATGATGGTTGGCGACGGTGTGAACGATGCACCTGCTTTGGCAGCGGCGGATGTTGGTGTCGCCATGGGCGCACGCGGTGCTGCGGCTTCGGCCGAAGCGGCGGATGTCGTGTTGCTGGTCGATGACCTGGGGCGATTGCTTCCCGGTCTGATTATCGCGCGGGGCGCGCGCCGCATCGCGCTGCAAAGTGTGGCGGCGGGCATCGGACTGTCGGTCGTAGGCATGATCGCGGCGGCGCTGGGCTATCTGACGCCGGTTCAGGGCGCGGTGATGCAGGAGATCATCGACGTGGCCGTGATCCTGAATGCCCTGCGGGCACTACGGATTGACCCCGGGCAGCCTATGATTGAGGCCGACGAACGGGTGCGCCCAATGGAAAGGCGGGCAGCATGAATACGACCCTCGCCACAGCCGGGACATTCGTCGCCACCCGCACCGGTCCCAAGCTGATTGTCACGGGCGCTTTGCATATCGACACTGTCGCCGCTATCGACCGCAGCGGGCTGTTCAATCAGGCCCGCGAGGCGACGATGATCGACCTCGGCGGCCTGACCCGCATGGACACCGCCGGCGCGTGGCTTGTGGTTGATCTGCAATCGCGCCTGAGTACGGCGGGGCGCACTCCGACCCTCGAAGGCGCGAGCGAGGCGCAGGCGCAGCTGATCGAAACCGTCCGCCACAGCATGCCGCCCACCAACACGGTAGAAGTGCTGCGACCATCGCTGGCCGATCGCCTCGAGATCCTCGGGCGGACGGTCGTGGGCGGCGCGCGCAAGGCGATTGCGTTGGTCTCGTTCCTCGGCCAGGTCGTCGCGACCCTCGCGGGGATCGTGATCCGTCCAGGCCGCCTGCGTCTGACGTCGCTGGTGCATCATTGTCAGGAAGTCGGGCTGAACGCAGTGCCCATCGTCGCGCTGATGGCGTTTCTGATCGGCGTCGTGCTGGCGTTTCAGGGGGCCACGCAGCTGCGCCAGTTCGGGGCGGAAGTCTTCGTGGTGGACCTGATCGCGATTTCCGTACTGCGCGAACTGGGCATCCTGCTGACCGCAATCATTGTGGCGGGGCGGTCCGGGTCCGCCTTTACCGCCGCCATCGGGTCGATGAAAATGCACGAGGAGATTGATGCGATGCGCACCATCGGGCTGGACCCGGTGACGATCCTCGTGGTGCCGCGCGTGCTGGCGCTGATGCTTATGCTGCCGGCACTTGGCTTCATCGCCGATATCGCCGGGCTGGTCGGCGGCGCGGTGATGTCGTGGATTGATCTGGGCGTCTCGCCTGCCGTCTTCCAGTCGCGGCTGGTCAGCAATACGGACGTCTGGCACTTTGGCGTCGGCATGATCAAAGCGCCCTTCTTTGCGCTGATCATCGGGATCATCGGGTGCTTCGAGGGTCTGCGCGTTGGCGGCGATGCGGAATCGCTGGGCCGGCTGATCTCTACCTCCGTCGTGCTGTCGATTTTCATGGTCATCGTCGCGGACGCCATGTTCTCCATCTTCTTTGCCATCGTGGGGGTGTGATGACTGATACCGCCGACGACCACATCATCCGCGTGCAGGGGCTCGTCACCCGTTTCGGCGCGCATACGGTTCACGACGGCCTCGACCTTGATGTGCGCAGGGGCGAGATCATCGGGGTCGTGGGCGGCTCGGGCACCGGCAAGTCGGTGCTGTTGCGGGCTATCGTGGGACTGCTCAAGCCCGCCGCAGGCAAGATCGAGGTTTTCGGCCAAAGCGTGCGCGACACGCCCGACGCCGATTACCGCCGTCTGCGCCGCCGCTGGGGCGTGATGTTTCAGGACGGGGCGCTGTTTTCATCGCTGACCGTGCAGCAGAACGTCGAGGCCCCGATGCGCGAGCAACTTGAGATGCCGCCCGACCTGCGCGCCACGCTCGCGGGCATCAAGGTGCGCATGGTGGGCCTGCCGGAAAACGCGCTTGCCAACTACCCCGCCGAGCTGTCGGGCGGCATGCGCAAGCGGGCGGGGTTCGCGCGCGCCATCGCGCTGGATCCCGAGATCGTCTTTCTGGATGAGCCGACTGCCGGTCTGGATCCGATCGGCGCGGCGGCATTCGATATTCTCATCAAGCAATTACAGGCGGCGCTTGGCCTGACCGTCTTTCTCGTCACCCACGACCTCGACAGCCTCTATGCCATCTGCGACCGCGTCGCCGTGCTTGCGGACAAGCGGGTGCTGGCGGTGGGATCACTTGAGGACATGCTCGCGGTCGATCACCCTTGGGTACAGGAGTATTTCCACGGCCCCCGCGCGCGGGCAGCGCAGGTCACGGCAGGGGGGCACTGATGGAAACGCGCGCGAATTTTATTCTGATCGGGACCTTCACGCTGGCTGCCATCCTTGGCACGCTGGGGTTTTTCATCTGGCTCGCCAGCTTTCAGGTCGACCAGCAATACGTGACCTATGGAATCCTGTTCGACGATGTGTCCGGTCTGGACCCGTCCGGCGACGTGCTGTTCAACGGGATCTCGGTCGGCAAGGTCACCGGGTTGAGCATCTACGAGCAGGACGCATCCAAGGTCTTTGCAACCGTGCAAATCGACAGCACGACACCGGTGCGCAGCAATACGGTCGCGCAGGTCCAGTCGCAGGGCGTGACGGGTGTGGCCTATATTTCGCTCTCGGGCGGAACCCCCGGTGCGGCTTTGCTGACCGCAAAAGATGGCGCATTGCCGATGATCCGTTCCGAGCGGTCCACCGTTCAGGCCCTGGTTGAGGACGCACCCGATCTGCTGGCCCAGGCGACCGACCTGCTTGCCCAGTTTCAAGCGCTGACCAGCCCGGAAAACCAAGCGCTCGTGACGGGCATATTGCGCAATCTCGAGACATCCTCGGGGCGGCTGGATCAGGCCCTTACAGATTTTTCCGAAATCAGCGGTACGGTCCGCGAGGCCACGGCACAAATCTCGATCTTCACCGGCAAGCTGGAGAGTATCAGCGCCTCTGTCCAGATCACGCTGGAACGGGCAGATGCGGCGCTGCTCTCTGCCCAGACCGCATTCGATTCCGCCGATACGACGCTTTTGGCCTCCGGCGCCGCGATCCGGAATGTCGAGGACACGTTCGATGCGGCGCAGATTCTGTTGCGCGATACGGTCCCGCCCATATTGGAGAAACTGTCGGAGGCCGTCTCGCGTGCCGACACGGCTATCGCCGATCTCCAACAACAGGGCGGCAGCGCGCTTGAAGGGTTCGGGGACACGGCAGGCCTGCTGAGCGCGCGGTTGACGGAGTTGGAGAAAACGCTTCGGGAGGCCGACACCGCCTTTGCCGCCGTGTCCGGGGCATCAACCAGTTTCGACGCGCTGGTGACCGGGGAAGGGACCGCGATGGTCGCTGATGCCCGCGCCGTGCTGGCGAGCGCTCGGACAACGCTTGCTTCGCTCGAAAGCGTGGTTCAGGTTGATGTGCCCGCCGTAGTGACCGACATCCGCCGTGCCGTGACAACGGCAACAGAGGCGGTGGAGCGGGTTGCGGGGGATATAACCGGTCTGACGGCGCGCTTGGATCCGATGGCGGCGCAGACCGAAACGGCGCTGGCCTCCGCGACCGCGTTGATGCAGCGGGCGCAGGTCAGCCTCGATGGCCTTGACAAGACACTGAGCGGAACGGACGCGGCGTTGACGGCGGCCGAAACGGCATTCGATACAGCAACCGGGGTGATGCAAACTGACCTCGCCCCTGTTCTGAGCGACATCCGCACCGCGTCGGACAGGATCAGCGTCGCGGTGGAAGGCGTGGCCCGCGAATTGCCCGCGATCACGGCCGATCTGCGCAGGTTGATTGCCCGGGCGGATACCGTGGTGGGGCAGGTACAGGCGGCAGTCGCTGCAACGGCACCCGGCCTTGGCAATTTCGCCCAGACCGGCCTGCCGGAGCTGACCCGTCTGAGCGCAGAGGCGCGGGGCCTCGTCACGACCCTGAACAACCTCGTGCGGCGGATCGAGCGTGATCCGGCCCGTTTCCTGCTCGACAACCGCGTTCCTGAATATCGGAGATGACACCATGACGGCTCATATACTGACCCGACGCATCGCCCTGCTGGGCGCGACAAGCCTGCTTAGCGGGTGCGGCGCGCTGGGTTCGCTGAATACGGCCGCACAGCCATTGGACACCTACGACCTGGCCCCCGCCGCGGGATCGACATCGGGACCGCGAAGTGCCGCCAAACTGCTGATCGCCCGTCCGGAGGCCTCGGCGGCGCTGGCCACGGATCGTATCATGTTAAGGCCCGACGGCGCCACGATCACCTATCTGCCCGACGCCCGCTGGGCCGACGAGGCACCGCTGGTGATGCAAGCACTGCTGGTGCGCAGCATCGCGGGGACGGGGCGGATCGGATATGTCGGGCGCAGTGAGGGCGGGCCGGTGCCAGATGCCGCGTTGCTTGTGCGGATGGATGCTTTCGAGGTCGTCGTGGCACCCGGTGGTGAGGTTCGCGTTCATGTTGAGATTGACCTGACCGTGGTGAACGACCGTGACCAGCGCGTGCTCGGCAGGCGGAGCTTTGCACAAGCGGCAAACGCCGCGAATGACAGCCCACCTGCCATCACCGCTGCATTTCAGGCTGCGCTGAACGCTCTTTTGCCCTCTGCCGCCGAATGGATATTACAAGCTCTGTAATTTTCGCCCTCAGGCAACTTTGTTGCGCAGATCGGGTGAGGGGATCTATCTCATGAACCCAGCATGATAGCTGGAGGCATGAGCAGCCGGACCCCAACGAAGGAACAGAGCACGAACTTTCTTTCGTACAACACCGCACTGAAGCACCGTTGATCGCTTTCGGTCTGGTTTGATCCCGGGATGATCTGGGAACTGCCGCCAGGCGGCAAGCGTGGTCGACAGCAACAACATCGGTGATGCGCCCAAGTTGCCTGAACTGCTGAACCAGATCCTGTCCGATCAGGACATTGAATTGGTCACGGCCCCCGCTCACCCGATTTGCGCAGCAGAGCCTTTTGGCAGGACCGCGTCACGGTATCACTTGCGGCATCGCGTATTTTGACCATGATCCAGATCAGGTTTTGTCGAGCGGCAGGGCATCATGTCGGCCGCAGGACCGCCGGGCCTGATTGTTTGTAATTTCAGCGATGACATATGACCCAGATTCCTTCCGATTCACGCAGGCTGATTGATGCGATCGCGGCAACTCTCGATCATCAAGGCCCTGCAAGCGGCCTGCTTGATCATGTCGCAGACCTGCCAAGCCTTTTGGAAGCCGCGAGCCAGATACGCCCAACGGTCGGGCCGATGGTGATGCTGGTCGATCTGGCCGGGCGATTGGTCAGTCAGAACGCCGCCGCCGCAACGCGGCTTAGCCTGCCCCTGGGCGGCATGATTACTGATCTTGCGCTGACCCCGGAGGCGGGCAACCGCTTCAGGTCCGAACGGCAGGCCAACACGGGCGTGGTCACGCTCGCCATCGCGACCCCTGCGGACGGCACGGTGTTGCTTCTGGGGCATCTGGTCGAGGGTGGCGGGTCCTTGCTGATGACCGAGGTGGAGCGCAGCATCGCGCCCGACCTTCGGGCCAGCTTGGCAAAGGCCTTTGGTCTGATCCCGTCTGAGGCGCAGGTGCTGGACGGCTTACTGCGCGGTGAGGCTGCGAAAAAGATCGCCGCCGACTTAGGTCGCAAGCCCGGCACCGTGCGCCAGCAGATCAAGGCGATCATGACGAAGATGGGGGTGCATTCGCAGACGCAGCTTGTGTCGACCGCCTATGCGCTGTCGTTATCGCATGGGGTGAACCTGGCGCAGTCCCCCGGGTCAACGATCGCGCCCCGCCCGCACCAAGGGGCAGAGCTGTTTACGGGCGCGCACGGCGTGGTCGGTCTGCATTGCTTTGGTCCCCCCGATGGCATCCCGGTCCTTTTCATGCACGGCGCGCTATTCGGTATCGCCGCCTTTGGCCCGATGCGGGCCGCCGCCGAAACGCTGGGCCTGCGGATCATAGCCCCCGAACGTCCCGGCTACGGTTATACGCCGTGTGCTCACGGCACCGATCCTGTGACACAGGCCTGCGCCCAGGCCTTAGACCTTCTGGACCGGCGGGGGATCGGCCGCGTGGTCGTGCTGGCCCATGACATCGGCACGCGGTTTGCCGCGCGGCTCGCACACGACGCGCCCGACAGGGTCGCCGCCGTGATCGCTGCCCCGGCCACGCCGCCGATGCAGACCTGGGCACAGACCTCCGACATGCCCACCCGGCACCGGGTCAACGCTTGGGCGGCCCAGCATCTGCCGGCCATGATGGACAAGATCGTGATGATCGGCCTGCGCCAGATTGCCCGCCGTGGGATCGAGGTCATCCCCCAGCTTGTGTTCGAAGGGTGCGACCACGACCAGGCCTTTCTGGCGCGGGCCGAGGCGGGAGAGGCGCTGCAGGAAGGATTTCATCTGGCTTGGGCGCAGCACGGGGAGGGGTTCCGGGCAGACATGCGGCTGACCAACGAAAACTGGGTGGCCGAAGCCGCCCGCATCAAGGTGCCGTTCCTGTGCCTGCACGGCGCGCGCAGCCAGACCGTGTCGCGCCGCGCGGTTGCACAACTGGCTGAAACCCTGCCGCAGGGGCAGTTTCAACTGGTCGAGGATGCGGGGCACTCCATGCCGCTCAGCCATCCGGCGGTGGCTTTGCGGGCAGCCCTTGTGGCGGGCCACCGTGCCGGTCTGGGATCGACGGTGCCCGGTTTCTGAAGGCGGCTGCCGCGAAAGCTCCAGGGACTACCAAATGGTAGTATTACCATCCCGCGCCAGTTCCTAATCTTATTGGAATCAAGTATGGGAAGGTCTGAGCAATGACGGATTTCGGGTTCTCCACGGCGCTGTCGCTGATGCGCCGGACTGCCCCCTTCATCATGTTCAGGCTTGTCGTCTATGCGGGGATCGCACTGGCCTATGTGCTGGCGACGGGGGTCGGTGCCGGCGTCGGCTATGGCATCGGCGCGTTCTGGGGCCCGGAGGGGCGCATGGCCGGAAGTGGCTATGGGGCACTTGCCGGGTTCGGGCTGACGGCAGCGGCCCTATATCTGCTTCGGGAATACACCCTGTATCTCGTCAAGGCGGGACATATCGCCGTCATGGTCGAGCTGTTGCACGGGCGCGCCATTCCGAACGGTCAAGGCCAGATCGCCTATGCCCGGGGCATGGTGGCAGACCGGTTCGGTACCGCCAATGTGCTGTTCGGCATCGACCAGCTGGTGAAGGGCGTGATCGGTGCCGTGACAGGCCTGTTGCAGGGTCTTCTATCCGTGCTGCCGATCCCCGGCGCGGCTCAGGTGATGGGCATGGTGCGCGGCTACCTGAAGGTCGCGGTAGGCCTGCTGGACGAGGTGATGCTGGCCCATTGTTTTGCCACCGGTGTTGAAAATCCGTTTCTCGGCGCACGGACGGCGCTTGTGCTTTATGCGCAGAATGCCCGCCCCATGCTGGTGAATGCAGCTTGGGTCACGGCCTGCGTCTGGGGGCTGAGCGTGATGGTCTTCCTGCTGATGCTGGTACCGGCCGGTGTCGTCGCCTGGATGCTGCCCGGACAGGTGACGGCTGCGGGGTTCGGTTTTGCGCTGGTCTTTGCCTGGGCGGTCAAGGCGGCGCTGATCGAACCTTTCGCGCTGGCCTGCATGCTGCAGGCCTATTTCAATGTCACTTCGGGTCAAACACCCGACCCTGTCTGGACGGAGCGCCTGGATCAGGCCTCTGACAAATTCACGGACTTGGGCCAGCGCGCCACCGCCTGGATCCGTCCACACGCCCCCCAAGGAGTTTCCGCATGATCCGCACCGCCGCTGCTCTGCTTTTCGCACACCTGATGTTTTTGACAGCGTCCCTGGCAGAGCCGGCCCGGACCATCATCGTGATGGACGGGTCCGGGTCCATGTGGGGCCAGATCGACGGTCGCGCGAAACTTGAAATCGCGCGCGAGACGGTCGGCGAGGTGCTGGGCGGCGTCCCTGAAACCCAGGAAATCGGCCTGCTGGCCTACGGCCACCGCCGCAAAGGTGATTGCGGCGACATTGAACTGGTCGTCCCGCCTGCGGCGGGCACCGGCGGACAGATCAGCGAGTCCGTGAATGCCATGCGGTTCCTGGGCAAGACGCCACTGTCCGCCGCCGTCCGGCAGGCAGCCGATGCACTGCGCTACGGCGAGGAGGCCGCGACGGTCATCCTTATCACCGACGGACTGGAGACCTGCGAGGCGGACCCCTGTGCATTGGGGCGCGAACTGGAGGAGAGCGGCCTTGCATTCACCGCCCATGTCATCGGCTTTGGCCTGACACAGGAGGAAGGCGCACAGGTCGCCTGCCTCGCCCAGGAAACGGGCGGGCGCTATATCGAGGCGCGCGACGCTGCAGATCTGACCCGCGCCCTGTCTCAGACCGTCAGCGCGGAACCTGCGCCTCCGGTCGAACCCGCAGCACCCACGCTGACCGCGACGCTGGAAGCGCCGGACAGCGCGTCCATCGGCACGATGATCAACGTCGGCTGGACGGCCGAGGATGTGACGCCCTTTGACACCATCACCATCGCGAAACCGGGGGATGAGGGTTATGAGTCCTATGTCTACGCCAGTTGGGGCAATCCGGCCCGCCTCCAAACGCCAGGCGAAGTCGGAGACTACGAACTGCGCTTCGTCAACGGCGACCAGACCGTGATCGCCACCCGTGTCATCGCCGTGACCCCAGCGCCGGTATCGCTGACGGCGGTGGATTCTGCCGTCGTCGGGCAATACGTGCCGGTCACTTGGCAGGGGCCGAATGCGGACTATGACACGCTGCAGGTCCAGCAGGCCGATGGAACCTACCTGACCTATGCCTACATCAACGACCTCAATCCGCTGGTGCTGCAGATGCCCGACACACCCGGCGCGTACAACATTGTCTACATGCTCAACGATCGGGAACCGCTCGTCTCCCGACCCATCGCGGTTCTGCCTGCAGGCAGCGCGGTGCAGCCTGTGCCGTCGTCATTGACCGCGCCTGACCGGGTGGTCGCCGGGACCGATTTTCCGATCGGCTGGTCGGGGCCGAACGCAGCGTCCGACAGCGTCTGGCTGCGCACGCCCGGCGATGCTGGTTGGATCAACTACGTCTATCTGGCGGACGGCAACCCGGTCGAGATGCGCGCACCGGACGAGCCCGGCACCTACGAGCTGGTCTACAAGCTGGCGGATGTGCAGGATCTTGCCACGCGCGAACTGGTCGTGGTCGCTGCCGATGCCCCCGTGCCGGTCACGATCAGCGCCGATGACGGCGGGCAGTTTAACGTGATCTGGTCCGGAACGCCCGCGCCTGAGAACACGGGCCCTGTGGATGCTTGGGCGATGAACGAAGGCGTGGTCGGCCGGGTGGAGACGACGTTTGCCCCCGGCGACTACGACATCATCGGCGATGCGGGTGATCAGGTCTTTGCAGGCCGGATCACCGTTACCGCCGATGGCGACAACAACTTTGTCATCCCACTCGACCCCGCGCGCAGCCCGGCGGGGCCTGATCAGGAGGGCATGGCTGCCCCGGCACCCGGCGATCCGGTCAATGTCCGCATCACGCAGGCGGGCGACGGCATCGCGGTCCGCTGGCAAGCGACACCGGTCAGCGGTCAGGATTCGGAGGTGCTGGGTCTGGACGCGACACCTGAGGGCTGGAACACCGCGCTTGACCCCGGCCGTTGGCTGATCGAGGGCTTTGCCGCAGGCAACAACACACCCGCATACGCCGCAACGCTCGACGCAGGCCCGGACACGCCGGCCTCGGTGACGGTGCCGGAAATCGTCAGCCCGACACCCGCGCCGGACCGCCTGCCCACCGATCAGGTCGCGCAGGCCCAGTGCAAGGGTGACGCGCCTTGCCGGTTCTCCAACATCGATCTTGGGGTCAAGGGCGTGCTGATGCCCGGTTGGGCCGCTGCCCCCGGCCTTTTTTATGAAACCGCCGCCGTTGCAGTAGCCGATCAGCCGACGATCGAATTCTACGCGGGCGAACCGCTCGACATCGCGGCGGTGCTGAATCCGCGCCAGTGGGACGGGATGCTGGGGCCTTGCACCGCGATCGATCTGGGCGCGCTTTGCGCCATGACAGAGGCCGATCCGGCGGCGGTGGCACTTCTGGCTTCCTCCTTGCGCGCCGTGCCGCAGGCCCCAGCCGCCCCTGCGGCAAATATGCCCGCCCCCCAAGCGGCGGCACCCATATCGGGGGGCGCACCGGACGACATCGTGATCCCGCTGCCCGACGGCTTCGATCCGACTGCCTTCTTTGCCCCCGGCCTGCTGGAGAACTGATCATGAGACTGTCTGCCATCACCCTGATCGCCCTGCTGCCGCTCGCGGCTCAGGCACAAGGCAACATCGACACCACCTATGTCGACTGCACCGGCGGGACGGGTTGCCGCTGCACCATGCCCGATGTGACCGCGGCCGAGGTGGCCGTCGTGCTGGGCGAGGATGCGATCAATCCCGACGCCTCCGACATGATCCTGTTGCGTGACGGCTCCGGGCTGCGCTGGTCGCGCCTGACGCCCGATCAGGCCGATGCGACTTATGGCGGCGACGGCGTCTGCCCGATCGAGCTTTTTCCACCGGTTGTGCCGCAGGACGGCATGTGGGTCGGCACCGTCCGCACCTCAGCGATCACCGGCTGCCCGGCACAATTCGACAAGATGATCCCGGCGATGACCGCCGACATGGTCATCTCCAAGAATATCGCATGGAACGGCCGCTTCGACCCCGCACGGTTCAGCAGCGATCCGGATAGTCCCTTTGTGGCATGGGAGGAATTGTCGCCCAACATCTTCAGCGGTGCGCTGGTCTTGCCCAGCCAATCCGACGCCCTGACTGTGGACGGACGCCTGTCGGCATCGCTGACGTCTGAAGAGGCTGCCGTGGCGACTATGCGGTTGCGGATCGGCATGGGGGGGAATGGCGCGGCGGGTGCCTTGCTGGCTTCTGCGGGGCTGGCCGATTGCCGCGTGACGGCGCAATATGACTTTCGCAGGACCGGGCCATGACGCCACGGCCGAAGTGCCGGGTGCGAAGGGCTGTGCCAAAGTTGGCCAGGGAAGCGGTGGGATGAGCCGGCTGCGGGCCGTTTGAAAGTCGTTCAATTTTACCCTTTCCGGGGCTTTGTTGCACAAAGCGGATAAGGGGTGTTGAGTTTTGCGAGAAATTGACCCGGTGTTCTGACCCGCTGTGACCCACTGATATCAAAAATCGCACCTAGTTGTCTGACGTCAGCACCTATGGGACAGTTATGAGGATTTGAATAACGGAGGGTTTAGGGGTCACCGTATCCTCCTAAAGTATCCTCCTTGGGATACTCCAAGCCTATATAGTCATAGGAAAAAGGGCAATGGAGGATAGTGGCGGAGAGACAGGGATTCGAACCCTGGGAACCCGTGAAGGCTCAACGGTTTTCGAGACCGCCCCGTTCGACCACTCCGGCACCTCTCCGCGGGGGTCTGGTCCGGTCCCAATAATTAGGTTTATCGGGGGTGGCAAGGGGGGTTTTGCCAATGATGGCCGATGACGGGATATTTAATTGCCCGTGATCGCAAAACCCATATGCTTGGTGCAAATGCGAAAGGACCATCATGATCGCTCTTGCCCGCTCAGTTTGCCTTGCTCTCACCCTTGCACTGACCGCCGCCGCCGCACAGGCCGCCGACCGCGCGCGGTTGGAAACATTTCTTGAAGTTACCGGATTCGATGTCGCCCTGGACAGCATTCGCCTGTCCGCCAGTTCCGCACCCGCGATGCTGGGGCTTGAGGCAGAGGACTTTGGCACCCAGTGGACAGTGATGGCGGACGATGTGTTCAACACCGCCAAGATGCATGACATGGCGTTGGATATTCTGGGGGCGACGCTGGAGGACGACCTGCTGGACCACGCGACCGAATTTTACGACACCGACCTGGGCCGCCGTCTGGTTGTGGCCGAAAACAACAGCCACATGGAAGACGACAGCGAGGCCAAATCCGAAGCCGGGCAGGCGATTGTCGCAGGGCTCGAGCGGATCGACTCGCCGCGTCTGGATGCGCTCAAGCGGATGAATGCCGCCAGCGACAGCGCCGGCACTGCCGTGCGGGCCATTCAGGAGGTGCAGGTGCGCTTTCTTATGGCCGCTGCCGCCGCCGGGGTGATCGAACTGAAAATGGAAGAGCCGGATCTGCGCGAAGCGATGCGCGCCGACGAGGATGAATTGCGCCAGTCCATCGCCGAAAGCGCATTGAGCGGGGCCGCCTACACCTATCAGGCATTTTCCGACGCCGAAGTGCTGGACTATGCCAAGGCGCTGGAAGATCCCGACATGCGCAAGGTCTATGACCTGATGAACGCTGTTCAATACGAGATCATGGCCAACCGTTACGAGGCGCTGGCGGCGCGTATGCGCAACCTGCAACCCTCGCAAGAGTTGTAAAGCATGCTACGCCTGATTGCAGTCGTCTGGATGGGGCTGGCAGGCATGGCCTGGGCCGGACCCGAGGCGGACACCACGCTGCGTCTGATCCATATGGACGCGCAAATGCAGATCGCCCGCGAAGAAGGGCTGAGCCATGCCGAGACGCTGAATGAGAATATGTTGGGCGGGCAGGGCGGCGCGCTGTGGCACAGCCAGCTCGACGGTATCTATGACGTGCCCCGCATGGTCGAGGGCGCGCGCGGCCCGATCGAGGCGCTCGACACCGCCACGCTCGAGCGGTTGAACCTGTTTCTGGGCAGCGAACTGGGCCAGCGGATCAGCGATCTGGAACTGGCCGCGCGCACCGCGATGATGGATCAGGAGAAAGAGGATGCCGCCCGTGGCGCCTATGCCGAATTGCAGGGCACCGACGATCCGCGCCTGAAGGCCGCCCTTACCATCATCGAGGCCGGTGATCTGGTGGAACGCAATGTCAGCACCGCGCTGACTGCCAACTATCAGTTCTATCGCGCGCTGGTTGACGGTGGTGCTTATGCCATGAGCGATGAAGAGATCCTGACCGAGGTTTGGTCCCAAGAAGAGACGCTGCGCGCCGACACCGAAGCTTGGTTGATGGGGTATCTGATGTTGCTGATGCAACCGCTGGACGACGACGACCGCGCGACCTATGTCGCATTCATGCAGACCCCCGAAGCGGGCAGGCTGAACGCGGCGCTGTTCGATGGCATGGGCTCCGTCTACAGCGATGTGACCTATGCGCTTGGGCGGGTTCTTGCGCTGAACCTCAAGGCATTGGGGGAAGGCAGCCAGGAGCTTTGAAAAATAGGGCCTGCACCGCTTGACTTTGACCCGCGTGTGGTGCATTGCGCGGCTTCGAATGGGGCTTTCGGGCCTCTTATATGTATAAACATCCCCGACGGGATGCGCAGTCCGTGGCGCGAAAATCGCACGAAATCCGGGGCTTCCGGTGCCAAACGACGCGGTAGAGTAAGGAAGAACGATATGTTCGCGGTTCTCAAAACCGGCGGCAAACAGTACAAAGTTCAAGCGGGCGACACGCTGCGCATTGAAAAACTGGCCGCAAAAGCAGGTGACAAAGTTCAATTCAACGAAGTGATGATGATCGGGGGCGACACGCCCACGGTTGGCGCTCCGCTGGTTGCAGACGCAGGCGTTCAAGCCGAAGTCATCGACCACATCAAAGGCGTGAAGACCATCAACTTCGTCAAACGCCGCCGCAAGCACTCGAGCAAGCGGACCAAAGGCCACCGTCAGCAACTGACACTGGTGCGCATCACCGACATTCTCGCCTCGGGCGCAGACAAGTCGGGCGTGATGGCCGCAGTGGGTGGTGCAGGCTACACGGCTGTCTTTGCAGACGGCCAGAACGCCAAGCTGAAAACCGCGCAGGCTGAAAAAGCCCGCAAGGCCGACGCTGGTGAAGCTGCTCCCGCCAAGGCACCGAAAAAAGCGAAGGCTGCCAAAGCCGAAGCTGCTGCAGGCGCCGACGATCTCAAGCAACTGTCGGGCGTTGGTCCCGCACTTGAGAAAAAACTGCATGAAGCCGGTGTGACCACCTTTGCCCAGATCGCGGCATGGACGGAAGCAGACGTTGCTGATATTGACGAGAAACTGTCGTTCAAAGGCCGGATCGAGCGTGAAGGCTGGATCGAACAGGCCAAAGACATGACCAAAGGCTAAGGAGAGACCAAATGGCACATAAAAAAGCAGGTGGTTCATCCCGCAACGGCCGCGACTCAGCGGGTCGTCGTCTTGGTGTGAAACTGTACGGCGGTCAGGCCGCCATTCCCGGCAACATCATCGTGCGTCAGCGCGGGACCAAATTCTGGCCCGGCGCAGGCGTCGGCATGGGCAAGGATCACACGATCTTTGCAACCGTCGATGGCGCCGTGACCTTTCACAAGGGTCTGAAAAACCGCACCTTCATTTCGGTTCTGCCACAGGCGGAAGCTGCAGAATAAGCCGAACCTGATAGGTTAAACATCTTGAAGGGATCGGCGATACCGCCGGTCCCTTTCTCGTTTCTGACAAAAACATTTAGGGGCCGCGCGATTTAACGATGTCGTGAGTTTTTTGTGCGACAGCCCCGTGTCCGACCTCGTATTGCGCGGGGTCAATTATTAACTGATCTACATCTCGTGCGCGTTTCATGTGCGGGGCGGAATTCGGACTGTTCGAGGAGGAACAAACCGATGGAAATGACCAAAGTGGCCACCCAGCCAGTGATCGAAGCGGAGCGGTTCGACCTGCGCCCCCTGCGTACGTCCGACCGTGGGCTGATCGAAATGTATGCCGCCGACAAACGTGTCGCCACCATGACCACGTCGATCCCGCATCCGCTGCCCCCGGGCACGTCCGAGGCATTTGTGACACGCGCCATGTCCGCAACCCGTGAAGAGGACGTCTGGGCGATTGACGGCACCAAAGAAGGCGGTTCCGAGCTGATGGGGGTGATCTCGATGCAGCAGATCGACCGCAATCAGGCCGAGCTGGGCTATTGGGTGGCACCTGCATTTTGGAACACTGGCCTCGCCTCCGAGGCGGTGCAGGCGCTGATCGACGCCAATCCGATGGGCAATGCTGCCCTTTTTGCAGTGGTGTTTCAGGACAACGCTGCCTCTGCCAAGGTGTTGACGCACTGTGGTTTTCAGTATCTGGGTGAAGCAGAAAGTTTTTCTGTCGCCCGCAATGCGACCGTCCCCACCTGGACGTACTCGCGCAAACTCTAACGGTTGCCCCGAGGGGCCCGCACAGGCTAGGACCGCGCTATGAAATTTCTTGATCTCTGCAAGGTCTATATCCGGTCCGGTGCGGGCGGGGGCGGCTGTGTGTCGTTCCGGCGTGAAAAATATATTGAATACGGCGGTCCCGATGGCGGCGACGGCGGCACCGGCGGCACCGTCTGGGCCGAGGCTGTGGACGGTCTGAACACGCTGATCGACTTTCGTTATCAGCAGCACTTTTTCGCCAAGAACGGCCAGCCCGGCATGGGCCGCCAGCGCACCGGCAAAGACGGTGACGACATCGTGCTGCGTGTGCCTGTGGGCACCGAAATTCTGGACGAAGACGAAGAAACCGTCGTTGCCGACCTGACCGAGGTGGGCCAGCGCGTGAAACTGGCACGCGGCGGCAACGGTGGCTTTGGCAACCTGCATTTCAAATCCGCCACCAACCAGGCGCCCCGCCGTGCCAATCCGGGGCAGGACGGTGTGGAGCGCACGCTGTGGCTGCGCCTGAAACTGATTGCGGACGTGGGCCTGTTGGGGCTGCCCAACGCCGGCAAATCGACGTTTCTGGCCGCCACGTCGAACGCCCGGCCCAAGATTGCCGACTATCCGTTCACCACGCTGCACCCCAACCTGGGTGTCGTGGGCGTGGACAATGTGGAATTTGTGGTCGCGGACATCCCCGGCCTGATCGAAGGCGCCTCCGAGGGGCGGGGCTTGGGCGATCTGTTCCTGGGCCACGTCGAACGCTGTGCGGTTCTATTGCATCTGGTCGATGGCACTTCGGACACGGTGGCGCAGGACTACAAGACGATCATCACCGAGCTTGAAGCCTATGGCGGTGATCTGGCGGACAAGCCGCGCGTGACTGTGCTGAACAAGATCGACGCGCTGGACGATGATGAACGCAACGCGGCCAAGGCCGAGTTGCAAAAGGCCTGTGGCGGCACCGTCATGCTGATGTCGGGCGTGGCCCGCGACGGCGTGACCGAAGTGCTGCGCGCCCTGCGCAAACAGATCGACGACGACCGCCTGCGCAAGCAGGAACCCCAAGAGGAAGAACAGTGGCGACCCTGACCGACGCCAAGCGGCTGGTCGTCAAGATCGGCTCGGCCTTGCTGGTGGACCGCGCGACCGGTGCACTGCGCGAGGATTGGTTGCGCGCGTTGGCGCTGGATGTGCAATGGCTGAAGGGGCAGGGCACGCAGGTTGTGCTGGTGTCCTCCGGCTCGATCGCGCTGGGGCGCGGCGTGCTGGGGCTGCCCTATACGGAACTGCCGCTGGAACAATCTCAGGCTGCTGCCGCCGTCGGCCAGATCCGTTTGGCCCGCGCTTACGAGGACGTGATGGCGGTGCATGGCATCACCACGGCGCAGGTCCTGATGACACTCGAGGACAGCCGCGACCGCCGCCGCTATCTGAACTCGCGCGCGACGCTGGAAACCCTGTTGGGGCTGGGTGCGCTGCCCATCGTCAATGAAAACGACACTGTGGCCACAGACGAAATCCGCTTTGGCGACAACGACCGCCTGGCCGCCCAGATCGCCGCCACCATCGGTGCGGACCAGCTGGTGCTGTTGTCGGATGTCGACGGCTTTTATTCGGCCAACCCCGCCGATGATCCCACCGCCATCCGCTATGACGTGATCGACGAGATCACCGCCGAGATCGAAGCACAGGCAGGCGACGCGGGCTCCGGCCTGAGCAAGGGCGGTATGAAAACCAAGCTGATGGCCGCTAGGACTGCCACCGCCGCAGGCTGTGCCATGGCCATTTGCCACGGGTTCGAACCGCGCCCGCTGCACCGGCTGCACAATGGCGCGCCGGTGACATGGTTCTCGGCCACGCTGGACCCGCAAACTGCGCGCAAACGCTGGATCGCGGCGATGAAACCACGCGGCACGCTGACACTGGATGCAGGCGCCACCCGCGCACTGGAGAACGGCAACAGCCTGCTGCCCGCAGGTGTCACAGCCGTCGCAGGCAATTTCAATCGTGGTGATCCGGTGGCCATCGCCGATGCTTCGGGGCATGTGCTGGGCCTTGGCCTCACGCGCTACACCGCCGAAGAAACCCGCACCATTCAGGGCCACCACAGCGCCCATATCGAAACCCTGCTGGGCTATCCGGGCCGTGCCGCACTGGTTCACCGCGACGACATGGCGCTCTGACGGCTTCTTTTGGCTGTAAATATCCCCGCCGGAGGCATAAATCTGTGCCAACACCGACCACAAGGAGCAGACCGATGAAAGATCTCGCCGACATTCCCGCCCTGATGGCCGACATCGGTGCGCGCGCCAAGGCTGCCGCCGCCGAACTGGCCGAGGCTTCGGCCGAGCGCAAGCACGCCGCCCTTGTCAGCGCCGCCGCCGCCGTCTGGGCGCAGCGTGACGCGATCCTGGCCGCCAACGCCAAGGACCTCGACTTTGGCCGTGAAAAGGGTCTGTCGCCCGCGATGATGGACCGCCTGACCCTGAACGAGGACCGCATTCAGGGCATCGTTGACGGGTTGCGCGCCGTGGCGGAACAGGCCGATCCGGTGGGCGCGGTGATGGCGGAATGGGATCAGCCCAGCGGGCTGCACATCAAACGCGTGCGCACGCCTCTGGGCGTCATCGGCGTGATCTACGAATCGCGCCCCAACGTGACCGCCGACGCCGGCGCGCTGTGTCTGAAGGCGGGCAATGCGGTGATCCTGCGCGGCGGCTCGGAAAGCTTTCATTCGTCACAGGCCATTCACGCCTGCCTGATGCAGGGGCTGCGCGATGCAAATCTGCCCGAGGATGCGATCCAGTTGGTGCCCACACGTGACCGCGCCGCCGTGTCCGAGATGCTGACCATGACCGGCACCATCGACGTGATCGTGCCCCGCGGCGGCAAGGGGCTGGTGGGGCTGGTCCAGCGAGAGGCCCGCGTGCCGGTCTTTGCTCACCTCGAAGGCATTGTTCACATCTATGTGGACAAGGACGCCGACCCCGAAAAGGCCCTGCGCGTGGTGCTGAACGCCAAGACGCGCCGCACCGGCATCTGCGGCTCGGCGGAATGTCTGCTGATCCACCGCGACGTGCTGTCCACCATTGGGCAGGGTCTGGTGCGGGCACTGATGGATGCGGGCGTCGAAATGCGCGTGGACGACACGCTCAAGGCCATCGACGGCACCGTCGAGGCGCAGGACGACGACTGGGGCCGGGAATACCTGGACATGATCATGGCCGCCCGCGTGGTCAATGACATCGACGTGGCCATTGACCACATCCGCACCTATGGCTCGCAGCACACCGAATGTATCCTGACCGAGAACGAGGACGCGGCGGCCCGCTTCATGGCGCGCCTCGACAGTGCGATTATCATGCACAACGCCTCGACCCAGTTCGCGGACGGGGGTGAGTTTGGCATGGGCGCAGAGATCGGGATCGCCACGGGCAAGATGCACGCCCGTGGTCCGGTCGGGGCCGAACAGTTGACCAGCTTTAAATACCTGGTGCGCGGCGACGGTACGACCCGCAGTTAAAAACCGATGGTCAGGTCGGTCCCCTGGCCTTTGACCGTCAATTTCCGCCCTGCGTCCGCGACCACAGCGGGCAGCAGGGCGAATTGCACATGGGCCGGCTGGATTTCATCCGGCGGCACGGCTGTCTCCAGCGTGTCCCACAACGCTTTGTCCACGTTCATTTTTTCACCGCGTCCGTGAATGGTCCAGCGTTGGCGTTCGCAGGTCACTTCGATCCGGCCACCGTAAGGCATGGCGGTCTCAAGGCATTGGATCGCCAGAAATGCCATGCGCACCGCATCGCGCGGCTGTTCATCCATCGGACCCCAGGCCACGTCCAGCCGCCCGCCACCCATCAGGTCACGCAGCACGCCCACAATTTCGGCCCGGCCCATGTCCTGCTGGCCGGCCGCGCCATAGGCGATGCGGAAAAAGCGGATGCGTGCCGTGGCACTGCCCACGGATTCGGTGATCAGTTGCATCTCCGGCCCTTCGCCGCCGCCCGTCATCCCGAGCAGTTCCAGCCCATTGTTGATTGCACCGATGGGCGATATGAGGTCATGACAAATGCGGCTGCCGATCAGAGCGGCCAGATTGACGTTACTGGTGCCCACGGGCGGCCTCCTTGAAAGGGTGACAGATGGAAGATCTCAATGCCATTCTGGCTCCTGGTATGTTGGTACGCCATCCCGATTGCCCGGACTGGGGATTAGGTCAGGTCCAAAGCAACATCGACAGACGCATCACTGTCAACTTCCGCGAGCATGGCAAGGTTGTTATCGACAGCACCCGCGTCGCTTTGGTACCGGTCTTTGATGGCTCATGATCCTTGCGGAAAGGTTAACACATGGGCGTTCTCTTCCATATTATGTAAGTTGCGCCTGTTGCGCGCCCGCGACACAACCGGACCCAAAACAGACTGACCCGAATGCCCAAGATTTCTCCCGCCCGACAGACCACTCCGCAATTTCGGATTTCGATCGCGCGCGATGCCGATGATCTGATGGCGGCGCAGCGTTTGCGCTATGATGTATTCGTGCGCGAATTGGGCGGCGGCGGCGACATGGTGGACCATGCGGCAGGTCTGGAACAGGACCGCTTTGATCCCTTCTTTGACCACATGCTGTTGCATGACGAGGCCCGGGGTCAGGTGGTCGGCGTTTACCGCATGTTGCGCAGCGATCAGGCGCAGGCGGCGGGGCAGTTCTACTCCGAGGACGAATACGACCTTGCGCTGCTGCGCAATTCGGGGCGCAACCTGCTGGAACTGGGGCGGTCCTGCCTGCATCCCGACTATCGCGGTGGCATGGCCATGCATCACCTGTGGTCGGCGCTTGCTGCCTATGTGACGGAGCACAAGATCGACATCCTGTTCGGCGTCGCCAGCTTTCACGGCACCGACACCCAGGCGCTGGCAGCACCCCTGTCACTGCTGCACCACCGCCATCTGGCGCCCCCCGCGGTGCGCGTTCGGGCGCGCGAGACGTCTTTTCAAACGATGGACCTGATCGCCGAGGACGCGCTGGACCGGCGGGCTGCCATGTTGCAGGTGCCCGCACTGATCAAGGCATATTTGCGATTGGGCGGTGTCGTGGGCGAGGGGGCGTGGATCGACCGGACCTTCAACACCACCGATGTCTGTCTGGTTATGGACACGGCGCAGATGAACACCCGTCAAAGCCGTCTGTACACCGCGCGGGGCGATGCATGACCGTTACATGGGACGACGGCAACGTACCACCGCCGCGCCGGTTCGGGCTTGGCGACTGGCTGCGGGTGGCGCTGCGCGGGTTGACTGTGGGCACGCTGGTCTTTGGTGGTCTGGTCGTGCTGCTGCTGGTGCGGCTGGTCGAGCGGCCCTTGTGCGGGCTGCGCCGACCGGTGACGCCGTTCATCACCGTGGGTGTGTGCAAGGGCGCGCTGCGGCTGATGCGATTGCCGCTGAAGGTCACAGGCGTGCCGATGCGCGGGCAGGGGGCCGTGGTGGCCAACCATTCCTCATGGCTGGATATTTTCGTGCTGAATGCGTCGAATCGTATTTATTTCGTGTCGAAATCCGAGGTGGCAAACTGGCCTGGCATCGGCTGGCTGGCACGCGCCACCGGGACCGTCTTTGTCGTGCGCGACCCGCGCCGCGCCGCCGAGCAGACGCAGATGTTCCAGGATCGGCTGTTGGCAGGCCACAAGCTGCTGTTCTTTCCCGAGGGCACCAGCACCGACGGGCTCCGGGTGTTGCCGTTCAAGCCGACGCTGTTTCAGGCCTTCTTTGCGCCCGAACTGCGGGACCGGTTGCAGGTCCAGCCGGTCACTGTGATCTATCACGCGCCCAAGGGGGCGGACGCGCGGTTTTATGGCTGGTGGGGCGATATGGAGTTCGGCACGCATCTGCTGTCGACACTGGCGGCGCGCCGTCAGGGGCGGGTCGAGGTGGTCTATCACCCGCCGCTGAGGGTGGCCGATTTCGCAGACCGCAAGTCGCTGGCCGCCACGGCCGAACGGGCGGTGCGCGGCGCGCATGTGCTGGCAGCAACAGAGCACGCGCCAAAGCTGGGAAAATAAGGGCAAACCGCTCTTGCGCCCCGCAGAAAACCGGCCTATACGCGCGACACTTCAATCCGCAGGTGGGGATTGGGCTTCCCGGGGGAGAAATCCCCGGATGTCCGCCGGTTGGTGCAAACGCACTGATACCCCGCCAAGGCGAAAACCGGAAAAGGAATAAGACATGGCTCTTCCCGAGTTCTCCATGCGCCAGCTGCTGGAAGCAGGCGTACACTTTGGTCACCAGACTCAGCGCTGGAACCCCCGCATGGGCCCGTACATCTACGGCGCACGCAACGGCATTCACATCATGGACCTGACACAGACTGTTCCGATGCTGGACCAGGCTCTGCAAGTCATCCGTGACACCGTCGCCAAAGGCGGCAGCATTCTCTTCGTCGGCACCAAGCGTCAGGCCGCTCAGCCCATCGCCGATGCCGCAGAGAAATGCGCACAATATTACATGAACCACCGCTGGCTGGGCGGCACGCTGACCAACTGGCAGACCGTGTCCAAGTCGATCCAGCGTCTGAAGTCCATCGACGAGCAGTCGGAACTTGGCTTTGGTGGCTTCACCAAGAAAGAACGCCTGGGCATGGAACGCGACCAGTTCAAACTGGAAGCATCGCTGGGCGGTATCCGTGAAATGGGCGGTCGTCCCGATCTGATCTTCGTCATCGACGTGAAAAAAGAAGCGCTGGCCATCGCCGAAGCCAACAAGCTGGGTATCCCGGTTGTGGCCGTGGTTGACACCAACTGCTCGCCTGACGGCATCGACTATATCATTCCGGGCAACGACGACGCGGCCCGCGCCATCACGCTGTATTGCGATCTGGCCGCCCGCGCAGCCCTGGACGGCATGAGCGCCCAGCTGGGTGCGGCCGGTGTGGACATCGGTGCCATGGAAGAAGCCCCTGTCGAAGAAGCAGTGGCGGAATCGACCGGCGTTGAAACCGGCAACGTCTCGGAAGAGACAGCGCACAACGATGCCATGGCGAAAGACGCGCCCCTGGACATCGAAAGCACCAAAGAAACAGTGGCCAAAGCCGACAGCTAAGTCTGTTACACGGCTTTGATACAAGACGGCGGGGGCAACCCCGCCGACCCGCAATATATCTGAGGAGACCCACCAGATGGCAATCACAGCATCTATGGTCAAGGAACTGCGCGAAAGCACCGGCGCAGGCATGATGGACGCGAAAAAAGCGTTGACCGAAAACGATGGCGACATGGAAGCAGCAGTCGATTGGCTGCGCACCAAAGGTCTGGCCAAAGCGGCCAAGAAATCGGGCCGTACCGCCGCCGAAGGTCTGGTTGCAGTCAAGGTTGACGGCAACAAGGGCATCGCGGTCGAAGTGAACTCGGAAACCGACTTTGTCGGCAAGAACGCCGAATTCCAGGGCATGGTGTCGGGCATTGCCGATGTGGCAATCACCGTCGATTCCGTTGACGCGCTGAACGCGGCCCCCATGGGTGGCAAGACAGTGGCCGAAATCGTGACAGACAAGATCGCCACAATCGGTGAAAACATGTCGGTGCGCCGCATGCAGTCGATCACTGGCGACACAGTTGTGTCCTATGTCCACAACGCAGCCGCACCCGGCATGGGCAAAATCGGCGTTCTGGTCGCAATGACCGGCGGCGACGACGCCTTTGGCAAACAGGTTGCGATGCACATCGCCGCCGTGAACCCGGCTTCGCTGAGCGAAGACGATCTGGACGCATCTGTCGTCGAGAAGGAAAAACAGGTTCAGATGGACATTGCCCGCGAAAGCGGCAAGCCCGAAGCGGTTATCGAAAAGATGATCGTCGGCCGTATGAAGAAATACATGTCCGAAGTGACCCTGCTGAACCAGCAGTTCGTTGTGAACCCCGACCTGACCGTGGCCGACGCCGCGAAAGAAGCGGGTGCCACGATCACCGGTTTCGTGCGTCTGGAAGTGGGCGAAGGCATCGAAGTGGTCAAAGAAGACTTTGCCGCCGAAGTGGCCAAAGTCGGCAAAAGCTGATTTCGACGCTGTAACAGGCGACAAAAGACAACAGGCAGGGCATCCCATCGGGGTGCCCTGTTTGCATTTCGGGGGCTCTGCCCCCCGCGTCTGCGACGCGTCCCCCGGAGTTTATCCGGCAAGATGAAGGGCCGTTCACGCATTTGTTGGCTTGGCGGCGCGATTGATCGCTCTAACTTGCAATCAAAGCAATCCAACAGGGGACATATCCAAATGATACCGCGCAGAACCTTTCTGGCCACGACTGCAGCCGCCATCACGTTTTTGCCCTATGCCGCACGCGCAGCCGCCCATGCGGGCGACAGCTTTGCCACCGACACCGGTGAGATCAAGGTGTTCCCGGTCGATCACGCGTCCTTTGTGATGACCACGCCTGTGGGCACGATCTACAATGATCCGGTCGGCGATCCGGCGATGTACGCCGATTTTCCGGCCGCTGACCTGATCCTGGTCACCCATGAACATGGCGATCACTATAACCCCGAAACGCTGGCTGCATTGATCGGCGATACCACCATTCTGCTGGTGAACCCCGCCGTCGCCGACAAGCTGCCCGAGGAGCTGAAATCCCGCGCAACGGTTCTGGCCAATGGCGAACATGCGCTGGTGGGCAAGATCGATGTGCGTGCGATCCCCGCCTATAACACCACCGAGGACCGCAAGCAGTTCCACCCCGAGGGGCGCGACAACGGCTATGTGCTGACCATCGACGGGTTCCGTGTCTATATTTCGGGTGACACCGAAGGCACGCGCGAGATGAAGGCGCTGAGCGATATTGATCTGGCATTCGTTTGCATGAACCTGCCGTTCACGATGGATGCGGATGCCGCAGCCGAGGCAGTGGCTGCCTTCAAGCCGACCTATGTCTATCCCTACCACTACCGTGGGCGTGATGGCGGCACACAGGATCCCGGGGCCTTTGCCGCCGCAGTGGGCGACGCCACCACCGTCAAGATGGGCGACTGGTATCACAAGGAGGGCTGAACGCCCGCCAGCACAGCACATAAAAAAACGGAGCCACCCGGGCATGGATGGCTCCACTCTTTGATCCTCGGGCCTTGATCACGGGGATGAGACGTGACCCTGAGGATAAGGTCCGACCCCGAAGATGGACTATACATCCCAGGGCCGGGGATCCGGAAAGTCCGGCCGGTCGGCAGAGCCCCGAAATCGCGAGGGTACCTTCCGCTGCTCCAATGGCATTAAGCCACCACTCACGGAACACCTTGATACTGACTGTTAATGTTGGTTAACAAAAGTCAGGTTATCCTTACCCATGGTCAGATTATTGCGGGCCGCAGGGAAGGGGAAAGAAGTTTGTGTCGCATCACCGGTGACAATTTTTGCAATTGTAACGTGGAAAATGCAACTGGCCGTATGCAGGGACCGTAAAAAAACTGTCAGGCTTCCAGGATAAACATCTGGTTGGCAAAGGCCGCTTTCAGCACCGCCTGCGCAGTCGTTTCCACCGCCAGCGCCTCGCGGGCCAGCCGCAAATGTTTCTCGACCGTCGCCGACGTCAGCCCCATCAGCACAGCAATGTCCTGCATGGTCTTGCCGTCACCGACCCATTCCAGCGCTTCGCGCTGTCGTTTGGTCAGGCCACGGTTGGGACCGGAATAGGGCAGGGTCAGGATCTTGAGGTGCGCCACGTTGTTCATCAGGTGAATGTCGCGGCCGTGCACCTCCCATATCGCGTCGATCTCGTCCTGGGTCATCCCTGCGCGCGCCGTCAGCGCAATCGCGCCCTTTGACCGCGCCGAGACCGATTTAAAGCTGATCGTATACCCGGCGGTCACGCCCATCTTGTGATTGAACTCCACCACCCGCGCCTCGGCGGGGGTCAGGGTCTGGGTTTCGACCATCTGCGCCAGCATCCGCCAGCTGCCCGCACCCTCGTTGTTCAGCGCCCAGCTGACCATGGGGGCATGGACATAGTGCTGCTCTCCCATGAACACGTCCGTGTAGGATTTGTCGTGGTTCGTCAGGATGATGAAATCCTCGGGATCGCCCAGGTTGTTGCCATAGCGATAGCGGGTAAAGCCGTAGATCAGCCGGTCAAAGCCGTAGCTGGCCATTTTCTCGGTGTGCGCATCCCAAAGCTCTTCCATTGTCTGGCAATTGGAAAGCCCGTGCAGATAAATACGCACATCATCGGTCATGACGGTGTCCCCAGATGTTCGGCCAGCACCTGAAGCGCCAGATCATAGCCGTGTGCACCAAAGCCTGCGATCTGTCCCAGGGCGACGGGAGCGATATGACTGTGGTGCCGGAATTCCTCGCGGGCGTGGATATTGGACAGATGCACCTCGACGACCGGCAGTTCGACCGATGCGATCGCATCGCGCAGCGCGACGGATGTATGGGTATAGGCCCCCGCGTTCAACACGATCCCGCCGTGGGTGCCCTTTGCCGCATGGATCGCGTCGATCATCGCGCCCTCGTGGTTGGACTGCATACAGACCACGTCCAGCCCCATGTCCTTGCCTCTTGCCACACACATGTCTTCGACATCTTTCAATGTCGTGCGTCCGTAAACTTCGGGTTGGCGTGTGCCCAGCAAATTCAGGTTCGGTCCGTTGAGGACAAGAATCGACGTCATATCAATACTCTTGTAAATACAACGTATAGTTAGCCGCACCGCACCCTTGCTGTCCAGCGCAGTGCGGTGCGCAATCGATTATGCAGGTGGCGCAAAGACCGCCAGACCCAGCCAGTCGGCGATCAGGGCAGGGGTCTTTTCCCCCTCGATCTCGATGGTCAGCCCGCTTTCGCGCAGCAGGTCCGTGGCATTGCGCTGCTTGACCGAGTTGATCACAAAGCGGCCGCGCACACGCGCGCCGGCCTTGACCGGGTTCAGGAACCGCAGCTTGTTAAAGCCATAGTTGATGCCCATCACCTGACCGTCGGCCATGGAAAAGCATTCATAGGAAAACCGGCTGGCGAGGCTGAGCGTCAGGAACCCGTGCGCGATAGAGCCGCCAAAGGGCGTTTCCTTGGCAGCACGTTCGGGGTCCACGTGAATCCACTGTTCATCCATGGTTGTCTTGGCAAATTCGTCGATCATCGCCTGATCGACGGTGATCCAGTCGGATACGCCGACCTCTTGCCCGATCAGCCCCTCAAGGCGGGCCGCTTCTGTTTCGATAGGTGTCATAGTCTCTCTCCCTTAAAGTCTGTCAAATCACGACGGATCGGCGGCGACGCGCACCATCCGTTTGCCCTTGTTGTCGCCCGCCAGCAGGCCGATCAGCGCCTTGGGCGCATTTTCCAGCCCCTCGACCACGTCTTCTTTCACCTTGATCTGACCGCTGCGCACCCATGTCTGCAACGCGCGGATCGCCTTGGCGTCGTCGTCGGCAAAATCCATCACGATAAAGCCTTCCATACGCAGCCGTTTGACCACGACCAGTCCGGGCAGGTTGCGCGGGCCGGTGGGGGCCTTGGTGTCATACTGGCTGATGGCGCCACAGCAGGCGATGCGGCCCTTTTCGTTCATCAAGGCCAATACCGTTTCCAGAACCGTGCCGCCGACGTTGTCGAAATAAACGTCGATGCCATCGGGGCATTCGGCACGCAGGGCTTTGAACAAGCCAGCCTCGCGGTAATCAACGCAAGCATCAAAGCCCAGCTCGTCCACCACCCATTTGCATTTCTCAGAACCACCCGCGATGCCCACGACGCGACAGCCAAGCGCCTTGCCGATCTGGCCCACGTAACCACCGACCGACCCGGCGGCGGCAGAGACAACAATGGTTTCGCCCGCCATCGGCTTGCCAACGCTGACCAGCCCGTGAAAGGCGGTCTTGCCGGCAATGCCGTAGACGCTGATCAGATGGCTCAGCTGATCCACCTTGGGCAGCTTTTCAACCTTGTGCGCGGGGCGCACCACGTAATCGGCCCAGACCGCTTCGGCAGCGACAATGTCACCGACGGCAACGCGGGGGGAATTGGATGTGACCACCTCGCAGATCGAATAGGTCGCCATCACATCACCGGCCTTGACCGCATCGCGATAGGTCGCGCCCTGCATCCATGAGCGGTTGGCGGCATCAATAGACATCAGAATGGTTTTCAGCAGCACTTCGCCGTCGCCCGCCGTTGGCATCGGGGCGTCTTGCAGGGCAAAGTTGTCTTCGGTCAGCGCGCCATCGGGCAGCGTTTGTACGACAATCTGTCGGTTGTTCATTGTCAGCGTTCCTTGTTATCAAACGTGAAAAGAGAAAGGTCTGTTATGTCCCAGGAATTCCGCCAGCCGGTCTATGCGCCGCCCAAAGGGTCTGCCGACCTGCTGTTGATCCGCCACGGCGAAAGTGCGCCCGCGCGCGAGGGTGTGCATTTCGACACCGTGGACGGGCACGGCGATCCGCACCTGCACCCCCAGGGGCACAAACAGGCCGAGCGCGTGGGCGAACGGCTGAAAGGCAATCCGATCCGCCAGATTTACGTGACCAAGCTGACGCGCACCCAACAGACGGCGGCCCCGCTGGCGCAGCATCTGGGCCTGACGCCGCAGCAAAACCCCGATCTGCACGAGGTGCATTTGGGCGATTGGGACGGCGGTCTGTACCGCGTCAAGGCGGCGGCAAACGATCCGGTCTATCGCCGCGCGATGGAAGCGCAGGACTGGGGCCTGATCCCCAATGCCGAAGCCCGCGATGCGTTTTTTGAACGGGTGACGCGTGGGCTGATGGCCATTGCCGCCGCGCACACTGACGAACAGGTCGCTGTCTTTGTGCACGGCGGTGTCATCGGGGCCGCGCTGGCTGTGGCCGCGGGGTCCGAACCCTTTGCGTTTCTGGGGGCCGCGAACGGGTCGATCAGCCGCCTTGTGATCCAAGGCGACCGTATGACCATTCGCGGGTTCAACGATATTTCGCATCTGGATGGCCTCTGATTTCAGAGGTCATTCGACCTTCAGCACGACCTTGCCCTGCACTTTGCGGTCCTGAATGTATTCCAGCGCCTTGCCGGCCTCTTGCAGCGGGAACACCGTGTCGATGCGCGGCTTGATCTTGCCGGCCGAATACAGCGTGAACAGGTCCTGCATGTTTTCCATGTGGCCTTTTGGGTCCTGACGGGTCGACGCGCCCCAGAAGACGCCGACGATCTGGCAGGATTTCAGCAAAGTCAGGTTCAGCGGGATCTTTGGGATGCCTGCAGGAAAGCCAACCACAAGGAACCGACCGGCCCAGGCCATCGCGCGAATGACCGGCTCGGCATAGTTGCCGCCAACTGCGTCGTAAGCCACGTCAATGCCCTTGGGACCCACCAGATCCTTGATCTCTTTGGAAAACGCACGCTGGGCGTCCTTGTCCATGTCGCGGGTGTAAACCAGCGTTTCATCGGCCCCGACCTCGCGGCAGAACGCGGCCTTTTCCTCGGATGACACGGCGGCGATCACACGTGCGCCCGCGGCCTTGCCCAGTTCGATCGCGGCCACACCAACGCCGCCCGCAGCGCCCAGAATGAACAGGGTTTCGCCGGGCTGGATGTTTGCGCGGTCCTTCAGCGCGTGATGCGATGTGCCATAGGTCAGCACCAGACACGCGGCATCTTCGAATGGCATGTCGTCAGGCATTTTCAGGCAGGCCGCGGCCGGGGCGCACAATTGCGTGGCAAAGCCGCCAAAGCCGGTCATTGCGATCACCTTGTCACCCACGGCAAAGCCTGTGACGCCTTCGCCCAACTCCTCGACCACGCCCGACACTTCACCACCGGGGGCAAAGGGGCGTTCCGGCTTCATCTGGTACAAATCCTGAATGATCAGAGTGTCGGGAAAATTCACGCCTGCCGCTTTGACGGCAATCCGAAGCTCGCCTTTGGCGGGCTTGGGATCGGCGGTTTCGGTCCATTCCAAGGTCTCGGGTCCGCCTACGGCGGTGCTCATCATTGCTTTCATATCGGGTTCCCCTCCATAAACTGTGACGCAACGGCACGGCTGGCCACGGCGTCTTGTCATGGACAATCCTGCCTGCGACACCTTGCCAGCGCAATTGCGAAATGCAATTTTGCATTGCGGAACGTAACGGCACTGCTGCATCGGGGAGGATGAGCATGAGCGATGACGCACTGATGTCATTCCGGACGGAAGTTCGGACATGGCTGGAGGAAAACTGCCCCCAGGAAATGCGCGACGGCGCTTCGGGCGAGGATGCCATTGTCTGGGGCGGGCGCAACTGGACATTCAAAAGCGACGCGCAAAAGCTGTGGCTTGAGCGGATGGCCGCCAAGGGTTGGACCGTGCCCACGTGGCCCGTGGAATACGGCGGCGCCGGGCTGGACCGCGCACACCACAAGATCCTGATCGACGAAATGCGCAAGATGGGCGCACGCGTGCCGCTGCAAAGCTTTGGCATCTGGATGCTGGGGCCTGCGCTGCTGGCGTTCGGCACGCACGAACAGAAGCTGCAATACCTGCCGCCCATCGCGCGCGGCGAAGTGCGCTGGTGTCAGGGCTATTCCGAGCCGGGCGCGGGGTCTGATCTGGCAAGCGTGCAGACCAAGGCCGAGAGCGACGGTGACCATTATGTCGTGAACGGGCAGAAAATCTGGACCTCTTACGCCGACAAGGCCGATTGCATCTTTGCGCTGGTGCGCACCGACCGCGACGCGCCCAAACATCTGGGCATCACCTTTCTGCTGATCGACATGGAAACGCCCGGTGTCAGCACCAAGCCGATCCGACTGATTTCTGGCAAGTCGCCGTTCTGCGAGACCTTCTTTGACGACGTGCGGGTGCCCAAGGCCAATGTGGTCGGCACCGAAAACCGCGGCTGGGACGTGGCCAAACACCTGCTGACCCATGAACGCGAGATGATCTCGGGTGGCGGGCAGGGTCTGTTGGGCGGCCGGCCGCTGGGCGCGGTGCTGAGCGAACAGAACGGCGGGCTGACCGATCCCGTGCTGCGCGCCGAAGCGATGGCCTGCGAGATTGACGCGCTGGCCGTGGCACTGACGCTGGAACGCTACAAGGACCAGGCCGAAAGCGGTGGCGGCGTGGGCGATGCCTCGGCCATGCTGAAATACGCAGGCACCGAGCTGAACAAGCGGCGGCATGAGCTGATGATGTCGGCTGGCGGTGCAGATGCGTTGATCTGGGACGGCAAGCATGACGGGCTTGCCGCCGACTGGCTGCGCACCAAGGCGAACTCGATCGAAGGCGGCACATCCGAGGTGATGCTGTCCATTATTTCCCGTCGTGTATTGGGGCTGCCGGCATGAGCACACTTTTGTTGACCGAAGACGAAACCATGCTGCAAGACGCCGCGCGCGGCTTTCTGGACGGCGCGGCCCCCGTGTCGCATTTCCGCAAGCTGCGCGATGCGGGGCAGACACATGATGCAAAGCTGTGGGCCGAGATGGCGCAAATGGGCTGGACCGGCGTGCTGGTCCCCGAAGAGGCGGGCGGGTCCGACATGGGCCATGCCGCTGCGGGCGTTCTGGCGGGCGAGCTGGGCAAGACCTTGGTAACCTCTCCCTTTATCTCCACCGCCGTGATCGCCGCGACGGCGCTGCGACAGGTGGCGACGGATCGGGCACGAGATGCGCTGGCTGCCATCGCGGATGGCAGCGTGATCTACGGACTGGCCGTGGACGAGGGGGCGAAGCACGACCCCGATGCCACACAGCTTGAGGCCAAGGCCGACGGCAACGGGTTTCGCCTGTCGGGCACCAAGGGCTTTGTCGTCGACGGCAGCAATGCCGACCGTCTGCTGGTTCTGGCGCGGACGGATGCCGGCCTGACCCTTTTCGACCTGCCGGCCGACCGCGAGGGGATCACCCGCACAGGCCAGAACATGGTCGATGCCCGCGACGCGGCGCAGGTGACCTTTGATAACGTGCAAGCCACGGGTGACGATGTGTTGGGATCGGTCGATGACGCCATGACCGTGCTGAAACCGGCGTTGGAAGCCGGTCAGGCGGCGCTGTCGGCCGAAATGCTGGGCCTTAGTGCCGGAGCCTTTGCCATGACGGTCGGCTATCTGAAAGAGCGCAAACAGTTCGGCGTTGAGATCGGCCGCTTTCAGGCACTTCAACATCGCGCTGCACATCTTTGGTCTGAAACGGAAATCACGCTTTCTGCCGTGCGCCACGCAGGGCGCAAGCTGGACGGAGATCCCGACAACGCCACGCTGGCCGTATCGCTGGCCAAGGCCCGCGCAACACAGACCGCCAAGCTGGCCGTAATCGAAGGCGTGCAGATGCACGGTGGGATCGGCATGACCGATGATTTCGACATGGGCTTTTTCATGAAACGCGCCCGCGTCGCAACCGAGTGGCTTGGTGACTACGGCTATCACGCCGCAAAGGTCGCCGCCGCCCGCGGTTTTTAAGGTAAAGGATGAGCTATGACACCGAATGATCTGTTTTCATTGAAAGGTAAGGTCGCGCTGGTGACCGGGGGTGCCACCGGCATTGGCCGTATGGCAACCACCGGACTGATGCGGGCAGGCGCACATGTGTTGATCGCCTCGCGCAAGGCCGATGCCTGTCTTGCCGTTGCGGAGGAACTGAACCAGATGGACGCCCCCGGCAGTGTCGAGGGTTTCGCAGGCGATGTCGGCACCGAGGAAGGGGTCGCAGCACTGACCAAGGCCGTACAGGAACGCACCGACACCCTGCACATCCTGATGAACAACGCGGGCATCAGCTGGGGCGCGCCAATGGGACAATTTCCCTTTGATGCCTGGGCCAAGGTGATGAATGTCAACAACGCGGGCATGTTCAGCTTGACGCAATCCCTGCTGCCGATGCTGATCGCCTCGTCCAACGCCGACGATCCGGCGCGTGTGGTCAACGTGGGGTCGGTTATGGGCGATGCGCCTCTGGGCGACGGGGCCTACAGCTATGCCGCGTCCAAGGCTGCGGTGCACCAGATCACCCGTATCATGGCCAAGGAACTGGCCAGCCACCACGTCACCGTCAACGCTCTGGCGCCAGGGCCCTTCGTCAGCCGCATGACCGCCTTTGCCACCGCAGACGAAACCACCCGCGCCAAAGTCGGTGACGACGTGCCGCTGGGCCGTGTGGGCCGCGAGGAGGACATCGCAGGCTGTATGCAGTTCCTGTGCGGCCGTGGCGGCAGCTATATCACCGGTGCAATCCTGCCGGTGTCGGGCGGCATTCAGGTGATGTCCGGCCCCAATCTTTTCCGTGCTGCTCTGGAGGGCTGAGATATGATCCGTTTTGATGACCGCGTTGCCATTGTCACAGGCGCAGGCGTCGGCCTGGGTCGCTGTCACGCGCTGGGTCTGGCCGAACGCGGGGCCAAGGTCGTGGTAAACGATCTGGGCGCCAGCACCGATGGTGCGAGCACCGGATCGGACGCCGCCCAAAAGGTCGTGGCCGAGATCGAGGCGATGGGCGGCGAGGCGATTGCCCACGGCGCAGATGTGTCGAATGAAGAACAGGTCAACGACATGGTCGCCAAGACCATGGAAAAATGGGGCCGCATCGACATCCTGATCAACAACGCAGGCATCCTGCGCGACAAGACATTCGGCAAGATGACGATGGACGACTTTCGCAAGGTTGTTGACGTTCACCTGATCGGCACCGCCAACTGCTGCCATGCGGTCTGGCCGCACATGCGCGCCGCGCAATACGGGCGCATCGTGGTCACAACCTCGGCTTCGGGGCTTTATGGCAACTTTGGCCAGTCCAACTATGGCGCGGCCAAGGCCGGTGTCATGGGGTTGATGAACGTGCTGCATCTGGAAGGGGCACGCGACAACATCCGCGTCAACACGCTGGCACCCACCGCCGCCACCCGCATGACCGAAAACCTGATGCCGCCCGAGGCGCTGGAACTGCTGAAACCCGAGACCATCACGCCCGGCGTGCTCTATCTGGTCTCCGAAGACGGCCCCAGCCGCAAGATCCTTGGCGCAGGGGCAGGGCACTTTGCACTGACCCGCGTGTATGAGACCGCAGGTGCCCTGATCGAGGGCGACATCACCCCCGAGGCGGTCGCCGCCCAATGGGATGCGATCTCGGCCCCGGAAGGTCAGGAAGAGCTGAATGACGCCTTCGGACAAACCCGCAAATTCGCGCTCTCTGCCGCCAAGGCGAAGGGCATCAAACTCGACTGGTAACTTTCTTTTGGCCCCAAATATCCCGGGGTCCGGGGCAGCGCCCCGAAATTCCGACCAACAAACAAGGAACCCAACCCATGCGTGACGCTGTCATCGTTTCCACCGCCCGCACCCCGATCGGCAAGGCCTATCGCGGTGCGTTCAACGCCACCACGCCGCAAGCCCTTGCCGCACATGCCATCGAGAATGCCGTGAAACGTGCGGGCCTTGATGGCTCGGAAATCTCCGATTGCGTTTTCGGCTCGGCGCTTCAGCAGGGCTATCAGGCGGGCAACATCGCCCGTCAGGCGGCCATTCGCGCCGGTCTGCCCGTCACCGTTGCCGGCATGTCGCTGGACCGTCAGTGCGCGTCCGGCATGATGGCGATTGCCACGGCGGCCAAACAGGTCATCACCGACGGCATGGACATTGTCATTGGCGGTGGTGTGGACAGCATCTCGTTGGTGCAGACGCCCGAAATGCGCGTCAACGCCGATCCCTGGCTGAAAGCGAACAAGCCCGAGATGTACATGACCATGCTGGAAACAGCCGAAAACGTGGCCGAACGCTACAACATCAGCCGCGAAGCACAGGATGAATATTCCGCCCGCAGCCAGGAGCTGACCCATCAGGCGCAGCAAGCTGGCCGTTTCGACGATGAAATCGTTGCAATGACCACCACCATGATGATCCAGGACAAGGAAACCAAGGAGATCTCCAAACACGAGGTCACCCTTGAGAAAGACGAGGGCAACCGCCCCGGCACCACCGCCGAGAGCCTTGCAGGCCTGAAACCGGTGTTCAAGGACGGCATCCACCTGAAAGAGGGCAAGTTCATCACCGCAGGCAACGCCTCGCAACTGTCGGATGGCGCATCCGCCGCCGTGGTGATGGAAGCCAAGGAAGCCGAGCGCCGCGGGCTTCAGCCGCTGGGTCGCTACGTGGGTGTCATGGCCGCAGGCTGCGAGCCTGACGAGATGGGCATCGGCCCGATCTATGCCGTGCCGAAACTGCTGGAAGCGCACGGGCTGAAGATCGACGATATCGGTCTGTGGGAACTGAACGAGGCTTTTGCCTGCCAGGTTATCGCTTCGCGCGACAAGCTGGGCATCCCGGACGAGCTGCTGAACGTGGACGGCGGCGCAATTTCCATTGGTCACCCTTACGGCATGTCGGGCGCACGTATGGTCGGCCACGCGCTGATCGAAGGCAAACGTCGCGGCGCGAAATATGTGGTTTGCACCATGTGTGTCGGCGGTGGCATGGGTGCGGCGGGCCTGTTTGAGGTTCTCTAACAAACGCGGCGGCACGTCCGCCCGTTACACCATCACGACAACCGGATGGGCGCACAGCCCATCCATTCCCCTATCTGAAAGACATATGCCAATGCCCCGTGACGACAGCCATCTTCCCAAGGCCCTGCAAGGGCTGCGCGTGCCCATGGTGGCATCGCCCTTGTTCATCATTTCCGTTCCCGAACTGGTCATTGCCCAGTGCAAGGCGGGCGTCGTCGGCAGCTTTCCGGCGCTGAACGCCCGCGAGGCCGAGGGCGAGCATCCGTTGCTGGACACCTGGCTGACGCAGATCAGCGAAGAGCTGGACCGCCACAACCAGGCGAACCCTGACAGTCCTGCGGCCCCCTTTGCGGTCAACCAGATTGTCCACCGGTCGAACGGGCGTCTGGATCGGGATCTGGAGATTTGCGTGAAACACAAGGTGCCGATCTGGATCACCTCGCTGGGCGCACGCGAAGAGGTCAACGAGGCGGCGCATTCCTGCGGCGGCATCGTGCTGCATGACGTGATCAACAACACCTTCGCCAAAAAGGCGATCAGCAAGGGCGCGGATGGTCTGGTGGCCGTGGCCGCCGGTGCCGGTGGCCATGCTGGGATGCAGTCGCCGCTGGCCCTGATCCGTGAAATCCGCAGCTGGTTCGACGGGCCATTGCTGCTGTCCGGGTCGATCGCCACCGGCGAGGCGCTGTTGGCCGCGCGCGCCATGGGGGCCGATCTGGGCTATGTCGGTTCGGCATTCATCGCCACGGACGAGGCGAACGCCCAAGCCGAATACAAACAGATGATCGCCGACAGCGGGGCCGAGGACATCGTTTATTCCTCGCTCTTCACCGGTGTGTCCGGCAACTATCTGCGCGGCTCGATTGCGGCGGCGGGGATGGACCCTGACAATCTGCCTTCGGCGGATGCGTCGTCGATGAACTTTAGCGGTGGATCGTCCAAGCCCAAGGCATGGAAATCCATCTGGGGTGCGGGGCAAGGCATCGGTGCGGTCACATCCGTGGGGCCTGCAGCCGGTGTCGTTGACCGGATCGCTGCGGAATATCAGGCTGCGGGCAAACGCCTGGCCGCCGAGTTCACGGGTTAGGGCGCAAGCGATGGCCGAACTGTACCTGATCCGCCACGGACAAGCCTCGTTCGGGGCGGCCAATTATGACTGCCTGAGCGACAAGGGTCGGGCACAGTCCGCCGCCGTGGGCGACTGGCTGCGCAGCACCGGCTGGACGCCCGACCGTCTGGTCACCGGCACGCTGGAGCGCCAGCGCGATACGCTGTCTGCAATGGGCTATGACGGCGATGCGGAAGTGCACGCAGGTTTCGATGAATACGACTTTCACGACCTTCTGAAGGCCCGCTACAAGGGCGTGGTGCCCGAAATGGTCAGCAGTGATCGCAAGACCCACTTTCGTACCCTGCGTGACACGGTTCTGGAATGGCAGGCGGGCACGTTGACCGGCTGCGCCGAAACCTATGCGGAATTCTCCGAACGTACCGCGGCTGCGATGGCCCATGCCACCCGCGATGGCGCGCGCCAGGTGCTGGTGGTGTCATCCGGGGGAGTAATCGGGCAGCTGGTGTCCCGCGCGCTGGAAGCACCTGCGCGGATGATGATGGAACTGAACCTTCAGATCAAAAACACCGCCGTGACCAAGTTTGTCTTTTCAGGCACGCGCCATTTCGTGCATCAATTCAACGCCACACCGCATTTCGACACCGACCACGATTTGCTGACCTATAGCTGAGGGCAAACAGATGAGCCAAGACACACAGACGCTGGACCTGAAAGCGGTGGAATCCTATCTGGAGGCCCATCTGCCTGGGTTCAAAGGTCCCATCGAGGCCGACAAGTTCCAGCGGGGGCAGTCGAACCCGACCTTTTTGCTGAAAACGCCCGCGCGCAACTATGTGCTGCGCCGCAAGCCACCGGGGCAATTGCTGAAATCGGCGCACGCGGTCGACCGCGAGTTTCGCGTGCAATCCGCGCTGGCAGGCACCGACGTGCCCGTGGCAAAAATGCACCTGCTGTGCGAGGACTCTGATGTGATCGGGTCCGATTTCTACATCATGGATCATATCGACGGGCGCAATTTCAACATGCCTTCGCTGGACGAGCTTGAGAAAGCCGACCGGACTGCCGTGCTGGACGACATGAACCGCGTGCTGGCTGCGCTGCATGATGTGGACATTGATGCGGTGGGCTTGTCGGATTTCGGACCGCCCGGCAACTATTACGAACGCCAGATCGGCCGCTGGTCGAAACAGTACCGCGCCTCGGAAACCGTGGACGTACCTGCCATGAACAATCTGATGCAGGCGCTGTCACAGCAAATCCCCGCTGAGGACGGCCAGCGCACGCTGGTGCACGGCGACTATCGCATCGACAACATGATGTTTGAAAAGGATGGCACCAAATGTCTGGCGATCCTGGACTGGGAGCTGAGCACGATCGGCCATCCCTATGCCGATCTTGCCGCTGTCATCATGCAATGGCAAATGCCGGCAACGCCCGAAGGGCGCGGGCTGGCCGGGATTGACCGCACCGCACGCGGCCTGCCCACGGACGCCGAATTCGTTGCACGCTATTGCGAACGCCGTGGCATTGGTCCCATCGACAACTTTGGCTTTTACGTCGCTTTTTGTTTTTTCCGCATGACGGCGATTATCCAGGGCGTGCTGAAACGGGCGCTGGACGGCAATGCCTCGAACCCGGAGCGGGCGATGCAGATGGGGCAATATGTACCGCTGTTCGCTGAACACGGTCTTCAGGCGCTGGAGTCGAAAGGATGATTGATCCCGATCTCGCGGGCGAGGCCCTGGATGACAAGGACCGCAACTTTATCACCGCGCTTGCCCGCGGGCTCGACATCCTGCGCTGTTTCAAACCCGGCGAGAGCACGCTGACCAATCAGGACTTTGCCGCACGCACAGGGCTGCCCAAGCCCACCGTGTCGCGGTTGACCCATACGCTGTGCGTGCTGGAATATCTGGTCGCCGATCCGCGGTCGGGAACCTACCAGTTGGGGGCAGGGGTGCTGCGGCTGGGGTTTTCGGTGTTGTCGTCGATGGAAATTGTCGACCGCGCCCGTGACACGATGCGCGCCCTGTCAAACGGTCCCAACAGCTATATCACCGTCGCGTTGGCTGAAACCTATCAGACCGACGCAGTCTATGTGGCGGTTGAAAAGTCGATGGAAAACGTGTCGCTGACCATGCACGTAGGGGCACGGTTGCCAATCTTTCATTCGGCCATTGGCCGCGCGATGCTGGTGGGCATGGACGAGGAAGACCGCGCTGTCATGTTCGAGCGGACCAAGGCCAGAGACCCCGAAGGTCACGCGGGCCGCAAGGCGGCCTTTGCGCAGGCGCGCTCTGAGTACGAAAACCTTGGGTATTGCTGTAGCTACGGTGACTGGCGCCCCGATGTGAACGGTATTGCGGCCCCTGTGTTCGCGCTCAGCGGGCGCGGTGTCTATGGTCTGAACGTGGGCGGTCCGTCGTTTCATGTGAAGAAAAAGCACCTCGAGCGTGCCTATGGCAGAATGCTGGTGGATGCAGCGGCAAAGCTGAGCACGGGTGGCTGAACCCGCAGATGGTCGTGGGGTCAAAGAATCATAGTTTTGTGAAATTCGATTTTGCAGGGCGGAAACAACCACCCCAAAGCGACGCAGCGTCAAAATGTTGGGATCGCCATTTCCACCGCGAGAAATCTGTAAAATAAACCTGTTTCAGACGGCGTGAAATCTGCCGCGTTTGCCGCATTTTGAGGCAAGAATTCAAACCCCGTCATCGTCATTTTCGACAAGTATAATTTAGAAATATCATTTAATAACAAATAGGTATGAATATTCAACCTGTGCTTGAAGAGGCGCGCCTAATCGGTTCGCCTCCTGCGGGGCAAGGTGCCAAAATTTTGACCTCTTCAAAGCCGCGGAATTCGGTCCGGAACTTGTCCGCGCAGCGGTGTCGAAAGCTTGACTTATCTCACCAGTATGCAAGGCTTTTGGTACACCGACGCATAGCAAATACACGCAAGTGTAAGTCGGGGTATGTTCTAGGGAGGAACCTAATGCGTAAATCTATCAAGCTCGGCCTCAGCGCCGCGCTGGCGCTTTCCGTCAGCACAGCCGCTGTTTTTGCCGAAAATGTGAAAATTGCTTTCATTGATCCGCTGAGTGGCGGTTTTGCCGCAACCGGCATCAACGGCTTGCACCAATTTGAATTCGCGGCCGAAACACTCGTCAACGCCAAGGGCGGCGTTCTGGGCGGCGACATGTTCGAAATTCTGCCGTTCGACAACAAGGTCAGCCCGAAAGAATCCCTGATCCAGTTGCAGGTCGCGATTGATCAAGGCGCGCGTTACATCGTGCAGGGCAACAGCTCGGGCGTGGCGAACGCATTGACCGAAGCCATCGACAAGCACAACCGCCGCAACCCCGACAGCCAGGTTCTGTTCCTGAACTATTCGGCGGTCGATCCCGCGTTGACCAACGAAAAGTGCAACTTCTGGCACTTCCGGTTTGATCCGCACGCTGACATGAAAATGGCCGCGCTGACAGATATGATCGCCGAAAACCAGGACATCAAAAAAGTCTACGTTATCGGTCAGGACTATTCCTTTGGCAAAGCTGTGGCAGATGCTGCTGTTTCGATGCTGGCTGAAAAACGCCCCGACATCGAAATCGTGGGCAACGAGCTGCACCCGATTGGCAAGGTGAAGGACTTTACACCCTATGCCCGCAAGATTGTGGCCTCGGGTGCCGATGCCGTGATCACCGGCAACTGGGGCGCCGACATGCTGGGTCTGGGCAAGTCGATCCTCGAAAACGGCTTTGAAGGTCCGATCTACACCTACTACGCAGCTGCAGACGGCATCACCGCTGCCTTCGGCGAAAGCGGAGTGGATTCGCTGTATCTGGTTGCAGAAGGCGACGACAACCCGCCGTCCAAGCCTGAAGCACAAGAATACATTCAGGCGTTCAAGGCCAAGTACCCCGATGGCAACATGTCCCAGACGCGGATCACCAACGTGATCCAGATGCTGGCACAGGCGATTGACGAAGCAGGCACGGCAACCGACGTGGTCAAAGTGGCCAACGCGTTGGAAGACATGCACTTTACCAACAGCCTGTGGAGCACGGCCGACATGCACATGCGTCCCGAGGATCACCAGTTGATCCAGGACATCCACATCTTTGGTCATCAACCGGTGGAAGCACCCTATGACATGGACAATTCCGGCTATGGCCTGAAAGTCCAGTACACGGTTGAAAACGCATCCGCGGATATCGCAACCACTTGTGAGATGAAGCGTCCGTAAGGCACGTCTTTAGGCCCGTCCCTACAGTTTCGGGGGCGGGCCTTTTCACTCTAATATCGCCACATCCTACTTCGGAGGGACCCCGGATGGACCTCGTACTCGTCAACCTGATCGACGGGCTGGTGACCGGACTGCTGTTGTTTATGCTGTCTGCCGGTCTGACACTGATTTTCTCAATGATGGGCGTGCTGAACTTTGCCCATGCCAGCTTTTACATGTTGGGTGCCTATTTCGCCTACCAGATCAGTATTGCGCTGGGATTCTGGATGGGTCTGCTGATCGCACCCCTTATCGTCGGTGTCATTGGCGCCGGAGTCGAACGTTATGGCCTGCGCCGCGTTCACCAATACGGCCACGTGCCGGAGCTGATCTTTACATTCGGTCTGGCGCTGCTGATCGAGGAACTGGTGCAATTCATCTGGGGCCGCAACCAGATGCCTTACCAGATCCCCGAAGCGCTGAACTTTACCGCCTTTGCCATCTCGGGCAATTCGATCCCGGCCTATAAGGTGTTCATGATCTTCATCTCGGTCGCCATCTTTATCGGGCTGTTGTACGTGCTGACCAAGACGCGAGTCGGCATGATCATTCAGGCCGCGCTCAGCTATCCGCGCACGGTCGAAGCCTTGGGCCACAACGTACCGCTGATCTTCATGGGTGTGTTCGGTGTGGGCACAGCGCTGGCCGGTGTCGCCGGTGTCATCGCAGGGCCGGTTCTGGGGACGTTCCCCGGCATGGCCTTTGTGCTTGGCTCTATCGTGTTCGTGACCATCGTGATCGGCGGTCTGGGATCATTGTGGGGGGCGTTGGTGGCATCGCTGTTGATCGGCTGGATCACAACATTCGCCAAATCCTACAATATCCGCATGGAAGACATCCTGAACGGTATCGGCATTTCGACGCCCGAAAACGTGAGCGACAGCATGTTCCGCGACATCTGGGCCGTGACCAGCCCGCAAATCGCCGACATCCTTCCGTATATCCTGATGGTGCTGATCCTTATTTTCCGCCCCTACGGCCTGTTTGGGAACCGTGACGCATGAGCAATCCAATGAAAGAAAACCAGATCACCACCGATCCAAGCAAACCCGCCCAGCGGATGCGCGCCGGATCGCTGAGGATAGCCGCCTTGCCATGGGTCATTGCGGGGCTTGCCTTGCTGGTCATGCCCTTTGTGTTCAACGACAATTCGGCCATCACCATCATGAACCAGATGGCGATCACAATCATCTTTGCGCTGGCCTATAACATGCTGTTGGGGCAGGGCGGGATGCTCAGCTTTGGCCATGCGGTCTATGCGGGTGTCGGCGGCTTTGCCTGTATGCACGTCATGGCCAGCACTGACTTTTTCGAGATGCTGCCCTTGCCGGTGCTGCCGATCTTTGGCGGGCTGTTCGGCATGGGTCTGGCAATGATCGTCGGAAGCTTTTCGACGCGCAGCGCGGGCACAGTCTTTGCGATGATCTCGCTGGGTGTGGGCGAGCTGATCGCAGCCTGTTCGGTCATCATCGTCGCCTTCTTTGGCGGTGAAGAGGGTATCTCCGGCGACCGGACTTATGGTCTGCCGTTTTTCGGTATCGAATTCCTGCACCAGATCGAGGTCTATTACCTGATCGCCTTCTGGCTGATGGTGTCGGCGTTGTTGATGTACCTGTTCTCACGCACCCCTATCGGGCGCATGGCGAACGCGGTGCGCGACAACCCCGAACGGGCCGAGTTTCTGGGCTATTCCTCCCGTTGGGTGCGCTACTACAGCTTTATCTTCTCGGGCTTTTTCGCGGGTATTGCCGGTGGTCTGTTTGCCATCAACTATGAGATCGTAACCGAAGAGAACCTCAATACGGCTTCGTCCGGTGTGATCCTTCTGGTGACCTTCCTGGGTGGCGTCGGGTTCTTCTTCGGGCCGATCATTGGCGCGATTGCCTTTACGCTGCTGCAAACGGTGTTGTCGCTGCAAACGGATCTGTGGGCCTTTTATGCCGGTGTGCTGTTCCTTGCCACGGTGATGTTCTTCCCCGGTGGGCTGGCAGGGCTGCTGATGATGCACGTGCCTGCGATCAAGATGGGCAAGGCGTCAAAGCTGGTGGTGCCCTACATAACCACCCTGATACCGGCGCTGATCGGTATTCTGGGCCTGTCCGCGCTGGTCGAGATGACGTTCCACGTACGCCACTCTTCCGTGGGTGACGAGGAAATGACTGTCTTCTGGACCACGTTTGACAGCCACGACATCCTGCCGTGGGCGGTGGCAATCGGTGTGACCGTGGTGGCTTTTGCCGTCATGCGCATGATGCTGCCCACATTGCGCGCCGCATGGGCCGACGCCAACGCAACCAAGGCCAATACATCCAATGGAGGTGCCGCATGACCACCGCTGCACTTGAACTGAAGAACCTGCAGAAGAGTTTCGGCAAGACCGAGATCATTCGCGGGGTCAACCTGGCGGTTGGCAACAGCGAACGCCATGCAATCATCGGGCCGAACGGGGCGGGCAAGTCGACCCTGTTCAACCTGATCACCGGACGGTTTCCGCAAACCGCGGGCGAGGTGCTGCTGCACGGGCAGAACCTGGCGGGCAAGGCGCCGTTCGAGATCAACCGCATGGGGCTGAGCCGCAGTTTTCAGATCACCAACATCTTTCCGAAAATGTCGGTGTTTGAGAACGTCCGTTGTTCCCTGCTTTGGTCGATGGGCTACAAGTACAACTTCTGGTCCATGGTCGGGCGCAGCCGGGATCTGACCGAAGGGGCTGAACAGATCCTGGAACAGATCAACCTGACCAACCGGCGTGATCTGCCTGCGGGCACCTTGTCCTATGCGGAACAGCGTGCGCTGGAGATTGGCATCACCATCGCCGGTGGCGCCGACGTCATCATGCTGGATGAACCCACGGCCGGCATGAGCCATTCGGAAACCGACTATATCGTCGAGTTGATCCGCACCGTGACCGAAGGCAAGACCCTGATCATGGTTGAACATGACATGGGCGTTGTCTTTGGTCTGGCCGACCGGATTTCGGTGCTGGTCTACGGCGAGTTGATCGCCACCGGCCGCCCCGAGGACGTGCGCGGCGATCCCAAGGTTCAAGAAGCCTATCTTGGCGCTGCACTGGAGGCAGAACACTGATGCTCGAAGTCACCGATCTGCACGCCTACTATGGCAAATCACACATCCTGCAAGGGGTGAACCTGAACATTCAGGAGGGCGAGATCGTCGCCCTTCTGGGGCGCAACGGGGTGGGGCGTTCGACCACCTGCAAGGCGATCATGGGCGAGGTGGAGCCGCATGGTTCGGTCAAATTCCGGGGTCAGGAAATCGCCGGCAAGAAGGCATTCGAGGTGGCCAACCTTGGCATCGGATATGTGCCTGAAAACCGCGATATCTTTCCCGGCCTCACCACGCGGCAGAACCTGATCCTGGGCCTGAAGCCCGGCCAGAAGGATGGTGCCGGCCGCTGGGCCATGAACGACATGTTCGAGATGTTCTCGAACCTGCGCGAACGCGCGGATGTCGAGGCCTCGGTGATGTCGGGTGGTGAGCAGCAGATGCTGACCATGTGCCGCACGCTGATGGGCGATCCCGACCTTGTGATGATTGATGAGCCGACCGAGGGGCTCAGCCCGCAGATGGTGCAAAAGGTTGCCACGGTTCTGCAGGAGATCGCAAAGCGGGGCGTGTCGACATTGCTGGTTGAACAAAAGCTGTCGATCGCTTTGGACATTGCCCACCGCGTCTATGTGATGGGTCATGGTCAGGTGGTGTTCGAGGGAACGCCGCAAGAGCTGAAAGCGCGTGACGACGTGCGCAAGGAATGGCTGGAGGTCTGATCCTCTGGCGGTGCCGGGGGCAAGCCCCCCGGCGCTGCCGCGCCGCCCCCCAGAGTTTATCCGGCAAGACGAAGCCCCCGAGTTCATGCTTCAACGCAACGTCATACCCTGCATTTGGACTTTGACAGTGCTGTAATAGCCGTCACATTGGCACCAGATCGGAGGGCTGAAACGATGGCGGATCACACATGGATTACACGAACAGATCGCGGTGAGGGTATCGTTGAACTGGTTCTGAACCACGCGCCGGTCAATGCGCTGGAACCCGCGACGCTGATGGGGTTTCATAATGTTATGAATGACTTGTCTGCGGATGATGATGTGCGCGTGATCATATTGTCGTCGGGGTGCAAGGTGTTTTCCGCAGGGCTGAACCTGAAACAGGCGCAGCACTTTGATCTGGACGGGCAGCGCGCGATTGTGGACGCGTTGAACGACGGCTTCATGGCGCTTTTTGAATGTCCCAAACCGGTGATTTGCGCGATCAACGGACCCGCGATTGCGGGTGGATTGTTCTTCGTGCTGGCCTCGGACCACCGCATTTCCGTGCCGCACGCAAAATTCGGTCTGGCCGAGGTGCGGGTGGGCGTGGATTTCCCGGCTGGGCCGCTCGGGATCGCGCAGGAGATGCTGGATGCGAACATGACGCGTCGCCTGATGATGCGCGGGCGACCCATTGATACAAAAGCGGCTTTGGCTGCAGGGCTGATCGACGAGATTGTTGAGGCAGACACATTGGCGCAGGCGGCTTTGGACGCAGCGCGCGAGTTTGCCCAAATCCCGCCCGCGGCCTATGCCGCCGTCAAATTACAACTTCGGTCGGATGCCATAGACCGGACCAAAGCGGCCATTGCCGCCGAAACGGCTGCGAACCAACCGTGGTTCACAGATGAAACTGCTGCCGCCATGGCACGGATGATAGGATAAAACGCATGTCACCACTGGACCAAGCCCGATTGAACCGCATCAAACCCTGGATGCAAACCTATGTAGATGAAAAGAAATACCCGGGCTGCACTGTATTGCTAAAGCAGGGTGGCAAAGAGGTGTTCTATCACGAAGCCGGTCTGCGGGATGTGGCCGGTGGTGTGCCTTTTACCCGCGACACGGTGGCGCGTATCTATTCCATGACCAAGCCTGTGACCTCGCTGGCGCTGATGATGCTGGTGGAAGAAGGGTTGATCCATCTGGATGCGCCCCTGTCGGCGGTTCTGCCCGAGTTTGCCGAGATGTACGCGCTGGTCGAGGGGGCCACGTCGATTGATCAGGTCGAGCGGTGCGCCGTGCCGACGCTGCATCAGACCGTGACCCATACCGCTGGGTTCAGCTATCCGTTCAACCCCGGTGTGCTGCCCAAGGCGATGGAAGAGGCCAAGCTGATGTACGCGGCCTCGGAGGCCGGTCTTACGGAGGTCACGCGTAAGCTGGCAGAGCTGCCACTGGCGTTCCAACCCGGCACCCGCTGGGAATATTCGGTGGGCATCGACGTGATCGGCCGCGTGGTCGAGGTGGTGTCGGGGCAGACGCTGGATGCGTTCTTCAAGTCGCGTATTTTCGACCCGCTCGGCATGACCGAAACCGGTTTTGCCGTGCCTGATGGGGCATTGGACCGCTTCGCCGCGCTCTATACGCCGCTGGCTGCCGGGGCGATGTCGCTGGACAACGCAGGCGACAAAAGCGCCGATACGCTGCGCTGCGTCGATGTGGCCGAAAAATCGCCTTTCCGTGCGCCGAAAACCCTGTCGGGCGGCGGTGGGCTGGTCGGCACAATCGACGACTATATGCTGTTCTGCGAGGCATTGCGCACCGGTGGTCAGGGACTGGTGTCCGGCTCGACCCTGCGGTTCATGATGTCCAACCATCTGCCCGGTGACATTGCCAGCATGGGTCCGTCCAGCTTTGCTGAACAGCCGATGACCGGCATGGGCTTTGGCATCGGCGGTGCGACTGTGTTGACCCCCGCGCGGACCCGTACGCCATCGTCTGCCGGAGACTTCAGCTGGGGCGGCATGGCGTCGACCTTTTTCTGGATCGACCCGGTGCATGACATCTCTGCGGTGTTCTTCACCCAGCTCACCCCCTCCAGCAGCTATCCCGCACGTGCGGCGCTCAAGGCGCTGGTGCACGGGGCCTTGTCATGACCGATCGCCGTATTATCTGGACACCCACGCCCGAACGTATCGCCGATACGTCGATTGCGCGGTTTGAACGCTGGTTGCAGACCGAACGCGGGCAGACGTTCGCCGACTATGGCGAGATGTGGGACTGGTCGGTGACCGATCTGGAAGGGTTCTGGTCGGCGGTCTGGCAGTTTTTCGACATGCCCGCATCGGTGCCGCCCACGACATTTCTGGCCAAGAACCAGATGCCCGGTGCGGAATGGGGGCCGGGGGCGATGTTGAACTATGTCGATCATCTGCTGCGCCATGCGGATGCGCGGCCGGACGATGTGGCGGTGGTGGTGCAATCGGAAACCTTTGAACGGGTCAGCCTGACCTGGGCCGAGCTGCGCGCACAGGTGGCGTCGGTGGCGTCCCATCTGGCGGATATGGGCGTGGGGCAGGGCGACCGTGTGGTTGCGATCCTGCCCAACACACAGACGGCTGTGATTGCCTTTCTGGCGACGGCCTCGCTGGGTGCGATCTGGTCGCTGTGCGCGCCCGACATGGGGCATGTGGCGATCCTCGACCGGTTCACCCAGATCGAACCCAAGGTGTTGATTGCGCAGGACGGTTACACGCACGCGGGAAAGCCGGTGGACCGCAGCGCTGTGATCCAGCAGATCAGCGAGGGGCTCCCCTCGGTCACGGGGCGCATCATGGTGCCTGTCGCCCATACGCTTCCCGATGGTTGGATCGATTTCGCCACGCTCACGGATCGCGCGGCGACGCTGGAAAGCCGTCAGGTGCCGTTCGAGCATCCGCTGTGGATCGTCTATTCGTCCGGCACCACCGGCAACCCCAAACCCATCGTGCACGGGCACGGCGGCATCGTGCTGGAATCAGCCAAACAGTCGCTGCATCAGGATCTGGGACCGCAGTCGCGTTACGCTTGGTTGACCTCCTCTGGTTGGATCATGTGGAATTCGCAATTCTCTGCGCTGGGTCAGGGGGCGATGCTGGCGATGTATGACGGCGCGCCGCATTACCCGGATATGGGTGTGATCTGGCGGTTCGTCGCGGACGAAGGGTTGACGTATTTCGGTGCGGGGGCCGCGTTTTACGCGGGCTGCCTGAAGGCCGGGATCACGCCGCGCACTGATGTCGACCTGTCGGCATTGCGCGCGCTGGGGTCCACTGGATCGCCACTGTCCGAGGATGCCTACAACTGGATTTATTCCGAAGTGAAAGAAGACCTCTGGCTGGCCCCAATCTCGGGCGGCACCGATCTAGCGGGGGCCTTTGTGCTGGGCCATCCCGGGATGCCGGTGCGCGCGGGCGAGATGCAGTGCCGCGCGCTTGGCAATGCGGTGCGTGCCTATGACGAAGAGGGCAACGAACTGATCAGTGCCGTGGGCGAGCTGGTCTGCACCCAACCGCTGCCATCGATGCCGCTGTATTTCTGGGGGGATGACGACGGCAGCCGCCTGCATGACGCCTATTTTGACACCTATCCCGGCATCTGGCGGCACGGTGACTGGATCGAGATCAACGCGCGGGGCGGTTCGGTGATCTATGGCCGGTCGGATGCCACGATCAACCGCAAGGGGCTGCGCATGGGGTCGGCCGAGATTTATCAGGCGGTCGAAGGGCTGCCTGAGGTCATGGACAGCCTAGTGGTCGATCTGGAATTTCTGGGCCGCGAAAGTTTCATGCCGCTGTTCGTGGTGCCCGCCAAGGGGCAGGTGCTGGATGATGCGTTGAAAGACAAGATCAACAATGCCATCCGCACAGGCGTCTCGGCGCGGTTCGTGCCCAACGAGATTGTCGAAGTGGCCGACATTCCGCGCACGCTGTCGGGTAAAAAGCTTGAAGTTCCGGTGAAAAAGCTGCTTTTGGGCGGTGATCCGGCCCGTGTCGTCAACCGCGACTCCATGGCCAACCCGAACAGCTTCGACTTTTTCATCGACTACGCAAAGGCCCGCGCCACATGACAGATGCCCAGGAAACCCTGCTGAACCTGCTGGAAATCGAACAGCTCGAGGTCGATCTGTTTCGCGGGACGGGGCAGGGTGGCGAAACCTCGACGCGGATTTTTGGCGGTCAGGTGGTCGCGCAGGCGCTGGCGGCCGCCTATGGCACCGTGCCCGACCGGCTGTGTCATTCGCTGCATGCCTATTTCATCCGTCCGGGCGATCCTGAGATTCCGGTGATCTACCAGGTGGACCGCGCCCGCGACGGCGGCAGCTTTACCACGCGGCGCGTGGTGGCGATCCAGCACGGCAAGCAGATCCTGAACATGTCGGCCAGCTTTCACGTAGACGAGCCGGGCCGCCATCACCAGCACCCGATGCCACAGGTGTCGGGCCCCGAAAACTGGCCTGACCGCAACGTCCTGCGGGCCGAGGAACTGGACCGCGTGCCCGAGCACCGCCGTGCCGATTTCATGCGGCCGCGCCCTATCGAGCTGCATGATGTCGAACCGCGCGACATGTTCGAGCCCGAGATTGTTTCGGACGAAAACCATTCATGGTTCCGCATGTCCGCGGCCAAGGGATCCAGCCCTCAGATGCAGCATTGCATGCTGGCTTATGCCTCTGACATGAACCTGTTGGGATCGTCGCTGCGTCCGCACGGGCTGACGTGGATGAATGGCAAGGTGATGACGGCCAGCCTGGACCACGCCATGTGGTTCCACGCGCCGGTGCACTTCGAAAACTGGCATTTGTACACGATGGACAGCCCCTGGACCGGCGGCGCACGCGGCTTTAACCGGGGCAGCATCTATGACCAGAACGGAACCCTTGTGGCCTCGACCGCCCAAGAGGGGCTGATCCGCGAAATTACACCGCGCAAACCTTAATCAAGGGCCGCGGACGCAGATGCGCCGCGACCCTGTGCGCCATCATCCAAAGACGAAAAAGCACAGCTTGTTGTTGTCCGCATCCCGCACGTAAGCGCCGTAGAAACGGTCCGGGATACGCTGACCGGGTGCGCCGTCATCCGTGGCGCCCAGTTCAATCGCACGCGCATAGATCGCGTCGACCTCTTCCTTGCTGTCGGCCACAAAGGCGACCATCGTGCCGTTGCCCGAGGTGGGGGGCTGTTTGTCATAGGGTTCGCACACCGCCAGCATGGGCTGTCCGCGTCCGGTGCTGATAAAGGCGATGCGGCCCATATCGGTGACGATTTTCGCGCCCTTGGACGCAAAAAGCTCTGAGTAGAATGTCTTGGCGGCGTCCATATCCGACACGCCAAGCGTGGTGTAACCGATCATAACTCTGTCCTTTGACGAGAAACGCGGACGATTGTGGCATCGTCCGCGTGGTTGAAGTGACGTGTTCAGGCGTCGTTGAATTGACCAAACCTGCGGTTCAGCTTGCGCATTCCGCCGATCCAACGGTCGTAGTTTTCGGTCTTGTTGCGCATATATCCCATGACTTCGGGATGCGGCAGAACCAGAAAGGTCTCGTTGCGGATTGTCTCGATGCAAGCCTGTGCGACCACATCCGGCTCCATCATGCCGTCGATGGCTGCGACGTGGTCTTCGTGACCGCGGGTCATTTCGGTGCGCACCGCTTGCGGGCACAGGACCGAAACCTTGATCCCCTGATCGCCGTAGGTCATCGCCAGCCATTCCGCCAGACCGACAGCCGCGTGTTTGGTCACACCATAAGGGGCGCTGCCCACCTGGTTCAGCAGACCCGCCGCAGACGAGGTGTTCAGCAGATAGCCGCCACCGCGTGCCGTCATCAACGGCACCAGCTTGCGCGCGGCCCAGACATGGGACATCACGTTGATTTCCCAGATCCGTTGCCAGCCGTCATTGTCGACCTCGACCCCGCCCGCAATGGAGATACCGGCGTTCGAGCAGAACAGGTCAATCGGGCCGACCTCGTCCTCGACACGGTCGATCATCGCGACGATCTGCTTTTCGCTGGACACGTCGACTTCGATGGCCAGACCGTCGATGCTGTTGGCGGTCTCGTTGGCCCCTTTGAAATCGCGGTCTACACAGATGACAATGGCGCCTTCACCGCTATAGGCCACACACATGGCGCGCCCGATACCGCTGGCGGCACCGGTGACGACAACGATTTTATCTTTCAGTTCCATCGTCTTATGTCCACATGTTCGAACCGCCACAGACGGTCAGCGCCTGTCCGGTCATGTATTTGCTGGCATCCGACGCCAGATAGACGGCCAGACCACCGAAATCGTCAGGCTCGCCCAGACGGCGCAACGGGATTTCGCCCTGAATGCGCTTTTCGACCTCCGGGTTGTCCCACAGTTCGCGGGCAAAGTCGGTTTTGACCAATCCGGGGCAGATCGCGTTGAACCGGATGCCTTGCGGCCCGAATTCCTGTGCCAGATTGCGCACCAGACCGATCAGCGCCAGCTTCGACATGCCGTAGGTGCCCAGCATTTCCGACGGTTTGAACGCGCCGATGGATGACGTGAACATCATTGAACCAGCGCCCTTTTCGATCATGTCGGGGGCGACCATCGTGGCCAGCCACTGGTTCGACAACACGTTGGCGTTCATCGTCTTGTGATAGGCATCGTCCGGGATCTGCGAGGTCTTGCCGTAATAGGGGTTCACACCCGCGTTGCCGACTACGATGTCGATGGGCCCCGCGATCTTGCGGGTCTGGTCGACCAGCGCCTGAAGCTGGTCCTTGTAGCCCACGTTGCAGGCGACACCGTGGGCGCGCGTTGCGCCCACAGCCTTGTTGATGTCAGCGGCGGCTTCGTCCAGTTGATCCTGCTTGCGTGCAGAGATCACCACGGTTGCGCCATGTTCGGCCAATGCGGTGGCCATCGCCAGCCCCATGCCCTTGGACGCGCCCGTCAGAAGCGCCACTTTGCCGGTCAGATCGAACATCTTGCTCATGGTCCCGAAAACACCTTGCCCTGGGTCTTGCCGTGCGCGGCAAGCTGTCGTTCGTTGCTTTCCTGGAACTCGGCCACTTCGGCACGGGCGACGACGTGGTGGTGTACCTCGTCAGGACCATCCGCAAAGCGCAGCGTGCGCTGGCCGGTGTACATATTTGCCAAAGGCGACCATTGCGACAGACCTGTGGCACCGTGCACCTGCATCGACTGGTCGATGATCTGGCAGACCTTTTCGGGCACCATCGCCTTGATCATGCTGACCCAGATGCGGGCCTCTTTGTTGCCCAGCACGTCCATCGCCTTGGCCGCTTTCAGAACCATCAGGCGCATCGCCTCGATCTCGATCCGTGCGCGGCTGATGGTTTCCATGTTCTTACCAAGGTCGACGATCCGCTTGCCGAACGCCTTGCGGTTGATCGCGCGGTCCATCAGCAGGTCCAGCGCTTTTTCCGCCTGACCGATCGAACGCATGCAGTGGTGGATACGGCCCGGTCCAAGGCGCACCTGGCTGATTTCAAAGCCACGGCCTTCGCCCCACAGGATGTTTTCCTCGGGCACGCGCACGTTGGTGAACTTGATGTGCATGTGACCGTGCGGCGCGTCGTCATGGCCAAAGACATGCATCGGCCCGAGGATTTCAACACCGGGGGTGTCGATGGGCACAAGGATCTGGCTCTGCTGGCGGAAGGTTTCCGCGTCGGGCGAGGTTTTGACCATCACGATCATGATCTTGCAGCGCGGATCGCCCGCACCCGAGATATAATATTTCTCGCCGTTGATGACCCATTCGCCGTTTTCCAGCACGGCCGAGGTCGAGATGTTCTTGGCGTCCGACGAGGCAACATCGGGTTCGGTCATCGCAAAGGCCGAACGGATTTCACCGGCCAGAAGCGGCTTCAGCCATTTGTCTTTCTGCGCCTGGGTGCCGACACGTTCCAACACTTCCATGTTGCCGGTATCGGGCGCCGAACAGTTCAGCGTTTCGGGTGCCAGCGGGCTTTTGCCCAGCTCGGCGGCAATATAGGCGTAATCGAGGTTCGACAGGCCTTCGCCGGTTTCGGCGTTGGGCAGGAAAAAGTTCCACAGCCCCGCGTCACGGGCCTTTTGCTTGACGCTTTCCAGCAGCTCCAGCTGACCCGGCGCATAGGACCAGCGATCGGCGCGGCCTTCGCCCAGACGATAGAATTCTTCGGTGATCGGATCGACGTTGTCACGGATGTGACGGATGACCGCGTTCAGCAACGGTTTGTTGCCCTCGGACATCTCAAGGTTGTTCATTTCCGGCGTTGATTTTGCCATGTTCGGCCCTCTCTTTCAATTTCTATCGGTTGACCCAATTGGGTTTGCGTTTCTCGACAAAGGCGGTGACGCCCTCGCGGTGATCTTCGGTTTTCATCAACCCGCCCAGCACCTCGTAGCTGTAGGCCAGGCTGTCATCCAAACCCTCGGCGCGGGCCATTTCGTTCAACACACGTTTGGTGGCGCGCACGGACGAGGGTGATTGTGATGCAATGTCCTCGGCCATCTTCATGGCGGCGTCCATCAGTTCGGCCTGCGGCACAACCGCGTTCAGGATGCCGTGGCCCAGCGCCTCGGTCGCGTCCATGTGGCGGCCGGTGAACAGCAATTCGTTCGCCTTGGTCCGCGACATGAACCGCGACAGACGCTGCACGCCCCCTGTGGCGGCGAAAAAGCCGACCTTGACCTCGGGCAGGGCATAGGTGGAGTTGTCCGCCCCGATGATGATGTCGCAGGCCAGCGCGGTTTCAAATCCGCCGCCCATGGCAAATCCATTGACGGCGGCAATCACCGGCTTGTCCAGATCAAAGCGTTTGCTGAGACCGGCAAAGCCGCTGTCGGGGATTTTGCCGCCCTTGCCGGAGGCACTGTATTTCAGGTCGTTGCCTGCCGAGAATGCCTTGTCGCCCGCACCGGTCAGCACAGCGACCCACAGGTCGTTGTTGTCGCGGAAATCGTTCCAGATCGCGTCCATTTCCATATGCATCGGCGGATGCACGGCGTTGTAAACCTCGGGGCGGTTCATGGTCACGATCAGGATCGGACCACGGACCTCGGTGGTTCCGAATTCAGGCATGTGCTTTGTCCTTTCCCAGACACGCAGCTTGCAGGGCGCGGCGGTCAATCTTGTCGGTGGTGCCACGGGTCAACGGCTCGGACTGGAACCAGAAATGCTCGGGCACTTTGAATTTGGCGATGTGATGGCGCAGGAATGCTTTCAGGTCTTCCTCGTCAGCGGTCTGCCCGGGTCGCAACTGAACAGCCGCGCCCACAACCTCGCCCAGACGGTCGTGCGGGACGCTGAACACACAGGCCTCGGCCACGGCGGGATGGCGGTGCAACGCGCCCTCGACATCCAGACAGGCGATGTTCTCGCCACCGCGAATGATGATGTTTTTCTTGCGGTCCACGATGGTGACAATGCCCTCGGCGTCAATGAAACCCAGATCGCCGGACCGCAGCCAGCCATCTTTCAGCACTTCGGCGGTGGCTTCGGGCTTGTTCAGGTATTCGCGCATGTTGCAGGGGCTTTTGACAGTGATCTCGCCCACGTCGCCCACGGCGACGGGGTGGCCTGCATCATCCAGAAACTGAAGCTCCTGAACCGCGGGGTACAAGCGACCAACCGCACCGGGACGCTCAAGGTATTCGTCCCCCAGCATGCCGATACCGATGGCATTGGTTTCGGTCATGCCCCAGCCGGTTGCGACGGCTGCATTCTTGAATGTACCTGCAATCTCGGCCACTTGTGCCGCGGGACGTTTGGCCCCGCCGCTGCCGATATAGGTCAACAACGGCAACTCCTCGCCCATTTCGCGGGCAGCCACCACCAGATCGGCGGACTGTGTCGGCACCCCCAGAAATCGCGTGATCTTTTCGTCGCGGATCAACTCGACCGCCTTGCGTGCGTCCCACTTGGGCATCACCACGATCTTGGCACCCGCCGGCATGCTCAGCATAAAGCTGGGGTGCGTGGCGGTCACATGGAACAGCGGTGTGACGATCAACACGGCAGGGCGCGGAGCCACGGCGTCGGGGTCTTCTGGCGGGTCGATCAGCGGGCCCATGACAAAGGTCAGCAGCCACGAATAAACAGCATTCACGACGCCGCGGTGGGTTTGCACCACACCCTTGGGTTTGCCGGTGGTCCCCGAGGAATACATGATCGCAAAGTCGTCGTCGGTGTCGATGGTGACATCAGGTGCCGCGACTTCGCCCAGCCCCTGCATCAGGTCGGTGTAGCGCAGCGGCGTTTGCGCATCGCGCGTGCCGATGATCGTCAGCCCCAGCGCCTGTTCGATCGGGGCCAGCCGTGCGGCGCGGTCGCCATCGGCCAGAACCAGCTTGGCCGCGCTGTCTTGAAGGGCATAGTCCAACTCTTCGGTGGTCCACCAACCGTTCAGGAACACCACAACACCGCCGAGCGAGGCAATCGCCATCATGCCCAGCAGCAATTCGGGGCTGTTGCGCATGGCCAGCGCCACCCGCGTGCCCCGCGTCACGCCGAACCGCGTCGCCAGCACATGGGCCAGCCGGTTCACATCGCCAATGAATGCATCATAGGTCCAGCGTTCGCCCTCGAACACCAGATATTCCGCCGCACCGTTGTCCATCGCTTCGCGGCTGTTGCGCATCATGGCGGCAACATCTCCGGGAATATTCTTGTATACGGTGTAATCGACGCCGCGAATATTGGTGGTGGTCAGCTCGAAGGTCGGGTTGGTGGCGGTCACATGGGCCGCGGCCTGATCATAGCTCATAGCAGTCATCGCAGGCCCGCCGTGCGGCTTGCGTACATGGAAACGGCCATGTGAATCCTCCCATTTTTGTGGACCGGGACTTCCTCCTTCCCGGTTCCTCAGGGTCAACCCTAGGCCCAAAAGAACGCACTGCCAATACCGCAGAATGGAATTGCGTTTCGCTGCGACGTAAGGTCAGAAAAACCGCCGATGGGGAAAACTTCGCGTTTACGTTGCGTTGACAACAGGCCGCCCGCACGTGACAAGTTGACGGGTACACTGACGCCGCAAAAGGCCGCCCGCTATGACAGTTAAGACGATTTCCACCACCGCTTTCAATGACCAAAAACCGGGAACTTCGGGCCTTCGCAAAAAGACGCGCAGCTTCATGGTGCCGCATTATCTGGAAAATTACGTAGCGGCGACCTTCACCGCGATTGGCGGTGGCTCGGGCAAATCATTCGTGCTGGGCGGGGACGGTCGATTCTTCAACCGTGAGGCCATTCAGACGATCCTGAAAATGGCCGCAGCCCAGGGCGCTGCAAGGGTCATCGTGGGGCAGGGCGGTTTGCTGTCGACACCCGCAGCCTCGCACCTGATCCGCCTGAACGGTGCCGACGGCGGTTTCATCCTGTCGGCCAGCCACAACCCCGGCGGCATCGACGCGGACTTTGGCCTGAAGTTCAACGCGGCCAACGGCGGCCCTGCGTCCGAGGCGCTGACGGCCAGGATCTACGACGCGACGCTGGCAATCGAGAGCTATGATGTGGCCGATGTGGAGGATGTGAACCTCGACACGGTTGGTCAGACGCAGATCGGCGATATGGTCATCGACGTGGTGGATCCTGTGGCCGACTACGGCGACCTGATGGCCAGCCTGTTCGATTTTGACGCGATCCGCGCGCTGTTTGCAGGCGGGTTCACCATGCGGTTCGACGCCATGCACGCGGTCACGGGACCATACGCCCACGCGATCCTCGAGGATACGCTGGGCGCGGCCAAGGGCACCGTTGTCAACGGCATCCCGTCCGAGGATTTCGGCAAGGGTCACCCCGATCCCAACCCGATCTGGGCCAAGGATCTGATGGACCTGATGCTGTCAGACGCAGCGCCCGACATGGGCGCAGCCTCGGATGGCGACGGTGACCGCAACATGATCGTGGGGAAGGGCACTTATATCACGCCCTCGGACAGTCTGGCGATGTTGGCGGCCAACGCCCATCTCGCACCGGCCTACCGGGACGGGATCGCTGGCATTGCCCGCTCCATGCCCACCAGCGCCGCCGCCGACCGGGTGGCCGAGGCGTTGGGGGTCCCGTGTTTTGAGACGCCGACGGGCTGGAAGTTCTTCGGCACACTGCTGGACGCGGGCCGCGTGACCATCTGCGGCGAGGAAAGCGCCGGCACCGGATCGCATCACGTGCGCGAGAAAGACGGTCTTTGGGCGGTTTTGCTGTGGCTGAACATTCTGGCTGCACGCGACATGACCGTGGCGCAGGTTCAGGCCGACCATTGGCAGCGGTTCGGGCGCAATTACTATGCGCGCCATGACTACGAAGCAGTCGAAAGCGCGCGCGCCGAGGCGATGATGGCCCATCTGCGCGGGCAACTGGACACTTTGGCAGGGCAGAGCTTTGCCGGGCTGACGGTCACAAAGGCAGACGATTTTGCCTATACCGATCCCGTTGACGGATCGACAAGTGCCGCTCAGGGCATCCGCTTGTTCTTCGAGGGCGGCGCGCGCGCCGTGTTCCGCCTTTCGGGCACTGGCACCGAAGGGGCGACCATCCGGCTTTACCTTGAGCAGTTCATTGGAACCGGAGATCACACCGCCCCTGTGGATCAAGTGCTGGATCAGGTGCGCCGGGCGGCGCTTGAAATCAGCGATCTGCCTGCTTTGACAGGGCGCACCGCCCCCGACGTGAAGACCTGAGGCACACGGCAAAGGTGCAAATTTCCCTATGAATTTCCACTGTTTGCGTCGGGATTTACGCTTTACATCTCGCAACTGCGTCTTTTAACCTACGTCTATTCTGGCAGGTCTTTGCTCAAAGACCGCAAAAAACCAATAGGCGATTGACGTGTTTGAAAACTGGCGAAAGGTCTCAACTCCACGGGCCCAATCGGTCATTTATCCGGTCGAAATCTCGCAATGCCGCATTTCCGAACAGATGTGGGTGCCCAAGGGGTCCATCGCTTATGAGTTGCGCGATGCCAACGGACGCCGCATTGGCCTGAAGGCGCCCTATGACGGATTTGTGCATCCGTTTCTGGCCGTGGGTCAAACCATCGACAGCCCCGCCGTCGCCTTTTATGTGGTGCAGGCCGAAGAGGGGGCCGAACTGGACAGTGAAGGGCGCGTTCATCATGCGTCCAATGCCGACTACGCCCCTTCGGGTGACGCGGACGTCGCCGAAGATGACCAGTGGGAAGACGAAGAGCTGGGCGAGGAGCTGCCCAACGGCACGACGCTGGGCAACGGGCAGTATACCATCAAACGCTATATCGCGGCGGGCGGTTTCGGCATCACCTATTTCGCCGAGGACAACCTGGGCCGATCCGTGGTCATCAAGGAGTGCTTTCCTGCCTCGATCTCGCGCCGACGGGATACCCGCGTCAGCGCCGCGACCCGCGACCAGCAGCCGACGCTGCGCAAGTGCATCCGCCTGTTCGTGAAAGAGGCGCGGGTGCTGGCGCAGCTGCACCACCCCAATATCGTGGGCGTCAAAGGCTGTTTCGAGGAAAACGGCACTGCCTATATGGTGCTGGAACGTGTGCACGGCCGTGACATCGACTGGAACCTTGAGCATAACCGCGAGGCGTTGACGCCCGAGTTCGTGGAATTTCTGGCGCGCACGATGCTGGACACGCTGCGCGCGGTTCATGACGCCGGAATGCTGCACCGCGATGTGTCGCCCGGCAATATCATGATCGACGAGAACAGCCAGCCGATGCTGATCGACTTTGGCGCGGCGCGTGCCGAAGTGACCAAGGCCAGCCGTGCCGTGTCGACGCATCCTGTGGTCAAGGACGGCTATTCCCCGAATGAGCTGTATATCGCAGGTGCCTTGCAGACACCTGCGACCGACCTCTATGCGCTGGCGGGCACATTGTACCACGTGATCACCGGGGACGTGCCGCCCGCTGCGGACATGCGCCAGCACATGAAATCAAACGGCGAGGCGGACCCTTACGTGCCCCTGTCGGGGCAATATCCCGATCAGGCGCAGGGCCTGTTGTCGGCCATCGACAAATGCATGTCCCTGCGCATCGCCGACCGCTGTCAGACGGCCGCCGAATGGCTGGCGATGATGGACACAAAGGCTCCGGCAAGGGACGGGGCCAAAGCCGCAGAGGTAAAAAAGGCCAAATCTGCCTCCGAAAAGGCCGCGCCTGCAAAAGCCCCGTCGCTCACGGCCTTTCTGGCAACTGCATTGTCGCGCCAGAACTCGGGTGCTTTGAACAAGACACCGCTGGTGGCCCCCGAAACCCTGCGTGACTGGGCGCGCGACCTGATCGAAAAGGCGCGGCTGTTTCACGGCAGCAACAAGGCCTTTGGCCTGTTGACGCCGGATGATTTCACCGTGGTTGATGGCAAGCATCTGACACTGCGCCTGGATTTCGAGCCGGTGCCGATGTCGGCCAAGATAGATGCCGCAGACGTGCCTGCAGCGATGACCCGCTATGTCGCGCCAGAGCTGCTGGCGGCGGATGTGGCAGTATCGCAGGCATCGGATGTCTATGCGGTTGCCGCGATCCTGTTCGCCTGCCTGACCGGTCGTCCGCCCGCCGCCGACGCCGCGCGCAAGATCCCCGCCACGATGTTCGGCCCCAAGCCGTTGTTCGACACCATCGACGCGGCGCTGAGCCCCAGACCCGGACAGCGCCCGACCCTGGACGCCTTTGCACGGTTTACGACCCTTTCGACACGCGACGCCGAAACGGGAAAGGCGGCCGACAAGGCAATACCAAAGGCGCAGCCCAAGCCGCGCGCCAACGCCAAGGATACCGCGAAGGCATCCCCGAAACAGACCGCGTCTGCGGAACACCCGACCGGGTTCCTGTCGTGGATCACATTGGTCATGACCGGGGCCCTGATCCCGTTGGCGGTGGCATCGGTGGCGAATGTATTTACCTTTGGCGACCCGCTGTATTCTTTTGAAACCTTGCGGCTCTTCATCGGAGAGACCTTTGGCGTGGATGGCGATGTGCCGTGGTTCGCGGCGGTGTTGCTGGCGCTGAGCGGTGTGATCTTTGCACTGATCACCCGTCAGGCCCGCAAGGTGCGCCCGGCGCCTGAACGGCGCTGGCTGCCCGTTGTTTCGGCCTTTCTTCTGGGGTTCCAGATCCTGCCCGTTCTGCTGGCCGAACAGGTCTATACCGAGGCCCCCTCGCACCATGAACTTTTGCTGAGCGTCGGCTTGGGGGCGGTTTTTGCCCTTGTGGCCGTATTCCTCTTTCGTCCGAAACCCGCCGCCTGAGGCGATCACAAGCCCCTCCTTGGGACCGAATTAAAAAGGAAAGACAGATGGTAAATAAACAGTTCTACCGCTCGTCGGACCTGCCTGATGCCGAAGGCAGTGCCTCGAAGAAAACACGGCCCATCGGCGACAACGCAGGGCGCGGCGCGGCGACCACACCAGCCGAAGAGATGCGGATGACGCCCGACCCGGAAGCCACCGCGCGCAAGAGCCCGCCCAAAACGCGTCCCCTGGGCCATGGCGGCAGCCGCGCGGAAGCAGCCCCGATGATGGACGCCGACGACGACAGCCTGCCCGTGGTTGGTTGGCTGGTGGTCTACAAGGGGCCCGGCCGCGGCAAGGCCGTGCAACTGGTCAACGGCATGAACGCGATCGGGCGCGGCGACGATCAGGCCGTGCAGGTGGATTTCGGCGATGAGAGCATTTCGCGCGGCACCCATGCCTATGTGATCTACGACGACGAGGAACGCAATTTCCACGTCAGCCACGGCGGCAAGCAGAACCTTGTGCGCCTGAACGGCAAGCCTGTGCTGAATTCGGAACCGCTGGCCAATGGTGACAACATCCGTCTGGGGGCCACGACCATGCGGTTCTGTGCGCTGTGCGGGCCCGATTTCGACTGGTCCGACGCATGAGCAAGGCGCGGTTTCATTACGACACGGCCTTTGCGCTGTCGCAGGGCGGGCGGGACTATCAGGAAGACTGCCTGCTGTCCGCCTTTGGCGGTGGCGCGGCGCAGGGCTTTGCCGTTCTGGCCGATGGCATGGGCGGGCAGGCGGCGGGCGACGTCGCCTCGCAACTGGTCGCCTATGAGGTCGCGTTCGACCTGCAAAACCGTCTGCGCGACGGGCCGGGGGCCGAGAACGGTCTGCCTGCAAGCCTGCGCGGCATGGCGGATCGTGCCAATGAAACCATCGCCGACAATGTCGAACACAACCCCGACCGCGAGGGCATGGGGGCCACGCTGCTGGCCACCGTCATGTTCCAGAACCGGCTTTATTGGGTCTCTGTGGGGGACAGCCCGCTGTACCTCTACCGCGACGGCGCGCTGCGTCAGATCAACGAGGATCACTCCATGGCCCCGATCATCGCCAAGATGGTCGAGGATGGCGAGCTTGATCCAGAGGCGGCGCTGAACCACCCCAACCGCAATGCGCTGACCTCGGTGCTGATGGGGGGCAAGGTCAAGCTGAAGAACGCGCCCGAGGCGGCCACCGAACTGCAACAGGGCGACGTGGTGATTGCCGCCAGCGATGGGCTGCAATTCCTGTCCGATGCGATGATTGCCGAGGTTCTGGCCGAACAGGCAGATGCGTCGTCGCAGCAGATATGCACCGCATTGATGCAAGCGCTCGAGGCGCTGGACGATCCCGATCAGGACAACATCGCCATTCTGGTGCTGCAACTGGCCCGCCAGACCGACATGCCGCCACCACCACGCGGACGGCCCCAGCAGATCACCCGCGAACGGCCCAAAGCCGCTGCCGCCGCCGTGCGCAGCGTCGAGACCTTCATGCCCGAGCCGGACCCGGAGCAGATCAAACAAGCCGCCCCGCAGCCCGCAGCGCCTGCGGGGCAGGCCACTTCGTCCAAGCTGCCGCTGGCCTTGATCGCCGGCGTTATCGTGGCCGCACTGGTCGTTCTGGTGCTGGCCTATCTCTTTATTTTCAGCCGCCCCGGGCCGGGTCGGATGCAAATGTCTGAATACCCCGTGACATCGGAACGTGCGTCCGCAAGTGCCGCCCGCGAAACGGATAAACACCTTGGCTATGACCAGAACCGGAGCATGAGCAGTGGCAGATAACATCTTTTTTCGCGCACCAAAGGCGGTGGCGCTGCTCACCGCTTTGGCCCTGTGGTTGCCTCAGGTGGGCACGGCGCAAACCCCGCCGCTGGACTGTCGCGCGACCGAGGACGGGGGGCATGATTGCACCGTCTTCTTTCCCGGTGGCACGGACATCACCGACACCACGCTGACGCTGTCCGACGGCACCGAAGTTGAGCACAGCTTCACCGCCGAGCCGAACGAACTGCAAGCCCCCGATGCGGATACGCCGCGTGTGCTCTTCCTGGCCTTCGACACCTCGAACCCCGCGCGCGCCGCGATCTTGCGCCAATCGCTCGACAGCGCCTGGGCGCTGGTCGAACTGGTGCCGCCGCAAACCCCGATTGGTCTGGGCACCTTTGACGAAAACTTTGCCGAAGTGCAGGCGCCCACAACCGACCGCGACGTGCTGCAACAGGCCATCGCCGGCATCAAGGCCAACGGGCAGACCACCAACCTCTACGAGGCGACGCTGGACATACTCAACATATTGCCAGCCGCGCCTGACGGGCGGCGCGACATCGTGTTGTTCTCTGACGGCAATGCAGAAGACACCGCCTTTACCCTGAACGACGTGTCCGAGCGGGCGCGAAAGTTGGGCGTGCGGGTCAACGGGCTGGGTGCAGTGCTGCGCGCCAGCGAAACGAAATACACCCAGACGCTGGAACGGATGGCCGAAGAAACAGGCGGGCTGTATTTCGGCACGGCCCCCGGCAACGCCAATTTCGACAACGAGGACCTGAGCCGGATTGCGCAACTGGGCGAAGGCGTGGGTGTTGTCAGCTTTGACGCGGGCTTTGTCCGCGAGGGCACGCTTGTGCTGACCACCGCAACGGGGCGCACCCTGCGTTATCAGATCGCACCGGTCGGGCCGGATGCGGCCGAGGAAGAGGCCGCCGAGGAGCCGCAGCAGGAACCCGCTGCGACGCTGATCGACAACATCCCGCTGGCTGGGTGGATTGCCGGCGGCGCGTTGCTGTTCCTGATCCTGCTGCTGGGCCTGCGCGGTCGTCGCAAATCGCCACAGCCCGAGATGGCGCGGCCAGACCCGACACCGATGCCGGACACCGTGCCAACGCCCGATCCGGTCAAGGTCTACGGCGTGCTGACCACCGCAAACGGTGACGAGCTGTATCTGACCTCGTCCATCTCTACGCTGGGCCGTTCCGAGGACGCGGACATCATTCTGGACGATCCATCCGTGTCACGCCGCCATGCGACAATTTCGGTCACCGGCGACGGTGCCATGCAAATCGTGGACCTGAATTCCCTCAATGGCGTGCTGGTCAACGGCACGCGGGTCACTTCGGCAGAGGTCAAAGCCGGCGATACATTGCAACTGGGTGAGGTCACGTTGACCTTTGGCTATCCCAACGACTGAGGAGCGGGACATGCGCGGCTGGAGCGTCTCCATAACCATCCAAGAGGCCGGACGTACCGTGCTGTCCGAACTGGGCTTGCCCTTGCCCGCGCGCCTGATCCGCGACGGGGACAGCGGTGCCGTGGCGTTGATCGACGGGGCAGGGGCGGCGCACCCGCTGGCACAGAACCGCTTTGACGTGTCGCGCCAGCACATGACGCTGAGCGCCGAATCCGACGGCACGCTGTTGATCGCGGACCAGTCGACCAACGGCGTTTTCGTGTCCCAGCAGAACACTGCGCGGCTGATCGGCAAGGGCAATACGATGGCCATTCCGGCGCAGTTGCAGGTGATGCTGGACACGGTGGGGTTCGACATCCGCGTTCAAAGCCAGCCGCCGCGCGCGCCCCGCGCAAACAGCAATCTGCACGCCGAGGTGCGGCTGGCGGGCAAGCTGCACCGCGTGGCGCTGGACCGCACGCCGCTGGTCGTGGCGGGCGGGGCGCTGGCGGGCGGATACAGTTACGATCGCCACGGCGATCTGAACGGGATCCTCGCAGCCCTTGGCAGCCGCAGTGCTCTGGTCATCGCACCCGACCACAGCGGGAATATGCACGCGGTCGCCACCACAGGCCTTGCCGCGCGACTGAACCGCCGCCAGATCGGCCAGAACCAACCCGAGCCGGTGGCCCATGGTGTTTTGCTGACCTTTGAGGGCGGGCACCTGCACCTGATGAAGGCGGGCGCGGACCGGCAGCTGGCCTGTGTCAACGACACTTGTCTGATGCTGAACGACTACAAACCCGGCCAGAACTGCGTGTATTGCGGCACCCGTCTGGGTGACGCGCACACACGGTTCATTGGATAGGAACAGAGACGCCCATGACGGTTTTGCTGACATTCAACGTGATCGAGCTGGACTCAGCAGGCCAGCCCAGAGGGCTGGGCGCACCGCTGGAGATCGACGAGACCGGCACGATCTCATTCGGCTCGTCGACTGAACGCAACATCGTGCTTGAAGGCGAGCTGGTCTCGCGCCATCATTTTGACCTGACAATCTCTGACAGCCGCGTGATGCTGACCGACCAGAACAGCACCAACGGCACGCAGGTCAACAACATGCGCGTGGGGCTGGCCGAATTGGGGCAGGGCGATGTGATCGACATTCCCGGCTGGCGCCTTGAGGTCACATCGCTGAGCTTCGGCGTGAGCCAGACCGAGGCCACTGTGTCGCCCCAGGGATTTCCCCATGATGTCTTTGGCGATGACACGCTGGTCGATGTCGGCACCCTGCACAGTCACGGCTATCCGGTCGAGGAACGCAAGTTCTGTGCCGTTGGCGGCGGGCTGGGGTCGTTCACCTTTGTCGACCATCTGCGGTGCTACGGTGTGTCCGCCAGCGACATAGCGGTGATCGGCACGGAAAAGGTCAGCTACGCCACCTACAAGCGGTATTGCCGCGACAGCCAGATCCCCGACCACGAGCGGCTGCGCTCGAATTCACTGTCCACCCCCGACAACATCTGGGGGTTTCCCGGATATGCCAGCCGCGAGGCCTTTGGCGGGTTGCTGCGGGGCCGTCTGGGCGGGTTCAAACGGGTGTTCCAGGTCTTTGGTGAACCGACGCTGGCCGAAAGCTATACGCCGCGCGCGGGCGATGTGTTCGACAGCCTGGACCGCGAGGAACGTCGCATCGACTGGCCCGCGATGCACCGTCAGGGACAGGCGCGCTGTATCCGCAAGCTGAGCGACGGGCGCTATGCTGTGGCCTATACCATGCGCGATCCGTCCGTGGCAGAGGCCGACCGCCGTCGCATCATCATCGCCGACGTGCTGCATCTGGCCACGGGCTATCCGGCCACGCGATTTGTCGATGATTTCCAGACCTTTATCGTGAATTATCCCGATCACCGCCACATGGTCCACAATGCCTATGCGCCGCACGACCAGATCTATGATGCCGCCGAGGCCGCAAACGGGCCTGTCTATGTCGTCGTGCGCGGACGCGGGATCGTCGCCAGCCGCATCATCCAGCGCCTGCACGAGGCGCGCAAACGCAACCCTCAGATCACCATCCTGCATTCGATGCGCTCGAAACTGGACCCGACCAGCGGCGCGCGCTTTGGACGGGCGCGCAGACAGGTGCGCACCAACATTGAAATCCAGCCGTTCAACTGGCCGAAATCCTGCTGGGGGGGCGATCTGCGGTTCGAATACGAACGCGCCGACGCGGCCAAACGTGGCGCCATGCTGACCACATTGGGCGGCACCACCACGGCCGAGCGCAGCGACTGGATCGAGATCATCGAACGCGGCACGGAAGAGGGGTGGTACAAGCCCGTCTACGGCTCGATCCGCGAGATCCTGCCGCATGATGACAGCCCCGACAAAGTCATGATCCGCGTCGAGGGTGAGGGCGGCCACCGCGCCGAGCTGATCGCCGACTATCTTGTCGATTGTACCGGCCTGATCAGCGACATCACCCGCTCCAGCCTGCTGAACGACCTGATCGAAACCTACGCGCTGCCGCGCAACCACGCCTATGCGCGCAAAGGCGACGGGTTTGAAAAACGCGGGCCCACGGGGCTGGACGTCACACCCGATTTCGAGATCGAGGGCCTGCGCAACCAGCGCGGCCGCGTCTATGCCTCGGGGACCGTGACCTCGGGCGGGCCTTATCTGGCGGTCGACAGCTTTCTGGGCCTGCAATATTCGGCGTTGCGCAGCACCGACCATCTGGTGACCGAGGGCGCGCATGGCGTGAAAAATCTGGGGCCGCTGCGGTCCGCCGGACAATGGCTGAAATGGTGCAGGGGGGCGAAACCATGATCCCGACGCTTGCGGGGCGCATCCAGACGCGCCTCTTGCTGTTCGTGCTGCTGGGCATTCCGCTGACAGCGCTGTTTTCGTGGCTGTGGCTGCCGCTGTACTGGGACTTGCTGTTTTTGTTCCTGCTGACGGTGCTGGCGACCGTCACCGGCTTTGGTTTGATCATGGATGTGGTCTATATCGGCCTGCAAAGACTGCGCTGGGACCGCGACTGGCCCTTTGCCTATCAATTCTTCTTTTCCATCGTCGAATTCGCGGTCGTGCTGTGGTCCGCGCGTGCGGGACTGATCCCGTGGCTGCCTGCGGACGCTCTGGCAGGCACGGAGGGGTTGATCATGGCCTCGTCCCATTTCGCAACCGTGTTCATCCCGTCCTTCCTTGCGCTGCTGGGACCGATTTCGGTGTTCTTCATCCGCTGGCGGTTCAAGGCAGGCCAGTTGGGCAAGCTCTGAGATGGCGGCCTTTATGCGCCTCTGGACGCCTGTACATCTGGCCGCATTGGCGATTGCATATGTCTGGCTTGTGCAGGCGTCGGACCTGACAACAGAGGTGGTCAGCGGGCTGTGGTTCTTCTTCCCCGTGGGCATCATGGGCGCGATCATCGCCAACGCAACGGGCACCGGCGGCGGCGTGGTCTTTGTGCCGGTGTTCACCGCACTGGAAAAAGGCGGCATCATGGTGCCGCCCGAACTGCAAACTCTCGCATCATTGTCGCCACAGGAATCCGTTGGCGTTTCCTTTATGATTCAATGCTTTGGCATGTCCGTCGGCGCGCTGGTCTGGGGCAGGGCGATTTTTGTAAAGGATACGCTGGCCTGGGACGAAAAGATTGCCCCGCACACGCTGCTGGCGCTGACGGCTGCTCCATTGGCCACGGGGATACCGGCGTTGTTGCTGACGCAGAATTTTGTCAGCGTGGACGGCAAAAGCCTGATCTTCTATTTCAAGATCTTCTCGCTGTTGCTGGGAACTGTGCTGTTGCTGTTCACCTGGGCGCAGCGCAGGCAACCGGCATCCCAGCGCAAGCTGCATGTCACGCCCGGCGAGCTGTGGGTGCTGCTGGGGCTGGGCCTGATCGGCGGCGCGGTGACCGCGCTGTTTTCGGTGGGCATCGGAGAGTTTCTGGCGATCTTCCTGATCCTGAAGAAATTCCCGACCAAGGTCGCCATCGCGGTCGCGGTCTGGGTGTCCGTGGTCTGTGTGATCTGCGGCGTCTGGGACAATCTGCTGTCAGGACAGGTGCGGATCGAAATTGCGCTGATCGCGATACCGGGGGCGATCATCGGCGGTTTCCTGGCCAAGCAGATCGCGCAGGTTCTGGGATCGCTGTGGCTCAAGACGTTGGCGTCGCTCTGGATCATCTCGTCCAGCATCTATCTGCTGCTCACTTAAAGAGCTGCTCGCAAGAAATGGGGGGCCTGTTCAAAGGCGCATCAGTGATGCAACCATTCAGAAATGTCGCTGATTGTGCAAAGCAGAAGTGT